>Ga0164243_10008485_pt1 | contig 15126 bp, 14 predicted proteins | sample OricompcompostOP_FD_108781 | JGI IMG/M metagenome (GOLD analysis project Ga0164243, IMG submission 108781) | Organic Plus compost microbial communities from Emeryville, California, USA - Original compost - Organic plus compost (OP) | ecosystem: Engineered > Solid waste > Mixed feedstock >... | reverse complement strand
CGGATATGTGTCAGCGGCAGCACCTCGAGCATGCCGCGGTCCAGTACCTCGTCGATGACGTCGCGGGACGTGATCGCGCCGAGGGTGTCGAACACCGCCTGCGCCCAGGGCGACATCTTCTCCGACTCCGAGCCCGGCAGGTAGCCGAGCTCCTGCCCGCCCACGGCGAACAGCGGGCGGAAGACGATGATCTTCTTCTGCTGGTGGCGTTCCAGGACCGCTTCCAGCCCCGCGCAGAGCGCGAGCGCGGACTTGCCGGTTCCCGCCCGCCCGCCGAGCGAGACGATGCCCACCTCCGGGTCCAGGAGCAGGTCGATCGCGATGCGCTGCTCCGCTGAACGGCCGTGCAGGCCGAACACCTCGCGGTCGCCCCGGACGAGCGCGAACTCGCCGTCGCCGGTCACCCGCCCGAGCGCCGCTCCGCGCTCGGAGTGGATGATCAGGCCGGTGTTCACCGGGAGTCCTCGCGCATCGTCGCTGGAACCCACCTCGCTCTCGTAGAGGTCGCTGATCTCGTCGCCGGAGAGGTTCAGCGTCGCGATCCCCGTCCATCCCGAGTCCACCGCCTGCTCCGCCAGGTACTCCTCGGCGTTCAACCCCAGGGACGCCGCCTTGACGCGCATCGGCAGATCCTTCGACACGATCGTGACGTCCTGGCCGTCCTGAGCCAGATGCATCGCGACGGCGAGAATGCGGCTGTCGTTGTCGTTCAGGCGGATCCCGCTCGGGAGCACCGTCTGGTCCGTGTTGTTCAGCTCGACACGGAGCGTCCCTCCTGCGCCGATCGGCACGGGGAAGTCCAGTCGTCCGTGCTCGACGCGCAGCTCGTCGAGATGACGCAGGGCCTTCCGGGCGAAGAAGCCGAGCTCGGGATCATGGCGCTTGGCCTCGAGCTCGCCGATCACCACGACCGGGAGCACGATCGAATGCTCGGCGAAGCGGAAGAACGCGTGCGGATCGGACAGGAGCACCGACGTGTCGAGCACGTAGGTGCGAAGGTCCTGCTTGAGCGGGGCCTCCGCCTCGGTCTCGGCGGTGATCCGGTGTGCTGCGTTGTGGATGGACTGTGCGGCCACGACCCTCTCCCGACCCGGGATTCTCCCGGTGCTAGGCGAGTCGACCAGGGGCCACGAGTCGCGATCCGGAAGGCCGACTCGATCGGGCACCGTGCCCGATGCCATGACCGTACGACGCAGATCCGTCCTTCACGCGTTCCGACACGCGACCGTGTGGTTACGGGGCGGTGAACTCTCCCCCGCGTGCGTCCGGTCCCGATCCGCCGTCGCCGAGTGCGACGAGCCCGGCACTGTCACGACCGATCTGCTGGCCCACCCTCCGCAGCAGCGCCTTCGCGTTCGCGATGCTGCGCCTCCTGTCCGGTTCGAGGGCGCTGAGGGCGTAGACGGCGGCGAAGCCGGCCGTTCCGGCCTGCGTCGCGTCGAGACGAGAACGGCCGCAGACGGCGACGACGGGAATCCCGGCCGCACGGGCGAGCGCCGCGACGCCCAACGGCGCCTTTCCGCCGAGGCTCTGCGTGTCGAGGCTGCCCTCTCCCGTGATGACCAGATCCGCGCCCGCCATCCGGTCGGCGAGCCCGGTGAGCCGCTGCACCACCTCGACGCCGGGCACCCGCCGCGCCGCGAGGACGGCGAGCGCGGCGTAGCCGACGCCTCCTGCCGCTCCCGCGCCCGGGGCGTCGGCCACGGCGCGCACCCCGGGCAGCGGGGCGAGCAGCTCCGCGAAGCGGGCGAGGGCGGCCTCGAGGGCCGCGACCTCCTCCGGCCGCGCCCCCTTCTGCGGCGCGAAGACCGCGGCGGCGCCGCGGTCTCCCAGGAGAGGGTTGTCGACGTCGCTGGCGAGGACGATCGATGTGTCAGCGATCCGAGGATCCAGCCCGGAGAGATCCACCGAGGTCAGTCCGGCGAGCGCGAGGCCGCCGTTCGCCACCGGCTCCGTGCCGGACCAGAGGCGAACCCCGAGCGCCTGCAGCATCCCGGCGCCGCCGTCGGTGCACGCGCTGCCGCCGACCCCGAGGACGATCGAGGTGCATCCCCGGTCCAGGGCGGCACGGACGAGCTCGCCCGTTCCCCGGCTGGTCGCGGTCGTGGCGGCGTTCGTGCCGGGCGGCACCAGGTCGAGACCGCTCGCGGCCGCCATCTCGATGACCGCCTCCCGATCGCGCACCGCGAAACGCGCGGGGACCGGGTCGCCGACCGGCCCCGTCACGGTCACCGTCACCGGCTCGAAGCCCGCTCCGATCGCCGCGTCGATCGTGCCCTCACCGCCGTCCGCCACCGCGACGGCCTCGACGACGGCATCCGGAGCCGTCTCCCGGATGCCGCCGGCGAGCGCGGCAGCCACCTCCGGACCGGTGGCCGAGCCCTTGAACTTGTCGGAGGCGATGAGGACGCGCATGACGATCGCTCCGTCCCCCTCCGCCGAGCGTCGCGACCGGATCACTTGCCGAAGCGGCGATCCCGGTCGGCGTAGTCGCGGATCGCGCGGAGGAAGTCGACCTCGCGGAGGTCGGGTCCCAGCGCCTCGACGAAGTAGAACTCGCTGTGGGCACTCTGCCACAGCAGGAAGTCGCTCAGCCGCTGCTCGCCGCTCGTGCGGATCACGAGGTCGGGGTCGGGCTGTCCCCCCGTGTAGAGGTGCTCCCCGATCATCTCGGGCGTCAGCTGCGCGGCGAGATCCTCGAGCGTCCCTCCCGAGGCCTCGTGATGGGCCACGATGCTGCGCACCGCGTCGACGATCTCGTTGCGTCCTCCGTAGCCGACCGCGAGGTTGACGTGAAGCCCCGTGTGCTCGCGTGTGCGCTCCTCGGCCTCGGCGAGCACACGCGCGAGCGGCTCGGGCAGGATCTCGGCACGGCCCACGTGCTTGACCCGCCAGTTCCCCTCGCGGGACAGCGCGTCGGCGAGCTCGCCGATGATCTCGATCAGGTCCGTGATCTCCGCCGAGTCCCGTTTGACGATGTTGTCCGCCGACAGCAGGTACAGCGAGACGACCGGGATGCCCAGATCGTCGCACCAGCCCAGGAACTCCCGCATCTTCGCCGCGCCGGCACGGTGGCCGTGGGCGGCCGACGCATAGCCGAGCTGCCGGGCCCAGCGGCGGTTGCCGTCGATCATCATCGCGACGTGATGCGGCATGGTCGCCGGGTCCATCCGACGCCGCAGACGGCGAATGTAGAGCCGGTAGAGCGGACCGCTCCCCTGATCTGACCGAGCACTCACGTCCCTACGCTACCGTGCGCCTCCGCCGACCGCCGGGTGGGACGCGGCGCCGTCGGCCGCACGGGGTATGTACGGCCAACGGAATGCCGCGCGGCTTAGAGTGTGCGCATGAGCAGAGCCACCCGACGTCCCCGTGTTCCCGACGTGCCTCAGCTCCCCCTCATGGACGCGGCGGCGAAGGACGCGCAGACCGACATCAAGCCGACCTGGCGGGGGTGGATCCATGCAGGGACGTTCCCTGTCGCCATCGCCGCCGGCGTGGTGCTCATCGTCCTCGCCCAGGGCGCCCCGGCGAAGTGGGCGTCGGCGGTCTTCATGGCCACCTCGCTCCTTCTCTTCGGCAACTCGGCGCTCTACCATCGCTTCAACTGGGGCCCCACCGTCAAGGGCATCCTGAAACGCATCGACCACGCGAACATCCTGCTGCTCATCGCCGGCACCTACACGCCGATCGCGACGCTCGCCCTGCCGCCCGGCGAGGGCACGCTGCTGCTCGTCCTCGTGTGGAGCGGGGCGATCCTCGGGATCCTCTTCCGCGTGCTGTGGATCAACGCGCCGCGCTGGCTCTACGTCGCCCTGTACATCCTGCTCGGCTGGGCCGCGGTCATGTACATCGTCGACCTCGTGAACGCGAACGTCGCGATGATGGTCCTCGTCCTCGTGGGCGGCCTGCTCTACACCTTCGGCGCGATCGTCTACGCGCTCAAGCGTCCGAACCCCTGGCCGGGGCACTTCGGGTTCCACGAGATCTTCCACGTCTGCACGGTCCTGGCCTTCCTCTGCCACTGGACCGCATGCCTGCTCATCGCGCTCTCCCCGGCCTCGCCGTCGCTCGGCCTGCCCGGCTGAGCGGGCGCGGAGACACGGCGGGCGGCGTCAGCGCGGGTCGGGTCGCCAGCGTCCGGAGACCTCGCCGTCACCCGGGTCGCCGGTGGGCGCCGGACCCCCGGCACCCGCCTGGGCCGCGCCCTCGCCGGCCGCCCGCTCCTCGGCGTCGAGCTCCTCACGGACCTCCTCGCGGTAACGCACCCGGCGGATACGGCGCTGCATGTCCCAGATGATCGCCACCACGACGACCACGAGCAGCGCCATCACCGCGAAGCCGATCGGCCCGGGGGTGACCAGGTTCGGGTCCACGGCGGGTGTCGGCGACGGGGTCGGCGAGACCGCCGCCCGCACAAGCGCATCGATCATGTGTCCGCCTTCCCGCGATCACGCGTTAGCCTGGAACAACCAGCCTAACGATCGGAAGACCCCCGCCGTGACGACGCCCGCCCAGCTCGACGAGCGCTACGGACGCACCCCGCGCGGTCGCCTTCCCTGGATCGTCCTCGGTATCCTCGCCGCCCTCGCCGTGGGCGTCGCGGGATGGATCACCGTGGCCTCGACCGCGGACGACGTCGAGGCCACGCGCACGGGCTACACGGTGGTCGACGAGCACACGGTGACCGTGTCGTTCCAGATCACCGCTCCCCGGAACCGCCCCGTGCACTGCATCATCGAGGCTCAGGACGAGGAGTTCGGGATCGTCGGCTGGCGCGTCGTGGAGTACCCGGCCTCGCCGGAGCACGCGAGGGCCTTCGTCGAGACCGTGCCGACCCTGGGCCTGGCGACCACGGGTTTGGTGAACTCCTGCTGGGTCGCATAGGCTCATCTCGATCAACGACGCCCCGGCACGGTGCCGGGGCGTCTTGCCATATCCCGACGGGCTCCGCCGTCGGGGTCCGAATCAAAGGAGTATCGCCGTGTCGAACGACGCTCAGGTCCCCTTCCTCACGCAGGAGGCGTACGACCGTCTCGTCGCCGAGCTCGAGCACCTGTCCACCGTCGGCCGTGAGGAGATCGCGAAGCGCATCGAAGCGGCCCGCGAGGAAGGCGACCTCAAGGAGAACGGCGGCTATCACGCCGCCAAGGACGAGCAGGGCAAGCAGGAGGCCCGCATCCGCACCCTCGAGCAGCTTCTGAAGACCGCCAAGGTCGGCGAGGCGCCGGCGAGCCGTGGCGTCGTCGAGCCGGGGACCGTGGTGACAGCGATCGTCGCCGGCGGCGAAGAGGTCTTCCTGCTCGGCAGCCGCGAGATCGCCGGAGGCACCGACCTCGACGTGTACAGCGAGGCGAGCCCGCTCGGATCCGCGATCCAGGGTCTCAAGGTCGGGGAGAAGACCACCTACGAGGCGCCGAACGGGCGCTCGATCTCGGTCGAGATCCTGAAGGTCGAGACCTTCACCGGCTGACGCCTTCATCGAGAAGAGGCGCCCGCACGTCCCGAGGATGATGCCGGCGCCTCTTCTCGCATGGCGGACCGGCCGGTATCCCTCGGGCGCGTCCCGGATCCGCGCGGCCGCCCGATCCCCGGGGCCGTCCGATCCGCGGGTCAGTCCGGGACGACGATCGGCTCGAAGCCGGCCGCACGGAGCGTGTCGAGCGTGAGCTCGGAGTGCTCGGGCCCGCGGGTCTCGACGCTGAGCTCGAGGAACACCTCGCTGATCTGCAGCCCGTGGCCGTGCCGGGTGTGCATCGCCTCGATGACGTTCGCGCCGGCGTGGGCGATGAGCTCGGACACACGTGCCAGCTGGCCGGGGCGGTCGGGCAGCGGGATGCGGATCGTGAGATAGCGTCCGGAGGCGGCGAGGCCGTGCGCGACCACGCGCTGCAGCAGCAGCGGGTCGATGTTGCCGCCGGAGAGCACCGCGACCGTCGTGCCCGTGCCCGACACCTTCCCGGCCAGGAGCGCGGCCACCCCGACGGCGCCCGCCGGCTCGACGACGACCTTCGCCTGCTCCAGGAGCACGAGGAGCGCCCGGGCGATGTCGTCGTCGGTCACCGTGACCACCTCGTCGACGAGCTCGCGGACGATCCCGAACGGCACGTCGCCCGGCTTGGCGACGAGGATCCCGTCGGCGATCGTCGGCGTCGTCTGGATCTCCACCGGCTCCCCGGCCTCGAGCGACGGCGGCATCGCCGCGGCGTTCGCCGCCTGGACGCCGATGATCCTGACCTCACGGCCGCGTCGGGCCGCGGCGCCCTTCACCGCGGCGGCGACGCCCGCGATGAGCCCTCCGCCGCCGATGCCCATGATGACCGTGTCGACGTCGGGGACGTCCTCGACGATCTCGAGTCCGAGAGTGCCCTGTCCCACCACGACGTCGCGATGGTCGAAGGGGTGGATGAGCACCGCCCCTGTCCGCTCCGCGTAGTCGGCCGCGAGACGGAGGGAGGTGGCGACCGTCTCGCCCTCGAGCACGACCTCGGCGCCGTATCCGCGCGTGGCGAGGAGCTTGGGCACCGGAACGCCGATCGGCATGAAGATCGTCGCGGGGATGCCGAGCGCCTGTGCCGCGAAGGCCACGCCCTGCGCGTGGTTCCCGGCCGAGGCGGCGACCACGCCGCGGCCGCGCTCCTCCGGGGTGAGACGGGAGAGACGGTGCACGGCGCCGCGGAGCTTGAACGAGCCGGTGCGCTGGAGGTTCTCCATCTTGAGCAGCACCGGCGAGCCGATCGCGTCCGCCAGCGCCCGCGAGGGCAGGGCGGGGGTATGCGTGACCACGCCGTCGAGGCCGCGGGCCGCGGCCTCGATCTCGGCGAGGGTCGGCATCTGATCGGCTGTCGTCATCGTGTCTCTCCTCTCCGTGCCCTAGGCACGGTGCTCCAGATGTAGTCTCCGTTCGGATCGGCGCCGGTGCGCCAGGCCCCGCTGCTGATGGTCACGACCGCCACGTTCACGAACGCCGCCAACGGCACGGCGAACAGTGCTCCGGGGATGCCGGCGATCATCGCCCCTCCCGCCACGACAAGCACGACGGCGAGCGGATGGACCTTCACGGCCGACCCCATGAGGATCGGCTGCAGGACGTGCCCCTCCAGCTGCTGCACGGCGAGCACGACGACGAGCATCCAGAGCGCGATCCACGGGCCGTTGTACACCAGGGCGAGGAACACCGCGAGCGCGCCGGTGACCACGGCGCCGACGATCGGGATGAACGAGCCGAGGAAGACCAGGACCGCCACGGGGATGGCCAGCGGGACGCCGAGCAGGAAGGCGCCGAGCCCGATGCCCACCGCGTCGATCGTGGCGACCAGCAGCTGCGTGCGGGCGTAGTTGATCACGGTGGACCAGCCGTTGCGCCCCGCGGCGTCCACGGCCGCACGCGCCCGCTGGGGGAAGAGCCGGACGCTCCACCGCCAGATCCCCGCGCCGTCGGCCAGGAGGCAGAGGAGGATGAAGAGGGCGAGCACGGCGCCGGTGGCGACATGGCCGAACGTCGTGCCGATCGCGAGCGCCCCGGACCAGAGCGTCTGCGCCTGTTCCTGGACGAGCGCGAGCCCCTGCGAGATGTAGTCCTCGATCTGATCGGCCGACAGGTGGAACGGTCCGTCGATGAGGAACGTGCGGAAGGCGCCGATCGCCTCCTCGGTCCGGTGCTGCACGTCGCCCCACTGCTGGGTGATCTGCCACACCGCGAGCCAGAGGAGGCCGGAGACGATCGCGAGCGTCCCGACGACGCAGATGACGATCGCGAGCCAGCGCGGCACGCGGTGACGGATCATCGCGTCGAAGGCGGGCCAGAGCAGCGCGGCGACGAGGAGCGCGACCAGGAGCGGGATGACCAGGAGCTTCAGCTGGATGACGAGCCAGATGAAGACCGCCGCGGCGGCGGCGATCACGAGGAAGCGCCACGCATAGGCGGTCGCGATGCGCAGGCCGGAGGGCAACGTCCGGTCGAGGTCGCCCGAGACGGTCCGGTTCTGGAGGAGGTCGCGGAGACGGGGTCGGCTCTCGTCGCTCATCCGCCAAGTGTACGGCGCGCACGGGCCGGCCGATGTCCGCCGCCGACCGTAGGCTGGCGGACGTGACCGACACCCTCAGCGCCGCAGAGGCCCGCCGCGTCGCCCTCGGCGCGCAGGGCTTCTCCCGGCGGCGACCCGAGCGTCCGCAGACCCGCCACGTCCACACGGCGATGGCGCGGATGGGCGTGCTGCAGATCGACTCCGTGAACGTGTTCGCGCGCTCGCACTACATGCCTCTGTTCTCGCGCCTCGGCGCCTACGATCCGGCCATCGCCGACCGCGCGTTCCTCACCCGGGCGTCCCGCTACGTCGAGTACCTCGCGCACGAGGCCACCTTCGTCCCGATCGACGACTGGGCGCTGTGGCGCTTCCGCATGGACGCGTTCCGTGCCAGGAACGGCGGGGCCTGGGGGCGCGGGTCGCCGCAGACCCTCGACTGGGTCCGCGACGAGCTCCGCGACCGCGGACCGTCGCGGCCCGCCGACATCCGCGGCGACGCGCCCCGCAACCGCGGCTCCTGGTGGGACTGGGACGAGGTCAAGCACGCCCTCGAGCACCTCTGGCGGATCGGCGACGTGGCGATCGCCGGGCGGACCGGCTTCGAGCGCCGCTACGCCCTCGCCGAGCACGTCATTCCGCCAGAGGCCAGGGAACGGGTCGTCCCCCGGGAAGAGGCGGTGCGCGAGCTGGTGCGCCGGGCGGCGCGCTCCCACGGCGTCGCGACCGCGGCCGACCTCGCCGACTACTACCGGATCAAAGACCGTCCCGCCGTGCTGCGTGCCCTCGCCGAGCTGGAAGACGCCGGAGAGGTGCGTCCGGTGCTCGTCCGCGGCTGGGAGCGGGGAGCGCGCCCGATCCCGGCGTGGCTGCATGCGGACGCCTCGCTCCCCCGGCGGATCGAGGCCACGGCGATCCTCACCCCGTTCGACCCGGTCGTCTGGTTCCGCGATCGCGCGCTGCGCGCGTTCGACCTCGACTACCGCATCGAGATCTACACCCCCGCCGACCAGCGGCGCTACGGGTACTACTCGCTCCCCGTCCTCGTCGGCGACCGAATCGCGGCCCGCGTCGACCTGAAGGCGGATCGGCCGGCCTCCACCCTGCGTGTGCAGTCGGCCTGGTGGGAGCCGCAGGCGCGGCCCGCGCATGACACGGAGCGGATCGCCGCCGAGCTCCTGCGCGCCGCGGAGTGGCAGGGACTGGAGCGCGTCTCCGTGTCGCACTGGGGCGACGCGACGGACGATCTCGCCGCCGTGCTGCGGACGCTGCACCCCGCCACGTCGCGCCATGCCCACGGCCGTGCCGAAGCGCCCGCGCCAGAGGCGCAGCACCGGGCGACCGTGGCGACCCCGACAAGCACCGATGCGGACGCGGACACCGATGCGGCTGCCGAAGGAGAGAGCGCCGAGGCCGTCGCCTGACACGACGCCGATCCGACATCGGCACGGCACCGGCACGGCACCGTTCCGTCGTCGACATCCCGGATCCGGTTCGAAGCCCTCCGAGGCAGAGACGTCGGATGCGACGACAACGGGCGTCGTTCGCGGCGACAGTGTGAGGACTCGGGACGAAACATGTTCCAACTGCGGGGCGGCCTCGACACCCTCCGCCTGCCTCTGTGACGATTTCCTCACGCTCGGTCGTTCTGTACCGGGTTACCGCAAGAGGGGGCCATTGTGGGAGAACGCACGGAACGACGGCGGGGACGCGTGTCCTCGCCCAGACCGCTCGGCGTCGGCGTCTCTCGGACATCTGATTCGGAGCGCACGATGCGAGAGACGACACGAGAAGAGATCACCCGGGCGTATCCGCCCAAGCCGGCCAGGCTGCACACGGCGTTGGCGGACGACTCCTTCCGGCTGTTCGACGACGAGACCGCAGGGGCCCTTCCCGGGCCGATCAGGGGACGCAAGGGCAACCCTCCCTTCCCCGTGCCCGTCGAGCAGCCCGGAGGCCTCGCCCCGCGGGCGATCGGGAACGAGACCCCCACGCTCGCCGCCGTCGAGAGCCGATGACGGCAGGAGGCCGTGACGAGCTCGTCCTGTGGAGCGAACGCCGTCTTCCGACGTTGACGGAGAAGGCGTATCGGCGCGCCGTCGAGACCGCCGAGGTCTTTCGGGGCGGCGCGCACGTCTCGGCCCATGAGCTTCGACGATCGGTCGAGGACAGCCTTCGGTTCCTCCTCCGCTCGCTCAGCCGGCCGGATGAGCCTCTCGACCTTACCGTCCCCGTGCAGACGGGACGGCGACAGGCCGGTCTGGGCATGCCTCTTCCCGAGGCCCTGCAGATCTGCCGCACGGGCGGCCCTGGCGTCGACCACGCACGCCGCCACGAGGGTGCGCGCCTTCGCGGCGAGCCCGGTCGCCGCGATGATCGCCGCCGATCCGCAGGAGGCCGAACGGCTCGCGTCCGAGGTCCTCGGGCCCGTCCTCGATCTTCCCGAAGCGGATCGCAGCGTCATCCTGGAGACGCTGGAGACCTACATCCGGTCCGGCGGATCGGCCTCGGAAGCGGCGAAGCTGCTGCACTGCCATCCCAACACGGTCCGGTACCGGCTCCGGAGGATCGAGGAGCTGACCGGCCGCAACGTCGGCAGGCCCGGAGAGATGGCCGAGCTGGCCACGGCCGCCTACGCCGTCGAGATCTCGCCGGGCGCACAACACCGCTAGGCCGCGTGCTCCGGACGCGGTCCGTCGTCTCGCGTCCGACGACGCCCGTGGGTCAGAGACGTCTCGTGGATCAGAACTGGACGCGAGGCGGCTCGGCGACCGCCGCCCCGTCCACGACCTCGAAGAACTCCCGCTCGGAGAAGCCGAGGTTGCGGGCGAAGAGGTTGTTGGGGAAGACCTTGATCTTCGTGTTCAGCTCGCGGACGCCGCCGTTGTAGAACCGACGCGACGCCTGCACTTTGTCCTCCGTGTCGACGAGGGCATGCTGCACCTGCAGGAAGTTCTGGCTCGCCTGCAGCTGCGGATAGGCCTCTGCGACCGCGAAGAGGCTCTTCAGCGCCTGCTGCAGATGTCCTTCGGCGACGCCGGCCTCGGCCGGTCCCTGCGCGGCGAGGGTCTCGGCCCGCGCGCGCGTGACGTTCTCGAACACCGCCTTCTCGTGAGAGGCATACCCCTTCACCGTCTCGATGAGGTTGGGCACCAGATCCGCTCGCCTCTTGAGCTGGACGGTGATGTCGCTCCAGGCCTCGTCCACGCGCACGTTAAGCTGCACAAGGGAGTTGTACGTCGACCAGAGATAGATGCCGACGATGACCGCCAGCACCACGACCACACCGATGACGATCAGAACCGGAACGAGCCCTTCCATGGAAGGCAGCCCCCCTTCAGCGCATTTCTCTCATCCTAGACCCCGATTCCGGACGTCCCCTGGGACCCCTGGCTCTTCCGATCACTCGCCCAGCACGCGGGAGAGATAGCGGTTCCCGAAACGACGTTCGGGGTCCATCCGCTCCCGCAGCGCGAGGAAGTCCGCGAACCGGGGATAGCTCTCCGCGAGCTCCTCGCGACCGAGGCCGTGGAGCTTTCCCCAGTGCGGCCGGCCGCCGTGCTCGCGCATGATCCGCTCCACCGCGTCGAAGTACTCCCTGGGGTCGTGGCGCCAGTAGCGGTGCACCGCGATGTACGCCGTCTCGCGCCCGTGCGCCGTCGAGAGCCAGCGGTCGTCGGCGGCGGCGAAGCGCACCTCGATCGGGAACTCGATCCGCCATCCGCGGCGCGCGATGAGCTCCGTGACCGCGCGGAGCGCGGGCACGACCTCGGCGGCGGGGATCGCGTACTCCATCTCGCGGAACCGCACCGTGCGGCGCTGGGTGAGAACACGGTGCGAGAGGTCGGTGTACTCGCGGTCGCCGGTGAGCCGGACCGCGAGCCGGCTGAACGGCGGGGTGATCGCCGGCGCCACCGCGCCCGCGGCGCACACCACTCGGTAGACGCCGTTGGAGAGCAGCGTCTCGTCGATCCACTTCCCCACGACCGGCAGCGGGTGACGCACCGCGTCCTCCGGCAGGCGCTCGGTGCTCTTCGTGAGGGCCACATCGGTATGCGGGAACCAGTAGAACTCGAAGTGGTCGTTCTCGGCCGCCCATGCGTGGACGTCCGCGAGGACCTCCTCCAGCGGGACCGGCCTGTCGGTCTCGTGCATCACGAACGCGGGGACGCACTGGAGGGTGACCTCCACGATCACGCCGAGCGCGCCAAGGCCCAGAGCGACGGCGGGGAGCAGCTCGGGCTGGTGCTCCTCGTCGATCCGCAGGAACTCGCCGGCCGCGGTGATGAGCGTGATGCCGGCCACCTGCGTCGCGAGGCCGCCGAACCGTGCACCCGTGCCGTGGGTCCCGGTCGAGATCGCTCCCGAGATCGACTGCCGGTCGATGTCGCCGAGGTTCTCCATCGCCAGGCCGTACGGCGCGAGAAGTCCGGGGATGCGATGCAGGCGCGTCCCGGCGAGGAGGGTCACCCTGCGCCGTTCCTCGTCCACACCGACCAGGCCCTGCAGCTCATCGAGCTCCAGCAGCACGTCGGGGGCGACGGCGATCCCGGTGAAGCTGTGCCCCGCGCCGACGGCCTTGATCCGCAGCCCCTGCTTGGCCGCGGCCACGACGGCCCGCTGCACGCCCTCAGGGCTCCGGGGCCGCTCCACCCGGATGGGACGGACGGACGCCGATCGTCCCCAGTTCTGCCACGTCCCGCCTGGTCTGGTCACAGGAACGCCTTTCCTTCTCCGCGATAGGTGGGGAGCTGGTCGACGACCCGGTCGCCGTCCACGAGGTGGTAGCGCTCGATCCGCTCCGCCGCCTCGCCGCTCTTGGCGTGCCGGAACCACACGCGATCCCCGACCCGCAGTCCCGCAGCCTCGGGGCCGCGCAGAGGCGTCTGCACCTCGCCCGCCGCCTCGCGCGGCATCGTCCGCAGGCCCTGCGGCCAGACGGGCCGGGGCTGACGCGACTCCAGCGCGGGCCCTGAGGCGATCCATCCTGCGCCGAGGACCGTGGCGATGTCCGGCGCGGGTCGCCGGACCACGTCGAACGCGAGCGCCGCGGCCGGCGCCGGGGAGAAGGAGCGATAGCCGTCGAAGAGGTGGCCGGCGAGCAGCCCGCTCCCCGCGGTGATCTCGGTGAGGGCGTGGTCGCCGCCGGAGAACTCGAGCGAGCCGGTCCCGCCGCCGGTGACGAACTCCAGCGGAACGAGCGCCTCGACGGCGCGGACGATCTCGATCCGACGGGCCAGGAGCTCCTCTTTCGAGCGCGCCTGCACCAGGCGGATCAGCGCGTCGCCGCTCCCCGTGGCATCGCCCTGCCCGGCGATCTGCGCCTCGTACATCTGCAGCCCCACCAGGCGGAAGCCGTCGCGCTCCGCCACTTTCCGTGCGAACCGGGCGACGTCCCCGGGGGCGTGCAACGGCGAGCGCCGGACGCCGATGTGGCCGAGCGCCGCCGACCGCAGGGACGCGTCGGCGTCGATCGCGACGCGGACCTCCGGACGCCGCCCGGGAGGGGCGACCGCGTCGATGAGATCGAGCTGCGCGAGGTCGTCGACCATGAGCGTGATGCGCGCCGCCGCGCGCTCGTCGGCGAGCAGGCGCCCGAGGGCGTGCCGGTCGGCCGTCGGATAGGCGAGCACGATGTCGTCGTGCTCTTCGGCGAGCCACAGCGCCTCGGGCAGGGTGAAGGCGAGAAGGCCCCGGTACCCCGGAAGGCGGAGGACGGCGTCGATCACCGCGCGCACCCGCACGGACTTGGTCGCGACCCGGATCGGGAGACCCGCCGCCCGCACCGCCATGTCCATCGCGTTGTAGCGGAGAGCGCCGAGCTCGATCACGCCGACAGGCGCCGCGAGGTGGGCGGTGGCGGCGGTCAGGCGGGGCCACCAGCGGGCAGGATCGTCCCATGGGCGTCTCGCGGACGGGGTAGGACGGCCGGCGGCGGAACGGCTCTGTTCAGCGGTACGGCTCTGTTCGGCGGTGAGGTCGAGCACTCCCCCACACTACGGTGTGCGGCCGTCTCCCGGCAGTAGGCTCGGATCGCACCCTCCGCGCGGAGGCCCCCGTAGCCCAACGGCAGAGGCAGGCGACTTAAACTCGCTTCAGTCTGGGTTCGAATCCCAGCGGGGGCACCCAAGGAGCCCCGTTCGGGGCAAGTCCAAAGCGGCTCCGTCCGATGTGAGACTCCGCAGCACGCAGAGACCCGGGCGCCGTCGCCTGTATTCACATCACGGCATAAAGGGGCGCGTAGCGTCGTGTCCAGCGATCGGCATCCGCCTTTGGCCTCCACAGCCCGAGGGGCTCCGATCGGCAGGAGAGCATCATCTCCCTCAGCACCCAGACCTCTACCGGAACTCTCGGACCCGTCAGACAGACGTACGCGGGCACGGACGAGTTTCCATCCATGGCGAAGACGTACACTCGGCTTTCGCGGGTGGTGCGGGAGACCGGGCTCCTGAAGCGTGCCCCCGTCTTCTACGGCCTTGTGGCCGGCGCTTTGGCTCTCTGCTTCGCCGGGTGCATCGCGGGCTTCCTTCTTCTGGGTGACAGCTGGTTCCAACTGCTCATCGCCGCCGCCCTCGGCATTCTCTTCACCCAGGTGGCATTCCTCGCTCACGAAGCGGCACACCGGCAGATCCTCGCGGACGGCCCGGCGAACCTTCGGCTGGCAAGGGTGCTCGGCGGGATCGTCGGCATGAGCTTCTCCTGGTGGGACTCGAAGCACACACGGCACCACGGCAATCCAAATCATGTGGGCAAGGACCCCGATATCGAGGTCGACACGATCTCCTTCCTCGAGGAAGACGCAGCCCGATCGCGCGGTCTTGTCCGGCTGATCACGAAGAGTCAGGGATGGCTCTTCTTCCCGCTGCTCACCCTGGAGGGCATAAATCTCCATGTGCTGAGCGTTCGACACCTTCTCTCCGTACGCCCGGTCCCCCACCGCTGGGCAGAGCTGGGAATGCTCGTCGTACGATTCACCGCTGTGCTCGCGCCGGTGTTCCTTATACTCCCTCTCGGCATGGCGTTCGCCTTCATGGGGGTCCAGCTCGCCGTCTTCGGCGTGTACATGGGGGCCTCATTCGCCCCGAACCACAAGGGCATGCCT
>Ga0164243_10008484_pt1 | contig 15127 bp, 6 predicted proteins | sample OricompcompostOP_FD_108781 | JGI IMG/M metagenome (GOLD analysis project Ga0164243, IMG submission 108781) | Organic Plus compost microbial communities from Emeryville, California, USA - Original compost - Organic plus compost (OP) | ecosystem: Engineered > Solid waste > Mixed feedstock >... | reverse complement strand
ATAATTCAGAATCATACCGAAGGGCTTTAAGTTCTCGAACACGAGCCGTCGGTGGCAACAGTATTACCTCGATTCATAGAGGATCGGGCTCGTATGGCTTGTCCGATCGATCGAACTAGTCCGTAGTCGTATTTTTGACACGAGGCCTTTCCGGCTTGCCATAGTCCAGGTGGCTCGTATGAAAGAAAAATATGCGCTTCTGAGCCAACATCACGGCCCATGGCAGATGTACACAGTGTCAGTACTCCAAGCCTTTCGTGGAAGATTTAACGGAATTGACGGTGATCCGTTTTGGTGAAGTGGACAACACCAAAATGCAGCCACCAAATTCGCGAAATTCAATGCAAGCGACTAACTCGCCATGAATGTTGATAGCCGCAGGAAGCCACAAAGATCTGATACACTGGAGGCGATGGTGATGGCGCTCGTCACGTCTGAATTCCGGCCCGCCTATTGTCGTCTGTATCCGTTTGGGGGGCGACGGGAGACCTGCGAGAACTTGAGACAACGGGGGCGAACCAGGAGTCTGTCGCGTCCCAACTTGATGCCGCGTGGGCTCGGCGAGGAGAGTAAGAGGTTCCAAGATCATTGGGAATCGAAACAGATGCATTATTATCCTTATCGTGCTTGTGTTTCGGCGATCATGGTAACCAAACCCTGGGATTTCATTAGTGTTTACCGGCTTTGCTTCAGAGGGTTTTCGTGAGAGACCGAGACCCTACTGAAGTGAAGGCGGCAAGAAGGGTCGAAATCGGGATGAAGAATCTCTTGTTTCAGCCGGACTGTTCAGATTCCATGCGGAAACTGCCCTAAAGACCGCCCTACTGGGAGTCTTGAGCACCCCATTTACACATTTCAATTATGTAGGTTAGTGAAGTCGACTTCATAGACAATGTTAATACATTTTCAAAGCTTGCCACTCAAATCTAACAACACAAACTCATCTTGGAAGGACGATCCTCGGGACTCCGGACGGTAGCCCGCCGCATGAAGATGCGGACATGGACATAACGAGCGTCATTTCGGGGAAAAGCACAGATTAGATGTTGCAGGGTAAGTACTTTGTCGTGTACGGAGTACCTCAGTACATTGGCAATATTGTCCTCTGAACGCACAGTGCCGGACTGAGAAAACATCAATCAGCTGAACTGCAAACTGTTCGCTCAAACTCGGTTACGGGCTTGGGAGAGGGTTTTCTTGACCAGCCACGGACTCGGGATTGGAGGAAAGACGAAGATGAGGAAGCGCTATGTGCTCATGTTCTGACGTACCTACCTTAGCTCAGTGTTCCGGTGCGTGTCAAGCCAATGAAGCCCGACGCAAAACACCGACGCTCATCTCCTGGGTTTGTACCGTCCCCGCTGGTGGAGCCTACGGTAATTGTCCTGTGTTGTTACGTTTGACTAACGGACCAACAACGTCCAACTTCAGAGTGGCACATTGGAGGAACAGTCTCGTGGCAGTACTTCCGGATGTCAGCAGGAATTTGAAGATATTGGACTGCGCCATGTTATACTGGGACAGTGTAGACAGTACATAGGCCCCACAAAGTCGGGGAAGAAAGAGAAAAAAAAGTTAGGAAAAGAAAAAGAAAACGAAAGGAAGGGGAATTTTACCTTTTGGGCACAGAAATAATTTAGCGTGCATCCCCCTATTATTGAGAGGCACGAACCCGGTACGCCCAAGACCACCAGCCAATCGTTCCATCGATCAATTGATCTGTAAGACCAGGACACCCGCCAGCGCCAGCTTCCATTGTTACGAAGTACTCCAGCCGCTGGGTTTCTGGGAATCCGATCCGCCTGGCAGTGCCTTCCTCCTGCTTCCTGCCTTCTATTCTCTTGGTACTTCGTACTTTCCACTGGTACTTCGGTCCTCTTTTTCACTCTTTTCCCTCTGGTCATACCATCCATACAGAGACAAGATCCCCGTGCCCATTTTGTGTGTTGTACTGCACCTTTCTCCTAACAACGCCAAATTTGGCTCCTTCTGATCCTCCTCCTTTCTCCTCAAGGAGCGACGTTCGTTTTTGCTGCTCCCATAGTCGTTGATTTTCTTCATTACCTTCGTTTCGACTCGCCAGATTATTTCGCCAATAAGACTTGTATTAACTGTACTTTACCTCTTCATAATTATTCTTTCACTGCCCCGTTTGCTCCCTCGCCCCAAAACGCGAAGATCGAACCTCGACGCCCTCGTTCATCCCCGAGTTCCGTCGTAGAGAACGCACACGAAGAATCCGAATCATTCGTTGACAATCCCTCGTTACTCATCTTCACTCGCTCCTAAAGAAAAGCCGAACGTTGACCTCCGACACGCTCTCCTGAAGCCCGTCCCCGGCTTCTCGCCCAGCCCATCATGAGTCTTCCACCGCTGGGCGGAGGCAGCGGGGCTCACACGCAGGCCTCTCTTCCTGCGTTGCCCGCTCACCTCCAATCCGATACTCAGCTTACTGCTCATCTCGCGAGCCGGTTCCACGCTGGTCTCCCTACTGCCCGGCTATCGTCTCATGCTCTCATCTCTCTCAACAACTATTCTTCCTCGGCCAAGGGTTTCGATGGCGGCCGTGAGGGCAGCGCCATGGCCGGCACCGAAGAGATAGCCGACCGTGCCTGGCTTAGGTTGGGACACCGTTCGGAGAACCAGGCTGTCGTATTTCTGTAAGTGTTGTGATAGATGCATTGTCGTTTGGGTTGTGACGATAAAATTGGAAGCGGGCTGGATTTTTTTTATTAACACAAAAACCCGAAATGCAGTGGTGAATCTGGTTCTGGCAAGTCAACTCTACGATCCCACTTGTTGACGGCCCTGTTGAACAAGACCTCGACACCCTTGTCCACGAAACTCTCACTCGCCGCTTATGTTTTCGATACCCTCACCACCACCAAGACCGCGACCACCCCAACAGCATCCAAGGCTGGTTTATTCTACGAGCTTCAGTACGACACTGCCACAACCACCAACCCTATTCTCCTCGGTGGTAAGCTTCTAGACCACCGTTTGGAGCGTAGCAGAATCGCCGATGTACCCACCGGCGAAAGGAACTTCCATGTTCTTTACTACCTCCTTGCTGGAACCACAGCTGCCGAGAAGGCCCATCTTGGATTCGACAATGCCTCCGGCAGCGGGCAAAAGAGATGGAGGTATCTCGGCCACCCCACTCAGCTCAAGGTTGGTATCAACGACGCCGAGGGCTTCACCCTCTTCAAGAACGCCCTTCGCAAGTTGGAGTTCCCTCGTAGCGAAATTGCCGAGATGTGCCAAGTTCTTGCCAGTATTCTCCATATTGGCCAGCTTGAGTTCGAGACGACCTCCGATACTACCGTAACCGGCGACGACAGCGGTGGTTTCTCTCACGAGGGTGGCCAAACCATCACCGCTGTCAAGAACAAGGACACCCTGAATCTCGTTGCGGCTTTCCTTGGTGTCGGCTCGCAAGATCTTCAGACGACGCTCGGTTACAAGACCAAGATGATCCATAAGGAGAGGGTTACAGTCATGTTGGATCCCGAGGGTGCCCGTGCACATGCTGGTGAGCTCGCGAGGACATTGTACTCGCTCCTTGTCGCCTACGTGGTGGAGAGCATGAACCAAAGGCTCTGTGCTCCCGAAGAGTCAATCGCCAATACCATCTCTATTATCGATTTCCCCGGGTTTTCCCAGCAGGCTTCGACAAAGTCTACTCTCGATCAGCTGCTCAACAATGCCGCTTGCGAGGCTCTTTACAACCTGACTCTGCAGAACTTCTTCGACCGCAAGGCTGATATGCTCGAGTCCGAGGAAGTGGCTGTCTCCGCCACCAGCTACTTTGACAACTCCGATGCTGTTAGGGGCTTGCTCAAATCCGGCAATGGTCTGCTGAGCATCTTGGATGACCAAACCCGCCGGGGTCGTACCGACATGCAGCTTCTCGAGTCTTTGAGGAAGCGCTTCGAGGGTAAGAACCCGTCCATCGCTGTTAGTTCCGCCACCGCCAGGCTCCCCGGCAGCAATTTCGCGACCGAGAACACTGCGGCTACATTCACAATCAAGCACTTCGCCGGCGAGGTTGACTATCCCGTCAAGGGACTTATCGAGGAAAACAGCGAGGTTATCTCGGGTGATCTTCTGGGCATGTTCCAGCGTACCAAGAGCGAGTTCGTCGCCCGCCTCTTCGGCCAAGAGGCCCTCCAGACCGTCCACCACCCCAAGGAGCGGTCCACGGTCATGCAGGCCACTATCAGTTCCAAGCCTATGCGTGCCCCTAGCGTCATGTCGAGGAAGACCACCAAGGGCGGCCGACCGACCCGCTTCGAGCGCCGCCAGCAGCAAGAGGAGGTAGAGGCCCTGAGCGAGGCTGGCGAATCGAGAAAGGGCTCCAAGCTCCTCTCGGCGCACGGCGCTTCTGGCCAGTTCCTCTCATCGCTGGAAAACGTCACAAAGGCGGTTGCGGACCCCAGCACGAACGCTTACTTCGTTTTCTGTCTGAAGCCAAATGACAAGCGGATCACCAACCAATTCGATAGTAAGTGCGTGCGAACTCAAGTGCAAACATTTGGTATCGCCGAAATCAGCCAACGCTTGCGGTCGGCCGACTTTAGCTTGTTCCTTCCATTCGGCGAGTTCCTCGGCCTCGCCGACACCGATACTATGCTTATCGGTACCGAGAGGGAGCGTGTCGAGCTCGTTGTTGAGGAGAAGCGGTGGCCGAGCAACGAGGTGAAGATCGGTTCTACCGGTGTCTTCCTCAGCGAACGATGCTGGATGGAAATTGCCCAGCTGGGCGACAACTACTCGGCTTCCGGTGGTGGCTTTGGCCTCTCCGAGGCTGGCGACGGCATCACACCGCAAGACACGCCTTACGCAGCGTCCAAGGAACGCCTGCTATCCACTGGTACCCCTACACCTATGGGGTATGGCGAGAAAGGCAAGAGCGGCTACTTTGGCGGAGACATCGATGCTCGCTCCGAGGCCGGCGTTTCTGCCTATGGCGGCGGAGACATGTTCAGGAATATGGACACAGTAGAGCAGATGGCAGAGCGGACAAACGAGAAGGACATGGTCGAGGTCGAGGAGTACCGCGACAGCCCGAGCCGCAAGCGCTGGATGTTCCTCGTTTACTTGCTCACGTGGCCCGTTCCCGACTTCCTCATCAGGTGGCTTGGCAAGAAACCTCGCAAGGACGTCCGTATGGCCTGGAGGGAGAAGCTGGCCATCAACCTGCTCATCTGGTTCTTCTGTCTTCTAGCTGCCTTCTTCATTGTCATCTTCCCTTTGCTAATTTGCCCCAAACAATACGTCTATAGCCCTGCCGAGCTTGCGTCCTATGACGGAAAAAAGGGCTCCCATGGCGCCTATGTCTCGATTCGTGGTTATGTCTTTGACCTCGAGAAATATTCCTCGCGCCACTACCCACCACCTCCGATCGTGAGCAAGAAGTCACTCATGAATTATGCTGGCCTCGATATCAGCAACCTCTTCCCCATTCAGGTCAACTCGCTTTGCCTGGGCAAGGACGGCTCCATTGATGACGCCGTAACCCTTGACTACAAGTCTACCAATATCACCGGCTCTCCTCTCCTCGTGAACAGCCAAGACTTGAACGCTCAGTACCACGACTTCCGGTCCTTCAGGAACGACACTCGACCGGATTGGTACTACGAGCAAATGACGATGCTTCGAGGTGGCTTTATGAAGGGTACCATCGGCTACTCAGCTCAGTACGTCAAGACACTCTCTACGCTCGACAATAACAAGAGGAACATCGCCATCATCGGTAGCCGGGTTTATGATTTGACAGAGTATCTGAAGGGTGGCCGTAAGCTTGTCGGAAAGCCCGGCGCCGAGGACACGCCCACGGACCTGAGCTTGACGGAATTCATGGAACCTGATCTGGTTCGGCTGTTTGAGCTCAGATCCGGCGAAGACCTCACGTCGCTCTGGGAGAACCTTCCTCTCAACGCCGCTGCTAAGAGACGAATGATGTCCTGCCTTAACAACTTGTTCTTCGTCGGCGACGTCGATACCCGCCGCTCGCCCCGTTGTCTGTTCGCTGAATACCTTGTTCTTGCTGTCTCTTGTCTTCTCGCTTCAATCATTGCTTTCAAGTTCTTCGCCGCCCTCCAGTTCGGTACCAAGAATATTCCCGAGAACATCGACAAGTTCATCATGTGCCAGATTCCGGCTTATACTGAGGACGAGGATTCCCTTCGCCGTGCCATCGACTCGGCCGCTCGCATGAAATACGACGACAAGCGGAAGCTGCTTGTCATCGTCTGCGACGGTATGATCGTGGGTCAAGGTAACGATCGCCCGACACCTCGGATCGTGCTTGATATTCTTGGCGTATCCGAGTCAGTCGACCCCGAGCCGCTCAGCTTCGAGTCTCTCGGCGAGGGTCTCAAGCAGCACAACATGGGCAAGGTCTACTCTGGTCTGTACGAGGTGCAAGGTCACATTGTTCCCTTCTTGGTCATCGTCAAGGTTGGCAAGCCTTCGGAGGTTGCGCGCCCTGGTAACCGTGGCAAGCGAGACTCCCAGATGATTGTCATGCGATTCCTCAACCGTGTCCACTACAACCTTGCCATGAGCCCTCTAGAGCTCGAAATGTACCACCAGATCCGTAATATCATCGGCGTCAACCCTACCTTCTATGAATTCATGCTACAGATCGATGCCGACACGGTCGTCGCCGCAGACTCGGCCACCCGAATGGTGTCAGCGTTCTTGCACGACACTCGTATCATTGCCGTCTGTGGTGAGACGGCGCTTACCAATGCCAAGTCGTCATTCATCACCATGATTCAGGTCTACGAATACTACATCTCGCACAACCTGGCCAAGGCCTTTGAGAGCTTGTTCGGTTCGGTTACCTGTTTGCCAGGTTGTTTCTCCATGTACCGCATTCGTGCTGCTGAGACGGGCAAGCCTCTGTTCGTCAGTCGAGAGGTTGTCGACTCGTACGCGACAATCCGCGTCGACACGCTCCACATGAAGAATCTGCTCCACTTGGGTGAGGATCGTTACCTCACGACTCTTCTGCTCAAGTATCACAGCAAGTACAAGACCAAGTACATTTTTGACGCGCACGCATGGACTATCGCTCCCGACTCCTGGCAGGTGTTCTTGTCCCAGCGACGACGATGGATCAACTCGACGGTGCACAACCTTATTGAACTTATCCCCATGAACCAGCTCTGCGGTTTCTGCTGTTTCTCTATGCGCTTCGTCATCTTTGTCGATCTTCTCAGTACGGTTGTGCAGCCCGTCACGGTTGCGTACCTTGTCTACCTGGTCTACCTTATCGTCGACAAGAAGACCGTAGTGCCCGTCACTGCCTTCGTGCTACTTGCTGCTGTCTACGGTTTGCAAGCCATCATCTTCATCCTCAGGCGAAAGTGGGAGATGATTGGCTGGATGCTTCTCTACGTGATCGCCATGCCCGTGTTCTCATTTGGCCTTCCGCTCTACGCCTTTTGGCACATGGACGACTTCAACTGGGGTAACACTCGTGTGGTCGCCGGCGAGAAGGGCAAGAAGGTCGTCATCACGGACGAGGGCAAATTCGACCCGGCTTCGATCCCGCGCAAGAAGTGGGAGGAGTACCAGGCCGAGCTCTGGGAGGTCCAGACCTCTCGCGAGGACGCGCGGTCGGAGATCTCGGGATACAGCTACGCCACCAAGGCCAACCAGGCCTACTCAGAGTACGGATACCCCAACTCGCGACCGGGCTCGACCGTCGGAGCCTACCCTCCGCACATGCCCCTGCCGCTGTCGCGACTCTCGTACGCAGGCTCGGACGCCATGGCCAACAGGCAGAGCACGTTTGGCGGCTCTCAGTTCTTCACGCCTGAAGACATGGTGGGCCTCCCCAGCGATGACGAGATCTTAGCTGAGATTCGCGAGATTCTACGCACGGCCGATCTCATGACTGTGACGAAGAAGGGCGTCAAGCAGGAGCTTGAGAAGAGGTTTGGCGTTCCCTTGGACGCGAAGAAGGCGTACATCAATAGCGGTATGTTTGGATCATCCATTCGTTTCTGAAAATTCTCTGCAGGATCTTTGCTAACATGTTTCGACTTTTAGCTACGGAAGCTATTCTCTCTGGTCAACTTTAATCTATCTAATAACTCACATATCGGTGTTTTTGTTGCTATTTTTTTCTCTCTCTTTTTGGAACAAAAGAAGTCTTTGTCTTTTCATCTTTTCTTTGGATATAACTTGCAGGAAACCACACACTCTCACATAAAAGGCAATCCATCTTTGCTTTATCTCTCCGTCTCTCTCTGTCTGACACTCTGTTTCTATGGCGATAATTTGATGCATCTTTATATTTTGGTTATTGTGGTTTTTTCTGGTAAATTCACTTTTTTTCTGGAAACACAAAATTGTCTCCCTTCTCTAACCCCTCGTCGTAATCATGATGGGCAGTTCTGGAACAAGATTATTTGCAAGACGGTGTGCGGGATTTGAAGTACTTGTCCTCCTTTCTTTTTTCCCTCTTTTTCGAATCCCTTTTAGGGACGTGGATAGTAGGAAGCGAAAGTCTAATGAATAGAGTAAGCTATTAGCATCATTGATCTTTTCTCCTTCTCGGGGTGGTGTTGAAGTCGACCTAGAGCTTCGTTTCTTATTATGTTGAACGTGGGTCGAAGAAGGAAATGGAAAGCCCTCGTTCACTCTTTCTATGGGTCCCGGGCACCCTTCGTCCTCTTACCCTCTTCATCTCTCATGTCAGGACAGAACCCGATGCGGGACACAGGTCCGTAGACTCGATGATATGTAAAGCTGGGAAGTCACTAACAACGGGTACCTAAGTCTAGCCGTTGCACCGCGATAGCTCAGGCAGGGACCTTGTCATCGGCAAGACAAGATCCTTCCCCTCGACAGCACATATTCCGGGACGGACAAGCTCGCATCGTACAAAAAAAAGCCTGTCTCATCCAAGTCCCTTGAACTTCATGTCTTCTACAGGAGTTCATCTCCTGACTGAACATGTTCCTCGGGCAATCGATCACACGACTCTAGGGATCCGGAGCCAATCTTCATTCCGCCCACCCCGCAAAAGAGGTTTACAGACATATTCACCCAGTCCCCCAAAAAAGGGACCAATCTAGTAGGATGTGGAAAGAATAAGAGGCCAAACAATGCATTAAAAAAGAAGGCAAAAAGAGAAAGCGATATCTAAAAGCAAGCAGAGCCACATCCACTCCCCCAAAACAGTCGTAATCTCCTTCCCTCTCCTTCAAGTTTCGTGTTTTTCCTATCAAGGTTCGTTTCGACACTCCCTATTTCAACACCTTCATTCGAAGGAGATAAAACAAGAAAAAAAGAGAAGTCTAAAATTCGAGGATGCCCTCCCTCCCTGTATTCCCTTTATTCGTATACCAGAGTTTTGCTGTTCCTACAAGACAAGGGAAGGTAATAAAAGAAGAACCATATTTCGTCAAGGGAGAAGGTCAATGATCTCATTCCAAACGTTTCATTTAAAGTTTCTTCGTATGTTTCTTTTTCGTTTCACAAAGAGAGAGAGAGAGAGAGAGAGAGAGGGTTAAGATGTTCATTCATGAAAAGGGGGAGGAAGTATGTGTTTCTTGTCTTTTTTGACCGCTTGGATTTGTCGAAACCGCTAGGGGGTATTATATTCATTACAGGAAGTAGTCGGGTGTTCCTACAATATGTTAGGGCAATCTACCCCCACGGAGGACTTGATGTCAGTCGATGGGATGGGGAAAACTTACGTCTCGAAACCATTGGCTCGCCAGCGCGTGGGCATGGATCGAATTGCAAGCTAATCAGACAGGGTTAGAGAGCTGATCCATCGAGGGGACGGGTTGAAGCTTTGTGGAGGCCCGTTCGTTATAAACATACAAAGTATATTTCAGATGCTCATCAATCTCCATGATAGCAGCTTGGTTACCGCACCTGTAGCAGTAATTGGGCGCTAGGAACGAGAAAAACATATCGTTAGCGAGAGCCGGGGAGAAAATAGAGAGAGACCATCCACATACCCGAAAAGATGGTCACCACATGGCGATCTTGGGACCAGTTATATCCCTCCATCACCAACTGGTGAGCACGAGCAATCAAGGTCAAACCATTATTATGGTTAAAAGCCTCCGATATATCCTGCCCAAACGTATAACCAGCACCTCTGGGGGAAATACCCCAACCGCAGCGGTCGTCGGGATCCGACCAGAGCAGGTCGCACATGGGGCCCTCGTGGGGCACCTCCTGGATTCGGTCGAGGGCGCGGATGTTGTCGAGGGTGTCGATGCTAGGCGACAGGCCGCCGTGGAGGCAGAAGATCTGGTTCTCGATGAGGGCGGTGAGGGGGAGGTAGTCGAAGAGGTCGGTGAAGTACTTCCACACGTTGGCGTTGCCGTACTTCCTGAGGCACTCGTCGTAGAAGCCGTAGACTTGTGTGATTTGGCGGGATTCGTGGTTGCCGCGCAGGATGGTGATGCGTTGGGGGTAGCGGATCTTGAGGGCGACGAGGAGGGTGACGGTCTCGACGGAATAGTATCCTCGATCGACGTAGTCGCCTATAGGAGGGGTCATGTCGTTAGTCGTTTGGATTCCTTGAGATATTTCTGCCTTCTTTCCCCCTCTTTCACTTTTGCCACTTGGTTGGCCGTCTCCGTTTCCCCTCCATTGAGTGCAGCTCTCACTGTGATGGACTTATGATTTTATCATAGACGTACCCATAAAGAGGTAATTGGTATCAGGGTTAGGACCGCCAATCTTGAACAGCTCCATGAGATCATGGAACTGGCCATGGATATCGCCACACACGGTAACGGGGCATTTCTAGCAGTAGGCAGCGGCGGTCAGCTTGTCTCTCCTCTCGCGTCATGCTTTACCCCCGCATTCACTTCCCCGCCATTTGTATATTCGCGAGGGAAGAGCGAAGAGGAGATGGATGATGGAAACTGGCGACGGTAGAAACATACGACGGGCTGTACGTTGGATTCCTCCTGGAGGACTTCTCGCGCCTATTTTTGACATCGATTAGCGAATGAACGAAACAGACATCGACCACGGTCGCATCCGAGTCCGATAATGATCGAGCGGCATCTTTAGCGAATAAAAAGAAGGATAGGAATATCGGTGAAAGAGAGTAGGGATGTCGTCGACAAAGAGATGCCTCGATGCCAAGACGCAAGATTGACGGGGAGGTTGCTAAGTTGGGCTCGTGTCGCCTCCCCAAATCTGATCGACAGAAAACACAGGACCACGAGACGAAGAACAAAAGAAAAGACGACGAACCTTTTCGCAAAGCCTCTGGACGTCGAGCTCAGAGAGCTGCTTACAGCTCATCAGACTCTCGATCCATCCATCGAGCGTGGGGACGGTCGCGGGTTCGAGGTTGACGAGGGGCTCGGTGGGTACACGCCCGACATCTTCCATAGTAGTGTCCATCACGGGGAGTTTGGAGATGCTGTGGGGTTCTGGTTCGGGTCGGGGGATTGAGATAATTCGAACGCCGAGAGGGAAAGCTATTGAATTCGATGGCGGTTGATGGTTATTCGGGGATGTTCGCGGCTCGGATTTCTTTCGCTGTCTTCGCTTCGTTCGGATTAAGGGCTATTGTTGATTGAGGCTGTCGTTGGTGGGCAGGTTCGATGTGTGGTTTGGTTTCGCGTTGAATTGTGTAGGAACCGCAGGAGGGACGGTAAATTGAGTACACTAAATTAGAGGGGGGCAACGAGCAGCCAGGCACAAGCGCACGGGGGGGTTGAGAGATTGAGAGCATGGGAGGCGGCACAAGCAGAAGCACAAGGCGGGGGCAACTCTCATCAATGCTGTTGGTGGTGACGTTTTGGGACGAGGTAGCGTGCTCAGTGCCCCTAAAGGGGGAAATACAGGAAATACAACAGCACTACAGTAAGAGCAATATTAGGCGCGGAAATTGCAAACCAGGCACAGGGAGTGGCGCATTGATTGAAATTTTCTTGCCTCTTTTAACTTCAGCTTCCAGCCAGCGCTCAGGCATACTTCAATATCAATTAGTATCAATTTTAGCTACTGAGGTACTTAAAAGTATTAATTCATCGACTATTACGAAGTAACAATTCTGGGCGGGATGTGATGCCTCTGGTCTTCCTGGGAACCAAATCGCGGTCAATCGCTAGAATGTCACGTGTAACATCTCATCAGAAGGACCTTGATGCCATCCAGATCATACGAAGTGCTTGATACGTCGTGGTTGATTTAGGACTCCGTGGAAAATCTTCAAAAATGCAATATAAATCCTCCAGCTAACTTGAGGGGTATCCGGCACCAATACAATCGATGCCTCACACTTCTTCCTACCCAGTATATGTATCCGCACATTATGTACACCTCAAACACCTCAAACCAGGCCACTCAAATCTCCAATCCATCTTCAAAGCACCCTACTTCAAACCTAGACCCGAAGCACCATTGGCCCCATTCGTCTGCTTCAACTCCTTCCCAACCAGATTCTTGAAATCCAAACCAACCTCTGAAAGCAGCCTTGCATGTTCGTGAGCCCTCTCCATGCAATTCTTCCACACGGCGCTGTCCCGATCCGTCCCGCTCAGCTGCCTCGCCAGGATGACGTTGAACGCCTCGACTTCCGTCTTGGCCCATTTCACGCAGGCGCTCATCATCGACGGCGGGAAGCAGGCCTGGAAGCACGTGACGGTGTTGCGGATGATTTGGAAGTAGACGTAGGATACCTCCCAAATGTATAGGTGGAGGTCACCTTGGAAAATACATTGCCTGGTATCCATCGTTCCTGATTAGAAACTCTTCCGCTGCTGTGCAAATAAGGGAGATGGGGAAGGGGGTCCACACTAACCTTGATCGTTTCTGAATAATGTCGCTCCGAGCTGCAAGATAAGCTTCTCTAGCACTATCCTCAAAGCCAAGACGCGTAAGCCAATCGACGTTCCGCCTCGTCTTAGTCTGATCACTATGCGAGGCCTCCAGCTCCCGCGTGATGAGAGCCGCGAGCCGAGCACATCGCTCCTCGACCTTGAAGTTGATAAAGTCCTGCGCGACGACGTTGTTCTTGAGGCTCCTCGCCAGGTTCTTCAGCATTTCGACCCGAGCCACCGCCGGTTCGAGGTTCTGGAGAGCAATGTCGATATCAAGCTCATCCATCTGGCTTTCCACCCACCGCAGGTTCTGCTGCTTCCCGTCCACTTCGATGAGCATGTCCTTGATGTCCGACAGGGTCTCGAGCAGCTCGGTCTTCTGCAGCAGGCCTGGGTCTCGAGAGGCGAAGTAGTTGATGGTCTCCTTGGCCTTGTTGTTGGCTTCCATCTCGGATCGGAGGCTCCGACGGAGCTCTTCGACGGCCTTTCTGATGTTGAGGAGAAGAGTTCCCTTTTCGGGGTCCTCGGGCTTTTCAGTGCGATAGATGAATGAATCCTGGCCAATGCCGCGGACCATGATGGCGTCCGCAAGTTTGTTCCGGCCAGTTGACGAGTCGCTGGACCCGGCCATGTCTACAATTTCGATATCTAGCAGCGGCCAACATCGGTCCGCTACAAGCTTGGTCATGGGACCACGGTTGTCAGTTGCCCCGCTGGCATCCGCCTTTCTCTTCTTGCGTGATGCGATCAAAAGATGGTCATTGAGAAGGAAGATTTGCATGGCCCGGCGAGATTTGTAGGTGGCGTTGTCAAGCTCAATCCAAGGACCTGCATTCTGAATGACATGTCGGCCAGAGGAGTTGGGTAGGAACTTTTGCGATCCTTCCACGTTTTTGTAGAGGGCCTGCGTTCATTTGCCAAGTTAGTAATGGCGGTCACTCCACCGTTGAGATATCTTGGAAAGGGAGAAGGTATTAGGCAATACCTGCATCTGCGAGTTCCACAGCGCGCTTCTATCGGCTACGGAGCTCCGCTTATCCCGCTTGCTCATTCCCGAGGACAACTCTCCGTCGAGAGCAAGGTCACCCGCCCCCGCCGAACTGGTACGTAGAGCGGTGGTGTTGGCCTTGAGCTCGGCCATGAGATTTCTCAGAGTTCGCATTTCCCCTTTGAGCTTCTCCGCCTCTTTGCTGATCTTGATGAATTGCGTTCGGTTCTGGAGGACATTCTGCTGAAGATCGGCGGCGGCTCGTCCCCTCAGCTTCTGTAGGCCGTCCTCAAAATCTCGGATCTGGTCCTCGTCGACATCGCCAAGCACCTCGGCGACATCTGGAAGCTATCAGTTAGCATAAGGACAAGAAAGGGATAAGAGCCGTAAAGTACTAACATTGTTCAGCGTTGAGCTTCGGGTCTCGGAGGGCTTTCATATCAATCGGCGGCGCATTGCCTCCGCCACGTGACGGCGGTGGCCGCCGGTCTCTGTCATCTCGGTCTCGCGTGCGAGGCCTATCTCTATTCCGGGATCTATCCCGATCTTCAGCCTGATACTTATCAAAGGCGCCTGAGCTGGGCATTGGTGGTGTCGACAGGTCAAAGTTAATCGGCGCATTATTGAAGCGGGTCGAGTAGCGGCGCTTGACGAGGTCGGAGGTCTGATTCTGAAAAAGGCATTAGAAGCTAGATCCAAACAATTCTACTGATCTGGTGGGAATCATTATACTCACCTTACCCCCTTGAGGGGGGGCTGCGCGTCGACGAGCGTCCGGAGGGAGTTCAGCACTTGGCCTTGGTGGCGGCCCCCCTGGTCCTGGGGGCCCCGGAGGCCCTCCCCGAGGCGGTGTGTTGACATCTTGACTGATGGGAGCGGATATCAGCTTTGGGTTTATGCGGCCCTTCCTCTTCGGCCCGCTTCGAAGGGAGGACATGGTGATGAGGTTTGCAGGAGGTTATGGCGCTCGCAAACCGGTTCAGATTGAAAAGAGAGAAAAATGAATATATCTTTGGAGATAAAAGGCTGCGATTTCCAGAATCTACACCTTTCGGGCTTTGGAATAAGGCCCCTTGAGTCCAAATTAAACCGGGCTAGCACTCAGGAGGAGCTCTCCATTACTTCAAGGAGAGATCAATTGATGTGCTGTCCCGACACTGGACCTTCCTTGCTTGTCGAGGTACATTGTAGATTGTACCGAGGCGTCTCACAGCAGTTCGAGGTCTCATCACGTGATATGCAACTGTTTCCGTCTGCAGCTGTTCACTGACTGGAGTTCGACAGATGGAGCGATGCCCCACTTCAGGTCCAGCGT
>Ga0164243_10008483_pt1 | contig 15127 bp, 16 predicted proteins | sample OricompcompostOP_FD_108781 | JGI IMG/M metagenome (GOLD analysis project Ga0164243, IMG submission 108781) | Organic Plus compost microbial communities from Emeryville, California, USA - Original compost - Organic plus compost (OP) | ecosystem: Engineered > Solid waste > Mixed feedstock >... | reverse complement strand
GTTCCGAGCGCGGCGGCCGCGCCGAGAAAGCGCCGGCGTCCTAATCCCATGGCCCGCAGCCTACGAACGGCCACGTCAGCGGCCGGTCACCCGAACACCCGGCAACGGTCAACGCTCGGCCCCGCCACGGCCAAGCCGCCCGGCCGGGACGGCGGCGACAGGCTCCGGTCCGTCCCGTACGAGGCCCGGCCTGGGCGCCGCGGACCGCGCCAGCACGGCCACCCCGGCCACGATCAGCGCCGCGCAGCCCGCCGACAGGGCCCAGCGCACCGGGCTCGCGGGCACGGTCTCGCCCAGCACCAGCGCCCCGGCCAGCACGGCGGCGACCGGATCGGTGACCGTCACCGTGGCCAGGACCACGGCCGCGCCGCCCGTCCGGTAGGCGTACTGGCTCAGCAGGAAGCCCAGCACCGACAGCGGCGCCACCGCGGCCGCCGCGATCGCCTGCGCCGTACCGAACGTCCCGCCGGTGAGCACGATCCGGACCAGCGCCGAGACGACGCCGAAGGCCGTACCGGCGCCGATGGCGAACAGCGGCGCGCGGACCGCGCCGGTGCACGCCCACGCCACCGAGCCGAGCACGGCGACCACGGCGACCGTGGCACCGACCAGCGCCGGGACGCCGAGGCCCGCGGGCGTACCGCCCGGGTGGGCGGGCAGGAGGAACAGCACGGCGCACAGCGCGGTGGCCACCAGCGCCGCGGCCGTCCACTCGCGCGGCCGCACCCGCCGGTGGTGCAGGGCGGCGGCCATCGGCAGCGTGAACACCACCGCGCCGACCCCCAGCGGCTGCACCAGCAGCAGCGGCCCGTTCCCCAGGGCCAGCAGGTGCAGCCCACTGCCGGCCACCATCGCCGCCACCCCCGCGATCCACACCGGCCGACGCGCCAGATGCAGCAGCAGCCGTACGCCCGTCGCGCCGGAGGGCGCCAGCGCCGCCGCGTACTGCTGTAGCACCGCCGCGGCCGCGAACCCCAGCGCCCCGGCCACCGCCGCACACGCCGCCAGGACGCCCATGGTGCCCCCAGGCTCTCCGACGATCCCGTGGAACTTCTACAATACTGTAGAAGTTGAGTGAGGGGGAGGCCGCGCATCCGCGGGCCGCCCGCCCCGGCCCTGCGGTCCCTGCGCAGGGCCGGGCGCTCATTCCGGCCGCGGCGTCTCGGGCGCGGTGCCGACGCCGGTAAGGGGGTCCGCAGTGCGCGCGTACGGGGGATCGGCCGTCCGGCGGCGCCGCCGGGTGCGGTGGGCGGCGCTCGTCCTGGCGCTGCCGGCCGCGATCGTGCCGGCCGTCGGAGCCGCCCTGTGGACCGGCACGCCGGGCGTCGCCGACGCCGGGCAGCGGGTCCGGGCGCTGGAGGCGGCGCACCACGTCACCGACCGGGACGCCCCGGTGCCGCCGCGCTTCGCCGCCGCCCTGGTCGCCGCGGAGGACGCCCGCTTCTACGCCCACCCCGGCGTCGATGGCATCGGCCTGGCCCACGCCGCCTGGCGCGCGCTGACCGCTCCGGGCCGCGATCCCGGCGGCAGCACGCTGGACCAGCAGCTCGCCAAGCAGCTGTACGACGGCGGCCGGTCCGGCGGCGGCCCCCTGGTGGTCGCCCGCGAGGCGACGCTCGCGGTCAAGCTGGACGCCACCTACTCCAAGCCGCGGATCCTGCGGATGTACGCCTCGGTCGCGTACTTCGGCAACGGTGACTACGGCCTGCACGCCGCCCGCCGCGGCTACTTCGGCCGGGCCACCGGCCGGCTCACCTGGGGTCAGGCCGCCCTCCTCGCCGGGCTGGTCCAGGCGCCCTCCGCCTACGACCCGTTCCGGCATCCGGCCGCGGCCGCCGCACGCGAGCGCTACGTGCTGTCCCGCCTCGTCGCCGCCGGCCGCCTCACCGCCGGCCAGGCGCGGGCGATCGCCGCCGCGCCCGTACCCCTGGCCCGCGGTTCTCTGCACCAGGAGTGATACGAGATTTTCTCGGGATTTGCCGAAATACTGACTTTTGCGGGACGAGTAAGGATTTATTACGCGGCTCGTTCAATTCTTCGAGTGTCCGCATAGCCGTTCGATAACTCAGTATCCTGAGGTCATTGCCGCCGACCGGCCTCTCCCCTCAAGGACGCTGATGTCTGATTTCTTCGCGCATGATACCGATCCCGAATGCCAAGAAACCAGGCGCCCGGGCATGCCCTCAGGCCGTGGTAAACATCGCCCGGTCGGCGTGCGGACCGTCCATCTGAGTATTTCCGTCCTTCCCGTCGCCGTGATGGCGGCCCTCGGCGCGTTCGCCGTGGAGGCGGTGCTCACGATGGGCGTCGCCACCGATACGGGAAGGCTGACGCTGGCGCTGGTCGCCGCCGTCGGCATGGTCGTGCTGACGGCCACCGCCTTCGGCACGGAGGCGGCGACGCGGTGGGTGCGCCGTGTGCTCGGCCGTACGGCCGAGCACGGCCCCGACTACGGGCAGCGGCGCCGGCTCGGCGAGCTGCGGTCGCTGGTCGCGCGGGACCGGCAGGAGCTGCGCGACCTGAGCCGGCGGCTGGCCGCGGGGGACACCGTCCCGCTGCGCCACCCGGGCGCCCAGGCCGCCCCCGGCGACCTCATCGCCCAGCTCGCGAACGACCTGTGGCACGGCCAGACCGAGGCGTGGAACCTCATCGTCAGCGCCGCCACCCTGAGCACCGGCCGGCGTACCGCGCAGGTCGAGGTGTTCGGCGTCAACCTGGCCCGGCGCATGCAGACGCTGTCCCACCGCACCATCCAGGGCCTCGACGAGCTGGAGAACCAGGTCGAGGACCCGGAGCTGCTCAAGGGCCTGTTCCGCGTCGACCACCTGACCACCCGCATGCGCCGCCAGGCCGAGAGCCTGGCCGTCATCGGCGGCGCCGCACCGCGGCGGCAGTGGACGAAACCGCAGTCGGTGTATGAGGTGCTGCGCTCGGCGGTCGCCGAGGTCGAGCACTACAACCGGGTCAAGGTCGCCCTGCCGGTCGAGGGCACCCTGGACGGCGCCGCGGTGGCCGACACCGTCCATCTGCTCGCCGAGCTGGTCGAGAACGCCACCAAGTTCGCGCCGCCGGACACCCACGTGATCGTCCGCGCCGAGGCCGTGGCCGCGGGCCTGGCGATCGAGATCGACGACCGCGGCATCGGCATCCCGGGGGAGGACAAGCGCAAGCTGAACGAGATGCTCGCCGACCCGGACCACGTCGACACCTACGACCTGCTCAAGGACGGCCGGATCGGGCTGCCCGTCGTGTCGGCCCTGGCGCACCGGCACCACGTCCCCGTCCGGCTGCAGACCAACATCTACGGCGGCACCCAGGCGGTGGTGGTGATCCCCAAGGACCTCATCGGCCCCGAACACGCGGAGACCGAGCCCCGCCCGGAGAAGTCCCCGCCGGCCCCCGAACCGGCCGCCGTCCGCCCGGCGCCCGTTCCGGCGCCCGGCCCGGCACCGCGGCCCGAGCCCCGCCCGGCCCCGCAGCGTACGGACGCGCAGCGTACCGACGCGCCGCCCGCACCCCCCGGCGCCCGCCCGGAGCTCCCCAGGCGCCGCGCCCAGGCCCACCTCCCGCCCGAGCTCCGCACCCCCGCCCCGGCCCGCACCGACGACGACGCCGACGACGGCGGCCACAATCCCGAGCTCATCGCGGAATTCAGCAAGGCAATGCGCAGCGGTTACGAAGAAGGTTCGGAGAACGAGCCGACAGCATCGACCGGCGAAGCATCACAAATGTAGAAGGAGCGTCCATTGAGCGCCGTCTCTGCGAACCAGCCCCAGGATGTCGCCTGGCTGCTGCAGGGCCTCACCGAAGAAGTCCCGGGTATTCGCGGGAGCGTTCTGCTGTCCTCCGACGGGATGGTGAAGGCGGCCCGCGGATTGGACCGGGACAATTCCGAGCGCCTCGCGGCCCTGGCTTCGTCGTTCTTCTCCCTGGCGCGCGGCGCCGGCGCCCTGTTCGACGGCAGCGACAAGGTACGCCAGGTCGTGACCGAACTGCCGTCCAGCCAGCTCTACATCTGCTGGGCCGGCTTCAACTCCGTCCTCGCCGTGCTGACCACGAACGAGGCCGAGCCCGCCGTCGTCGGCTTCCAGATGGCGCAGCTGATCAAGGCGGTACGTCCCTTCCTGGACACCGCGGCCCGGTCCGCGGCCCCCGCCGACAACCGGAACCGGTGAGCATGCCCGCTGAAGAAGAGGTCTGGCTCGACGACGACGCCGGCCCCCTGATACGCCCGTACTCCGTGACCGCCGGCCGCACCCGGCCCACGGTGGACCTCGACCTGGTCTCCCTCGTGATCGCCACCACCCGCACGCCGCCGGGCATGGACCCGGAGCACCGGCGGATGCTCGGCCTGTGCCGTACGCCGACCTCGGTCGCCGAGGTGTCCGCGCACATGCGCCTCCCGGTGGCCGTCACCAAGGTGCTCCTCGCCGACCTCGTCGACTGCGACGCCGTCATCACGCACGCCCCGTACGGCGCCACCCACGACCCCGAGCTACTGGAGAGGCTCCTCGATGGCCTACAAGGAGTCTGAAGCCTTCCCCACCCAGGTCAAGGTGCTGATCGCGGGCGGGTTCGGGGTCGGTAAGACGACGTTCGTCGGCGCCGCCAGCGAGATCGCGCCGCTGAACACCGAGGAGCTGATCACCGCGGCCAGCGTCGACGTCGACAGCCTCACCGGGATCGAGGACAAGTCCGTGACCACCGTGGCGCTGGACTTCGGCCGGATCACCATCGACCAGCACGGCATCGTGCTGTACCTGTTCGGCACCCCGGGCCAGGACCGCTTCTGGTTCATGTGGGACGAGCTGTGCGCCGGCGCGCTCGGCGCCATCGTGCTGGTCGACACCCGCCGCCTCGGGGCCTGCTTCAACGCCGTCGACTTCTTCGAGAACCGCGGCATCGAGTTCGTCGTCGCGGTCAACGAGTTCGACACCGCCGCGTTCCGGTACGACCCGGAAGAGGTGCGCGTCGCCCTCGACCTCGACCCCCGGATACCGATCGTGCTGTGCGACGCCCGCGACAAACGGTCGGCGACGGCGACGCTCCGGTCCCTGATCAGGCACCTGCTCACCGCCGTCCCCGCGTGAATTGGAGTTCCCCCGTGACCCACGACCCGACCTACGAGTTCGCCGGCCGCCCGCTGACGCCGGAGGACCCCCAGGCGCCGGAACGCGCGGCCCGGCTGCGCGAGCTCGGCCTCGGGGCGCCGGCCCCCGAGCTGGACGCGTTCGCCCGCGACCTCGCCAACGCGGCGTGCGAGCTGGTGGGCGCCGAGCACACGCCGTTCGCCATGGTGAACTTCGTGACCGACCGGCAGTACCTCGGCGGCCTGTACGCCCCGCCCGGCGCGGACGGCGGCGCGCTCGGCCGCGAGGTACCGCTGGACCACGGCTACTGCCCGCACGTCGTCGTCCGCCGTAAGGCGCTGGTGCTGGACGACGTGTGCGACTACCCCCGTTTCGACGGCAACCCGGTGGTCGGCAAGCTCGGCATCCGGACCTACATCGGCGCCCCGCTGATCGACGACACGGGCATCGCGCTCGGCACGATCTGCGTCATCGACAACCAGCCGCGCCCGTGGGGCCGCCCCGGCCTGCACCTCATCAAGGACCGGGCCGAAGCGCTGATGGCGCTCGTTCACGGGACGCCTGGCCGGGGATGGACCGGGAGATGACGGCGCCGGCCGGCGCCGCGTCGTCCCCCTCGCCGAGGATCCCGGCGTCCAGCAGCGCGAACTCCGCGGCGACGCCCGCGATGTCGTGCCGGAGGAACGACAGCGCGGTCCGCGCCCGCTCGGGGTCGGCGCCGGTCTCGGCCGCCCACCGCATGACCTCGGCCATCGCGAACAGGTAGGCGATCGCCCGGCCGGCCAGGACCAGGTGCTCCTGGCGCAGGTCGCGGCGCAGGAACCGCAGGTCAGGCCGGTGCGCCCGTACGGCCCGGGCGGTGAGCGGCCACTCGGCCAGGAAGGCGTCGAGCGGCCGGCCGTCGAGCCGGGCCAGGCAGTACTCCGTGAGCTGCTGGCTCAGCAGGTCGTTCGTGCCGTCGAAGATGGTGAAGACGCGGGCGTCCAGGAAGGCCTGCGCCGAGATGTTCGTGGGCGAGCCGCACCGGTAGCCCTCGCCGCCGACGAGCTGCTGGTAGTGGTGCGCCGCGCTGAGCATGCGGGAGGTCGCGACGGTCTTGATCGCCTGGACGGCCGGGAACGACTCCAGCATGTCGGCCTTCATGTCCAGGCGCGTCTGGAGATGGTGGTTCAGCGCCTGGCAGACCGTGTACGAGCTGTCGATCGCGGCGAGGCGGTAGCGGGCGAACCGGATCTCCGACAGCGGCCCGCGGCCGATCTTCCGGCTGTCGGCGTACGAATGGGCCTCGCGGCTGACCCGCCGCAGGAAGCCGCAGCCCATCGCCGCCATCATCGCCCGGGACGCCATCAGCATCTCGACCATGGGCTGCAGGTTGCGGCCGGTGGCCGGGATCCGCCGGTGTTCGGGGACGACCGCGTCGATGTCGTTGAGCCCGTAGTCGATCACCTTCAGGCCGAGCGGCTCGTAGCGCTCCGTCGTACGGAAGCCTTCGCTGCGCTTGACCACGAAGTAGCCGTACTCGCGCTCGCCGCCGTCGTCGTTCTTGGCGCTCACCAGCCACCAGTCGGCGGACAGGCTGAACGCCTGCCAGTGCTTGCGCCCGCGTATTCGGTAGCCCTCGTCGACCCGCTCCCACGTGGTGGCCATGCTGGACATCGCCGACCCGCAGCCCGGCTCGGTCGAGGCGAACCCGGCGATCATCGGGTCGATGCCGGCGAACAGCGGCAGCACCTCGCGCTTGGCCTCCTCGGTCGCGTACAGCGCGATCGGGCGCAGCGCCACGGCGGTGATGATGGTGGTGAACATGCCGAGCGGCAGATGCCACTCCGACAGCGTCTCGACGACCTGGCACATCTCGACATGGCTGTCGCGGCCGCCGTACTCGCGCGGGATGGTGGGCAGCAGCACGCCGCCGCCCACGCACAGGGCCCAGTCGTCGGTGGGGAGGTTCTCCTGCGGATAGTTCGCGGAGTCGAACTTGGGTGCGACCTCTTCGATGCCGGCCATGAACTCGTCCATCGACAGTGATGAAAGAGGCGTCGTCATGGTCTCCGCTCCCGCCGGTTGGGGGCTCGCTAGGGGCAGTCAGCCAGGTTCCCCCCGCAGAACGGCGGCCAGGTGAACATCGTGAGCAGGTCGGTCACGAAACGCAAGGCATCTTCGTCTAACTGTAGTCACCACAAATGTGGCGTTATAGGCGTATGGCGCATCGGCGGCCTATACCCACACCACTCCCATGGAGCGGACCTCCGAGAATCAGGGTCAAGATACCGAGCGATGATAGCCCAAAGTATTCGCTTGCATACGCCGTGTGGTAGGGCTATGTCCCGTCGGTCAGGGCGAGGTACGCGTCCAGCTGAGCCGCGCCGGTGAGCAGGGCGCGGCCGCGGGTGGTCAGCCGGTCCTGCCAGGCGTCGAGGAAGGCGCTCAAGGCGTCCGCCCCGCCCGCCTCATGCAGCGTACGGAGGAACCGGGCGACCCGCTGGAGCGGGTAACCGCCGCGGCGGAGCTGCCGGGCGATCTCGGCGTCGCGGACGCCGGCGGGCCCGTACCGCCGGTACCCCGTGGCCCGGTCGCGCTCGGGGTGCAGGATGCCCGCGGACTCCCAGGCGCGCAGCGTCGCCGGGTGCAGGCCGATCCGGCGCGCCAGCTCGCCGACCGTCAGCGGCGGGCCGTGGACCGGGGCGGGCATCGTGCCGGCCAGGCTGCTCAGGGAGGCCGCGACCTCGGCGCGGGTGTCCCGTTCGGCGCGCAGCGCGACGTGCGCGGCGTCGATGAGCCGGTACGCGGACTCGGCGTCGCCCCGGTGGACCGCGCGCATGATCTCCGTCGCCGGCCGGTGCCCGTGGCCGCGGCGCAGCGCGATGAAGGCGCGAAGGGCCTGCGCGTGCAGGGGCGTGTAGCGCCGGTAGCCGGCCGGGCTGCGCTCGGTCGGCGGGAGGACGCCCGCGCCGTCGTAGTTGCGGACCGCCTGCGCGGACAGCCCGTGCTCCCGGGCGAGGTCGATGGGCCGCACCGTCGGTCTCCTTTGAGGCTTCGCGCCGGTGATTCCTGGTCGTAGTCGCGGAAGTTTCACTCGAACCTTCAACGATACGTTCAAATGCGGTGCATATCCGAAAGGGGAACCCATGTCCACCGCCGCATCACTGCGCGCCATCGGCCGCGGGCTCGACGACCCGGCCGCCCTGGACGACCTGCTGGACGTACGGACCGGGCCGCCGGACGTGCTCGCCCTCGGCGAGCCGGTCCACGGGGTCGCGGCGTTCCCGGCGCTGCGCAACGACGTCCTGCGCCACCTCGTCGAACGCGGGTTCCGGTCGATCCTGCTCGAGACCGACATCTTCGCCGCGTCCGTGGTCGACGCGTACGCGGGCGGGGCGCCCGGGGACATCGACGCGGTGCTCGCGACCGGCTTCAGCCACGGCTTCGGCACCGTTCCGGGCAACCGCGAGCTGGTCGAATGGCTGCGCGCGTACAACGCCGGGCGCCCACCGGGGGACCGGGTCCGCTTCCACGGCTTCGACGCGCCCTTGGAGATCGTCGCGCCGAGCCCGCGGCGCGCCCTGACCGAGGTCGCGGCCCACCTGCCCGACGCGCTGCGCCCCGCCTCGGCCGCCGATCTCGACGCCCTGCTCGGCGACGACGCGGACTGGGCGAACGAGGCCGCCGTGTACGACCCGTCCGCCTCCATCGGCGACTCCGCCCGCGCCCGTACCCTGCGCCTGATCGCCGACGACCTGGCCGGCGCCCTGCACCGCGCGAGCCCCACCCTGCGCCCCGCCGACCCGGACGGGTACGATCACGCCGTCGCGTGCGCCCGTACCGCTCAGGGGCTGCTGCGCTACCACGCGGCGATGGCCACGCCCGGGCCCGACCGCGTCGGGACCCTGTTCAGCCTGCGTGAGGAGATGATGGCCGCGAACCTGCTCGCGATCGTCGAGCGGGAGCGGCGGCGCGGGCCCAGCCTGGTGTTCGCGCACAACGAGCACCTGCGGCTCCCCCACCCCGGCGAGCCGGGGTGGGGGAGCGCCGGGGCGATCGCCGCGCTCACCCTCGGCGAGCGCTACCTGTTCGTGGCCACCGACGGCGCCCCGCACAGCGACCCGGACACCCTCCAGGGCGCCCTGGCCGCGGCGACCACCCGCCGCACCCTGTTCCCGGCCCCCGCCGTGCGCGCCGCCCTGCCCCCGTCCGTCACCGCGGGCGCCCCGATGGTCCGCGGCCACATCCCGCTCACCCACGCCACCCTGACCGGCACCGACGCGGTCATCTTCGTCACCGACACCGACGGGGAGCAGCACCGGTACTGGTAGCCCTAGCCGGGACTCCCGGTGGCCCGCTGGACGGCGAGCGGGTTCGCGTAGTCGCGCACGTGGCCGATCACCCCGTCCCGCACCGTGAGGACCATGACGTTCGGCAGCACGAACGCCCCCGTCGTGGTGCTGGTCCCGGCCACCTCCTGCTCCACGACGATGGTGCCCGGGTCGTCCGTGCGGTGGACCGCGATCGTCCGGTACCGCTCGTACCGCAGCGGGCTGCCGGCCCAGAACGCGGTGACGAACTCCATGATCACCTCGCGCCCCTCCATCCGCGACGGCACGCCCGGCGGGGCGAAGGGGAACTCGTGCACCGCGTCGGCCGCGTACACGGCGCCCATGTCCGTCGCGGACCGCGCGATCGCCGCGGCGCGCAGGCGTTCCAGCACCTCGAACGCGCCGGGTGCGGGCAGATCGGTCATGGCCCACCTCCATAGCGGAGTGTCTACTCCGAAAGTGTTACGGAGTCTAGACTCCGGAAATCCGGCGGGCAACCGCGGGCCGGCTGAGATAGTGAACGGGTCCGGATTTCGTCGGAGAGGGGATTCAGCCGATGGCGGTACGGGTCGGCCACGCGGTCACCAGCGGCACGTTCAGTCTCGACGGCGAGACGTTCGACGTCGACAACAACATCTGGGTGGTCGGCGACGACCGCACGTGCGTCGTCATCGACGCCCCGCACTCCGTCGACGACATCCTCGCCGTCGTCGGCGGCCGTACGGTGACCGCGATCGTGTGCACGCACGCGCACGACGACCACGTACGCGTCGCCCCCGCCCTGCGCGACCGCGTGTCCGCCCCGATCCTGCTGCACCCCGCCGACCGCCCGCTGTGGGACCTCACCCACCCCGGCCTCCCATGGGACGCCGACCTCACCGACGGCCAGACCCTCGACGCCGCCGGCACCCCGCTGCGCGTCCTGCACACCCCCGGCCACGCCCCGGGCGCCGTCTGCCTCTACGCAGAGGACCTCGCCTGCGTCTTCACCGGCGACACCCTCTTCCACGGCGGCCCCGGCGCGACCGGCCGCTCCTACAGCGACCGCCCCACCCTCGAGTCCTCCATCCGCGCCAAGCTCTTCCCCCTCCCGGGCGACACGCTCGTCCGCACCGGCCACGGCGCGGACACCACCATCGAAGCGGAACGCACCCACCTCGGTTAGGCCACGTCTCAAAGCCGCCTGATCCCCGACCACGACGTTCCGCACCCGGCCCGAGCCTCACACCCCGCGCCTCGCCCCCCGCGTTCCCGCGCTCCCGCACGAAAGGCCTCGCTTCGCGAGATTGATTTTTTGCGCGTGGGGCCGTCGTTGTGGTTGGGCGCCGTTTGCGAAGTGCGGGCAGGATGCGGGGTGGGCTCTGTGCAGATTCCTGGCATGGGGGCGTTGTGGTACTTGCAGGGTGCCGATCCGGAGATCACGCGCTTCGCGCTGTGCGGGGTTGGTGCCCGCCGCAGGCGAGGATCGGCGCCCTGGCTGTACAACGACGCACCCGTGCCAGGAATCTGCACAGGGCGAAAGTGCAGATACTTGGCCGGGCGCCGTCTCCATCCTGGCGTTCGCGTTCCTGGCGAGCGGCGACGTGTCGGTGCTGGTGATCGGCTTCCTCTTCCAGTGCTTCGTGCTGCTGGTCAACACCACGATCTGGCTGTGGGCGCCGGAGCTGTACCCCACCCGCGTCCGCGGCTTCGGCACCGCCGTGGTGGTGAACACCGGCTTCCTGGGTGGCGCCCTGATGCCGCTGCTGACCAGCATCCTGTTCGACGCCGGCGGCGTGGTCGCGGCGTTCACCATGGTCGCCGGCATGTACGGCGTCATGGCGGTCGCGGCCCTGTTCGCCGTCGAGAGCCGGGGGATCTCCCTGGAGCGGCTGCACGGGCCTCCCGCCGGGTGACGCGTCAGTGGCTGACGCGGACGACGAGCTTGCCGGTGGCGCGGTCGTGCTCCATGTCGTCGTGCGCCTGCCGGACCTGTTCCAGGCCGTCGTAGACGCGGTCCACGGGGAAGGACAGGCGGCCCTGCGCGACCGCGTCGAGGATCTCCTGGAAGTCCGCGTGCGGTAGGTCCGCGGCGTCGCCGAAGTAGCCCGCCAGGCGTACGCCCCGCGGGAGGTACTCGTTCGGGGCGAAGTCCTTGATCGTCCACTGGTTGGACAGGCTGCCGCCGAAGCAGGCCGTGCCGTGCACGCGGACCGCGCGCAGCGTGTCGTGCAGGGTGGGGGTGCCGACGAGATCCAGCGCGGCGTCCACGCCGTCCGGATACAGCTCGCGTACGGCGGGTGCGATCGCGCCGGTGTCGAGCAGCGGGTGGTCGACGCCGTGGTCCGCCAGCCGCGCGAGCCGGTCGGCGCGCCGGGTGGTGGACAGCACGGTCGCGCCGCGCCACCGGGCGATCGCGGCGGCGGCCAGGCCCACGGAGGAGGTGCCGCCGCGGATCAGCAGGGACTGGCCGGGGCGCAGGTCCAGACCGACGGTGAGCGAGCCGTACGCGGTCTGCACCATCTCCGGCAGCGCGCCGAGCACCTCCCAGGGCAGGTCGGTGTCCACCGGGATGACCTGGGCGAGCGGCACCGAGGTGTACTCGGCGTAGCCGCCGTCGTACGTACGGCCCATGTCGCCCATCATCGCGACGACCTTCTGACCGGGGGCCAGGCCGCTGCCGGCCGGGGCGGCGTCGACCGTACCGGCGGCCTCGATGCCCGGCACGCGCGGGAACGTGGCGCCCACGCTCACGCCCAGGCGGAGCTTCAGCTCCGAGCGGTTGACCCCGAAGGCCTCGACCCGGATGCGCACCCAGCCGTCCCGCTCGGGCGGGAGCGGGAGCGTGACCAGCCGCAGGTTTTCCACGGGGCCGGGTCCGGAGAGCCGGACGGCGCGCATGGTGAAGGGCATCGACACGGCTTGGCCAACGCGCGGCCGGCGCGGCTTCATTCCCGTACCGCGAGCGGGGGCCGGGCTCCGGTGGCGGTGACCGCCCGGGCGGCGGTGGCCACGGCGGCGGTGGCGCACGCGTCCAGCGGGCGGCCGGCCAGCCAGGCGGCGCAGAAGCCGGCCGCGAAGGCGTCACCGGCGCCGGTGGTGTCCCGTACGGTCGCCGGGGCGGCGGGCACGCGGACGCGGTCGCCCGCGCCGGTGGCCACCAGCGCGCCGGCCGCGCCGAGCTTCAGCGCCACCACGGGGTACGCGCGCGCCAGGGCGGCGGCGACCGCCTCCGGGGTGTCCGCGCCGGTCAGGGCGCGTCCCTCGGCCAGGTTGGGGAGGATCAGCCGCGCGCCGCGCGCCCACGCGGTGAAGGCCGCCGCGCCGGTACGCCGCAGGAAGCCCGCCGAGGCCGGGTCCACGCAGATCGGGACCTCCCGCGTACGGGCCCGGCGCATCAGGTCGCCGACCGCCGCCGCGACCCCGGGGTGGAACAGCGCGTACCCCGAGACGAGCAGCAGCGCGATGCCGTCGAGCAGGTCGTCGCCGAGGTCGGCGGCGGTCAGGTTGAGGTTGGCGCCGCGGTCGGTGTACATGTCGCGGCGGCCGTCGCGGCTGAGCACCACGATCGTGCCGGTGGGCGCGCGCGGGTCGGCGGTCAGCCGGGCGTCCACCCCGGACTCGCGCAGGGCGGCGGCGTGCGCGGCCAGCCCGGCCGCGCCGACCCGGGCGGCGAACCGTACGGGGACGCCGAGCGCGCCCAGCCACGCGGCCTGGTTCGCGCCCGAACCGCCCGGGCACGCGGTGATCCGCGCCGGCGTGTCGGTGTCGGGCGCCTCCGCGTCCAGCGGCCGGACGAGCAGGTCGTCGATGACGTCCCCGACGACCAGCACCGTACCGGTGGTCACCGCCGCGCCCAGGCCAGCGCGATCCGCCCGGCCAGCTCCGTGTTCGCCCGTACCGCGCGGACGTTGGCCTCCAGGCTCGCGCCGCCGGTGGCGCGGTGGAAGTAGTCGAGCAGGAACGGGGTGACCGGCTTGCCGTGCAGGCCCTTGTCCTCCGCGGCGTCCAGCGCCTCTCGCAGCACCCGGTCGTGCGTCGCGGGCGGGAGCTGCTGGTCCTCGGGCAGCGGGTTGCCGATGACGAACGCGGAGGTCAGGCCGAGCGCGTCGGCGGCGGCCATCGCGGCCGCGACGGTCTCCGCGTCGTCGGCCCGCCAGTCGACCGGGTGCCCGGAGTCGGTGAGGTAGAAGCCGGGGAAGCGGTCGGTGCCGTGCCCGATGACGGTGATGCCGTACGTCTCAAGCCGCTCCAGCGTGGCCGGTACGTCCAGGATCGACTTGACGCCCGCGCAGACGACGGTGATCGGCGTACGCGCCAGGGCCGGCAGGTCGGCGGACTCGTCGAAGCTGTCCGCGGCGCCCCGGTGCACGCCGCCGAGGCCGCCGGTGGCGAACACCCGGACGCCGGCGCGCGCCGCGAGGTACGCCGTCGACGCGACGGTGGTGGCCGCGTCGGCGCCGGTGGCCGCGGCCATCGGCAGGTCGCGGACGCTCGCCTTGATGACGTCGTCGCCGGTCGCCAGGCGCTCGAGCTGGGCGTCGGACATGCCGACCAGGACGTCGCCGCCGACCACGCCGACCGTCGCGGGCGTGACCCCCATGCCGCGTAGTACCGACTCGAGCTCGCGGGCCACCGCCAGGTTCCGCGGCCGCGGCAGGCCGTGCGCGATCAGTGTCGACTCCAGGGCGACGACCGGCCGGCCCGCGGCCAGCGCGTCGGCGACCTCGGGTGAGGGGGTCACGGGGCCGGGTACGGGGGTGGCGCTCATGTACGTCGTCTATCCCGGCGGTGGCGGCGCCGTCAATGATCGCCGGGGTGCCCGGAGCCCCGTGCGCGTCGTTCGCTCGGGCAATGGCACGATCACCCTGGACGCACGGATCGTCCCCCGACCCGCCGCCGGAGGAGAAGCCTGATGCCCAACGTCGTACGGGCCGCCATCGTGCAGGCCGGCTGGACCGGTGACGCCGAGTCCATGATCAACAAGCACGAGGACCACGCGCGCGCCGCGGCCGCGCAGGGGGCGCGGGTCATGTGCTTCCAGGAGGTGTTCAACGCGCCGTACTTCTGCCAGGTCCAGGAGGCCGAGCACTACCGGTGGGCCGAGCCGGTGCCGGACGGCCCGACGGTCACCCGGATGCGGGCCCTGGCCGCGGAGCTGGGGATGGTGCTCATCGTGCCGCTGTACGAGATCGACGGCGCCGGCTTCTACTACAACACCGCCGCGGTGATCGACGCCGACGGCACGTACCTCGGCAAGTACCGCAAGCACCACATCCCGCAGCTGCACGGCTTCTGGGAGAAGTTCTACTTCCGCCCCGGCAACGCGGGCTGGCCGGTGTTCGACACCGCGGCCGGCAAGATCGGCGTCTACATCTGCTACGACCGCCACTTCCCCGAAGGCTGGCGCGCCCTCGGCCTGGCCGGCGCCCAGATCGTCTTCAACCCCTCCGCCACCAGCCGCGGCCTCTCCGCCCACCTGTGGAAACTGGAACAACCCGCCGCGGCCGTGGCCAACGCGTACTTCGTGGCTGCCATCAACCGCGTGGGCACCGAGCCGTACGGCGACAACGACTTCTACGGCACCAGCTACTTCACCGACCCCCGCGGCCAGTTCGTCGGCGACGTGGCCAACGACACCGAAGACGAACTCCTGGTCCGCGACCTGGACCTCACCCTGATCGACGAGGTCCGCCAATCCTGGCAGTTCTACCGCGACCGCCGCCCAGACGCGTACGGGCCGCT
>Ga0164243_10008482_pt1 | contig 15128 bp, 15 predicted proteins | sample OricompcompostOP_FD_108781 | JGI IMG/M metagenome (GOLD analysis project Ga0164243, IMG submission 108781) | Organic Plus compost microbial communities from Emeryville, California, USA - Original compost - Organic plus compost (OP) | ecosystem: Engineered > Solid waste > Mixed feedstock >... | reverse complement strand
TGACGAACGCCGGGCTGTCCGCCGAGGCACTCGCCGCCGTCGAGGAGGGCAACGCCCGTCGCGTGTACCCGCGGCTGGCCGCCCGCCTCCCCTGACCCGCAAGGAGCGCCATGCACGAACTCGGAGTCGTCCACCGCCGCATCGACCGCGCCGAGAGGTCCGCCGTCGAGGCGCTGTCCGCGTACGGGGTCGCCACCGTGCACGAGGCGATGGGGCGCGTCGGTCTGATGCGCCCGTACCTGCGGCCGGTGTACGCCGGGGCGCGGCTGTGCGGGACTGCCGTCACCGTACTGCTGCAGCCCGGGGACAACTGGATGCTGCACGTCGCGGCCGAGCAGGTACGCGAGGGCGACGTCGTCGTGGCCGGCTGTACCAGCGAGAGCGCGGACGGCTTCTTCGGCGAACTGCTCGCCACGTCGCTGCGCGCCCGGGGCGCCCGCGGACTGGTCATCGACGGCGGCTGCCGGGACGTGGATGCGTTGCGGGACATGGACTTCCCGGTGTTCTCCCGCGCCGTCAACGCCAGGGGTACGGTCAAGGCCACGCTCGGCTCCGTCAACGTACCGGTGGTGGTGGCCAACGCGCTGGTCCACCCCGGCGACGTGATCGTGGCGGACACCGACGGTGTCGTGGTCGTACCGGCGGGGCGGGCGGCGGCGGTCGCCGAGGCGGCCGCGACGCGGGAGGCCGGTGAGGCGGGCAAGCGGGACCGGTTCGCCGCCGGTGAGCTCGGCCTCGACCTGTACGGGATGCGCGAGCCGCTGGCCCGACTCGGCCTCACCTACCTCGACTGACCCCGGAGCCGACCATGACGACGCCCGAGCACCTGACCACGCTGCGGCGGATGGTCGCGGACACGCCGACCCGCCCGCCGCTGGGCGACATCGCCCATCTCGGGCACGCCCAGCTGTTCACCCCGTGTCCGGCCGAGACCGTCGCGTTCTGTACCGACTTTCTCGGCCTCACCGTCAACGGCACCGACGGCGACCACACGTACCTGCGCGCGTTCGACGACTACGAGCACCACAGCCTCGTCGTCAGCCGGCGCGAGCAGCCGGGCATCGGCCGTACCGCCCTGCGCGCGTCGTCGCCGGAGGCACTCGAACGCCGGATCGCGGCGCTGCGGGAGGCCGGCGCGGACGGCAGGTGGGTCACCGACGAACCCGGTGTCGGTCCACTGTGGACGACCACCGATCCGGACGGGCACGAGATCGCGCTCTACCACCAGACCGAGTGGTACGAGGCGCCGCCGGAGTTGGCACCCGGGCTGAAGAACCAGCCGCAGGCGAAGCCGGGACGCGGTGTCGGCGTACGCCGGCTGGACCATGTCAACTACCTCGCCGCCGACGTCGAGGCCACCACCGACTTCGTCCTCGGTACCCTCGGCGCCCGGCCCACCGAGCAGATCCGGCGGAACGACGGCCGGATCGCCGCGCGCTGGCAGACGTTCGGGCAGAAGTCGTACGACCTCGTGTACACCGAGGACTGGACCGGCTCGCGCGGGCGGCTGCACCATCTCGCGTTCGCCGCCGACACCCGCGAGGACATCCTGCGGGCCGCCGACCTCGCCCTCGACACCGGTGTGTTCATCGAGACCGGGCCGCACAAGCACGCCATCCAGCAGACCTTCTTCCTGTATGTGTACGAGCCCGGCGGCAACCGGATCGAGCTGTGCAACCCGCTGACCCGGCTGGTACTCGCCCCCGACTGGCCGCTGGTCACCTGGACCGAGGCGGAACGCGCCAGGGGCCAGGCGTGGGGGCTCAAGACGATCGACTCGTTCCACACCCACGGAACCCCGCCCGTGGGGTAGCCCCCAGGCCGAGGAGGCCGCGATGTCCCTACCCGACAGCCGTACCGAAAGCGCACACCTGAGCCCGACCCGCAGCCGTACCGCCGTCGTCGCCGTCTGTTGGGCGCTGGTCCTGCTGGGCGGCATCGACACGTTCGTGTACGGGTCGGCGCTGCCGACGATGATCGGCGGCCACGAGCTCGGTATCACCGACGCCAGCGCCGGGACCATCGGCAGCTACAGCACGTTCGGCATGCTGGTCGGCACGATCGTCGCCGGTACCGTCACGAACTGGATCGGCCGCCGCCCCACGGTGTTCGTGTCGGTGGCGGTGTTCGCCGCCGCCACACTCGGATCGGGGCTCGCCACCGGCGCGGGGATGTTCGGCGCCTTCCGTCTCGTCTGCGGCCTCGGCCTGGGCGGCCTGCTGCCGATCGCGATCTCGTACGGGATGGAGTTCACCACCGGTGCCCGCAAGGCGCTGGCCACCGGCCTGATCATGTCCGCGCACCAGGTCGGCGGCGCTGTCGCACCGCTGATCGCGTTGGCGCTGCTGGGCGTCGGCGGCTGGCGGTCGGTGTTCGTCGCGAGCGCGGTCCCCGCCGTGGTACTGCTCCCGATCGCCGCGGCGCTGCTGCCCGAGTCGCCGGCCACGCTGCTGACCCTGCGCCGACCGGTACGCTCCGCGCAGGTCGCGGCGAGCTACGGGCTGCCGGCCGCCACCCCGAAGCCGCGCCAGACCGACCGACTGGAGAGCCTGAAGTCGCTGTTCCGCGGCAGCCAGTGGGCCACGACGCTGTGCTTCTGGCTGACCTCGTTCGCCGGCCTGATGCTGGTGTACGGCGTCGGCCAGTGGCTGCCGAAGATCATGGGCGACCTGGGGTACGAGACGGGCGACTCGCTGCTGTTCTCCACCGCGCTGAACGTCGGCGGCATCGTCGGCATGTTCGTCGGCGGCCGGCTGTCCGACGCGATCGGGCCGCGCCGCATCGTCATCGCCTGGTTCGCGCTCACCGCGGTCTTCGTGTACCTGCTGGGTGCCGGCCTGCCGGTCGCGCTGCTCTACGTGGTCGCGTTCTTCGCCGGGATGCTGCTGTTCAGCGGCCAGACCATGGTGTACGCGACGGTCGGTACGCACCACGAGGAGGCCGACCGCGCCACCGCGCTCGGCTGGGTCGCCGGCGTCGGCCGGTTCGGTGCGGTCTTCGGGCCCTGGCTCGGTGGCGTACTGCTGGCCGCCGGCCAGGCCCGCTTCGGCTTCACCGCGTTCGCCGCGGCCGGGCGTTCGGCGCGGTGATGATGGCGCTCGCCGCGCTCGTCATCCGGGTACGCCGGGCACCGGCCACCGGGTGAGCCGCCGCACGCGGTGATCCGTACCCCACGGGAACGGCTACGGCCGGGAGCTGCTGCGGCAGCACTCCCTCACCTCGCCGTACCACCGGTGATCCGGCCGAGCGCGTCGGCGAGCTGCTCCCGGTGCCGGTCCAGCGCGTCGGCGGTGAGACCGGTACCGGCCGCGTCGGCGAGGCGATCGGTCGCCACCCGCAGGACCGCGCTGACGGCCGCGGCGCGTACCTGGATGTCGAGGCTGTCGGCGGGCGCGCCGACCCGGTCGGCGAGGACGTCGGCGAGGGTGGTTTCGGCCCGCTCCCGCAGCATCAGGTACGTGGCCCGCAGCGCCGGCTCGTCCCGGGTCATCCGCACGACCTGCAGTACCGCCTCGATGTCCCGGTCGGACGGTGCGCCGAGCAGCGGGGTGTAGCTGGCGCGCAGGTGCTCGGCCAGCGCGACACCGGTCGGCCAGGCCCGCAGGACCTCCTGGAACGCGTCGACCATGGTGGTCAGCAGCGGCTCCACGCAGCTGTCCTTGCTCCGGAAGTACCGCCACAGGGTGCGTTCGGAGATCCCGGCGGCGCGCGCGATCTGCTCGCCGGTGGTGGCGGCGACACCCTGCGCGGCGAACAGCCGTACCGCGTGCCGGGAGATGTCCAGCCGCTGCCGCTGGCGTTGCCGGTCGCTGACCGGTGGGCGGCCGCGCCGCGGTGCCTCCGGCACGCTGCTCACCTCCGTACGGTCGCCGATGCAGCGATGAAAGCACGCGGGCGCTATTTATTGTCAGGCGGTGCCAATAAATTGTATGGTCGGGTTGTCCGATATGACCCGAGGAGTGCCATGAGCGTCGCCACCGAACCCGTGCAGTTACCCATCGCCCGGCCCAACGTCCTCGACCTCGCACCCCTGTACGAGGTGCTGCGCCGCGAGGCACCGATCACGCCGGCCACCACCCCGGCCGGCGACCCCGCCTGGCTCGTCACCCGGTACGCCGAGGTACGCGACCTGCTCGGCGACAAGCGACTCGGCCGCTCCCACCCCGAGCCCGAACGCGCCGCGCGGATCACCACCGCCGCCGTGCAGAACGGCCCGTCGGGCAACTACGACACCGAGGAGGCCGACCACACCCGGATGCGCCGGCTGCTCACGCCCGCCTTCTCCGCCAAGCGGATGCGGATGCTGTCCGGCCACGTCCAGCACCTCGTCGACGGCTACGTCGACCAGCTCGTCGCCGACCACGCGGGTGCCGCCGACGGCGTGGTCGACCTGCGCGCCGGGCTGGCGTTCCCGCTCCCGGTGGCGGTCATCTGCCGGCTGCTCGGCGCCCCCGAACGCGACCGCGAACGGTTCCACGGCCTGTCCGAACGGATGGCGAACTACGCGATCGGCGACGACGCGCAGCGGGCCCGGGCCGAGTTCAGCGCGTACATGACGGAGCTCGTCGAGGCGAAGCGGGCGGAGCCGGGCGAGGACGTGCTCTCCGACCTGGTACGCGCGCAGAGCGAGGACCCGTCCTTCGAGTACGCCGAGATGGTGCGGCTGTGCGTCGGGCTGCTGTTCGCCGGGCACGAGACGACCGTCAACCGGATCGGCCTGGGTACCCTCTTCCTGCTCACCCGCCGCGACCAGTGGCGGGCGCTGACCGACGACCCGGACGGGCGGGTCAACGCGACCGTCGAGGAGATCATGCGGCTGGGCGCGCCCGGCGACCTCGGCCTGCTCCGGTACGCGCACACCGACCTCGACGTCGCCGGCGTCACCGTGCGCCGCGGCGACGCGGTGATCCTGTCCATCAACGCCGCCAACCGGGACGTGTCCGTCTACACCGACGCGGAGACGTTCGACCCGGACCGTGCGGAGCGTACCCACCTCGGGTTCGGGCACGGCGCGCACTTCTGCATCGGCGCCAGCCTGGCCCGTACCGAGCTGCGCATCGTGTTCGCCACGCTGGCCCGGCGGCTGCCCGACCTCCGGCTCGCCTGCGACCTGGACGATCTGGAGGTCTCCCCCACCCTCACCGGCAGCCTCACCGCCCTGCCCGTCACCTGGTGACCAGCGAGGAGAGAACCATGTACGTGTCCGTCGACCAGGACGCCTGCGTCTCGTCCGGCCAGTGCGCGCTGACCGCCGACGACGTGTTCGACCAGCGCGACTCGGACGGGGTCGTCGAGCTGCTGGACGCGACCCCGCCACCGCACCGGCAGCCGGACGTACGGTCCGCCGCGGCGAACTGCCCGGCCATGGCCATCACCCTGCGGGAGTGACCCGTCGCCGGTACCGGGGTTCGTGGCCCTGCGGTGTGCCGCGCTGGACCGGCGGTCGTCGGAGGATCGATGCGGCACGGACAGGTCCGTACCGGGGACGGCACGACCCTCGCCACCTGCGCGAGCCGCACCGGTAGGCTGCGCGAAACCAGGAGGTGACGGCGATGGTACGACGGCGTACGGCGCTGGCCGCGGCGGTGGCGGCGCCTTTGGGCGCGGCGTTCGGTGCCGGCCGGGGCGGTTCCGCGGTGGCGGCGCCGAGCCTGCACGCCAGCCGGGACGTGGCGCGCACCGCACTGTTCGGGCGGTACGCGGACAGCGGTGTGGGCTGGACCGGCGCCGACTCGACGTACTCGGTGCGGCTGCCCGACGGGCGGGTGGTGTGGATCTTCTCCGACACGTTCCTCGGACCGGTCGAGCCGGACGGGAGCCGGCCGAAGGACGCGCCGTTCCTCAACAACAGCTTCGTCGTGCAGCGCGGCCCACGACTGTCCACAGTGCACGGTGGTACCGCCGACGCACCCGCGGCGCTGCTGCCACCCGACGCGGACGGCTGGTACTGGGCGGGCGCCGGGATGCTCGGCGACGGGACCCTGGATGTCACGTACCACCAGTTCCACCGCACCGGGGACGGCCCGCTGGACTTCGCCTGGCGGCGGGATGTGCTGGCGCGCTTCGATCTCCGCACGCTCGCGGTGCGGGACGTGACCCCGCTGCCCTCGGCGGTACCCAACGTGCAGAGCGCGTCGTGGCTCACCCGGCTCGGCGGGTACACGCTGATCTACCGGGTGGAGGACGCCGGCCCGGACAAGTACCTGCACCTCGCCCGGGTGCGCGGCGGCGACCTGCGCGGCCGGTGGGAGTACCGCACGGCTACCGGCTGGTCGCGGGACGAGACGGCGTCGGCGCGGCTGCTGCGCGGGGTGTCCAACGAGTACAGCGTGACCCGGGTGGCCGGTCGCTGGCTGCTCGTCACCCAGGACACCACCGAGCTGCTCGGCCCGCACCTCGTCGGGTACTGGGCGGATTCGCCGCTCGGCCCGTTCGGCGGCAAGACGCCGATCTGGACCGCGCCGGAGGCCGGCGCGGACGGCAGCTACCGGAACGCGAACGTGTACGCGTACAACCCGCACGCGCATCCGGAGCTGGCCGGGGGCGGCGGGTTCGTCGTGTCGTACAACGTGAACAGCCTGGACACCGACGACGTGTACGAGGACGTGACCATCTACCGGCCGCGGTTCCTGATCGTCCGGTAGGTCCGCCCGGGCGCGAGCGGGCGGCACCGTCCACCTCGGGCGGGTCGCGACCGGACCGTACCGGCCGCGCGGGAGTGTCGCGGGTGCGCCGCGCCGTCAGGGTACGAACGACATCAGGTCGGCGCCGACCACGACGCGGCCGCGGAACCCACGCGCGGCCTCCGCCCGCCAGACCCCGTCGGGCACCCCGGCGTCGGCCGGTACCAGGTGGGACAGGACGAGCGTCCGCACGCCCGCGCGCTCGGCGATCCGGCCCGCGTCGGCCGGGGTGGTGTGCGAGTCGACCAGGTGCTCGCGCAGCCGGGACCCGTTGGTACGGGCCAGCGGGAAGTCCAGGCTGGGCAGGTGGATCGCCTCGTGTACCAGCAGATCGGCGCCGGTGGCCAGCTCCACCAGGGCGTCGCAGGGCGCGGTGTCACCGGAGACCACGATCGCGCCGTCGTCGGTGTCGATCCGGTACCCGACGGCGGCCATCGGCGGGTGGTGCACGGCGACCGTGGTGATCCGTGCCCGGTCGTCCTCGTACACCCGGGTGGGTCGGGCGGGCGGCGCGAACTCGTGCCCGCGCACCAGCGGGCGCAGCGGCGGCCGTCCCTCGTCCGCGATCCGGGTGGACACGTCGGTGTCGGCGAAGTCCAGGTACGCGGCGAGCATCGCGGACAGCGGCGGCGGCCCGTACACGTCGATGGCGTGGGCGAGGTCGGCACCCCACGCCAGCAGCGGCAGCGTGCCCAGGTCCGCGATGTGGTCGGAGTGGTGGTGCGTGACGGCGACGGTACGCAGGTCGCGGAACGGCACGCCGGCCAGGGTGAGCTGGCGCGCCACCCCGTTGCCGGCGTCGATCAGGTACGCGGCGTCGCCGACGGTGACCACCTGGGCCGGTGCGCTGCGGGTGACCTTCGGCGTGGGGCCGCCGCCGGTACCGAGCAGGATCAGCGTGGTGCGCAAGGGAATCCGTTCTTCTCGGTCGTGCTCAGTCGAGGTGCCGCAGGAACGCCCGGGTACGGTCGTGCTGCGGGTCGCCGAAGACCCGGTCCGGGGTGCCGGACTCGACGATCCGCCCGCCGTCGAGCACCGCCACCCGGTCCGCGACCGTACGGGCGAAGCGCATCTCGTGCGTGACCACCAACATGGTCATTCCGTCCTGCGCGAGGTCGCGCATCACGTCCAGCACCTCGCCGACCAGTTCCGGATCCAGCGCGCTGGTCGGCTCGTCGAACAGCATCAGCGTCGGGCGCATCGCCAGCGCCCGCGCGATCGCCACCCGCTGCTGCTGCCCGCCGGACAGCCGCGCCGGGTACTCGTCCGCCTTGGCCGCGAGCCCGACCCGGTCCAGCAGCTCCCGCGCCTCGGCGCGCAGCCGCTCGCGGGACCGTCGGCGTACCAGCCGGGGCGCGAGGATCAGGTTGTCCAGCACGGTACGGTGCGGGAACAGGTGGAAGTGCTGGAACACCATGCCGACCGCGGCCCGTTGCCGGTTGATCCGCCGTTCCGACAGCCGGTGCAGCCTGCCCCGCCGGGGCCGGTACCCGACGAGCTCGCCGTCGAGAAAGATCCGGCCGTCGGTCGGCTCCTCCAGCTGGTTGACGCAGCGCAGCAGCGTGGACTTGCCGGAGCCGGACGGCCCGAGCAGGCACACCACCTCGCCCCGGTCGACGGTCAGGTCGACCCCGCCGAGTACCTCCTGGGCGCCGAACCGCTTGCGCAGCGCCTCGATGCGTACCAGCGGTTCGCCGCTCATCGGTGCCCCCGCGCGAGCCGGCGCTCCAGGTACGCCTGGCCGAGGCTGGACACCGACGTGACCGCCAGGTACCAGAGGGAGGCGACGATGAGCATCTCGATGGTGCGCAGGCTGGTGGCGGAGATGTTCTGCGCCTGGGTGAGCAGGTCACCACCGGCGATCACGGACACCAACGAGGTCATCTTCAGCATGTTGATGAACTGGGTACCGACCGGCGGCACGATCACCCGCATCGCCTGCGGCAGTACCACGGTGCGCAGGGTCTGCCAGCGGGACAGGCCGAGCGCCCGACCCGCCTCGGTCTGCCCGGCCGGTACCGACAGGATGCCGGCACGGATGATCTCCGCGGTGTAGCCGGCCTCGTTGAGCGACAACGCGAGTACCGACGCGACGAAGCCGGTGACCACCGCGTTGGTGTCCCAGGAGACCGCGACCTGCCCGGTGAACGGGTTGCCCAGCGCGATCCGCGGGTAGAACAGCGCGAGGTTGCCCCACAGCAGGATCTGCACGAGCAGCGGTACGCCGCGAAACACCCACACGTAGCCGAACCCGAGCACGCGGAGCACCGGGTTGCGCGACAGCCGGCACAGCGCGACGACAACGGCGAGCACCAGGCCGATCGCCATGGACACCACGGCGAGGATCAGCGTGCTGCGCAGCCCGCCGAGGATCGCGCTCGCGGTGAGGTACCGGGCGATGGTGGCGTGGTCGACGGCCGGGTTGGCCCACATCGACCGCGCCACGGCGATCGCGACCAGCAGGACGACCGCGGCCAGTACCCACCGGCGGACGTGCCACTGCCGTGCGACCGGCAGCGCCGAGACGCCGGCGGTGTCGGGGCCGGGCCCGGCGGTACCGGCCGGTCCGGTGTCGGTGGCCGGCTCGGACCGGTTGGCGGCCATGGCCTACGTGGTGGTGGAGCCGACCGTCGGCTCCTTGAGCACGAGGCTGGACAGCCCGTACTTGGCGGCGATCGTGCGGTACGTGCCGTCCGCCCATAGCTTCGTCAACCCGGCCCGGACCGTGTCGCGCAGCTGGGTGTCGCCCTTGGCGAACAGCATGCCGATCGGGTCCTTCTGGTACCGCTGGCTGTTGGCGGTCTCGAAGACCTTGCCGTCGCCGGCGGTCCGCGCCAGGTACAGCATCACCGGGGTGTTGCCGAGGAACGCGGCGAGCTTGCCGGTCTGTACCTGCAGCCGGGCGTCCGGCGGCATCGCGTACTGCTTGACGTCGATCTTCTTCTTGCCGTCCTTGACGCACCGTGCCGACTGGTCGGTGGCGAGCTGTACCTGTACCGACCCGCGGACGACCGCGACCCCCTTGCCGCACAGGTCCTCGATGGTCGCGACGTGCTCCGGGTTGCCCTTCTTGAGCAGCATCGTGGTGCCGTTGCCGAGGTAGTCGACGAAGTCGACCGACTTGCGCCGCTCCGGCGTGTCGTTGATCAGGTCCATGGCGGCGTCGACCTTGCCGGCACGGACGGCGGGCACGAGCCCGTCGAACGAGTACTGCTGGAACGTGACCTTGATGTGCAGCTTCTTGCCGAGCGCGCGGGCCAGGTCGATGTTGAAGCCCTGCACGGTCTTGCCGTCGGGACCGCGGAATCCGATGGGCGGGGTGGACAGCTCGCTGCCGATGACCAGGGTGCCGCGGTCCTTGATCTCCTTCGGCAGCCCGGTGGACCCGGTGTGCGCGGGGGACGCGCTCTGACTGACGCACCCGGTTGCACCCGCGATCACCCCAATTGAGAGGATGACCGCTGCCGCGCGGTTACGGGCTTTATGTCCCATCCCTGGGATTCCCTTCGGATTTCGCTGTGCGAAACTTCGTTCGCTGTCCGGCGCTACCTTCGCGTATACATCAACACCTGTCAAGCCGGACTGAACCGACTCCGCCCACCAACCAGGGCGACGCGGAGGAGACACGGAGGAAGGGGAAGTGATGGACGACTCGGCACCGCCCCCCGGCTTCGTCCGCTCGCTGGAACGCGGCCTGGCCGTACTGTGCGCGTTCGACGGCGACCCCAAGGAACTGACCATCTCCGAGGTCGCCGCCCGTAGCGGGCTGGCGCCCGCGGCCGTCGGCCGGTACCTGACGACCCTGACCCACCTCGGCTACCTGGCCGTACGGCACCGCCGGTACCGGGCGTTGCCGCGGGTGCTGGAGCTGGCGTACCCGTACTTCGCGGGCAACCGGCTCACCCACGCCGTCGAGACCGAACTGGCCGCACTGGCCGACACGCTCGGCGAGTCCTGCGCGCTCACCGTGCTCGACGTCGACGAGGTGACCAACGTGGTCACCGCCAACGCCCGCCGCGAGCTGGCGATCTGGCTGCGCGTTGGCCGGCGGCTCCCCGCGTACTGCACCGCCATGGGCCGGGTACTGCTCGGCGGGCTGCCCCGGGCCGACCGGGCGGCGGCGCTGGAGCGGATGGACCTCGTCGCGCACACCGACCGGACGCTGCGTTCCCCCCACGAACTGCTCGCGGTCATCGACCAGGCGGTCGCGGACGGGTACGCGGTCGGCGACCAGGAGTACGAGCCCGGGGTACGGACGATCGCCGTACCGGTCCGCGACCAGCGCGGCGAGATCGTGGCCGCGGCGAGCGTCAGCACCCCCACCGCGCGCGTGCCGTACGAGGAACTGACCGGGCCGGTACGCGAGCGCCTCGCCGACACCGTGCGGCGCGTACAAGATCATCTGGCGGTCGACGAGTCGATCCCGCCCTGGCACACCGGAAGGCATCCATGATCAGAACCCTGCCCTCGCTCGCCCGGAGCGGTACCGCCATCGTCGCGGTACTGCTGGCCGCGACCGCCGCCGTCTCGGCGTGCGCCGGCGGGAAGCCGGATGTCACGGTGATCCGGATCGGTGTCAGCCTGGAGCACAGCGGCGCCACCAAGAGCATCGGCCAGGTGTACGAGAAGGCGATCAAGCTGAAGGCCCGGCAGCTCAACGCGGCCAGCAGTACCCGCAAGTACCGGCTGATCATCCGGGACAACAAGACCGACCCGAAGCAGACGCTGGCCAACTTCCGCGAGTTCGTGGAGCGGGACCACGTCTCGGCGATCGTGTCCGGCGCGTGCAGCGCGTGCATGGCGGCGGCGACCGGGTACGTGCGGGCGCACCGGGTGCCGACGATCAGCCTGGAGTCGGCGACGGCGACCGGGCCGATGTCGTCCCGGCGGTACCTGTTCAACATCGGCGCCAAGCAGGACGACAAGGCGAACGCCTTGATCGGCGAGCTGAAGCGGCAGGGAGTCGGCTCCATCGGCCTGCTCGCGGTCGACAACGTGTACGGCGCGGGCGGCCAGCAGGCGGTCCGGACCGCGGCCCGACGGGACGGCATCCGGATCGCCGCGACCGCGACGTTCCCCCAGGACGCCACGAACGTCCGCAAGCCGGTCGCCACGCTCGCGGCCGCGCAACCGGACGTGATCGTCGCCTGGGCGGTCATGCCCGCCGCCGGCTACGTGGCCCGCGACACGAACGCCGCCGGCTACCACAACAAGCTGTACCTGGACGCCGGGGCCGGGGCCGAGCTGTTCGTGCACGGCGCGGGGCACGCCGCCGAGGGCGCACACATGGTCTTCCCCGAGGTACTGGCCATCAACGACACGATCGCCACCACGCCCGACATCCTCGTCCGCAAGCAGTGGTTCCGCGACTACGTGGGCCGATACGGCGCCTATTCCGGCTTCGCCTCGTACGGTGCGGACGCGCTGCTGCTGCTCGACCAGGCGGTACGCAAGGCGAAGACCGCCAACCGGGAACAGCTGCGCGACACGATGGAACACACCATGCTGGACGGTCTCACCGGCACCATCGCCATGAGTCCGACCAACCATGCCGGCCTGGAAGGCAACGCGCTCAAGATCCTCGTGGTCAAGGACGGCGAGTGGCGGCTGCTGGACTGAACGTCCGGCTGCCGTACGGTTGACGCGCTGCACATCGTGCCCGACGCGGCGATCGGCCGACGCCGGGCCGCGTTCCGGGGTTCGGTCGGCGTCCGGCGTGGTCACCCCCGGCGATCGGTCTGGGTAGCATGGACAGGGCGCCGGTTCGGCACCGATGCCCGGTTTCCGAGCCGGGCGGTGAACGTACGGCCATCGCCATGATCACGACAGCAACACTCCGGAAGTACCACGTCCCGGCGGACTTCGCGGTCCCGGACCTCACGTCGGTGCCCGGTGTCGCGGGCGCCGACGACGTGGCCGGGTGCCACCTGGACGCCACGTACCACGACACGCCAACCCTGCGGCTCGCGGCGGACCAGGTGACGCTGTGCCGCGAGACCGGCGGCACGGTCGACGGCTGGTACCTGTGCCGCCCGCCCCGGCTGGGCGGGACCGCGACGCGCTGCCCGCTGGTCGGTGACGGCCGGGTCGTGCCGCCGGAGCTCGCCGATCGGGTGTTCGCGCTGTCCCGCGGCGAGCCGCTCCGCCCGGTGGCCCGGGTCCGCATCCGCCGGGTGGTCCGCACGGTCCACGACCGCGACGGTACGGTGCTCGCCCGGCTCACCGACGACACCGTGGCCGGCGAGCGACTCGACGGCGCCGGGCCGATCGGCTGGCGCGAGATCGAGGTGGTACCGGTCTCCGGCACCCGGCAGGTACTCGACGCGCTCGGGACCTGCCTGCACGACGCCGGTGCCCGGCCGGGCGCCGCCGGCGTCGTGACCCGGCGGGCCGGCGACCGGACGCGGCCCTCCGCGCGAACGTCCGCGGAGCTGATCGGGGCGTACCTGGTGGCGCAGCGGGACGCGCTCGTGGCCGGCGATCCGGGGGTACGGGAGGGCGATCCGGACGCGGTACACGACATGCGGGTCGCGGTGCGGCGACTGCGGTCGACGTTGCGTACGTTCCGGCCGTGGCCCCGCGCCACCACCGAGCCGCTGCGGGCCGAGCTGGGCTGGCTCGGCCGGCGTCTGGGCGCGGTCCGCGACGCGGACGTGATGTCCGCGAACCTCGCGGCGGCGATCGACGCGGCGGACCCGGATCTGCTCATCGGGCCGGTTGCCGGCCGGATCAACCGACACCTCGCCCACGGCGCCGACACCGCCCGCGGCCGGCTGCGGCACGCGCTCACCGGCGATCGGTACGCCACGCTGCTGGACCGGCTGGACGCGGCGCTCGCCACGCCACCGTGCGCCATCTCCGACCGGCAGGCCCGGGCTCGGGCCCGTGCTGCGCTGCGTCGCGCCGACCGCCGGCTGCGTACGGCGCTGGTCTGCGCACCAGCATCGACGCGCGAGGCAGCCCCGCACGAGACGGCACCGCACGAGACAGCACCGCACGAGGCGGCGTTGCACGAGGCACGGAAGGCGTACAAGCGGGCCCGCTACGCGGTGGAGGTGTTGGCGCCGGCGGCCGGCGCCCCGGCCCGCGGGCTCGTCCGCCGGCTGCGGGACCTGCAGGACCTGCTCGGTGCGTTCCACGACGCGTCGCTCACCGCGGATCTGCTGCGGGAACTGGGGATGCGGGCGCACCGGGACGGCGAGAACGCGTTCGGCTACGGGATCCTCGCCGCGGGCCGCAACGTCGAGGCCCGTGCGCTGCTCGCCCGGGTACCGCGGGCACGACGCCGGACCCGGAAGCCCCGGGTACGGCGCTGGCTCACCTCGCCCTGACCGGTCCCGGCACCGCGCCGCACGCCCTGCGGCGCCGGGCGGACACCACCGCGCACCGCCGAGCATCGCCCGCGCCGACCGGCCCCGTACGGTCAGCGAAGCAGCTCGATGACGGGACCGAAGTCGTCGAGGTTGCAGTCTCGTACGGTGAAGTAGCTGAGCCCCAGCCGCTCCCGGAACTCGACCAGCTGCGCGGCGAGCTGGCGCCGGCTGCCGATCAGCACGGTCGGTACGTCGAGCAGTGCACTCGCCGACAGCCCCCGGGCCGGGGCGAGCGCCGCCGCGGTGGCCCGCCGGTTCGGCGTGACGTGTACCCGCCACACCAGCACGTTCAACTCGACGCTGGCGCGCCGCGGCCCCAGCCGGTCGCGCACGTAGCCGATCCGTTCGGCCAGCTGGTCCAGCGTGGCGAGATCGCCCTTGCCGCCGTCGGGCGCCGGCGCGAACCCGGTGAAGCCGACGATGTCGGCGTACTCGGCGGCGAGCGCCAGCAGCCGGTCGCCACGGCCGCCGATCCACAGCGGCGGGCCGGATCGCCGGTGCGGTCTCGGCTGGTACGCCGGGTCGGCGAACAGCTCGCGCAGCCGGGCGACGGTACCGGCGAGATGGTCCACCCGGGACCGCGCGGACGGCCACGGCATGCCGGTCGCCAGGAACTCGCGCCGCTCGTACCCGGTGCCGAGGCCCAACTCCAGCCGCCCGCCGGTGAGCAGGTCGAGCGTCGCGACGTCGCGCGCCAGCAGGGCGGGGTCGTAGAAGGCGGCGTTGAGCATCGCGGTGGCAAGCCGCGGGCGTACGGTGTGCGCCGCCACCGCCATCACCGTCGGCACCGGTGCCCACATGCCCAGGTGGTCGGCGACGCCGATGACGTCGAAGCCGTACGCTTCGGCGCGCCGGCACCGTCGCACCAGCTCGGCGCGCGAGGTCACGTCGGTCAGGTAGACACCGAAGCGGAACGGCCGCGGCGCGGCGATGACCATGTCGTACTCCCTTCCGATGTCCCCGCGGACGTACCGGTCCGGCGGCCGCGGTCGTGCCGTCAGTCCATTGGTCCGTACCGACGCCGGGTACCACCAGGGGCGGTCTCAACCAGGCAGGCGGGGACGCCGGCGGC
>Ga0164243_10008481_pt1 | contig 15128 bp, 17 predicted proteins | sample OricompcompostOP_FD_108781 | JGI IMG/M metagenome (GOLD analysis project Ga0164243, IMG submission 108781) | Organic Plus compost microbial communities from Emeryville, California, USA - Original compost - Organic plus compost (OP) | ecosystem: Engineered > Solid waste > Mixed feedstock >... | reverse complement strand
GTCGCCGTGACTGAGGGGGACGACATTTGAGGAGGAGTCGTCCGGTAGATCATTGGTCATGATTGACGCCGCTCGCCGCGGGAAGATCGCCCGGGCAAGCGCTCGCGGCGTGAGAGCGCAACGGATGGCCATCCGGCCCGGGCGAATCGAATCTCAGAGGCGGAATGAGGCGGAAAAATGCAGGCAGCGCCTCAGATCACGCCGCGCGCCCCTTCGGCTGTGAAGTCAAGCGAGCTCACCGGCCAAACGCATCGCTCTGCGGAATAAATACAAACGAACGGGCGTCGCCCACTTCCCTTCCAGGCAGGAACGCCTGACAATCCAAGGACTTACAATCATGAAGAAAACCCCAGCCATCGTCACCTTCGGAACAATCGCTGTTTTTCACCTCCAGCTCTCTAAGTGGTCGAACCTCGAGGAGGCAAAGCTATATAATCCCCCCATGGCCTCCGTGACGGTCTCGGCAAATTCGTCAATCTCGACGTTCAGCGCCGATTACGGCTCGGTGATCACGGTCGATGCCATGAGCGGAGCCCGCCGATCGGTTGAACAGGTCTCGGCAAATCCTCAAGCACCCGACACAGTGGAGCCAAAGGGCTGACAGAGGAACCCGCCGGCGAACCGGCGGGCGTTTGGGTCAAGAGATGTTGTCACCGGTCAGGGATTGAGAGATTAACAGCGGCCATCGAGATCGACCGAAGCAGTCGGGCAAAACCAACGTCACATGAAAACGGAGCTTCGCCAGATCCAACGAGCATCGAGAAATACGCCGCGACATGAGCAATACCGGCCAGCGTCCTAGGTTCGAATTCTGAGAGTGCATCGGCAGCTTGGTCCAACGCATCGCTGGCGTCGCACCATTCATCACTTGCTTCCTCAAGCTTCTGCTCCTCATCAGCTCGAACAGCCGCGAGGAAACGAGCTCTGGCAGCCTTGTGCTGCTCGATTAGTTGGAAGACTTCGTCCTCCACATCAGGTCCGTCGGCGGGAGCGAGGGAGTTTGGGAGTGAGGTCGCGGACGTAAGAGACGCTACAGACACAACAGAATTCATGACAAAACTCCTACGGTTGACGTTTGAAGCCGCAGCGGACTGCTCGGGCGATTGATCGTCGCGCCGTTCAGTAAAGACTTCGGATTTCATGAGTGATGCTCTCGGTTGGCTTATCAAGGCCGTCGCCGGTAGCGGACCGGCAGCCGGGGGTTGATAACCAGCCGAGAAGACTGGCGCGGCGCTTTTAAGCCTTTCGGCTCTGGACAGAACGACGCCCCCCGGCCAATATCGGTCGGGTCGGAGCCGCGCCGCCAAGCGCGTCCGTCGTCACCGATCAGGTGACACTTCAGCCGCGGCCTTCTCTCGCCAAAGAGAGGGCAGTTCCTGTCAGGGAATGCGGCCTATTCTCGGTCCGGGTTATCAAGCCCACACGAATCCTACACGAAAAAGCCCCGCTCATAAAGGCGGGGCTTCGTCGTTCTGGTTTGTTCTCAAAACCGCGTCTATGGCTCGTTAGCTCCCGCACCGGTTAACCGCTTGAATTCGTTCGGAGGCGTTCCGCATAATAACGGTCTTAATTTGGTAACCGGCGCGAGCGCAGATGCATGCGCGTCACGTCGATGTGGGCGGCGCCGGACAATGTCGGTAGATTCACTGATCAGAGGTTTCGCAGTTTATCGCTGTGGTCAGGAGCGTGTCCGCCTATATTGTCTCGACGGGCCGGTAATCCGGGCAACCTTCAACGACAGAATTGAGATCCCAATAGTTGGGCGTGAACCTTTAGCTGCATTGTGGGAGCACGAAAGCGTCCGCCGAAAAGAGCAGCCTTTGGATCGCATCGAAGAAGTGCCGCTTCTATACGGTAAATATTATCCGGGCGTCGCTAGGCCAACCGGCGGACTTGGATCTGAAGAAAAGGTTCCCGATTCTCATGCGAATCTCGAGTTTGCGCGATCAGTGTGGCGCGAATTGCAAGTTTTGACTAGCGACCTCGAACGATGTTTTGACGTTAACACCCTGTCCGAAGCTAACCTTGCTGCTTTTGGCACACAGTACGAAAAGATCATTTATTTCGCATGCATCGGCGTAGAGAGCTGCCTTCGCAGAGTTGTTCTTGGGACGGTTCCATCCGAGCGGCGACTCAGTATGCGTGACTACGTAAAGGTTCGCGATGCTCTCCGATTAAATGAAATAACGATCGAATTAGCAGACTATCCGTGGTTCCCTGGTATCGCACCTTTCCAGTATTGGTCCGAAGAAAATCCAACTAGTTCCTTAGGATGGTTTGATGCGTACAACCGGCTTAAGCATGACAAGCAAGGAAATGAGCATCTTGCTTCGATGGAAAATGCGATCAAGTCGTGCGCAGCTTACTATGCTGTCGCGTACGCCACATACGGAAGCGATTTGTCGCCAAAACTGTTCAGTACACACAATTACTTTAGAAGAGCAATCGGACCAAAGTGGCGGCCCGAAGACGTTTACTACCCACGACCAAATCACCAGTGGGAGCCAATCAGACTGCTGCCAGAATATGTCAGTGTCGACTAGTTCGTTGCGTCGTCTCCTTCGTCGGGCATGCTGACGTGGCATGCACAAACGTTGCGGTCGATGAAATCTAGGGCTGCCTTCTATTGGCCGCTGATTGCGAACTCTGGCGACTCCTCGGAAAGAACTGATCTTTGACGAAGCGCCCGAATTTGGAAGACGTCCGGCGTATTCCGCTCTATGCCAGCGAGCAGCAGATCGCCGACGAAGTCTTCGGACCAGGCAATATCAACCGCTGGCAGGCGCTCGTTTCTGCCTATGAAGGCAAGGGCTTGCCCGCCATCAATCCACTGACGCAATGCCGTTATTGGCCGGCTGTCAGGGCATGGCTAGACTCCTATGAGGGCCTGCGCGGGGCAGGCGTGCGGATGGCCTTTGATGGACCTGAAAGGCCGGTGTCGCGTCGAACACGGTCTCGCGAAAGAAGGTGAGTCACCTGAGGATATTTAGGTTTTTTGACGAGCCTCGCGTCGGCGGGTCAACGCTTCCTGAATTTCAGGCTCGCTTGATAGTTGCTGGAGGTTTGCGTCGCGCCCTTGCGCGGTGTTCGCAGTCCAAACGCTTCCCATCGCCATCCGAAGGAGAGTTTGGACCCTGGTGGACTTCTCATAGAGCCGATCCAAATCGCCGCTGCGGATGACTAGAATTTTCTCGCTTTCAAAGGCAATCGTGCTGTTGCTGGAACCAGTATTGGCTTGGATGTGGGAGACTTGCAGCATGCCACGCAGCTTATTGCTGGGCTCTGTAAGCAATAGAGCATCGGGCAGTTCGTCGGAGTATCCCCAACACCAGTGGGCCAATTTATCGCGTTCTTTCATTACTGGTCGAACGCAGGCCGTTATGAGCGATTCAAGAACATCGAAATGATGCGGTGTCAGACTGGATTCTGCGGCTGCGTGCAACATCCTCAGTTGAGCTGCGCGGTTCTCTACAGAAGAAAACATAGATAGGGCAGCCTTTTCGTTGGCGTGCAACAAAAGGGCCAAGAGTAAACCTAGATGGTTTTCAATTTCGGCCCATTCAGCAACGCATTGAGCAACTTTGGTTGCTAGAAGCGGCCGCACGATCATAGCCTGGTGGTCACCCCATCGGCTCTGCTGTATTCTTTTGACGCGGGACAATGGCTGCATGGCAAACTGAACTCGATGAAAGGCCCTGGATTTCAAAGGACGCTGAAGAAACCTACTCGACACGCCGAAGCCGCATTCTGAAATGAAGGTGGTGGCCAAGGCAAAGAAAAAGCCCGACTGTAAGCGGACAAAAGAGCCTTGATGGGCCATTGGCAGAGACCCCTTCAGATAGGCGCACCGGATGATCCGAGTTCTCGACTGGATCGCCTCATATCCTGGCCCGCTCACCGTCTTCATCCTTTTGGCGGTGGCTTTCGCGAACATTCTTTGGCGAGCTTGCTTTAGCCGCCCGGAAGATTCTACATTCGTCGTCCTGGAGGGCACGCCAGAACCGGCTTCACAGCCGGAGGAGAGCCGTGCCAATGATTTTCCCTCGCGAGAAGTTGAAGTGCCTCCGCGTCGTCCCCGATCGCACCGGGGAATTGCATCCCGCCGCGGAATACGAACGGCCGATCGCTGGGTGGATCGCGGACGGCTTCACTGAACTATCAATCCACTGCGACCGTTGCCGCATAATCGCGCCACGGACATTGTCGTTTCTCTGCGCCGGCCGCGATCCGGCCGGGCTCTGCCTGACTGATTTCCTCGAAAAACTTCGTTGCTCCCGATGCGGCCAGCCTCCCTCCTCCATCAAGCCGGAAAAGCCGACGCCGACGATGAAGTTTCGGTACGGCTATCCCGCACCAAAAGCCGAACCCTCCGAATAGGATCTATGTCATTGCAAATTCAAGAGATTTGGTGAGAATCGCACATTAACGATTTTTGCGTACATATGATCAGGGCTGTTGGATTGTTGCTGTGATGGAACGTGTCTACAAGAAGCCGCCGATAGTCGAGGCTGTCATCGAGTTTGTCTTCGCGTCCGAGCTGAAGCCGGAGGTGCTTGAGAAGGTGCGCCAGAAGTTCCTTGAAACTTACCCTCTCAGTACGCCGACCATGAGAATGGACGTGGAGGTGAACGATCAAGGCGCCAAGATCCAGCGAAGCCTGCAGGCGCATAGGATGACCACAAAGGAGGCGGTTGATACCGCCGTGCTTGGGGCGTCGTCGTTAGCACTAATACGTGAACCTCCCTATTGTGGGTGGGAAGCTTTCATCGAGCGTACGAGGATTGATTTCCGCCTTCTCCAGAAGCTGGGCGGCGTGCGTGAAATTTCGCGCATAGGAGTTCGATTTGTTAATCGGATCGACATTCCGATTGCGCCGGGCCAGCCTCTTTTTTTCCCGCAATACATCGGCATATATCCCTCGCTTCCCGATATTGGAGGAGAGCCGCTGAATTCGTATCTGATTAATTTTGATCAGCCCTTGGGAAAGGACGGCTGCAAGGTCATTTTGAACTCTGGAACGGCCTCCAGCCCCTTGATAAATCACGCCTCATTGATGTTGGATATCGATGTCATCAAGGAAGGTGGTATCCCGCGCCAAGACGACGCGGTTTGGGCACTTCTAGACCGTATTCGCAGCTATAAGAATCTGATATTTGAGAAATGCATAACTCCTGACAGTCGGGCTCTATTCAACAGATGAGCGAGATACTTCAGCACCATCGGCCACGGGCAATTGAAGCGCGCAGTCCGGGTTTCCATCTTGATCATCTCGGGGTAGGAAAGTATGCCGACAGCTTGCAGTCGCGTATCAAGCGTATGCGTCTGTTGCAATCTGCTTCCGTCGCCGAGTTGCGCGATGTGAGGCACGGCGCCTCCCACACAGGTCAATCGCTCGCCGACCGCTTGAGTGAGCGTCTCGTTGTATTGAAGGCGATGTGTTCAAAGATCGCGATGCATTTGCATCCTGAATGGCGCGCTGAGCTTTTTAGGAAGCTCGATGAGATGCTAAACCCGGAAGAATGGGACGACGAGTTCGATCTGCCGAGCGAGAAGTCATTCTCAACGTTTCTGCGAATGGTGATCTATCTACATCCCACGCGCCGGCCAAGCATCGGATTGGCGCACAACGGAAATTTTCTGGCGGCCTGGCGAGACGGTGAGAACCGCATCGTGATCGAATGTTTGGCAAATGATCAGGTTAGGTGGATTTTATCTCACACGGTCGAGGGCGACCGCGAGCGCGGTGCCGGTGAAACGCAAATTCATCGCGTGCCAGAAGTGACGTCTGCATACGATCCTGAGAGCCTTTTTGCAAATGGCCACAAAATACTTGCCTGATGACGACCACGTAGTTCGACATATTACGCCTAACAGCATCGAGCGCGACGGAGATCAAATAAAGGGGATTTTCCCTCAGGCATTTCGTCTTCGTGAAGAAGAGGAGTATTTGTCAGCCTCGTGGCTTGAATTTTTTGACGGCACCAAACATGAGCGTCTCAAGGCGACCCGTGCAGCTATGAGCGCGGCACGAGTTGTTCGCCCCAGTCATGTCCTTGCGGTCGGCAACGTGTCAGCCGTGAAAGATGCCTGTAAAGAATTTGGATTGAAGATCAGAATTTGTCATGAGCCAGCCTCCGACAATCCAAATCCAGCATACACGGCTGTTCGCCGCTTCAAATCTGATAATGATCAATTGCTTGAATTATTGTCATCCGAATCTTGGTCGGAACTATTTGAGGCGAAGAATCTAATTTAGGATCTTCGTCCCACGCTCAGCGGAATGACAATTTGCTGGGAATGCAGAGTAAAACGACCCCAAGCCTCAAGCAGTTTCCGTCTCTTTTCTAGCAAATCGCCACGGCGGTAGGCCGCTTCAGTTTTGCTTTTGATGCTGTGGGCGAGCGCCATTTCAGCGACTTCGCCGGGATAGTTCGTGCACTCGCCGGCCCAATCACGAAACGTGCTGCGGAAGCCGTGTACGGTGTATTTGCCATCGGTCATACCGCGGACGAGCTCGAGCATTGCCATGTTCGAAAGCGGGCGGCCGCCGGCACCGGGGAATAGCAGACCATCACCTGCCACTTGAACGATCTCCATCGCGCGATCGCAGAGCGGAACACGATGCTCCTTCTTCGCTTTCATGCGCTCCGCGGGAATGATCCAGACGCGCTCGCGCTCGTTGATTTCCGCTCGGTGAGCGCCGACCGTCTCGCCGGTGCGCGCCACCGTGAGAATGGTGAATTCGAGCGCGCGCGCTGAGACGCTGTCGCGCTCTCGCAGTTGCGCCATGAACCCTCCGATTTCCGAGTAGGGCATCGCGGCGTGGTGCTTGACGGAACGGATCTTTGACTTCTTGCCTAGCACCTTGTCGAGATGGCCGCGCCAGCGCGCGGGGTTTGGTCCGGACCGATAGGCTTGCACCGTGCACCAATCCAATACGGCTTCGATGCGACCGCGGACGCGGCTCGCTGTCTCGGTCTTTGTGCTCCAAATCGGTCGGAGCACACTCAAGACAAGATTGGTGTCGATCGCCTGGACCGCCAAGTTGCCGAGTTTCGGCTCCGCGTAAGTCGCCAGGCTAGTTTCCCATTGGGCAGCGTGCTTTGCGTTTTTCCATTCGCCTCGATTGTCGCGAAGGAATTCGCTGACCGCCATTGAGAATGTCATCGTCTTGGCGCGCTCGAGTAGATGCTGTTGGCGGACGCGCCGGCGCTCCTCGATCGGGTCGATTCCTTCGTCGCGTTGATTGCCGTACTCGATGGCTTTGCGCCTCGCTTCTTCGAGCGAGACTTTCCGGAGCGAACCCAAGCCCATTTCGCGTGTTCGTCCGTGAATGGAGTACCGGAAGATCCAGCTCTTCGCGTGTCCAGTCGTGATTTGAAGATAGAGGCCGTTGCCGTCGGCATGGAGGCCGGGGGTATTCAGCGTTGCGACTTTCCGCGCGGAAAGGCGCTCGATCATCTTCGGCATGTGTGTCCTACCCCTGTCCTACCCACAAGGCGGGCTGAGATTGCAGGACACGTACAGATGCACAGAGAGGCAGAACGTCAACAACTCCAACGGCTTTCAACAGCCGCTGAGACGTCCTGATATCACCAGAATTGATTGATGGCGGAGAGAGATTGTCTGGATTCCAACATTCTCTGGCCGCCCAGTGAAATGATGGAATATCCATCGTTCGGGTCGAGTCATCCGGTCTTGTCCCAAAGTGCGGTTTTCCAGCCTCGATAAACAAGGGCTGTTCGTCGTCCCAGTGCTGTACGAAAACCGCCTTTGTTAAGCGCCGCGCTTCTCTTTGCGTTCGCGGAGAAACTGTTCAAATTGTTCAGCATCCACGCAGCACGCGGGTGAATAAAGCGTTTGAGGTCGATTTGCCATTTCTTGCGCGTAGCCGAGGCCGTGCTTGCAAAACGTACTTAGGTGATCGAAGGCGTACTTCAGAACCGCTTGGTCTGGACCGCCGACCGCGAACACCGCGGCAATCGTTGGGAACGGTCTCCGGCGAGCCACGCGTCTGCCAGTGACGATCATTTTGGTCGGCCATCGCATGCGCCACTCGCGTGATTTCCAGGATGAGGATCGCTACGCGTGCGAATGCGGGGATCGTCGTGCGCATCGTGATATTCGAGGCCAAGCGGACCGATGGCCGTCACCTGCGTGACGTATTCGCCTGATTTCGCCCAGTGGAAGTGCCAGGTCTCGCCAGGTAGAACGATGACGCTTCCCGGGGGGTAGGCCTTCACGTCGTCGCCGTCGAAGGTCTTGCCAAGCCCAATGTAGAACACTCCGGACATCACTGTGTAGATGCGATCTTCAGGGTGCTTGTGCGGCATGAGTTTCGTGCCATCGGACACCTTGACCTTGACCACGTAAGGACCGGGCTCGGTCGGGTGGCCGACAACGACCGCCAGACGCGCCCCGGGCGGAAAAGCTGGGAACGGCTTCCAGTCGATATCTTCCGGCAGGATCGAACGAAAAGCGGATTGGCCGGGTTGGTGTGGACGCGACATGGACGATGCCCTCCTTGTACCGTCGTCAGATGCTTTGCGAATTCTTCCCGGAAGCGACAGTTTCGAGGCCATTCATGAATTGTCGCACCACAGCTGCCACTTCGTCGGACTTGGTGTCTAACGCAAAGTGGCCCGCCTCGATCATGAAAATTTCGGCGCCTATTGTATCCTTCCGGAATCGGTCAGGCTCGCCGATATCGAAAGATGGGTCATATTTGCCCCAGATGACGAGCAACTTGGGTTGTGCCTCCCGAAGCCAAGCCTGCCAGCTCGGATAGGCCGCAATGTTTGTGCGATAATCGTAAAACAGTTCAGTCTGGATCTGTGCTTGGCCTGGTGCCTTCAGGAAGGCCAACTCGTCTGTCCAGAGGTCCGGATCGTAAAGGCTAACGTTCGGGTCGTGTCCCACGTGCCGATTGCGTGTTGCGCTAGCGGAGAGGAAATTCTCCTGAAGCGCTTTTTCATGGGCTACGCGATCCTCCCAAAACGCCCGACGTATCCCCCAAGCCGCGCCAAGTCCTTCATTGTGAGCGACAGCGTTTTGCACAATCAAAGCTACTATGCGGTCCGATTGAGCGAGTGCCATTCGGAATCCAACCGGTCCACCGTAATCTTGCATGTAAAGCGTGTACCTCGAAAGCCCAATGGTGTCGGCGAAGTCGCCCATAACCGACGCCAAATTGTCAAAGGTATAGTCAAAGCGCGCAGGATCGGGCCAATCGCTGTGCCCGAAGCCGGGATAATCCGGGGCGACAAGGTGGAAACGGTCGGAGAGCCGCTCAAGTAACGGTTTGTACATCCTGGACGAAGAAGGAAAGCCGTGGAGCAGGAGAAAGGTGGGAGCATCCGTCGGGCCAGCCTCCCGATAAAAAATCGAGACACCGCCGACGCACGCTGTGCGATGGCAGATCGTATGTTGCAAGAGTGGCTCGTCAGGTGCAGTCATGGCGGTATACGTCCCTCCATCGAACACCCTCGGTCTATTACCGCGCGATATGAACTCTGCGGCGGTCGTCATCGAACTGATCGCCCACACCGATATAAAAGGCGCCGGATGTCTCTTCGAATTCATCAGCTTTCGATTCACGCGCAAACAGGACCAGCAAGACAGAAACCCAACGCGAGAGCAGCCTGAGACGGGCGGCACCCGATTTTTTCCCCCGGAAGATGGCGTGTATGGATGCGCTCAGTGGCGCGATATCGATGCGCGCCGCTGCGGTCCGCGAGCCAAGCTCGTTCATAGCCTCCCTCCTGTTTCGCACGATGACAGGCTGATGGTTCGCGATCACGCGGGCTGCTTCAGCGCCCGAGAGTCGATGGGGAGCTTGCGTAGCCGTTTTCCGGTTGCCGCAAATATCGCATTTGCGACTGCTGGAACTATGGCAGACGTTCCGGCCTCGCCCATGCCGCCCGGCGCCTCCGCGCTCTGAACGATATGCACCTCGATCTTCGGCGTCTCGTCGATCCGGAGCATCTGATAGTTGTCAAAGTTCGACTGCTCGACGCGGCCGTTTTTCAGCGTGATCTCGCCATGGAGTGCCGCAGTGATGCCGAATACGACGGCGCTCTGCATCTGCGCGTGGACGGTGTCGGGATTGATGACGATCCCGCAATCGACCGCGCAGATGACGCGGCGGACGCGGACGTCGCCACTCTTTGCCACCTCGACTTCAGCCACGAGCGCGATGTAGGAGGCGAAGGCGTTCTGTAGCGCAACCCCGCGCCCCACGCGCGTTGGTAATTTATCGCCCCAGCCAGCCTTCTCTGCTGCAAGCGTCAGCACGGTCTTGGCTCGCGGAGACTTGTCGAGAAGACCAAGCCGATAGACGACCTGGTCCTGTCCCGCCGCCGCGGCCAATTCGTCCATAAAGCTTTCGGTGACGAACACGTTGTGGGAGGGGCCGACGCTCCGCCAGAACGCCGTTGGAATACCCGGCGGCTCGACTCGCACATATTCAACCTGAAGGTTTGGCAGGTCATAGACGAGGTCAATTGCGCCCTCGGTCGTATCGGGATCGAGCCCGTTATTGAAAGCGGGCGGCAGCCAGCGTGCGATGACAGACGATCCGGCAAAGCGGTTGCTCCACACCATCGGTTTGCCTGAAGCGTCGAGGCCGGCGGACAAGCGATCAAAGAACATGGGCCTGTACATGTCGTGCTGGATGTCCTCCTCGCGGGTCCAGACGACCTTGACCGGGCCGTCGACGTGTTTAGCGATCTGCACAGCGCGCTCGACACCGTCGCTCTCGAGCCGTCGGCCGAATCCGCCGCCGATCAAGTGGTTGTGCATGATGACCTTGTCGAGCGGCAGACCCGCGACCTTCGCCGCGGCGCGTTGGACGCGGGCGATCGCCTGGGTCCCGACCCAGATCTCGCAAGCGTCCGGACGCATGTGAACCGTGCAGTTCATCGGCTCCATGGTCGCGTGCGCCAGGAAGGGGACGTGATAGGCGGCTTCGACTCTGGTCGCGGCACCCGCAAGCGCTGAGCTGGCGTCGCCGATGCGTTGCGCCACCACGCCTGGCTTCTGAGTCGCATGGTCGAGTTCGGCTAGGACGTCGCCGGTGCCAAGTTTTGCGTGTGGTCCGTCGTCCCAGTCGATGGTCAGTGCGGCGAGGGCCTTTTTTGCAGCGCCCATGTGGTCGGCGACCACGGCAACGGTGTCGTCGAGCCGAACGATTTGGTGCACGCCCTTGATTGCTTTCGCGGCCGTATCGTCGACTTGTCTGATGCGGCCGCCGAAGGCCGGCGATTGCGCAAGAGCGGCGAACTTCATGCCAGGCAGCCGCACGTCGATGCCAAAGACGGCTGTGCCGTTGATTTTGCCAGGTAGATCAAGTCGCTTTACAGGGGTGCCGATGAGCTTGAAGTCTTTTGGCTCCTTCAGGCCCACTTTTTTCGGGACAGGAATGCGAGCGGCGTCGGCTGAAAGCTCCCCGTAGGTCAAGCGCCGCGCTGTCGCCGGATGCAGTATCGCCCCGCGCTCCGCCCGGCAGGCGGACGGATCGACGCCCCAGCGTTTGGCGGCGGCTTCAATCAGCATCGTTCGCGCTGTGGCACCGGCCTGGCGCAGCGGCGTCCATGCTCCGCGGATGGCGTTCGAGTTGCCGGTGGCTTGCACGCCTAACAAGGGGTTAGCGTAAAGCTTTTCGTCGGGAGGAGCATGCTCAAGCTGGACCTTATTGAGCTCCACTTCCAGCTCCTCCGCGATGAGCATTGGAATGGATGTGTAGGTGCCCTGGCCCATCTCGACGTAAGGCATGACCAAGGTCACATTTCCGTCGGGCGTGATGCGGATGAAGGCATTGGGAGCGAACGTTTCGGTCGCAAATGCGGGCGAGGGTTCGCTTCCGAAGGGAAGGTGAAGCCCCAACATCAGGCCACCGCCGGCAGCAACTCCAGCACGCAAGAATGCACGGCGGGACAGCTCGTTATTCGAGACTGACCGGCCTGCGTGGCCAACCTTTGAAATGTCGGTGATGTTCATGTCCACCTCCATCATCCTGTAGCGGCCTGCTTGATCGCTTCGCGAATGCGGGCATAGGTGCCGCAACGGCAGACGTTGCCGGACATTGCCTCGTCAATGTCGGAATCACTCGGCTGCGGATTGCCGGCCAGCAATGCGGCCGCCGACATGATTTGTCCCGACTGGCAATAGCCGCATTGCGGGACTTCGTGATCTAGCCAGGCCTTCTGAATCTTGCTACCGGCCGGAGTATTACCGATGGCTTCGATCGTCGTGATCGCCGACGTGCCAATGCTATCGACCGGTGTGACGCAGGATCGCGTGGCGAGGCCGTCTACATGCACGGTGCAGGCGCCGCACAGCGCCATGCCGCAACCGAATTTCGTACCGGTCATGCCGAGTACGTCGCGCAACACCCAAAGGAGTGGCGTATCGCCGTCTACATCGACCGTGCGTGACTTGCCGTTGACCTGAATAGTGAAGGACATACTGCTCTCCTGAAATTTTCTCTCAGCAATATTGCCCGGTTGCCGCGCTTGCTCAGTGCGGCAAACCGTCTACTTCTTCTGCCCGACTGGAATCGGGCCAATGCCCTGTCCTGACGTAGTCGCGCTCTGATGTTGCTGCCCCGATGGCGCCAGACCTTGGCGTTTCGGGGCCTGGCTCGTTGCCGCGCGTTCGATCAGCTTCGCGACGGGACCGGGATTGGACACCATCACCACGTGTGAGCCGCCTTTGACCACGACGGTTTGCTTCGACTGTGCACGTTCGGCCATGAAGGCGAGCACCTGCGGCGGGATGTTCTTGTCATTGTCGCCATAGACGAACCACGCCGGAATTTTCTTCCACGCTGCGCTGGCGGACTTTTCGCCGAGCGCCGCTTCCGTGATCGGCCGCTGCGTTGCCGCCATCAGCGTTGCCTCAGCCTTCGAAACGTCCGCCGCAAACTGTTTGTGGAATTTGTCCTGCTGAATATAGAGGTCCTTGCCGCCACCTGAGAGCGACACCGGCGGCGCCAGTGTCGAGCCTAGCGTGCTTCCGGGGAATTTGTCCGACAGTCCGGTGGCGGTTTCGCCGGCATCCGGCGCAAAGGCCGCGACAAAAACGAGCGCCTTCACGTTCGCGTTTCCGTTCGCGGCTTCATTGATAACTGAGCCGCCATAGGAATGACCGACCAGCACGACGGGCGTTTTGATGCTCGACACGATGCCGGCGACGTATTCTCCGTCACTCTTGATACCGCGCAACGGATTGGCGGCAGCCATGACCGGGTAGCCGTTTTTCTCGAGGACCTTGATAACACCGTTCCAACTCGATGCATCGGCGAACGCGCCGTGCACCAGAACGATGGTTGGTTTGCCAGACTGAGCCAACGCGGCTGAAGGCGCAAAGGTCGCACCAGCGACTACCAACCCTGTGAGAAGCTTCATCATCTGAATGTCCTTTCGATAATGGCATTTTTGTTCTGATCAGCATGTGATGATCAGGAGGCAAGACGGTCGACGTCGACGACGGCCTGGGCAAAGGCCTGCGGCGCCTCCTGCGGAAGGTTGTGCCCGATACCGCCGTCGATATTCCGGTGCTCATATTTTCCGGAGAACTTCTTGGCGTAGTCCTTGGGATCTGGGTGAGGCGCGCCGTTCGCGTCGCCTTCGAGCGTGATCGTCGGCACGGTGATGGCAGGGAACGTCGCGAGCTTCTTCTCCAGCTCGTCGAATTTCGCCTCGCCTTCGGCGAGACCCATCCGCCAGCGGTAGTTGTGGATCGAGATCGCGACGTGATCGGGATTGTCGAAGGCCAGGGCGCTACGCCCGAACGTGGCGTCCTCGAAATTCCATTTCGGCGATGCCAGCTCCCAGATAAGCCTTGCGAAGTCGCGCCGGTTCTTGTCGTAGCCGAGCCGGCCGCGTTCGGTCGCGAAATAGAACTGATACCACCACTGCAGCTCGGCCTTCGGCGGCAACGGCATTTTGCCGAGCTCCTGGCTGCCGATCAGATAGCCGCTCACCGAAACGAGCGCCCTGGTGCGCTCGGGCCAGAGCGCCGCGATGATACAGGCGGTGCGCGCGCCCCAATCGCAACCGGCCATGATCGCCTTGTCGATCTTGAGCGCATCCATCAATGCAATGATGTCGACGGCGATCGCCGATTGCTGACCGTTGCGGGGCGTGTCGCTCGCGAGAAACCGCGTGCCGCCGTAACCGCGCAGGAACGGCACGATTATCCGATAGCCGGCCGACGCGAGTAGCGGCGCGACATCGACATAGGTGTGAATGTCATAGGGCCAGCCGTGCAGCAGGAAGACCGCGGGGCCGTTGGCGGGGCCAGCTTCCGCATATGCAACATTCAAGACGCCAGCATCGATCTGTTTCATCGTGCCGAACGACGTATTCGTTCCCGGTTTTATGGCGGGTAGCCGCGCGTGTGCGGCCTTGTCGGATTGCGCCGCCACGGAAGCGACGACACCGAGCTGCGCGGCGGCCGCGGTGACGGCGGCGAGGCCAACGAAGTAGCGGCGAGGCAGGTCGATTTCGTCCGCGATATTGGTCGTGTTCATTGTTGAACCTCCTTCGTTTCGATGATTTGCGGATCAGCCGAAGGTGAAGGCGAACGCCTCGACGCCGGGGCTGAGAAACTCGATTTCGAATTGCCGGTCGGCGATCGGCCCGGATTGCCGGATTAGCTGGTATGTCCGCTGCTCGGCGACCGTGCCATTGCCCTGATCGTCGGCATCCGTGCCGTGGTCCGCGCCCGGCGCCTGCCCATCAATCAGCACACGAAATCGCACGGACGTGCCCGGCGCGGCTGGGCCCATGACGAGATTCACGTCACGGGCATGAAATCTGTAGACGATGCGACCATTCGGCTTGTTCAGCGCGGAGGCGGAGTTCGTCATCGTCCAGTCGCCGGACAGCGCCCAGCCATTGAGGCGCAACCGATCGGGACGTTCATAGACATTCGGCCGATCCAGAACCGCGCCTCCCGGAGACGCGAAGCCTTGGGTTTGCGCATACGAAAGATAATTTTCCGGAGATTTCAGGTTTCTCCAATCGGCCGCCGCTTCGATGTCGCGGCCGTCCACCATCACCGGCTCACTGATGACGCCTTCGGCACCGGCCTCGGCCAACAATTTCTGAATAACCATTTCCGAT
>Ga0164243_10008480_pt1 | contig 15130 bp, 13 predicted proteins | sample OricompcompostOP_FD_108781 | JGI IMG/M metagenome (GOLD analysis project Ga0164243, IMG submission 108781) | Organic Plus compost microbial communities from Emeryville, California, USA - Original compost - Organic plus compost (OP) | ecosystem: Engineered > Solid waste > Mixed feedstock >... | reverse complement strand
GACGTGGACGGCTCGGGCGACGTGAAATATCACCTGGGCGCCTCGTCCGACCGCACCTTCGACGACAATACCGTCCACCTGTCGCTGACCGCCAACCCCTCGCATCTGGAGGCGGTGAACCCGGTGGTGCTGGGCAAGGTGCGCGCCAAGCAGGACCAGCTGTCCGACCAGGCGCATCGGACCGCGGTGTTGCCGGTTCTGCTGCATGGCGACGCGGCCTTTGCCGGCCAGGGCATCGTGGCGGAATGTTTCCAGTTGTCCGGCATCAAGGGCCATCGCACCGGCGGCTGCATCCATATCGTGGTGAACAACCAGATCGGCTTTACCACCGCGCCGCATTTCAGCCGCACCTCGCCCTATCCGACCGATATCGCGCTGATGGTCGAGGCGCCGATCTTCCACGTCAACGGCGACGACCCCGAGGCGGTGGTCCATGCCGCCAAGGTCGCGACCGAGTTCCGGCAGAAATTCCACAAGGACGTGGTCATCGACATCTTCTGCTATCGCCGCTTCGGTCACAACGAAGGCGACGAGCCGATGTTCACCAACCCGGTGATGTATAAGTCGATCAAGGGCCACAAGACCACGCTGCAACTTTACACCGAGCGGCTGGTGGCCGATGGGCTGGTTCCCGAAGGCGAGATCGAGGAGATGAAGGCCGCCTTCCAGTCGCACCTGAACGAAGAGTTCGAGATCGGCAAGAACTTCAAGCCGAACAAGGCCGACTGGCTGGACGGCAAGTGGTCCGGGCTGGAAGCCGGCGATGCCGAGGAAAACCTGGGCCAGACCGGCATCCCGGCCGAAACCGTGGCCGAGATCGGCGGCGCCCTGACCCGGGTGCCGGACGGGTTCGAGTTGCACAGGACCGTGGGCCGCCTGCTGGAGGCCAAGAAGCAGATGTTCGAGACCGGCAAGGGCTTCGACTGGGCCACGGGCGAGGCGCTGGCCTTCGGTTCGCTGCTGCTCGACGGCCATCCGGTGCGGCTGGCCGGGCAGGATTCGACGCGCGGCACGTTCTCGCAGCGCCATTCGGCCTTTATCGACCAGGCGACCGAGGAACGCCATTACCCGCTGAACCACATCCGCGGCGGGCAGGCGCGCTACGAGGTCATCGACTCGATGCTGTCGGAATATGCGGTGCTGGGCTTTGAATACGGCTATTCGCTGGCCGAGCCCAACACCCTGACCCTGTGGGAGGCGCAGTTCGGCGACTTTGCCAATGGCGCGCAAATCATGTTCGACCAGTTCATCACCTCGGGCGAAAAGAAATGGCTGCGCATGTCGGGCCTGGTGATGCTGATGCCGCATGGCTATGAGGGCCAGGGCCCCGAACACAGCTCGGCCCGGCTGGAACGCTGGTTGCAGATGAGCGCCGAGGACAACTGGATCGTGGCGAATTGCACCACGCCGGCGAATTATTTCCACATCCTGCGCCGGCAGCTCAAGCGGCCCTTCCGCAAGCCGCTGGTGCTGATGACGCCGAAATCGCTGCTGCGCCACCCGCTGGCCGTGTCCACGGCGGACGAATTCCTGACCGGATCGACCTTCAACCGCGTGTTGCAGGACGACGCCGATCGCGGCAAGTCCGGGTTCAAGCTGGCCGCGGACGACAAGATCCGCCGCGTGGTGATCTGTTCCGGCAAGGTCTATTACGACCTTGCGCAGGCCCGCGATGCCGCCGGCGCCGAGGATGTCTATATCCTGCGGCTGGAGCAGTTCTATCCCTTCCCGGCGCAGACCATGTCCAGGGAGCTGGAACGCTTCAAGGGCGCCGAAATCGTCTGGTGCCAGGAGGAACCCAAGAACCAGGGCGGCTGGAGCTTTGTCGAGCCCAATATCGAATGGGTTCTGTCGCGCATCGGCGCCAAGCATGGCCGGGCACGCTATGTCGGCCGCAGCGCCGCGGCCTCGCCGGCCACCGGGCTTGCCTCGCGTCACAAGGCCGAGCAGGAAGCCCTGGTCGCCGAAGCCATCACCGTCGAGGGCTGAGATGGCTGTCGATTTGCGCGTCCCCCCGCTGGGGGAATCGGTCTCCGAGGCGACGGTGGCCACCTGGTTCAAGAAACCCGGCGACCGCGTCGCCGTGGATGAAATGCTGTGCGAGCTGGAAACCGACAAGGTGACGGTCGAGGTCCCCTCGCCCGTCGCCGGCAGGCTGGCCGAGATCGTTGCCGCCGAAGGCGCGGTGGTCGCGCCCAATGCGCTGCTGGCTCAGATCATGGAACAGGGCGATGCCGGCCCGGAAGAAATGTTGCCCAAGGCTGATGCGGGCACCAAGGCTCAGGAAGGACAGAGGAAAATGAGCGGAAAACCCGTCGATGTGATGGTGCCCACCCTGGGCGAAAGCGTGACCGAAGCCACGGTCGCGACCTGGTTCAAGAAACCCGGCGACGCGGTGGCGCAGGACGAAATGCTGTGCGAACTGGAAACCGACAAGGTCTCGGTCGAGGTGCCGGCCCCCGCCGCGGGCGTGCTGGCCGAGATCTTCGCCCCCGAGGGCACGACGGTCGATGCCAACGCCAAGCTGGCGATCATCACCGAAGGCGCGGCCGGCGCCGCCCCCGCGCCCAGGACCGAGCAGGCCGCTGCGACGGCCGCGGTGCAATCGCCCGGCGCCGGCCCGGAAACCCCCGCGCCGCGCAAGGATGTCGAGGACGCGCCCTCGGCCAAAAAGGCCATGGCCGAGGCGGGCGTCAGCCGCGATGCCGTGACCGGCACCGGCCGCGACGGCCGGGTGATGAAGGAAGACGTGGCCCGCGCCGCTGCGGCCCCCGCCGCCGCCTCGCCCGCCCCGGCTCCGGCAGCGGCGCCGCGTGCGCCCAGCCCGGCCGGAGATGCCGCCCGCGAAGAGCGGGTCAAGATGACCCGCCTGCGCGCCACCATCGCCCGCCGGCTCAAGGATGCGCAGAACACCGCCGCGATGCTGACCACCTATAACGAGGTGGACATGAAAGCGGTCATGGACCTGCGCAACACCTACAAGGATCAGTTCGAGAAAAAGCACAAGGTCAAGCTGGGCTTCATGTCCTTCTTCGTGAAGGCCTGCTGCCACGCGCTGAAGGAAGTGCCCGAGGTCAATGCCGAGATCGACGGCGGAGATATCGTCTACAAGAACTTCGTCCATATGGGCGTGGCGGTCGGCACGCCGAACGGGCTGGTGGTCCCGGTGGTGCGCGATGCCGAGCAGAAAAGCTTTGCCCGGATCGAGAAGGAAATCGCCGAGCTGGGCACCCGCGCCCGCGACGGCAAGCTGACCATGGCGGAAATGCAGGGCGGCACCTTCACCATCTCGAATGGCGGGGTCTATGGCTCGCTGATGTCCTCGCCGATCCTGAACCCGCCGCAATCGGGCATCCTGGGGATGCACAAGATCCAGGACCGCCCGGTGGTGGTGGACGGGCAGATCGTGATCCGGCCGATGATGTATCTGGCGCTGAGCTATGACCACCGCATCGTGGACGGCAAGGGCGCCGTGACCTTCCTGGTCCGCGTCAAGGAGGCGCTGGAGGATCCGCGCCGCCTGCTGATGGATCTGTGATCCGGCACCGGGGGCGGCAGGCCCGCCCCCGGCCCACGCATGACGCCGCGCAACTCTTCCCGGCCCGTTTCCGTTGACCCGCAGCGGTCCCGCGCCGCCCGTCCCCAAAAGGCAAGCCGGGCCGAAACAGAGGAGTGTTCCATGACCCAGATGATCGCCCATTACAGCATCGCCGATTACGCCCGCTTCCGCGCCGCCTTCGACGCGGATGCCGAGGATCGCGGCAATAACGGCCTGTCGCTTTTGCAATTGTGGCGCGAAAGCGACCAGAGCGCCTGGGCGCTGTTCCAGGTCGCGGATGCCGCGGCGGCGAGGGCCTATCTGGAGGGCGCGGCAGGGGTCTTCAACAACCAGGCCGGCGTCTCGGCCACAGCCTTTCATTTCGTCGAGACCGCCTGATGGCCGCCGAAACCACCGCCCTCGCGCTGGCCGCGCTGCTGCAAGCCGTGCAGATCGGCCTGGCCGGCGCTGCGATGAACCGCGATGTCGGCGCCAAATGGAACGCCGGCCCGCGCGATACCCAGCCGGAATTTTCCGCCCTGACCGGCCGGCTGCGCCGTGCCGTCGATAACCATTTCCAGGGGCTGATCCTGTTCACCATCGCCGTCGTGCTGGTGGTGCTGTCGGATGCCGGCTCGCCCCTGACCGTGCTTTGCGCCTGGACCTATCTGCTGGCGCGGCTGCTTTATGTTCCCGCCTATGCCTATGGCTGGACGCCCTGGCGCTCGGCCATCTGGGGCGTGGGCTTTGTTGCCACGCTGGCGATGATCCTGACCACCCTATTCACCTGAACCGAACGGGCGGCGCCGGAAAGCGCGCCGCGAACTGCAAGGAGAGCCCGAATGCCCACCTATGACCTGATCGTGATCGGCGCCGGCCCCGGCGGCTATGTCTGCGCGATCCGCGCCGCCCAACTGGGCCTGAAGGTCGCCTGCGTCGAGGGGCGCGAAACGCTGGGCGGAACCTGCCTGAACGTGGGCTGCATCCCCTCCAAGGCGCTGCTTCATGCCAGCCACATGCTGCACGAAACCCACGAGAATTTCGAAAAGATGGGCCTGATGGGCGCCAAGCCCAAGGTCGATTGGGACAGGATGCAGGGCTATAAGGCCGAGACGGTCGCCGGCAATACCAAGGGCATCGAGTTCCTGTTCAAGAAGAACAAGATCGACTGGCTGAAAGGCTGGGCCAGCATCGAGGCGCCCGGCAAGGTCAAGGTCGGCGACACGGTCCACGAGACCAGGAACATCGTCATCGCCACCGGCTCGGAACCGGCCAGCCTGAAGGGGGTGACGGTGGACAATGCCGCCGGCGTGGTGGTCGATTCCACGGGTGCGTTGTCGCTGCCGAAAATCCCCAAGTCGATGGTGGTGATCGGCGCCGGCGTCATCGGACTGGAGCTTGGCTCGGCCTATGCCCGGCTGGGCGCCGAGGTGACGGTGGTCGAGTTCCTGGACGCCATCACCCCCGGCATGGACGGCGAGGTGCAAAAGCAATTCCAGAAGATCCTGGCCAAGCAGGGGCTGAAATTCGTCCTGGGCGCCGCGGTGTCCGAGGTCGAGGCCGAAAAGGGCAAGGCCGAGGTCAAATACAAGCTGCGCAAGGACGACAGCGAACATGAGATCAAGGCCGAATGCGTGCTGGTCGCCACCGGCCGCCGTCCCCATGTCGCCGGGCTGGGCCTCGACACGCTGGGCGTCGCGCTGACCGATCGCGGCTTTGTCCAGGTGGACGAGCATTGGCAGACCGCTGTCCCCGGCATCTATGCCATCGGCGACGCGGTGCCCGGCCCGATGCTGGCCCACAAGGCCGAAGACGAGGGCATGGCGGTGGCCGAGGTCATCGCCGGCAAGCATGGCCATGTGAATTACGACGTCATCCCCGGCGTGATCTATACCACGCCCGAGGTCGCCTCGGTCGGCCTGACCGAAGAAGCCGCCAAGGAAAGTGGCCGCAAGGTCAAGGTTGGCAAGTTCCCCTTCATGGGCAATGCCCGCGCCAAGGCCCTGTTCCAGGCCGAGGGCTTCGTCAAGATGATCGCGGACGCCGAAACCGACCGGGTGCTGGGCTGCCATATCATCGGCCCGAATGCCGGCGAGATGATCCACGAGGTCTGCGTGGCGATGGAATTCGGCGCCTCGGCCCAGGACATCGCGCTGACCTGCCACGCCCATCCGACCTGCTCGGAAGCGGTGCGCGAGGCGGCCCTTGCCTGCGGCGACGGCGCCATTCACGCCTGATCGGCGGGATTTCACCGAAACCGGCCACGGCATGCGGCGGGTTATTGCCGACGGACCGCCCCGAACCGGGCGGTCCTGTCTTTTGATTTCCCCCGTTCCGGCGGCTGTGGCTATTCCCTTTGGCAATCACAAGACAAGGGGCAGCCATGAAATCCATGATCGGAGCATTGGTGTTGGGCGGCGTGCTGGCCGTCGGCGCCTGCGGCGACAACCGGATTGATCCCGACCGCCGCTATCTGGTCGAACCCCGCAGTTCGGCGGCCGAAGTCGCCGCGCTGCACCCGAACGAGACGCCGGAACTGCGCCGGCTCATCAACAAATATGCCAGGCAATACGATGTGCCGGTGGATCTGGTGCATCGCGTCATCATCCGCGAATCGACCCATCGGCCCGAGGCCCGCAACGGCCCCTATTACGGGCTGATGCAGATTCTGCCCGCCACGGCGCGGGGCATGGGCTATCGCGGATCGCCCGCCGGGCTGCTGGATGCCGAGACGAATCTGAAATACGGCGTCAAATACCTGCGCGGCGCCTATATGGTCGCCGATGGCGACAAGGATGCCGCGGTGAAATGGTATGCCCGCGGCTATTACTACGAGGCCAAGCGCAAGGGCCTGCTGGAAGCCACCGGCCTGCGCTGAAGGCGAGGGACAGCGGATCGCGGGGGCGGCCCTGGGGCCGCCCCTTGCATTACGGCTTGCGATTGTAGCGGATAAAGGGCGATTTCTGCCCCACCCGGTCGTAAAGCATCCGCCCCGGATAATTGTCCTCGGCCGTCAGCCAATAGACGGCGGGAATGCCGGCCCGGTCGGCCTGGGCATAGACGCCCTGGATCAGGGCGCGGGCGATGCCGCGGCCGCGCGCCTCGGGCGCGGTGAACAGGTCCTGCAAATAGCAGACCCCCTCCTCGCGCCACAGGTTCGGGTGAAAGACGTAATGCGTCAGCCCCAGCAGCCGCCCATCCGCCTCGGCCACCAGCCCATGAAAATCGCGCGGATCGCCCGACATCAGCCGGGCAAAGGCACGGTCGTAAAACGCCGCCGGCCGGTCGTCAAAGCCATAGAATGCCTGATAGCCCTCATAAAGCCGCTGCCAGGTCTTGCGGTCTTCGGGGCGCAGTTCGCGGATCATCGCCGCCACCTTCAGCGTTGGCGCCGCGCCATGAAGGCCAGCCGCTCGAACAGCGCCACGTCCTGTTCGTTCTTCAACAGCGCGCCATGCAGCTTGGGCAGCATCTCGCCGGCGGGGCGCTTCAGATCCTCGGGCGCCAGGTCCTCGGCCAGGATCAGCTTGAGCCAGTCCAGAAGCTCGCTGGTCGAGGGCTTCTTCTTCAACCCCTGCACCTCGCGCAGCTCCAGGAACTGGCTCAGCGCCTCGTCGAGCAGCCGCGGCTTCAGCCCCGGATAATGCAGCTCGACGATGCGCTTCAGCGTCTCGGCATCGGGAAAGCGGATATAGTGAAAGAAACAGCGGCGCAGAAAGGCGTCCGGCAGCTCCTTTTCGTTGTTCGAGGTGATGATGACCACCGGCCGGTGCCGCGCCCGCACCAACTCGCCGGTCTCGTAGACATGGAATTCCATGCGGTCCAGTTCCTGCAACAGGTCGTTGGGGAACTCGATATCGGCCTTGTCGATCTCGTCGATCAGCAGCACCACCTTGCCCGGCGCGTCAAAGGCCTGCCACAGCTTGCCCTTGCGGATGTAATTGCCGATATCGTGGACGCGGGCCTCGCCCAACTGGCTGTCGCGCAGGCGCGAGACGGCATCGTATTCGTAAAGCCCCTGCTGCGCGCGGGTGGTCGATTTCACGTTCCATTCGACCATGGGCAGGCCCAGGCTGGCCGCGACCTGGCGCGCCAGTTCGGTCTTGCCGGTCCCCGGCTCGCCCTTGACCAGCAGCGGGCGTTCCAGCGTGATCGCGGCATTCACGGCCATAGCCAGGTCGGGGGCTGCCACATAGGTTCCGGTCGAAGAAAACTGCATCCGCCTGTCCTTTGCGCAATCGGCGCGACCCTATCCAGCAGCGGCTGCCTTCGCAAGCCGCAGGCGCAGCCTGTCGGAATGGGCTAGTGACAATTGCTCTGCCATACTTTATGCGGGCGCCAAGGATCGGGCATCCAGTCGCCCGGCTCCCGGAGGAACGATGAAAGCCCAGACCTTTCTGCCCGAAGATTATCGCCCCGCCGAAGACGAACCCTTCATGAACGAGCGGCAGCTGGAATATTTCCGCCGCAAGTTGATCGCCTGGAAGCAGGAACTCCTGGAACAGTCCGCAGAGACGCTGGAAGGGCTGCAGGACAGCGCCCGCAACGTGCCCGACCTGGCCGACCGCGCATCCGAGGAGACCGACCGCTCGCTGGAATTGCGCACCCGCGACCGCCAGCGCAAGCTGGTCACCAAGATCGACGCGGCCCTGCGCCGCATCGAGACCGGCGAATACGGCTATTGCGAAATGACGGGCGAACCGATCAGCCTCAAGCGGCTGGACGCGCGCCCCATCGCCACCATGACGCTGGAGGCGCAGGAACGCCACGAACGGCGCGAGCGCGTGCATCGCGACGACTGAGACCCGCAAACCCGTCCCGGCATCGCAGACCTGGGGAAACCGGCATGCCGGACCGACCGCCAAGCCCCGCGACGATCCCCCCGCCCCCTCGGCCCGCGGATCGGAAAACCCCGCCCGCTGCCCTTGCGGCGGGACTGCCCGCGGACCGGCCAGCCGGCGCCCGGCAGGCGAATTACCCCGTCCCGATGGCCATGTCGCACCCGGCCAAGGACCGGCTCCGCCCCCCGGCAGCGAGTCCGGGCGAGACGCCGTCCGCGATGCCCCGGCGCCGCGGCCGCACCGGGGCCATGATCCGCCATGCCGTCACCGCCAGCCCCGCCGCCAGTCCCAGGGTGCCGGCCTGACCCCGCCGCCCGTCACCATCGTCGGCGCCGGCATCGCCGGCCTGACCGCCGCCTGCGCCCTGGCCCAGGCCGGATTCGGCGTGACCGTGCTGGAACGCGCCGACGCTCTGCGCGAGGTCGGCGCCGGCCTGCAGATCTCGCCCAATGCGGTGCGCGTGATCGAGGCGCTGGGGCTGTGGCCGCGCTTCGAGGCGATCTCGCTGCCCTCCCGCCGGGTCGAACTGCGCGATTCCGCCGGCCGGCCGGTAACGGTGCTGGACCTGGCGCGGCACCGGCCGCGGGACCGCTTCCGCCTCGTGCATCGTGCCCGGCTGGTCGCCCTGCTGGAAGAGGCCGCGCGCGAGGCCGGGGTGCGCATCGAGCTGGGCCATGAGGTCGCCGAACCGCCCGAGGTCCCGTTGCTGGTCGGCGCGGACGGGGTGAAAAGCCGCCTGCGCCCGGCGCTGAACGGGCCCGAAACGCCCTTTTTCACCGGCCAGACCGCCTGGCGGGCGCTGATTCCCGCCGAAGCCGATCCCGCGCCGGTGGCGCAGGTCTTCATGGGCCCAGGCCGGCATCTGGTCAGCTATCCGCTGGGCCACGGCCAGCGCAATATCGTCGCCGTGCTCGAACGGCCAGGCTGGCAGGAAGAGGGCTGGTCGATCCGCGGCGACCCCGAAGAACTGCGCGCCGCCTTCGCCCGCTTCGGCGGCCCGGTGCCCGGCTGGCTGGAACAGGTGGACCGGGTCGGCATCTGGGGCCTTTTCCGCCACCCGGTCGCCGCACATTGGCAGGACGGCCGGCGGGCGCTGATCGGCGATGCCGCCCATCCCACCCTGCCCTTCATGGCCCAGGGCGCGGTCATGGCGATCGAGGATGCCTGGGTATTGGCCGCCTGCCTCAAGGCCGGCCCCGACCAGAAAGCCGCCCTCGACCGCTTCCAGGCTTTGCGCCAGCCGCGCTGCCGCCGCATCGTCGAGGCAGCCAACGCCAATGCCCGCAACTATCACCTGCGCGGCCCGACCCGCGCCGTCGCCCATGCCGGGCTGCGCGCGGTCTCGCGCCTCGCCCCCGCCCGGCTGATCGAGCGTTTCGCCTGGCTTTACGACCACGACCCCACGGCGCTTTAGCCGGCGCCCGACTTCTCTGTTCTAAAAATACCCATGCGACCCTGCCGGCGTCACCGCCGCATGGGTATTTGCGGAACAGAGAAGTGCCAGGCCGCGCCCCGGTCGCCACCGGCGCAGCGCCCGGAAGGGTCAGGCCGCCCGCTCCACCGCCGCGACGATATTCTCGACCACCTCGCGCAGCACGGTCTCGTCCTCGGCCTCGGCCATGACCCGGATCAGGGGTTCGGTTCCGGATTTGCGGATCAGCACCCGGCCGCAACCGCTCAGCCGCGCCTCGGCCCGCGCGATCTCGGCCTGGACGCTGTCTTGCGACAGCGGATCGGCGCCCTGGGCATAGCGCACGTTCTTCAGGAGTTGCGGCACCGGCTCGAATTGCGCCACCAGTTCCGAGGCCGGCCGGCCGCCATCCGACAGCGCCGCCAGGAATTGCAGGCTGGCGATCAGCCCATCGCCGGTGGTGGCATAGTCGGTCATCACGATATGGCCCGATTGCTCGCCGCCCAGGTTGAAGCCGGCGCCGCGCATGCGTTCGACCACGTAGCGGTCGCCGACGGCAGTGCGTTCCAGCCGCAACCCGCGCCCCTCCAGGAAGCGTTCGAGCCCCAGGTTCGACATCACGGTGGCCACCAATGCGCCGCCGCGCAGCCGGCCCTGCGCCGCCCAGCGGTCGGCCAGCAGCGCCATGATCTGGTCGCCATCCGCCACCCGGCCCTTTTCGTCCACGATCATCACCCGGTCGGCATCGCCGTCCAGGCTGATGCCCATATGGGCGCCATGTTCCAGCACCGCGCGGGCGCAGGCCTCGGGATGGGTCGAGCCCAGCCCGTCGTTGATATTGTGCCCGTTCGGGGAAATCCCCAGCGGGATCACCTCGGCGCCCAGTTCCCACAGCACGTCGGGGGCGGCGCGATAGGCGGCGCCATTGGCGCAATCCACAACCACCTTCAGCCCGTCCAGCCGGTGCCCGGCCGGAAAGGTGGTCTTGGCATATTCGACATAGCGCCCGCGCCCGTCGTCGATGCGCTTGGCGCGGCCGATATTCTGCGGCTGGGCGGGGACGATCTCGCCCGCGACGATGGATTCGATTTCGGCCTCGGCCTCGTCGGACAGCTTGAAGCCGTCGGGGCCGAAGAACTTGATGCCGTTATCCGCCGCCGGATTATGGCTGGCGGAAATCATGATGCCCAGATCCGCCCGCATCGAGCGCGTGAGATAGCCCACGGCCGGCGTCGGCACCGGCCCCAGCAGCAGCACGTTCATCCCCGTGCTGGTCAGCCCGGCCGTCAATGCGTTTTCCAGCATATAGCCCGACAGGCGCGTGTCCTTGCCGATGACGACGCGGTGGTGATCCTCGCCGGTGCGGCGGAAATATCGCCCGGCGGCGGCGCCCAGGCGCAGCGCCATCTCGGCAGTCATCGGATGGGTATTGGCACGGCCCCTGACGCCGTCGGTGCCGAAAAGTTTCCTGCTCATCTTGCCCCGCTCATCTCGTCCCTGCGGTCGCGGCCTGCCAGAGGACAAGGCCCTGCCGTATTTCCGCCACGTCATGGACGCGGTGGATCTGTATGCCCTGCGCCACCCCGGCCAGCGTCAGCGCCAGCGTCCCGGGCATCCGGTCCGCCGGGCTTTCGGCCCCGCCGACGCTGCCGACCAGGCGCTTGCGCGAAACCCCCAGCAGCACCGCGCAGCCCAGCCCGTGATAAAGCGAGATGCGCCGCAGGATGGCCAGATTATGCGCCTGGGTCTTGCCGAAACCAATGCCCGGATCGACGATGATCCGGTCGCGGGAAATGCCCGCCGCCACGGCCCGGGCGATGCGTTCGGCCAGGGCGTCATAGACATCCAGCAGCACGTCGCCATAGCTGGGATTGTCCTGCATGGTCTCGGGGATGCCCTGGGCATGCATCAGGCAGACCGGCACGCCCGCCGCGGCCACCGTCCCGGCCATGGCCGGGTCGAAATCGAGACCGGAGACATCGTTGACCAGTCCCGCCCCGGCCGCGACGGCGGCCTGCGCCACCTCGGCCTTGCGGGTATCGACGGAAACCGCCAGCCCCTGCGCCGCCCGGATCGCGGGAACCACGCGGGCGATTTCCTCGGCCGCCGGCACTTCGCGGGCGCCGGGCCGGGTCGATTCGCCGCCGATATCCAGGATCTCGGCGCCCTGTGCGGCCAGCAGCCGGGCCTGTTCGGCCCCGTCATAGGCGCCGCCATCGGAAAAACTGTCGGGCGTGGCATTGACGATCCCCATGATGCGCGGCCGGTTCATGGACAGGCCCAGCACCGGCGCGCGCGCCGCGGTCAGCGCCGCCAGGACCTGGTCGGGGGCGCTGTCGACCACGCGCGGCGCCCGGCCGCGGCGCAGCAGCTCGAATTGCGAAAAGCGCAGCCAGCCGCCGGCAAGCTGCCAGCGGCCCGTCTCGCAGGGGATGGGGCGGAAGTAATCGGTCATGTTCGGGGTCTCTACGCAGCTGCGTGGGTAATTCAAGCGCCAAGATCAAAGACGCGCCGTGGGGATGGGAAAACCCGCCGGGGCCTCGGGCTCGGGGACGCCCTCGGGCAGCGCCCAGTCGAGCCGGCTTGCCCCCAGCCGCTCGGCCAGCCACAGCGCCAGCGCATGGGGTTCCGCCGCCTGCCCGGCCACGTCGCGCAGCATGCGCGCCGGCGCCCAGACCACGGCGCGCCCCTCGGTCGCGGCCCAGTCCAGCTCGGTGCGGCTGTCGGCGACGGTCAGGCCCAGACGGCCGGCCAGGGCCCAGGCAGCCTGGTCCATGGCCAGCAGCTCGATCTCGCGCGCATTGCCGCCTTGCGGCAGCGGCAGGCCGGGCGCATCGGGCACCAATGCCACCGCCCCCTGGGGCAGGGCCAGGTCGCGGCCGTGAAAGATTACCCGGATCGGCGCCTGGACCGGATCGGCCTCGACCCGGGCCTGGCGGCGCACCAGCGTCACCCCCAGCGCGCCGGGAATGCGGTCCAGCTTTTCGACCGTGACCGAGACCCGGGCCGCGCGCGGATGGGCCAGGATCTGCGCCGCGATCTTTTCGGCCAGGGTTTCGAGCAGGTCATAGCGGCGATCCGCCAGCCCCGCGGCCACCGCCCCGGTCAGGATGTCATAGGACAGGATCCGGTCCACCTCGTCGTTGACGCCGACGATATGGGTCGCCAGGTCCACGTCGATGTTGAAGCGCAGCCGCTGCGGATGGCCGCGTTCGGTCTGGAACGCGCCGATCTCGGCCGAAAGGACATAATCGCGCAGGTGGATACGGTCGGGCTGGTCCATGTCGCCTGTGTTTTCAGGAAAACGGCCCCGCCGCAAGGGACAGGGCCGCATCCGGTGCAGCAGATTTGCGACGCCGCCTCAATTCGAGGCCAGGCGGCGATCCGAGCGATAGAAGATATGGCGGCCGATGCGGGCCGTGCGCTCGAACCGCCTGGACCAGGAGGGCCTGACCGCCGGCGTATGGAAATAGGTCGCGCCATGGGTCAGCGTGCGCGGCGCGCCGGCCAAGGCGGCCATCGCGACCTTTTGCACCCGCGCGAAGGTGCCCTTTTCGCGGATGCGGGCATTCTTGTTATAGGTGAACTGGCCGCGCTGATGCACCACCCCGCAGACGGTCTGGGGGAAACGCGGATGATCGACGCGGTTCAGGATGACCTCGGCCACGGCGCGCTGGCCCTGGACGCCTTCGCCGCGGGCCTCGAAATACAGTGCCTCGGACAGGCATTGCAGGTCCTTGGGGTCGATCTGCACGGTTGCCGGGCGCTCGCGCGCGGTCCTGGTTTCGTAAGCGACCTGATGCTGCCCGTCGGCCAGAGCCGGAAAGGTGGCAACAGGCGAAAAGGCGACAGCCACACACACGGTAACGCGCGCCAGGCATGACTTGCTAATCGACATGTTGGTCCTGTTTTCGGTCCGGGCCCGGCCCGGTCTGTTTCGTCGGAAGCTTCGCCAGGAAGATGGCGATCTGGCGTTAATGGCCCGAAACAGGTGCCCCCTATCCAGTCCAGATGCGCGAAGGCACCGGGATTCGCTTGAAAAGAAAGGATTTTGGCGGAAACCCGCCGATGCCGGGACCGCCAACGGGCAGATTCCGGCCAGAATCTGCCGCCCCTAGGACTGTCCGGGAACCTGCGACTCGATCTCTTCGCGCGCCATGAGAATCGACTCCTGCGCCGCGGCGAGCCGCGCGACCGGCACCCGAAAGGGCGAGCAGGAGACATAGTTCACCCCCGCCCGCAGGCAAAAGGCGATGGATTCGGGATTGCCGCCATGTTCGCCGCAGACCGAAATGGTGATGTCGGGCTTGTGGCTGCGGGCGCGTTCGGTGCCGATGGCGACAAGCTCGCCCACCCCGTCGCGGTCGAGGATGTGGAACGGGTCTTCGGCATAGACGCCCTGGCTGACATAGGTGCCCATGAAGCGGCCGGCATCGTCGCGCGACAGCCCATAGGTCATCTGCGTCAAGTCATTGGTGCCAAAGGACAGGAATGCCGAATGCTCGGCGATTTCGCCGGCGCGCAAGGCGGCGCGCGGGGTTTCGACCATCACCCCCAGGCGATAGGTGAAATCCTTGCGCGTCTCGTTCCTGACGGCGGCTGCGACGGCGTCGATGCGGTTCTTGACCAGTTCGACCTCGCGCCGGGCCGAGACCAGCGGGATCATGATTTCCGGCACCACCGGCGCGCCGTTATGGCTGGCCTCGATGGTGGCCTCGAAAATGGCGCGGGCCTGCATGTCGTAGATTTCCGGCACGGTGATGCCCAGCCGGACGCCGCGCATGCCCAGCATCGGATTGAACTCGGACAGCGCCTCGACCCGGCGGGTCACGTCCGACAAGGGCAGGTCCAGCGATTCGGCAAGTTCCCGCATGCCTTCGCGGTCATGTGGCAAAAATTCGTGCAGCGGCGGGTCGAACAGGCGGATGGTGACGGGCAGGCCGGCCATGATCTCGAACAGCGCCGCGAAATCGCTGCGCTGCATCGGCAGCAGGCGTTCCAGCGACAGGCGGCGATCCTCGGGGCGGCCGGCAAAGATCATCTCGCGCATGGCCGGCAGGCGCTGGTCGTCAAAGAACATGTGCTCGGTGCGGCACAGCCCGATGCCCTGCGCCTTGAAGCGGCGCGCGGTGCGCGCATCCTCGGGCGTGTCGGCATTGGCGCGGATGCGGATGCGGCAATGCGCATCGGCCCATTCCAGAAGCTGGGTGAAGCTTTCGTCCAGTGCCGGCTCCAGCATCTCGGCGGCGCCGGCCAGCACCTCGCCCGAGGTGCCGTCGATGGTGATTTCCTCGCCCTCGTGGAACAGCCGGCTGCCGACCTGCATGTTGCGGGCGCGGG
>Ga0164243_10008478_pt1 | contig 15132 bp, 14 predicted proteins | sample OricompcompostOP_FD_108781 | JGI IMG/M metagenome (GOLD analysis project Ga0164243, IMG submission 108781) | Organic Plus compost microbial communities from Emeryville, California, USA - Original compost - Organic plus compost (OP) | ecosystem: Engineered > Solid waste > Mixed feedstock >... | reverse complement strand
TACCGCCGCCTGACGCTGCGCTACGAACGCCGCGCCGACACCTTCACAGCCTTCCTCGCGCTGGCCGCCGCCCTCGTCTGCTTCAAACGACTCCAACAAACCAACTGAGACAAGCTCTTAGGGAGCGCGGAATGGACTTCGGTGTGGTGCTGCAGACGGATCCACCGGCACGCGAGGTGGTCCGGCTGATGAAGGCCGCGGAGGAGTGCGGGTTCGGCTACGGCTGGACCTTCGACTCCGTCGTGCTGTGGCAGGAACCGTTCGTCATCTACTCGCAGATCCTGGCGGCGACGTCGGCGCTGACGGTCGGGCCGATGGTCACCAGCCCGGGAACCCGGGACTGGTCGGTCATCGCGTCGTTGTTCGCCACGCTGAACGACATGTTCGGCAACCGCACCGTGTGCGGGATCGGACGCGGCGACTCGGCCCACCGGGTCATCGGCAAGCGGCCGTCCACTTTGGCCACGCTGCGCGAGGCGATGCACGCCATCAAGGAGCTGGCCGAGGGCCGGGAGGTCGTGCTGGGCGACACCCCGGTGCGGATCCCGTGGGTGCGCAGCGGGCGTCTGGAGATGTGGATGGCCGGGTACGGGCCGAAGGCGCTGCAGCTGGCCGGCGAGCAGGCCGACGGGTTCATCCTGCAGTGCGCCGATCCGGCGATCGCACGGTGGACCATCGGGTCGGTGCGGGACGCGGCGCGGGCCGCGGGGCGCGACCCGGCGGGCATCACGTTCTGCGTCGCCGCGCCCGCCTACGTCGGCGACGATCTGCCGCACCAGCGCGATCAGCTGCGCTGGTTCGGCGGGATGGTCGGCAACCACGTCGCCGATCTCGTCGCCCGCTACGGCGAGTCGGGCCCGGTGCCGCACGAGCTGACCGACTACATCCGGGAGCGGCAGGGGTACGACTACTCGCACCACGGCAGGGCGGACAACCCGTCCACCGATTTCGTCCCGGACGAGATCGTCGACCGGTTCTGCCTGACCGGGCCCGCGGGGGCCCACGTCGGGCGGCTGCAGGAACTGGCCGCCCTGGGGGTCGACCAGTTCGCGGTGTACCTGATGCACGACCAGCGCGAGCGGACCATGCGCGCCTACGGTGAGGAGATCATCGGCAAGCTCGGGTGACGACCGCGCCGGGTGGCGCGCCGGCCGTCACCCGGCGCGGGGTCAGCCGCGGGCTGCGAGCCCCCTCAGTCCACCAGGGCCTGGTACACCAGTTGCCTCAGGTACTGCCGGATCGGGTGTGTGCTCGAGGGCAGCAGCTGCGTGAAGAACGACACCGTGATCTCCTCGGCCGGGTCGACCCAGAACGCGGTGCTCGCCGCCCCACCCCAGGCGTATTCGCCCTTGCTGGACAACGATTTCGCCGCCACCGGGTTCTCCAGCACGGAGAACCCGAGGCCGAAGCCGAACCCGTGGAAGGGCATCTCGGCGAACAGCGGGCGGCCGTAGCTTTCCAGGTCGACGCCGCCGGGCAGGTGGTTGCTGGTCATCAGCGCGACGGTGCGCGGGCCGAGCAGCCGTTCGCCGTCGAGTTCACCCCCGCGCAGCAGGAACTGGGTGAACCGGTGGTAGTCCTCCGCGATGGACACCAGACCGCCACCGCCCGACAGGCACGTGGGCGCACTCCGCCCGACCTGACCGAACGCGTCGTTGCGGACCGCCTTGCCGTCGGCCGGATCGGGCACGTAGAGCGCGGCCAGGTCGTCCACCGAGTCGGTCGCGAAGCCGGTGTGGGCCATGCCGAGCGGTTCGAAGATCCGCCGTGCGAAGAACTCGTCGAGCGGCTGCCCCGACACCACCTCGACCAGCCTGCCGAGCACGTCGGAGGCCACCGAGTAGTTCCACTCCGAGCCCGGCTGGAACACCAGCGGCAGCTCGGCCCACCTGCGGCTGCACTCGGCCAGGTCGGCGCCGGGCGGCGTGCCCCACTCGAAACCGTTGGCGCGGTAGATCGCGTCCACCGGGTGCGCGTGGTGGAAACCGTAGGTGAGCCCGGCGGTGTGGGTGAGCAGGTGCCACACGCGGATCGGCTCGGTGGCGGGCTCGGTGACCGGGTTGAGCGCGGATCCCTTGACGAACACGCGCGGCTCGGCGAATTCCGGCAGCCAGCGCGCGATCGGATCGGTGAGCTCGAAGGCGCCCTCCTCGTACAGCATCATCGCGGCGACCGAGGTGATCGGCTTGGTCATCGAGAAGATGCGCCAGCGCGTGTCGACTTCCACGTCGAGACCGGCTTCGACGTCGCGGTGGCCGTGCCGGGCGAGGTAGGCGACCTTCCCGCGGCGGGTCACCACGGTGAGCCACCCCGGGAGCCTGCCGTCGTCCACGTACCGGGCGAAGTGCTCGCGGATCCGGTCCAGCCTGCGCGCGTCGAACCCCACCTCGGCGGGGTCGGTGTCCACCTTCAGCTCCATCGCCATGATCCCTGTCTACTCCGAGGCACCCCGGACGTGCCAGCGTGGGACGGGGAAGAAGCCGTCCAGCACCACGTCGATCACCCGCCGCGCCGCGTCGCCGCCGTGGGTGCGGGCCGTGGCGGCGGCCAGCGCCGCCTCGACCATCTCGAACACCAGCAACAGATCGGCGGGTTCCACGTCCGGCCGGAGCTCACCGCCCGATTGGGCGCTCCGGAACGCCGGGGTCAGCACCGCGACGAGCGCGCCGGCCTTCTGCTCCTGGTGGCGCTCCGGCAGCTCGCGGAACAGGCGGACCAGCGGACGACTGGCGACCTGCATGGCCAGCACCGTGGCCAGCAGCTCGCGGAAGGGCCGGTTCGCCGTCTCGTGCTGCCGGACGACCCGGCGCAGGGCGCGGATCCGCTGCGCCGCGACGGCCAGCCCGAGTGCGGCGCGGTCGGGGAAGTGCCGGTAGACCGTGGCCCGGCCGAGGCTGGCCCGCCGCGCGATCTCCTCGAGGGGCACGACCTCGGTGCCCTCCGCGAACGCTTCACCGGCCACGCGCAGGATCTTCTCGCGGTTGCGCAGGGCGTCGCGGCGCCGCGGGCTCAACGTCGAGGTCCTCCCAGGATCGACACTCCGCGAATGCTACTGACGAGTAGTGAGACAGGCAAACGGTTCCAAGTCTCGGTTAACACCATAAACTCCCGTCTGTCGTCGATCATGCACGTACCGCCACGGAGGTTCGATGCCCGCGCTCAGCCGGCGCACCGTCATCTCGGCAGCGGCCGCCGCCACCGGCCTGTCCCTGCTGCCCGCCACGTCCTCGGCGGCCAGGGCGCCCGTGACCAGGGAGGACCACCGGGTCGTGATCATCGGATCCGGGTTCGGCGGCGGGGTCACCGCACTGCGGCTCGCCGAGGCGGGCGTGCCCGTGCTGGTTCTGGAACGCGGACTGCGGTGGCCCACCGGCCCGAACGCCGAGACCTTCCCGCACCCGGCAGCGCCGGACAAGCGGATGTTCTGGCTGGGCACCGCGCCCTCGCTGTTCGGGATCGTGTCGCTGCCCTTCGAGCGCTACACCGGGCTGCTGGAGCGCGTGCCGGGCAACGGCATGGACATCATGTGCGCGGCGGGGGTCGGCGGCGGGTCGCTGGTGTACCAGGGCATGACGCTCCAGCCGGCGAAGGCGGTGTTCAACGCCAACTTCCCGGAGCAGCTCGACTACGACCGGATGGCCGCGGTGCACTACCCGCGCGTGGCGACGATGCTGCGGATCCGCACCGCGCCGGACGAGTTGATCGCAAGCGAGACCTACCGGGCGGCACGGATGTTCGCCCGCAACGCGCGCGCGGCGGGCTACTCGGTCGAGAAGATCCCGATGCCGATCGACTGGGACTACGCGCTGCGCGAGCTCCGGGGCGAGATGAAGCCGTCCTACACCAACGGCGACTGCGCCTTCGGCGTCAACAACGGTGGCAAGAACTCCGTCGACGTCACCTACCTCGCCGCCGCCGAGGCCACCGGCCGCTGTACGGTCGCCGCCCTGCACAACGTCACCGAGGTCGCGCTGGGCCCGGACGGCCGCTGGAAGGTACACGTCGACCGGATCGGCACCGACGGCGCGGTGCTGGAGCGCAAGATCCTCACCACGAACGCGCTCGTGATGGCGGCGGGCACGGCGGGCACCACCCGCCTGCTGATGCGCGCGCAGGCGCACGGCTCCATCCCCGACCTGCCCGACGGCCTCGGCACCGGCTGGGGGTCCAACGGCGACCAGATCTACACGTGGACCGACTTCGCGGACGACTTCGGCTCCCCGCAGGGCGGCCCGGTGGTGTACGGCAGCAAGGAGTGGGACGACCCGGCCACCGCCAACACCGTCATCCAGGCCTCCCTGCCGCCGCTGCCGAACCTGCGCACCACGATGCTCGTCGGCTACGGCGTGAGCTCGGGCCGCGGCCACTTCGTCTACGATCCGGTCGCCGAGGACGCGGTGCTGCAGTGGCCCGGCAAACCCGACGCGAACCTGGCCGCCCGCATCCACGAGCGCATCACCGCGATCGGCGGGGCGGCGGCCGTCGAGCTCAACACCACCGACGTGGTGCCCAGCACGTGGCACCCCCTGGGCGGGGCGTCGATGGGCACGGTGTGCGACCTCGAGGGCCGCGTGCACGGCCACCGCGGACTCTACGTGCTCGACGGCGCGCTGATGCCCGGCAACGCGGCCGCGTGCAACCCGTCGATGACCATCGCCGCCGTCGCCGAGCGCGCACTCGACGACATCGTCGCCCGCGACGTCGGCGTCGTGTTCTGACCAGACCACCGTCCACATCGGAGACCGACATATGAGAACAGCTCGCGGTGCCGCACTGGCTTTCGCGTCCACGATGGTCGCCGGGCTGCTCGTCGCCCCGGTCGCCGCCGCGGCCGCGCCACCGGACCCGGTGCACGAGGCGATCGAGGCCAGCTCCGCGCCCGGACACGCGTGGGAGCCCGGCCCCGCGACCTACGGGGTGTCGAGGCGGACCGAGGTGCCGGTCACGATGTCCGACGGCACCGTGTTGCGGGCCACCGTCGCCACGCCCGCCGACCCGGCCACCGGCGAGCCCGCAGCGGGCCCGTTCCCGGTGCTGATGACCCAGACCCCGTACGGCACCGCGCTCGCCGGGCAGCTCGGCTCGACCTCACTCGGGATCGACGAGTACTTCGTCCGGCGCGGCTACATCGGCGTGTCGGTCGACGTGCGCGGCACCGGCAACTCCGCGGGCTCGTTCGACCTGTTCGACCCGCGGCAGACCCAGGACGGCGTCGAACTGGTGCACTGGGCGGCCGCACTGCCGCACTCCACCGGGGCGGTCGGCCTGCACGGCGCGTCCTACCTCGGCATCAACCAGCTGCTCACCGCGGGCGCGATCGGGCCGGGCTCACCGCTGAAGGCGATCTTCCCGGTGGTGTCCGGCAACGACCTCTACCGCGACACGGCGTTGATGGGCGGCATCCCCGACGTGGAGTTCGCCGCCACCTACCTCGCCGCGGTGCTGCCCCTGGTGGACCTGCTCAGCCCGATCGCCTCGCTCGCCCAGAACCCGGCCGTGCTGCCGAGCACGGCGCCGGTTCTGCTGCAGCACCTGGTGAACACGGTGGACTACAACGCGCTGTTCCTCGCGCAGACCTACCTGGGCGGCCCGAACTCCTACGACACCCCGTACTGGCAGGCGAAAGCCCCGCAGAACGCACTGGCCGACGTGGTGGCCAACGACATCCCGGCCTACCTGGTGGGCGGCGAGCACGACATCTTCCAGCGCGGCGCACCGCTGAACTACGCGGGTCTGCAGAACGCGTGGGCGGGCAAGCCCACCACGGCGCCGATGTCACCGGGGCAGCCGGTGACCGGGCGCTACCAGCTGCTCGCCGGCGACTACACCCACCTGCAGCCCGCACTGAACGCCGCGGCACTCAACGAGCTGCAGCTCAGGTGGTTCGACACCTGGCTCAAGGGCGCCGACACCGGCATGGCCGACACCCCGACACCGCTGCACTACTACGACATCGGCACCGGCCACTACGCCCAGACCACCACCTACCCGATCACCGGCGCGGCACCGACCACGTACTACTTCTCCGGTGACCGCAGCGACAGCGCACCCTCGCGGAACGACGGCACCCTCACCACGACGCCGCCGTCGGCCGAGCACGGGTCCGACACGGTGCTGTGGGCGCCGCTGAGCGGGTCGATCTGCGACCGCTCCACCGACCAGTGGTTGATGGGCGCGTTGTCCCAGGTCACCGCGAACCTGCCGGACCCGGTGCCGTGCCTGGACGACGACCGCGTCGCGCAGACCGGTCCGACCGCGCTCACCTACACGACGGAACCGGTGGCGGAACCGACCACGCTCGCCGGCCCGATCTCCGCGACGCTCTACGCCTCGGCGACCACCACGCAGACCCAGTGGGTCGTCAACGTGCAGGACGTCGCCCCGGACGGCACCTCCAAACCGCTCACCCAGGGCGCTCTGCTCGGTTCCGCGCGCGAGGTCGACCCCTCCCGCAGCTGGACGGTCGACGGCGCGACCCTGATGCCCTACCACCCGCACACCGTGGAGGCCGAGCAGCCGGTCACCCCGGGCGAGGTGACCCGGTACGACGTGGAGGTGTTCCCGACGTACGCGACGCTGGCCCCGGGGCACCGGCTGCGGGTCACGATCGGCACGAATGACTTCCCGCACCTGGTGCCGACCGCACCGCAGCTGCTGAACCTGCTGGGTGGCGTCTATCAGGTGCAGCGCACGGCAGCGCACCCGTCGTCGATCACGGTCCCGCTGGTTCGCGGGTGAGGTGCGCGGGCTTGGTGGCGGCGACGACGTGGCTGGGCAGCCACGGGCCGCCCCACCAGGCCCGGGGCCCGAGGGTGCGGCGGCGCGTCGGTCATGCCGGGCGGGCGCAGGTGGGCGCGGTCGCGGCGGGTGTGCCCGAGGTCGGCGAGCACGAGCCGCCCGCCGGGCCGCAGCACGCGCACCGCGTCGCCGAGCGCGGCACCACGGCGACACCCTCGTCGGCGAACGGCAGCCGGGTCATGTCGCGGTGCAACGCCACGCGCACCGCGACGCCTTCGCGTGCGGCGTTGCGGAGCGTTGCGTCGATCGAGTTGCCGGTCTGGTCGGGGCGCCACAGGTCGATCCCGACGGCGCGCCGCGGGAGCAGCTCCGCCGCGGCGAGCAGCACCGTGGCACGAGCCGGAAGTCGCCGTCGAACCCGTCGTGACCGCGACGGTGGCGGAGGTCGATGTCGCCCATCCCGGCTGATTCTTCCCAGAGCGGGGACGCCGCGAATCCGGCGAACGGGCGGTGGTGGTGCGCGATACTGGGATCGAACCAGTGACCTCTACCGTGTCAAGGTAGCGCTCTCCCGCTGAGCTAATCGCGCGGAACTCCTCATGGATCCGGAGCGGACGACGGGATTCGAACCCGCGACCCTCACCTTGGCAAGGTGATGCGCTACCAGCTGCGCTACGTCCGCCTGCGCCGGTCGACCCGGCGCTGGACAAGACTGTAACCGATGGCCCCGCCAGGCTCGCAACCACCCGGGGTCACGAGCCGCCACAGCCGGTCACGCGGTGCGCGGGCGGGTGTCGCGCCCCCCGGTGCGACACCCGCCCGACGACGTCAGCGGCCGTCCTGGGCCGCGCGCTCGGCGGCTTCCTCGGCGGCGCGCTCGGCGGCCTTCTCCGCTCGCCACTCCTCGTCGGTCCTGCCACGGCGCCAGTATCCGGAGACCGACAGCAGGTCCTTGCGCACGCCGACCTCGTCGAGCAGGAACCGGCGCAGCTCCCGCACGAAACCGGCCTCGCCGTGCACGAACGCCTGCACCGTGCCCGCGCTGAAGTCCAGGCCCCGCACGGCGGCCACCAGATCGTCGCCCGCACTGCGATGCAGCCACTGGATCCGCGCATCCCCCTTGCTGGCGAGCGGCTGCTCCTCCGCCGGGGCCGCGACCTCGATCAGCGCCGTCACCGGCACGCCCTCCGGCATCGACTCCAGCGCCACCGCGATGGCGGGCAGGGCGCTCTCGTCGCCGACCAGCAGGTGCCAGTCGGCCTCCGCGCCCGGGGCGTAGGCGCCGCCGGGGCCGAGCAGCAGCAGCTCGTCACCCGGCCGCGCCGACACGGCCCACGGTCCGCCGAGCCCCTGGTCACCGTGGTGCACGAAGTCCAGCGCGAGCTCCCCGGCGTCGCGATCGAACCAGCGCACGGTGTAGGTCCGCGTCACCGGCCACTGTTCGCGTGGCATCTCGGCGCGGACGACCCCCATGTCGAACGGCTCGGGGTAGGTCACACCCTCCTGCGGGAAGACCACCTTCACATAGGCGTCGGCGAACCCGTTCGGCCGGAAATCAGCCAGACCGGGACCGCCGGCGACGACGCGGATCATGTGCGGTGTCAGCCGCTGGGTGCGCAGCACCTGCAGCCGGACCGCCGGCCGGGACTTGCCTGCCATGTACTCCGCTCCTCACTGCGATCAACGCTTGCCCGGTGAGGCTAACCTAAGTTGGACGGCGAGCGCACGGAGATTGCGTCGAGCAGCTCACCGAGGGCGTCCAGCCGGTGGGCGCTGACCACCGCGTCGCAGTACGGCCAGGCCGCCGCCATCCCGCCGGCCGCCGGGCGGAACCGCGGGCTCGCGGTGCGCGGGTTGGCCCACACGATCCGGTGCGCCACCCGCGACAGCCGCGCCATCTCCTGGCCCAGCCGCAGCGGATCGCCGGTCTCCCACCCGTCGGACAGGATCACCACGACCGCGCCCCGCGCCATGCCGCGCACACCGTGCTCGCGCAGGAACTCGCCCAGCGACTCGCCGATGCGCGTGCCGCCCGCCCAGTCGGGCGCCGCGCTCCCGGCGTCGGCCAGCGCCGCCGACGGCGCCCGCCGCAGCACGCGCGTCAGCCGGGTCAGCCTGGTCGCGAACGTGAAGACCTCCGCCCGCGCCCCTCCCGCCGCGCACACGAGCAGCTGCAGCATGGCACGCGAGTAGGTCTCCATGGAACCGGAGATGTCGCACAGCACGACCAGTTTGCGCGGCTTCTCCCGCCGCAGGCAGCGACGCAGCCGGGCGGGTTCACCGCCGGTGCGCCGGGCCGCGCGCAGGGTCGCCCGCAGGTCCACGCGCCCGCCGCCCGCGGTGACCCGCTCACGTCGGGACCGTCGCGGCGGTGTCGCGAGCCGGAACCGGCCCATCACCGTGCGCAGCAGCGCCAGCTCATCGGGGTGGAGGGTGCCGAAGTCGCGCTCCGCCAGCCGCTCGACGGCGCTGCCCGCGGTGGGCACCGCGACCTCCCGGTAATGCCGGGACGAGCCGCCCGCGCGGAACGCGCCGGTGGCCTCCCGCCCGGCGATCGAGGACGTCACAGGCGGCTCCACCTCGAGCACCGCCCCGAACACCGTCGTGAACACCCGGTCGAGCACGGCGGCGTCGGCGGGCGAGGACGTCAGCGTCGCCAGCGCGCACAGGTACACCTCGCGGGGGTACCGCGGCGACAACAACACCACCGCGCGGGCGAATCGCGCGGCGCGGTCCGGTCCGACGGCGAGCCCCCCGGCGCGCAACCGGTCGCAGAACCGCGCGGCCAGGTCGGCCAAGTCGTGCACGTCACTCACCGGTCACCTCGGCGAGCCGCTGCACCGCCACCACCCGGTCCTCCTCGTACTTGAGCACCGCGCTGAGCGTGTGCCGCGTGCCAGTCGTGTCCACATCAGACGCTCCGAGCACGTGCAACGCGGTGGCCCAGGAGATCGCCTCCGCGACGCCAGGTGGCTTGTACAGCCCGAACCCGCGCATCCGGTCCACGGCACCCGCGACCCGCGACGCCAGCCACTCGGTCACATCCGGCACGCGCAGCCGGATGATCGCGGCGACCTGCTCGGCGGGCGGATGCGCGATCCAGTGGTAGAGGCACCGGCGTTTGAGCGCGTCGTGCAGCTCGCGGGTCCGGTTGGACGTCAGCACGACCACCGGCGGCACGACGGCCCGCCGGGTGCCCAGCTCCGGGATCGTCACCGCGGACTCGGCGAGCAGTTCCAGCAGGAACGCCTCGAACTCGTCGTCGGCGCGGTCCACCTCGTCGATGAGCAGCACCGCGGGGCGCGGCCCGGCGTGCTCGATCGCCGCCAGTAGCGGGCGGGCGAGCAGGTAGCCCGGCGCGAACAGGTCGGCCTCGGCCAGCGCCTCACCGCGGGACTCGGCGAGCCGGATGCCGAGCAGCTGGCGCGGGTAGTTCCACTCGTACAACGCGTCCGATGAGGACAGTCCCTCGTAGCACTGCAGCCGGATCAGCGGGGTGTCCAGCGCGGTCGCGAGCGACTTCGCCGCCTGGGTCTTGCCGACCCCCGGTTCGCCTTCGAGCAGGATCGGCTGGCGCATCCGCACGGCGAGGAACAGGGCGGTGGCCAGTGCGTCGTCGGTGAGGTACCCGGCGGCGCCCAGACCCGCGGCGAGATCGGCGACCGTCTCAGGCGTCACCGGTGTACCTGCCCGGATCGGCGGCGAACGCGTCGCGGCACCCGGTCCCGCAGAAGTGGTACCGCCGCCCGCCGGAGGTCAGCTGGATCACGTCCGGCCCGGTCGGCACGCTCATGCCGCACACCGGGTCGACCGCCACGGAAGCCACAGCGGCCGTCGTCGCCGTGACAGGTGTGGGCGGTGGTCCGGGACGGTTCGCGATCAGCTCCGCGTACACCGACACGGCGATCTCGGCCGGGGTCGCGGCGCCGATCGCCAGCCCGGCCGGGGTGTGGATGCGGCCGGGTTCGCCGCTCCCCATCCGCTGCAAGACCGCCGCGCCGCGCGTGCGGCTGGCGATGAGCCCGATGTAGCCGACACCGGCGTCGAGCGCGGCCGCCAGCACCCGCTCCTCGTCGTTGCCGTGCGAGGCCACGACCACCGCCGAGGTGTCCTCGGTGACCTCCACGCCGAGCCGGGTGTCGTACCCCAGTGCCGGCCCGACCGAGTCGAGCGCACGCGCGATCGGGCCGGATCCGGAGATCACCACCAACGGGGGCGGCAGCTGCGCGTCGAGGAAGATCTCCAGCTCACCGCCGGACAGGCACGGGTTGGCCACGGTCACCACCCCGTCGGCCACCTCCTCCCCCGCACCCGGGGTGATCCGCAACAGCGTCGACTCGCCGGTCGACAGCAGCCGCAGGCCCTGCGCCCGCACCGTGGACTCGGCGCAGGCGCCGCCGACGAAACCCTCGATGGTGCCGTCGGCGAGCACCAGCGCGCAGTCCCCGGGCTTCGCGCTCGTCGGCCGCTGCGCGCGGACGACCGTCGCCAGCACGAACGGGGTCCGGCCCGCCCGCAGCGACTCGGCGTGCGCCCGCAGCTCCGGCCCGTTCATCACGTGATCGCCAGATCGGGCCGGATCGGACGGTTCTGCAGGGCACGCCACACCGCGGCGGGGGTCAGTGGCATGTCAGCGTGCCGCACCCCGTACGGCTTGAGCGCGTCCAGCACCGCGTTCACCACCGCCGCGGGCGAGCCGACGGTCGCGGACTCGCCGATGCCCTTGGCGCCGATCGGGTGGTGCGGCGACGGGGTCACCGTCTGGCCCAGCTCCCAGGACGGGCACTCCATCGACGTCGGCACCAGGTAGTCCATGAACGACCCGCCGAGGTGGTTGCCGTCCTCGTCGAACGCCATCACCTGCATCAGAGCCATCCCGACGCCCTCGGCGAGGCCGCCGTGCACCTGGCCCTCCACGATCATCGGGTTGATCCGCACTCCGCAGTCGTCCACCGCGACGAACGTGCGCACCCGAACCTGCCCGGTGTCGGGGTCGACGTCGACGACGCAGATGTAGGCGCCGAACGGGTAGGTCAGGTTCGGCGGGTTGTACACGCATGTCGCGTCGAGGTGGCCCTCCACCCCCTCCGGCAGTTCCAGGTCGGAGTGCGCGGCCAGCGCGATCTCGGCGATCGTCTTGCCCGCGTCCGGATCGCCCTGGACGAACCAGCGGCCCTTCTCCCACTCGAGGTCGTCCGGGCTCACCTCGAGCATCGCCGAGGCCACCAGCTTCGCCCGCTCCCGCACGCGGCGCGCCACCACCGCGGTCGCGCCGCCGGACACCGGGGTCGAGCGCGATCCGTAGGTGCCGAGGCCGAACGGGGTCTGGTCGGTGTCGCCGTGCACCACCTCGACGTCGTCCGGCGGGATGCCCAGCTCCTCGGCGACGATCTGCGCGAACGTCGTCTCGTGCCCCTGCCCCTGACTCTGGCAGGACAACCGCAGCACGGCCTTGCCGGTGGGGTGCACCCGCAGCTCGGCGCCGTCAGCCATGCCCAGCCCGAGGATGTCCATGTGCTTGCGCGGCCCGGCGCCGACGGCCTCGGTGAAGAAGCTGACGCCGATACCCGTCAACGGGCCCTCGCCGGTCCGCCTGCGCCGTTCCTGCTCCGCGCGCAGGTCCGGGTACCCGGCCAGGTCCATCGCCATGGCCAGCGCCTTCGGGTAGTCTCCGGAGTCGTACTCCCAGCCGGTCTTGCTGAGGTACGGGAACTGCTCGGGCCGCAGCAGGTTGCGCATCCGCAGTTCGGCCGGGTCGATGCCGAGGTCGTAGGCGAGCACGTCCACCAGCCGCTCGACCAGGTACACCGCCTCGGTGATGCGGAACGAGCACGCGTAGGCGACACCGCCGGGCGCCTTGTTGGTGTAGACGCCGGTGACCGCGCAGTGCGCCGCCTCGAGGTCGTAGGAGCCGGTGAACACGCTGAAGAACCCGGCGGGGAACTTCGTCGGCTGCGCGGTTCCGTTGAACGCCCCGTGGTCGGCGAGCACCCGCACCCGCACCCCGAGGATCCGGCCCTCGCGCGTCGCCGCGATCTCGCCGTGCATGTGGTAGTCGCGGGCGAAGGAGGTGCTCATCAGGTTCTCCGAGCGGTCCTCCACCCACTTCACCGGTTTGCCGGTGACGATGGAACCGACCACCGCGCACACGTAGCCCGGATAGATGCCGACCTTGTTGCCGAAGCCGCCGCCGATGTCCGGGGAGATCACCCGGATCTTGTGCTCCGGCAGGCCGGCCACGAGCGCGTACAGCGTGCGGTGGGCGTGCGGCGCCTGGGTGGTCGTCCAGACGGTGAGCTTGCCGGTGACCGGGTCCATGTCGGCGACCGCGCCGCAGGTCTCCATCGGCGCCGGGTGCACCCGCGGGTAGAGGATGTCCTGCGCGGACACCACATCGGCGCGGGCGAACACCTCGTCGGTGCGGGCCGCATCGCCCGCTTCCCAGTCGAAGATGTGGTTGTCCCGCTTGCCGTCGAGATCGTCGCGGATCACCGGCGCGTCCTCGGCGAGCGCTCGCGTGGCGTCGACGACCGGAGGCAGCACCTCGTAGTCGACGTCGATCAGTTCCAGTGCGTCGCGCGCGGCGTAGCGGTCGTCGGCCACGACGAACGCGACCTCCTGCCCCTGGAACCGCACCTTGTCGGTGGCCAGCACCGCCTGCACGTCGCCGGACAGCGTCGGCATCCACGCCAGGTTCAGCCCCTCCAGGGTCGCTCCGGTGATCACGGCTTTGACCTTGGGGTGCGCCTCGGCGGCGCTGGTGTCGAGGGAGACGATGCGGGCGTGGGCGTGCGGGCTGCGCAGCACCGCGCCGTGCAGCATGCCGGTGAGGTTCACGTCGTCGACGTAGAGCCCGCGCCCGCGCACGAACCGGGCGTCCTCCTTGCGGTGCATGCGCCCGAAGCCGATCGGGGCCCGGGTTTCCTCGGTGGTGGTCATGCGGACACCTCTTCACTGCCCACGGACGCCTGGCGTGGCGCCGCCGCTTCGGCGGTGTCGTGCTCGGCGGCCCACCGGACGGACTTGACGATGTTGTCGTAGCCGGTGCACCGGCACAGCTGACCGGAGATCGCCTCACGGATGTCCGCTTCGGACGGATCGGGGTTGTGGTCGATCAACCACCGCGCGGTGAGCATCATGCCCGGTGTGCAGAAGCCGCACTGCAGTCCGTGGCACTCGGTGAACCCCTGCTGCACCGGATCCAGTCCGTCGGGCCCGGCGAGCCCCTCGACGGTGCGCACGCGGTGCCCGTCGGCCATCACCGCGAGCACCGTGCACGACTTGACCGGCACCTCGTCCAGCCACACCACGCAGGCCCCGCAGTTGGACGTGTCGCACCCCCAGTGCGTGCCGGTCAGGCGCAGTTCGTCACGCAGGAAGTGCACCAGCAGCAGCCGCGGCTCGACGTCGCGGGTGTAGGGCTGCTCGTTGACCGTCACCGTGATCTCCATGTCAGTCCTCCCCGTCGTGGTCGCCGTGCCACCGGGTCCGGGCCTTGCGCAGAGCGCGGACTGTGAGGACCTCGGCGAGGTGGCGTTTGTAGTCGGCCGGTCCGCGCTGGTCGGCGACCGGGTTGCAGTGCTGCGCGGCGATCCGGCCCGCCTCGGCGAACCGCTCGTCCACCGCGGGACCGCCGATCAGGTACTCCTCGGCCTCGGGGGCGTGGAAGCCGGGCGCGCCCAAAGCGGTCAGCCCGATCCCGGCGGACACGACCTGGGTGCCTTCGATCCGCAGTTCCGCGCCCGCGGCGGCCACCGCCCAGTCCCCGGCGCGTCGTTCGACCTTGTCGTAGGCCGACGCCGACGAGGAAATGGGCACCCGCAATTGCACGAGCAATTCGCCGTCACCCACCGCGGTCTCGTAGGGGCCGGTGAAAAAATCACGGATCGGCATGACCCGGCGGCCGGACGGCCCTTCGATCACGGCGTCGGCCCGCACCGCCGCGAACGCCGCGGAGAGGTCCTCGGACGGATCGGCCTGGCACAGCAGCCGCCGACGGTGCCGCGATTGCGCACCACCGGGTCGGCGATCATCCGCTCGGCGTCGTGGAAGATCGGGAAGTGCTCGCCCACCACCGCGGACGCGAGCAGATCGGCGTGCCGCACCAGGGCGCCGACGCACAGCGTGCCGTCCTCGACGCTGATCCGCGCGAGGTCGGTGAGGTCGTTGATGTCGATGAGCGTCTCCGGCTGGGCCAGGCGCAGCTTCATCATCGGGATGAGGCTGTGCCCGCCCGCCACGACGCGGCCGTCCGGCCCGAACTTCGCGAGCAGGCTCAACGCGTGCGCGACGCTCGTCGCCTTCTCGTACTGGAATTGCGCGGGTACCTGCATGCGCCCTCCCCGGGACTGGCTGGTGCGGCGAAGCGTGCTCCCGGAAACGAGCGACGGCAAT
>Ga0164243_10008477_pt1 | contig 15133 bp, 14 predicted proteins | sample OricompcompostOP_FD_108781 | JGI IMG/M metagenome (GOLD analysis project Ga0164243, IMG submission 108781) | Organic Plus compost microbial communities from Emeryville, California, USA - Original compost - Organic plus compost (OP) | ecosystem: Engineered > Solid waste > Mixed feedstock >... | reverse complement strand
GCGCGCTATCACGCCGGTATCGAGGAAGTCATCTCCATGGAGGAGATGGTCCGCAAGGTTCGGGCGGCGGTGGCCGCGCGCGAGGACCCCGATTTCGCGCTCGTCATCCGCACCGACGCCATGCGCACGCACGATTACGACGAAGGCATCCGGCGCATCCGCGAATATGTAAAGGCCGGTGCCGACATGATCATGCTGTTTCCGAACAACGAGGAGGAGACGATCGCCGCGCCCAAGGATCTGCCGGGGGTTCCCCTCGTCTATGTCAACAGCACCGGCAACAAATTCGGCCGCGGCGTGTTCAGCGCCGGCCAGCTTGAGGCCTGGGGCTACAAGATCCTCTATGACGCGATCAGCACCGTCAATGTCGCCGCCCGGGCGCTGATCGACTATTACACGCATCTGAAGTCGACGGGCGAGCACGGTCTCGACCATAATGAAATTGCCCAGGTCCGCCTTCAAGTCGAACGGGCGATCGGACTTGAGGAAATGTATCGGATCGAGGAAGAGACGCTCGACTGAGGCGGCGGGACGGAGTTTATCTTTATGAAAGTGGCGCTTTTGCCGGGCGATGGGATCGGCAAGGAGATCATCCCGGAAGCCGTGAAGGTGCTGAGCGCGCTACGCGGGGTCTCCATCGATTTCGAGGAAGCACCCATCGCCGGCGCCGGCGTCGACGCTTTCGGCGATCCGCTGCCGCCGAGCACGCTGGAGCTTTGCCGGAAATGCGATGCCGTCCTGTTCGGTGCGGCCGGGGCGCCGCAATATGACGGCCTGCCGCGCGCCAAGCGCCCAGGCCTCGGGCTTTTGAAGTTGCGCAAGGCGCTCGGCTGCTATGCCAATCTCCGGCCCGTAAAGCTGTTCCCCGAGCTTGCCAACGCCTCCACATTGAAGCCGGACGTGATCGACGGACTCGATATCCTCATCGTGCGCGAGTTGAACGGCGACATTTATTACGGCGAACCGCGCGGGCGCATCGACAACACGCCCGGCAAGCGCACGGCGATCAACACCATGCGCTACACCGACGAGGAAATCGCGCGGGTTGCCCATGTCGCCTTCAAGGCGGCCCGCACCCGCCGCAAGAAACTCTGCTCGATGGACAAGCAGAACGTGCTGGAGACGATGGTGCTCTGGCGCGAGGTGGTGTCCGAGATCGGGCTCGAATATCCCGATGTCGAGCTGACGCACCAGCTGGTGGATTCGGGCGCGATGATGCTGGTGCGCTCGCCGACGAAATTTGACGTCATCCTGACAGGAAACATGTTCGGCGACATTCTCTCCGATCAGGCCTCGATGCTGACGGGCTCGCTCGGCATGTTGCCTTCAGCAGCCGTGGGTGACGGCCCTCCAGGGCTCTACGAGCCGATCCACGGTTCGGCGCCCGACATCGCCGGCAAGGACATCGCCAACCCGCTGGGCACCATCCTGTCGGCAGCGATGATGCTGCGCTACAGCCTGAACCTGCCCGATCAGGCGGACGCGATAGAAGCCGCGGTGCGCCGCACACTCGCGGCCGGCCTGCGCACGGCTGATATCCAGGAGCCCGGAACCAAAATCGTCGGCACGCGCGCCATGGGCGATGCGGTGGCCGCCGCTCTTCGATGAAAGCGAGGAATCATGGAAAACCGTCAACGCCGTGAAAATTTCAGAGCGATCCTCGCTTCGGGAAAATGCGTCTTCCCGGCATCCGTCTTCGACCCGATTTCCGCCCGCGTCGCCGAGGATCTTGGATACGAAGTGGGCATGATCGGTGGTTCCATCGTTTCGATGGCGGTTCTGGGCGCGCCGGACCTTTTCGTGCTGACGCTGACGGAATTCGTCGACCAGGTGCACCGCACCTGCCGCGCCGGCGCGCTGCCGGTGGCGGTCGATGCCGACCATGGCTATGGCAATGCGCTGAGTGTGATGCGCACGGTCGAGGAATTGGAGACGACGGGCGTAGCCGCGCTGACCATCGAGGATACGGACCTGCCGCCGCGCTTCGGCCAGGCGAAGCAGGAGACGCTGATCACCGTCGAGGAGGGCGTCGGCAAGATGCGGGCCGCACTCGCCGCGCGCAAAGATCGCTCGCTGGTCATCGTCGGCAGGACTTCTGCGCCCGGCATCAGCGGCGCTGACGACGCGATCGTGCGCTGCAAGGCCTACGAGCAAGCCGGCGTCGATGCCCTCTTCATCAAAGGCGTCAAGAACCGCGAGGATCTTGAAAAAATCTGCTCGGCCGTTCGCTTGCCCGTTCTGCTCGATAGCCCCAGCAAGGAGCTGCGCGACCTTGATTATCTCGGCCGTGTGGGCGTGCGGATCGCCCTGCAGGGACACACGCCCTTCCTCGCGGCAATCGAGGCGATCTACCAGACGGCGAAGGCCTTACGCGAGGGAACCGCACCCGAAGCGCTCCCGAACCTGCCCCCGGCGGCGAGGGTCAAGGAGCTGACGCGAGGGGCGGATTACGACGAGGCGATCTCGTCGTTCTTGTAGGGAGCCTGGCATTCGATAAGGTGTGCCCCCTCTCTTGCGATTTCTAACACTTAGCCTTTGGCTAAGATGTTGAAATCGCTTTCTCCCCCGCCAAGGGGGAGATATCGCCGGCATCGGCCTTTCTGCCAATTCTCCGGGTTGGCAATTTGCAGAAGCGCAGGCGCAGTGCGCCTATCTCCCCCTTGGCGGGGGAGAAAGCGTTTTCCTGCATTTGCGAGCGGGCTTGTCCCGAGCAAGTGCTTGGAAAACGCAAGAGAGGGGGCGTGAGTTGGCAACCTTACGCCACACGCGCCTGGATCTCCCGGCCTTCGTGGAAGGCCAGGATGTTGTCGAGCGCGAAAAGCAGCTTCTCTTCCTGGACATCCGTTCCGCCAGTGGCGCAGTGCGGCGTGATGATGACGTTCGGCATGGAGAAGAGCTCATACGCGGCAGGCGGCGGCTCGGTGCTCAGCACATCCAGCGCTGCCGCACCGAGCCGGCCCTCGCGCAGGGCGGCGACCAGTTCCGGCTCGTCGACAACGGGGCCGCGCGCGGTATTGACCAGGAGGCCCTGCGGCCCGATGAGGTCGAGCCGGCGGCGGTTTGCCAGCCCCCGTGTCTCCTCGGTGAGCGCGACGTGCAGCGAAACGACCGCCGCCTTCTCGAAGACATGGTCGAGGTCCTGGTGAAAACTGATCTTTCCGGCTCTCGCCGCTTCGGGGGCGAACTGATCGGCGTCTCCGGGACGTTTCCTGCTCCAGACCAGCACCTCGCAGCCGAGACCCAGGAACAGCCGCGCCGCATGGCGTCCGATCCGGCCGAAACCGACAATGCCGACGATCTGGGTGCCGATCTGGCGGATCCGGCGCCGGGGCTCCCAGCGCGGCCAATCATGCTCGCGGCGCACCGCATGATCGAGGTACGGGATAGATTTCAGCGACGATAGCGCCAGCGCCACCGCATGCTCGGCAACGGCGAGCGAGGCGCTGTCGACCGGAGAATTGGCAAGCAGTATACCGCGTTGGGAGAGCGCATCGAGGTCGATGCCGTCATAGCCGACGCCCATCTTCTGCACCATGCGCAGCTTCGGGGCCCGGTCGACCGCCGCGCGCGGCAACGCTCCGCCGGCCATGACGATGTAATGGGCGTTGGCGAGCATCCGCCGCTGTGTTTCGTCATCAGCCGTCCCGGATGGCTCTAGCCGCCATCCGGGAGGCAGATGCTTTTCGGCCAGTTCAGCGAGCAGCGCGGTGTCGGTAGCGATCACGCCGAGGGTGATCTCGTCCGGTTTCGTCATTCAAGCACTCTCAATAGCGACAAAGGAAGAATTCCAAGAGGTCAAACGGGACAACCTTTGGCGCGCAGGATCGAGTCGAACCGCTCCCAATCGTTTGTTCCGGTCTCCGCAGCCTTGCGCAGCGTCGCCTCCTTCTTCGCCTGGTCCTCGACGCGCGGCCACAGTGTCTCGAAATCTGCAGGCGATATAGAGACCACGCCATCGGCGTCGGCCAGCACGAGATCGCCGGGGTTCACCGTCATTCCGCCGACTGTGACCGGCACGTTGATCTCACCCGGGCCATCCTTGCTTGGGCCGCGATGCGTATGGCCGCGCGCCCAGACGGGCATGCCCATGGTTGCAATTTCGGCAATGTCGCGCACCGCACCATCTATGACGAAACCGGAAACCTTTTTGAAAAGCGCCGTCGCCAGGATGTTGCCGCCGATCAGCGCCTGGCTCACGTCGCCACCGCCATCGATGACCAGCATATCACCGGGGGCGATCATATGCAGGGCCTTGTGGATCATCAGGTTGTCACCCGGACGAACCCGCACGGTCAAAGCGCGGCCTACGGATATCAGGTTGAGATCCCCGTGATAGGCTCTGAGCCCGATCGTGCCGACCGACCGACCCATGCTGTCGCTCACCCACGCCACCGGGATCTTTCCGAACCGCGTCATCCAGAAATCGGATGGCCCTTCGGCGCGCGGATTGATGCGGAAACCGATCGGCCATTGTGTCGAAACATTTTTATTCATGGAAATCCTCGCCCAAACGCACCGCCTCGCGGCACAGCTTCACCAAACAGGAAATGCGGGCGGTGGGAAATGCCTATTGGGCATGAATCAATGCGCGCTGCTTGAGCGCGCATCAAACAATCTGAAATCGGCATTGGCAGAAGGGAAGAGGTCCGTGCAGGATCGGACAGGGTTAGAGACGAGGCACAGTCCATGCTTGGCAACACGAAAAAGCATCGCATAGCCGTCATCAGTGGCGATGGCATCGGCAAGGAAGTCGTTCCGGAGGGGCTACGCGCCCTGGAGGCGGCGGCCGGCAAATACGGCATCGACCTTGCGTTCGACGAATTCGATTTCGCCTCCTGCGACTATTACCTCAAGCACGGGCGCATGCTGCCAGACGACTGGAAGGAACAGATCGGCAGTCACGATGCCATCTTTTTCGGCGCCGTCGGCTGGCCGGCGGTCGTGCCCGACCATATTTCGCTCTGGGGATCGCTGATCCAGTTCCGCCGAGAGTTCGACCAGTATGTCAATCTGCGGCCGGTGCGGCTCATGCCGGGCGTGCCCTCCCCGCTCGCCGGACGCAAGGCGGGCGATATCGATTTCTACGTCGTGCGCGAGAACACGGAAGGCGAATATTCCTCGATCGGCGGCAAGATATTCGCCGGCACCGAGCGCGAGATCGTCATGCAGGAAACGGTGATGAGCCGGACCGGCGTGGACAGGATCCTTCGCTTCGCCTTCGATCTCGCCCGCCGCCGAGACCGCAAGCAACTCACATCAGCCACCAAGTCGAATGGCATCTCCATCACGATGCCCTATTGGGACGAACGTGTCGAGGAGATGTCCAAAGCTTATCCCGATATCGAAGTGAGCAAATACCACATCGATATCCTCTGCGCACATTTCGTGCTCAACCCGGATCGTTTCGATGTTGTGGTAGGATCAAATCTCTTCGGCGATATCCTCTCGGATCTCGGTCCCGCCTGCACGGGGACGATCGGCATCGCGCCGTCCGGGAATATCAATCCGGAGCGGAAATTCCCGTCGCTGTTCGAGCCTGTGCACGGCTCTGCCCCCGACATTGCCGGCAAGGGGATCGCCAACCCCATCGGCCAGATCTGGGCTGGTGCAATGATGCTCGATCACCTCGGCCATCCCGAGGCCGCGAAGGCGATCGAGGAGGCAATCGAGACCGTCTTGGCCGACCCGAAGCTGCGCACGCGCGACCTCGGCGGCACGGCCGATACTGTTACGTGCGGCAAGTCCGTGGCGGAGGCGATCAGGTGACGTTTAGAGCATTTTGCAGGCAAGTGGAATCACTTGCCGTCGCACAAATGCGGCGAAAACAAAGAGGTAGAGCCGACGCGCTAGCGAATGTGAGCGGCTCCGCTCTAGTCTTGGGCTCCGGCGAAGCTCCTCACCGAGGCCCAGAATTGCTCGGCGGCGGGGCTTTGACGCGCCCTCGGGCGGACGATCCTGATCGCGATCGGTATATCAAATTCCTCAGGCCCTGCGCGGACCAGCCTTCCCTCATCGAGGTCAGCACCGACGAGGCTTTTGGGAAGCCACGCCATGCCGCGGCCGCTCAGGGTCATGGTGACAAGAACCGCCGCGACATGCGAGGCGAAGCCGGCCGCAAGCCATGTCGGTGGCAGGTCCAGCGCCTGGGCCGCCGCCAAAATCCGACCCATGCCCGAGGTGGAGCTATAGGCCACGTGCGGCACAGGGTTCGCGACCGTCCCCGGCAAGGCGAAACGCGGCCGCGGATCGCCCTCTGCCACCTGCACGCTCAAAGGCATCAGCACATCATGTCCGACGTCGACAGACGTGAAATGGTTCGGCCGCAGCGACGTGGACGCCGATTTGTGATGATGGCAGAGCAGGAACTGCGCGCCTCCCTGCAGCATGATGGCCTCGCAACCAGTCATGTTGTCGGTGACGAGGCTCACCGTCATGTCGAGCCGCGTATGTTTTTCGATGCTGCTAAGGAATTGGGGAAAGAAGGTCATCGACAGCGCGTGGGTGCTGGCGAAGCGAATGGTCGCCGCCGCGTTGCGCGCGGCTTCGCGCGTCTGCTCCCGCCCGAGATAAATGCGCCGCGTCACCTCCTCCGCCATGGTCTTGAACACCTCGCCCGCCGCCGTCAGTTCCACGCGATGCGTATCGCGGTCGAACAGCGGGGCGCCGACCCAATCTTCGAGCGCGCGCAGCCGTCGGCTGAAGGCCGGCTGGGTAATGTTCCGCTTCTCCGCGGCGCGGGTGAAATGGCCGCATTCGACCAAGGCCAGAAAATCTTCAACCCAGGCAAGTTCCATGACGATCGTTCCGGTGCTCAGAATGCCAGTCGGGCTAAAGGCAAAGTGCGGGAATGTCCATCGCAGTTATCACCTCATGACAATTCGGCATTTGAGATAGCCTTTGCCGGTCGCCATCATTGATCGCTCGACAAAAGTAAGAAGGCGCCAAGCCGGGGAAAGCAGCTCGATGTCAACTCGTCACAAGGTCGTTGTCACGCAGAATTTCTTCGATCAGGAGAGCATCACCTTTCTTGAGGAGAACAATTGCGAGGTCGAGCTCGCCAGGCTCCCTGCCGGCCAGGCCGATGGAAATCTTTCTCACGACGAGCTGGTCTCGATGGTTTCGGGCGCCGATGGCTGGATCGTCGGGCATGCGCGCGTCACGCGCGAGCTTTTGGAGGCCCTTCCACAGGTCAAGGTGATCTCCCGGCGCGGCGTCGGCTACGACCGCGTCGATTTGCAGGCTGCGAAGGATCTTGGCCGCGTCGTTGCGATCGCGGTGGGCGGCAACGAGGGGGCGGTGGCAGACCTGACCATCGGCCTGATGCTCGGCGTCGGCCGTCGGATCGGTGAGTCACAGGAGCGGATGACGAAGGGTGACTGGACCATCCTGCTCGGGACCGACCTATCGAAGAAGACCGTAGGCATTGTCGGGCTGGGCCGCATCGGCCGCACCGTGATCAAGAGATTGAAGGGTTTTGATGCGCGGATCCTCGTGTTCACGCCAAATGAGGACCCGGCTTTCGCGCGGGAGCATCCGGTCAGCTTTGTTGGCCTGGAAGCGCTGCTCTGCGAGAGCGATTACATCACGCTGCATGCGCCACTGACGACGGCGACACGGTTTCTGATCAACAAGGATTCCATCGCCACCATGAAGTCCTCGGCTATCGTGGTGAACACCTCGCGTGGCGGGCTGATAGAGGACGCGCATCTGCTTGCCGCGCTGAACGAGAAGAAATTGGCCGGCGCGGGGCTCGACGTGTTCATGAGCGAGGCGGATCCCGCCTACAGAGAGGTCACCGAGGAGCTTCTCCGTCTTCCCAACGTGATGGCCACGCCGCACGCCGGTGCTTCGACGCGCGAAGCGCTGAACCTCACCAATATGATCGCCGCACAGTCGGTCGTGGCGGTTTTGAATGGCGGGTCGCCGCATCCCGCCTGCATCGTCGCCGACGGCCGCATTTAAGATAACCACCTGAAAGATAATTATAAATTCTCATCTATGGAAAAGGAGTTGTTTCGACGCAAAGATTGTATACAGTTGTATTTATACGCATGCGCAGACGCTGCCGTGAAGGTCTTTGAGGTGGACCTGATCCGACCGGGTTGAGGATATCCGAACCTAGAGAATGCAAATGGGAGGTAACATGCACTGGTTCAAACATACGGTTATCGCGCTTGCCGCCGCGATGACGCTTGGCACGAATGCGTCGTTCGCGCAGGATCCGGCGGCTGATTTCCCCAACCGTCCGCTTCGCCTCGTCGTGCCCTTTGGGGCGGGCGGGGGCTCGGATACGCTTGCCCGCACGCTTGCAGGCAACTCGAGTCCCTATCTCGGCCAGCCGATCTCCATTGACATGCAGCCCGGTGCTTCCGGCGTGATCGGCACAACCGAGTTCGTGCGTTCGGCGAAGCCCGACGGCTACACCATGATCATCACGGGCACCGGCGCGACCACGACCATCCCGCATTCGCAAAAGCTGACCTATGATCCGCTCGAGGATTTCGAGTTCGTCATCGGCGTTGTCGGTCTCACCGAAGTGCTGGCAGTACGCGACGATTTCCCGGCCAAGACGGCGGAGGAATTCATCGAGTACATCAAAGCCAATCCCGGCAAGGTGAGCCTCGGCCATAGCGGCACCGGCGGCGAGGATTGGGCGCTGATCCGCCTGCTCGCCAACGCGACGGGAACCGAGATCACCGACGTGCCGTTCGACGGCGGCGGACCGGCCTCGACGGCGGCAGCAGGCGGCCATATCGACGGCGTGATCACCTCGCACGTGGCGGTGACGCCCTTCGTGGAATCCGGCGATCTGCGCATTCTTGCCGTGGTGGCGACGCAGCCCTCGGCCGCCCTGCCCGACGTCCCCACCATGCCTTCGCTCGGCTACAAGGACGTCGTTCTCGACAGCCGTCTCGGCATCGCCGTGCCGAAGGGCACGCCGAAGGAGATCGTGCAGAAGCTGCATGATGCCTTCAAGCAGACCATGGAGGATGAGTCCTTCCTGAGCTTCGCCAAGCGGCTCAACATGAACCTGCAGTATATCGGCCTGGACGATTACAAGCAGGCGCTGAAAGGCGACTTCGAGCGCATCGGCACTGTCTACGACAAGACCAAATAGACGACGGGAAAAACCCAAGCCGGAGCGCCCAGGTAGCGCTCCGGTCTCTTTTTCAACGCGGGTGAGCATATGGACGCAAGCCAGGATACGGACGAGGCGGCGCTGACGGCTGAAGAGTTGGCGCGAAGCGCCAGCGTCTATCGTTGGCTCGACATCGTCGTTGCGGCCTTCTTCCTGGTCCTCGGCGTCGTCGTGCTCGCGCAGGTGGCGACGGAACTGCCGCTGATGCGCTTCGGGCAGGTCGGTCCGGGCATGCTGCCCTCCGCCGTGGGCTCGATTCTGATCGGTTTGGGTGGCATCGCGATTCTGCAGAACCTGACAAGCCGGGTCGCCTTCTCAGGCACGGCCATGCCAACGCTGAAGGAAGGAGTCCGGGTCGCGGCGGTGGTCGTGCTCCTGATACTGACCATCCTCTTCATACCGGTGCTCGGAACGCTGGCATCGCTGATGCTCTTCATCCTCATCGAGCTTCGCTTCGTCGAGCGGCGGAGCTGGACGATAAGCGTCGCGACCGCGGCTCTCGTGCCGCTCTTCATTCATACGACGTTCGAAGCCATGCTCGGCGTCGCTCTGCCGGCCGGCATTCTGGGGCTGCGCTGACATGGAGACGCTGAGCCTCCTGGCAGACGGGTTCGCCACCGCGCTCACCCTGCAGAATCTCGGCTGGGTGATCTTCGGCACGGTGATGGGCACGCTCGTCGGCGCGCTGCCGGGCCTCGGACCCACCGCCGGCATGGCTGTCCTCCTCCCCTTCGCCTTCGCGCTCAATCCCACTTCGGCGTTGATCATGCTGGGTGGCATCTATTACGGCGCCATGTATGGCGGCACCATCACCGCGGTGCTGCTCAACATTCCCGGTGAATCCGATGCGATCTGGACGGCGCTTGAGGGTCACAAATTGGCGCGCCGTGGCCGCGCCGGCGCGGTGCTGATCATCGCCGCCGTCATGTCGTTCCTTGCTGGCACCATGAGCCTCATCCTTCTGGTCGCGCTGGCGCCGATGCTCGCCGATTGGGCGCTGAGTTTCGGTCCGGCCGAACAGTTCGGCGTGCTTCTCATCGGCCTGGCAATGATTTCGGGATTTGCTTCGAAGGCCCCGGTAAAGGGCTGGATCATGCTGGCCTTCGGCCTCGGCATCGGCATGGTTGGCCTCGACATCGTCACCGGCATGCCGCGCTTCACCTTCGGCTCGGACCGCCTGCTCGACGGGCTGGACTTCCTGCCGGTGACGGTGGGCATGTTCGGCGTGGCCGACGTGCTCGCCAATGTCGAGAAGAACATGCGCGTGCGCGCAGAGAACAAGATCGGCCTGCGCGACATGATGCCGACCTCCGAGGAATGGCGGCGCAGCCGCCTGCCCGCCGCTCGCGGAACGCTTCTGGGCTTCTTCCTGGGCGTCATCCCGGGGTCGGGAACGACGATGGCATCGACCGCCTCCTATGCGGTCGAGCAGCGCATCTCCAAAAAGCCGGAGGAATTCGGCAACGGTGCCATCGAAGGCGTGGCGGGGCCGGAATCGGCCAACAACGCAGCGACCAGCGGCGCCATGGTGCCGATCCTGTCGCTCGGCATTCCCGGCTCTCCTGCGACCGCGGTGCTCTTCGGCGCAATGCTGATGCAGGGCCTGCGCCCCGGCCCCCTCCTCTTTCAGAACAATCCCGACGTCATCTGGGGCTTTCTCGCCAGCATGTATGTTGGGAACGTCATCCTCCTGGCACTCAACACGCTGTTCATCCCGGTTTTCACGAAGCTGACGGTGAAGGCGGTGCCCATCATCAACGTGTTCGTTCTGGCGCTCTGCATCGTTGGCGTGTTCGCCTTCCGCAACAGCCTGTTCGATGTCGGGGTGATGCTCACCTTCGGTGTGATCGGCTATTTCCTCAACAAGCTGAACTACCCGACCATGCCGCTGATCCTCGGCATCGTGCTTGGGGATGTCGCCGAACTCACGCTGCGCCAGTCGCTGATCATCTCGCGCGGCGATCCAATGATCTTCTTCTCCAGCCCCATCGCGGCGACACTGATGACCATTGCGATCATCGTCGTCTTTTCGCCTCTCGTTGCCATGCTGCGCAAGCGCCGCAGGGTCGCGGCGGCGTCGGTCCAAACCTCATCAGTCGAGTAAAGCAGGAAACAAAGAACATGCCCCATGTCGCCGAGGCGGATATCCGAAAATTCGCAGAAGGCGCGCTGATGGCGAGCGGCCTCGAACGCGCTGACGCGGAAGCGGTGGCCGAAGGGCTGATCCAGGCGACCAAGCGCGGCGTGACGACCCACGGCGTGTTCCGCCTGCCGCAATATTCCGAAAGCCTGCTCAGCGGCAAGATCAACGCCAAGGCGGATGTTAAGGTCCTGAAGCGCCGCGGCGTGACGGCGTTGGTGGACGCCGATGGCGGTTACGGGTTCAGGCCGGGATTTGTGGCCACGGACCTCGCCATCGAGATCGCCAGGGAGCACGGCGTGGCGATTGTGGGCGTGCGCAACAGCCACCATTTCGGCGCGGCGGCGATCTATACAAGCCGCGCTGCGGAAGCCGGGTTGATCGGGCTCACGACGACCACGACGCGCGCCAACATCGCGCCGACGGGAGCGATCGGCCCCGTGGTGGGCAACAATCCGATCTCGATTGCAGTACCACGCCGCGCACCCAACCGGCCGATCGTGCTCGATATGGCGCTGAGCCAGGTCGCCATGGGCCGCGTGCGCGTTGCTGCCGCGAACGGCCAGAAGATCCCGGAAGGCTGGGGTTACGATTCGCAAGGCCGCGCCACCACGGACCCGAACGCGATTTTGGCCAATGGCCTGCTCGCGGCTGTGGGTGAGCACAAAGGCTATGGCCTTTCGGTGATGGTGGAGGTGCTGGCGGGCGTGCTGACCGGCTCGCCCTTCGGGCTGGGGGCCAACAACCATGATCACCCGAAGGGCGGCGTTGGCCATTTCTTCCTGGCGATCGCGCCCGATTTCCTGCGTGAGACGGAAGCATTCTACGATGATGTCGAAGTCCTGATCGGGCAGATCAAGGCCAGCCCTCCCGCGGCCGGCAGCAAGGGCATTTTCCTTCCCGGCGAGATCGAAGACCTGAAATCGGCAGGGGCCGACCAGAAGGGGCTGCCGGTATCGGCCGAACTCGTCGGGCAGTTGGAAGCGCTCGCCAGGAAGCTGGACGTGGCCGTGCCGGCCTGGAAGGACTGAACGCTTTTAAAGGAGAGACGCAGCATGAGCAGCGATCCGAAATCCATTATCCGCGACATCGCGCCCACCGGCAGGCTGCGCGCCGCGCTCAACTTCGGCAACAGGGTGCTGGTCCAGCGCAATGCCGAGACGGGTGCCGTGACCGGCATCACACCGGCGCTCGCGAAGGAGCTCGGCAAACGGCTGGGGCTGGAGGTCGATTTTGTTCCGCATGAACGGGCAGAAGCCGTATTCGACTCGGCGAAAGAGCAGATCTGGGACATCTGCTTTCTCGCCAGCGACCCCTCGCGCGCGACTGAGATTTCCTTCTCCGCGCCCTATGTCAGCATTGCCGGTATCTACGTCGTTCCCGATGCCTCGCCCGTCAAGGCGAACGCTGATGTCGACAAACAGGGCACGCGCATCGGCGTCAGCCAGGGAAGCGCCTACGATCTGTTTCTGACCCGCGCGATCAAGAACGCCGAGCTTGTCCGCATCAAGGATTCCAATGCCGTGGCGAACCTGCTCCTCGACAAGACAGTCGATGTGGCGGCGGGCATCCAGCAGCCGATGGAGGCCTTTGTCGCGGCCCATGCCGGATATCGTACTCTTCCCGAGCCGTTCATGGAGATCACGCAGGCGATGGGGGTTCCGGCCACGCGCCCACCGGAGGTCACGGTGTATCTGCGCCGGTTCATCGAAGACGTGAAGGCCTCCGGCTTCGTGCGCGACGTGCTCGACGGCAACGGACAGCCCGATGTCGCCGTGGCGCGAGCCTATCCGGTGGAATGATGCGTCTGGTCGACCTCGCCAAGGTCATCCGCAGCAAGAATGCGGGGCCGCTGCATGTGACGCTGGATCTGATGTTTTCTGACCAGGCGGGATACGACCACGCTGCCGCATCTCCCAGCCTCGGGCGCGCTGCCATTGCAGGGGTCTATGGCATCGCACTGGAAAAGGTGTCCGTCATCCCTTACCCAGCGGCCTTCGCGATAAAAATCGTCATCGACCGGCCAGTCATCGCCGGCTCGCCCGGCGACTGCGACGTCTACGGCGCGCAGCAGCACCGCCCCCTTCTGGAGATCGAGCTGTGACCGCCGTCGCCCGCCTCCGCAATCTCGGTCTTGGACCTGACCAGTCGCTGAAAGTGCTCTCGGCATCCGGTCAGCTCGGCTATGGCATCCCTGAAAAAGCATATCGCGCCGGACTCGAGCGCAGGCCGCACGTCATCTGCTGCGACATGGGTTCCGTCGATCCGGGCCCCGCCTATCTCGGCTCCGGGACAATGGCAACCTCGCCGGAGATCACCCGCCGCGACCTGCAGATGGTCGTCAGCGGCGCGCTGCAACTCGGCGTGCCGCTGATCATCGGCACCGCGGGAACCGCCGGCGCGCAGCCGCATCTCGACGCTACGCTGGACATCGTGCGCTCGATTGCCAAAAGCGACGGCTTGAGCTTCCGTTTGGCTTATATTCCAGCCGACCTGCCACCGGCCTTCGTCAAAGCGCAGGCCGCCGCCGGCAAGTCGAGGCCGCTCGGCGGTGTCGCGCCGCTCGACAGTGCCACAATCGACGGCGCAAGCCATATCGTCGGCCAGATGGGCGTCGGCCGTCTTCTCGCAGCGCTGGAAACTGAGCCCGACATCATCATCGCCGGCCGCGCCTGCGATACGGCGGTCTTCGCGGCCGTCCCCTGGTGGCTGGGGTACGACAAGGCGCTGGCCATGCACATGGCCAAGATCATTGAGTGCACGTCGCTCTGCTGCGTGCCCGGCGGCCGCGACGCCATGCTGGCCACACTCAAGCGCGACAGTTTCGTTCTGGAGAGCATGAACCCGGCGCGCGCCAACACGCCGCTTTCAGTTGCCGCGCACAGCCTCTACGAGCAGGCGGACCCCTATCGCGTCTACGAACCCGAGGGCGTGCTTGACATAGCAAGCGCCCGGTACGAGGCCGTCGACGAGCGCAGGACGCGCGTCTCCGGCGCCGTGTGGCATCCGGCAGAGGCCCTGACGATCAAGATCGAAGGTGCGGAGCGGGTTGGCGAGCGCGCCATTCTCTGCGCGGCTTCCTGCGATCCGCGCGTCATCGAACGCGCCGAGATCATCACAGCCGAGGTCGAGGCGATGGTGGCCGAGATCGTGCCGCCGCAGCCCGAACCCTATCAAATATTCTTCCACATCTACGGGAAGGGTGCCGTCAGCCTGTTCCCCGGGACAAGCGGTGCGCCGCAGCCCAACGAGATATTCTTCCTGGTGGAATGCATCGCCGGCACGGCCGAGAAGGCAAAGACCGTCGTTGGCGTGGTCAAGCAGTTCCTGCTGCATCACGGTTTTGCCGGGAGGCTGAGCACCGGCGGCAACATCGCCTTCCCGTTCACCCCGCCGGAGATCAACGCCGGCAGCGCCTATCGGTTCTCCATCTACCACCTTCTTGAGGTCGAGAGCGACGCAGAGCTTTTCCCGGTTATGGTTGAAGAGATCTAGCATGCAAAACATGGGCTGCAGCGCGCACCAGTATAGTGGAGGAGGATAATATGGGGATGCTTGGCAGGAACACGACGGGCGTGATCCCGATCGTACCCACTCCGTTCACCGACAAAGGCGAGATCGCCTATGACGATATCGGACGCCTGGTCGACTATTATGAGAAATGCGGCGTCGTCGGCCTGACGATCCTCGGCGTGATGGGCGAAGCCGACAAGCTCACCTGGGAAGAGACGCTCGCCGTCGTGCGTGCCTATTTCAAGCAGGCAGCAGGCCGCCTGCCCGTGATCGTCGGCGCGACCAGCCCGAGCCTGCGCCTTTCGGCCGAACTGGGGCGCATCGCTGTTTCCGAAGGTGCG
>Ga0164243_10008476_pt1 | contig 15133 bp, 13 predicted proteins | sample OricompcompostOP_FD_108781 | JGI IMG/M metagenome (GOLD analysis project Ga0164243, IMG submission 108781) | Organic Plus compost microbial communities from Emeryville, California, USA - Original compost - Organic plus compost (OP) | ecosystem: Engineered > Solid waste > Mixed feedstock >... | reverse complement strand
CGTCCGGCACGCCGCGTTTCCGATCAGCGATCGCCGTAGGCGCGGCGCTGGCCGCCGTCGCCGAAGCGCGGCTTGCCGTAGCCGCCGCCTTCCTTGCGCGGCGCGCCCGGCTTGGCGAAGCTGCGCTGGCCCGGCTTGTCGCCGTGCCGGAATCCGCGGCCGTCGCCCGGCTTCCAGCCCGGCTTGCGGTTGCGCGGCGCGGCGCTCTTCTTCGGCTCCAGCCCCTCGATCACATCCACCGGAATCAACTGCTTGGTGAAGCGCTCGATGCGCTTGATGTTGCCCATCTCGCTGTGGTTGACCAGCGAGATCGCCAGCCCGTTGCGTCCGGCGCGGCCGGTGCGGCCGATGCGGTGCACGTAGTCTTCGGCGAATTTCGGCAGATCGTAGTTCACCACGTGCGTGATGGCGGGCACGTCGATGCCGCGCGCGGCCACGTCGGTCGCCACCAGCACGCGCACCTGGCCGCGCCGCAGCGCATTCAGCGTGCGGTTGCGTGCGCCCTGGTTCATGTCGCCGTGCAGCGCGGCGGCGGCGAAGCCGTTGATGTTCAGGCGGTCGGCGATGGTGTCGGCATCGCGCTTGGTCGCGGTAAACACCACGGCCTGGTCGATCGAGGCGTCGCGCAGCAGGTGGTCGAGCAACTTGTTCTTGTGCGACAGGTCGTCGACGAAGTGCACGCGCTGCTGGATGTTTTCATGCTTGGTGGCCGAACCGGCGATCTGGATCACCTGCGGCTCCTTCGTGATGCGCTTGGCCATGTTGCCGACCACGCCGTCGAGCGTGGCCGAGAACAGCAGGGTCTGGCGCGAATCGGGCGTGGCGCCGACGATCTTTTCGATGTCGTCGACGAAACCCATGTCGAGCATGCGGTCGGCTTCGTCCAGCACCAGCATCTGCAGTTGCGAGAAATCGATCTTGCCGGATTCCATGTGGTCGATCAGACGGCCCGGGGTTGCGACCAGGATTTCCGGATTGCGCGACAACAGTTGCATCTGCTTCGGATACGGCATGCCGCCCAGAATCGACACGGCGCGCACGCGGCGCAGATGGTTTCCGTACTTGGTCGTTGCGGTCGTCACCTGCATCGCCAGCTCGCGCGTCGGCGTGAGCACCAGCATCTTCGGCTGCGCCGGCGTGAAGCGGAAACGCTCGCCGCGCGCACGCGCCGCCTGGCGTTCCTGGTTCGGGGTCTTCTTGCCGGGGACGACGTCCTGTTCGGCAACGGCGAAGGTGTGCAAGGCCGGCAGCATGAAGGCGGCCGTCTTGCCGGAGCCGGTCTGGGACGACACCATCAGGTCGCGTCCCTGCAGCGCGGCGGGAATCGCCTGCTCCTGCACCGGGGTGGGTTTCGTGTAGCCGGCTTCGTCCAGCGCCTTGAGGATGGACGCGTGCAGGCCTAGTGCTTCAAATGACATGTGTTTCTTTCTTTACTCAACGCCGCGACTGTTCTTGCCATGCAGGAAAGGGTAGCGGGCGGATAGATGGGGCAAAGCCAACCAACGAAACTGCTGAGATGGAATCTGAGAGATTTCGGCACAAAAGCTTTGCGCCGGGACGGTGTCAGGAAGACGACACCAGAAGGCGGGAAGGCTTTTCGGGATTGCTAAACGGTTTAGCGATGCTGCGTACGGCGCCATGTTGCAGCGCACAGCGGCGGATTATACAGAGAAGCGGATGCGCGTGTGCGGGATTTCGCAGCAGGTGCCTTGCGAAACCCCGCAAAGAGAGCTTGCGTGGACGAATTACTCCGTCGGCGCGCACATCACATGCGAGAAGCCGCCGTCGACATAGGTGACCTCGCTGGTGATGCCGGCCGACAGATCGGACAGCAGGAAGGCCGCCGTATTGCCGACGTCCTCGATCGTGACGTTGCGGCGCAGCGGCGCGTGCTGCGCGACGATGCCGAGCAGCTTGCCGAAGTCCTTGATGCCGGAAGCCGCCAGCGTCTTGATCGGGCCGGCCGAAATGGCGTTCACGCGCACGCCCTTCGGACCCAGCGATTCGGCCAGGTAGCGCACGCTGGCTTCCAGCGACGCCTTCGCCAGGCCCATCGTGTTGTAGTTCGGGGTCATGCGCACCGAACCGAGATAGGTCAGCGTCAGCAGTGCGGAACCGGGGCGCAGCAGCGGCTGTGCGGCCTTGGCCATGGCCGGGAAGCTGTAGGCGGAAATGTCGTGCGCGACGTGGAAGGCGTCGCGCGACAGGCCGTCGAGGAAATCGCCGGCGATCGCCTCGCGCGGGGCAAAGCCGATCGAGTGCACCAGGCCGTCGAGCTGGCTCCAGGACTTGCCGAGGTCGGCGAACAACCGGGCGATCTGCTCGTCGCTGGCCACGTCGCACTCGAACACGAGATCGCTGCCGAATTCCTTCGCGAAGTCCGTGATGCGATCCTTGAAGCGTTCGCCGACATAGGTAAACGCAAGTTCGGCGCCTTCCCGCTTGCAGGCCTGGGCAATGCCGTAGGCGATCGAACGGTTGGACAACAGACCGGTAATCAGGATCTTTTTACCTTGCAGGAATGCCATGGTGACTCCACGTGAATGATCGGATCGGGGCGCTGCGGGCTGCGAGAGGGCGCCGTTTCAAAACGGGCACGATTGTAGGGGCGGACGGCAGGTCCGGCAACCGTGGCCGGGGCAGGGGCCTGTGTGCTGCATCAAGTATCTTGATGAACTTCCGTGATAAAACCTTCAAAATTCATTAACGGTGAGCAAATATCGTTGATCTCCACAAAAATAATGCGTGCATGGAAGAAGCGCTTCTGTACAATAGGCTCGACTTTCGGCACCGATGCCGACCGGCATTCCCTCTGACAGTGCATGCGTAAATTCCTCCTCTCCCTGCTGCTGCTTGGACTTCTTCAGCAAAGCGGCAGTGCCCTGGCGGCCCATGCCTTTTCCCTGTACGACACGCCGAAGTATCCGCAAGGCTTCACGCACTTCGATTACGTGAACCCGGACGCGCCGCGCGGCGGCGTGCTGTATCTCGCCAATCCCGACCGGCGCACCAGCTTCGACAAGTTCAATCCGTTTTCGCTGAAGGGCGTGGCTGCGGCCGGCGTCGCCAACCTGATGTTCGAATCGCTGGCGGTCACATCTTCTGACGAAGTCGCCACCATGTACGGCCTGCTGGCCGAGGACATGGAGCTGGCGCCGGACCGGATGTCGATGACCTTTCGCCTGAATCCGAAGGCGCGCTTCAACAACGGCGACCCGGTCACCGCGGCCGACGTCAAGCATTCGTTCGACACGCTGGTGGACAAGGGCGCGCCGCAGTTCAAGCTGCTGTACGCGGACGTGGACAAGGCCGTGGTCGTCGATGAGCGCACGGTGCGCTTCGACTTCAAGACCCTGAACCGTGAACTGCCGCTGCTGGTCGGCGGCCTGCCGGTGTTTTCGAAGAAATGGGGCGCGAACACCACGTTCGACAGGATTCAGTTGGAGCCGCCGATCGCGACCGGGCCCTATCTGATCGAACGCTACGACGTCGGCCGCTCGATCAGCTACCGGCGCAATCCCGACTACTGGGGCAACGATGTGCCGACCCGGCGCGGCATGTTCAACTTCGGACGCATCGTCTACCGCTTCTATCAGGACGAAGTGGCGCGGCTGGAAGCGTTCAAGGCCGGCGAGTTCGACATCAATGTCGAGTACAGCGCGAAGAACTGGGCGCGCGCCTACGTGGGGCCGCAGTTCAGGAGCGGCGAGATCGTCAAGCGGGAATTCCAGCATTCGAACGCCGCCGGCATGCAGGGTTTCGTGATGAATACGCGGCGTCCGCTCTTCCGCGACGTGCGCGTGCGCCAGGCGCTCGGCTACGCGCTCGACTTCGAGTGGATGAACCGGCAATTGTTCTACAACCAGTACAAGCGCATCTATTCGTTCTTCAACAACAGCGAACTTGCGGCCACCGGCATGCCGAGCGAGGACGAGCTGAAGCTGCTGGAGCCGCTGCGCGACCGACTCGACCCGGCCGTGTTCGGACCGGCGCCGGTACCGCCGAGCACCAATCCGCCGAGTTCGCTGCGGGCCAACCTGCTGAAGGCGCGAGCGCTGCTCAACGAAGCCGGCTGGACCTATCGCGACGGGGCGTTGCGCAATGCCGAGGGACAGCCTTTCGTGTTCGAGATCCTCGACGACCAGGGGCCGATGTCGCGCGTGGCAGCCGTTTTTGCACGCAACCTGGAAAAGCTCGGCATCCGGGTGGTGCAGCGAACGGCGGACTTCGCGCTGGTGCAGAAACGCATGGAGGAATTCGATTTCGACATGACCAGCATCCGCTTTGCCGACACCACCAGTCCCGGCAACGAAATGTTCGACATGTTCGGCTCGGAATCCGCGGACCAGTCGGGATCGGGCAATTACTGGGGCGTGAAGGACCCGGCCGTGGACCGGCTGGTCGAAATCCTGGTCAACGCCGAGTCCCGCCCCGAACTCGTCGCCGCCGCCCGCGCGCTCGACCGCGTGCTGCTGCACAAGCATCTGGTCGTGCCGCATTGGTACTCTTCGACCCACCGCATCGCCTACCGCAACCGCTTCGGGATTCCGAAGGTGCAGCCGCTGTATTACACGGCCGACCCGTATGTGATTTCGATGTGGTGGCAGGAGAAGGAGCGGTAGGGAATCTCTGTCGTGTTCCCTCCCCTTGCAGGGGGAGGGCTAGGGAGGGGGTAGGGAGGTTGAGCACGCGCTTGCCGATGCATGGCCATCGTACCCCCTCCCTGACCCTCCCCCTGAGAGGGGGGGGACTGATCGCGAAGCGCTGCCAAAATCGGAAAACCTCACCATGAACCTCTGGTCCTACATCCTCAAACGCCTGCTGCTGATGATCCCGACGCTGTTCGGCGTCATCGCGATCACCTTCGCCGTGATCCAGTTCGTCCCCGGCGGACCGGTCGAGCAGGCGCTGATGGAATTGCGCGCGGCCCAGGTCGGCGGCGGCGAAGCCAGCGGCGGCGGCGTCGGCAACTATCGCGGCCGGCAGGGGCTGGATGCCGAGCGGATCAAGGAAATCGAGGCGCTGTACGGCTTCGACAAGCCGCCGATGACGCGCTTCTGGCAGATGCTGAAGGGCTTCGTCACCTTCGATCTCGGCCAGAGCTTCTACCATCACATGGACGTGTGGTCGCTGGTGGTCTCGAAAATGCCGGTCTCGATCAGCCTCGGCATGTGGACCTTTTTCCTGACCTATTTCGTCTCGCTGCCGCTCGGCATCGCGAAGGCGGTGCGCGAAGGTTCGCGCTTCGACGTCGCCACCAGCATGGCGGTGCTGGTCGGCTACTCGATTCCCGGCTTCGTGCTCGGCGTGTTCCTGCTGGTGCTGTTCGGCGGCGGCACCTTCGTACAGTGGTTCCCGCTGCGCGGACTGACTTCGGACAACTGGGAAGAGCTGTCGCTGATGGGCAAGGTGCTCGACTACCTGTGGCACATCACGCTGCCGGTGATCGCGTCGGTCGCCGGCTCGTTCGCCGTGATGACGATGCTGACCAAGAACACCTTTCTGGAAGAAATCCGCAAGCAGTACGTGCTGACCGCGCGCGCGAAAGGCCTGTCGGAAAAGGCGGTGCTGTACAAGCACGTGTTCCGCAACGCGCTGATTCCGCTGGTGACCGGTTTTCCGGCCGCGTTCGTCGCCGCCTTCTTCACCGGCAGCCTGCTGATCGAGACGCTGTTCTCGCTCGACGGACTGGGCCTGTTGTCGTATGAATCCGTGATCCGGCGCGACTATCCGGTCGTCATGGGCACGCTCTACCTGTTCACGCTGATCGGCCTGGTGGTCAAGCTGATCGGCGACCTGTGCTACGTGTGGGTGGATCCGCGCGTGCAATTCGAAAGCCTGGCACGATGAGCGCAACGATCGATACCATGGACGCGCCGCTGACGGCGCCGCTGCAACTGTCGCCGTCCGTTTCCCCATGGCGCCGGATATGGCTGCGCTTCAAGCAGAACCGGCGCGGCTACTGGAGCCTGGTCATCTTCGGCATCCTGTTCGTACTGTCGCTGATGGCCGAGGTGCTGTCCAACGACAAGCCGCTGGTCGTCTACTACAACGGCGAATACCTGTTCCCGATCGTGCAGGACTATCCGGAGACGCGCTTCGGCGGCGACTTCGCGACGCCGGCCGACTACCTCGACCCGTTCATCGAAGACCAGTTCGAGCGCGACGGCAACTGGGCGATCTATCCGATCAACCGCTACAGCTACGACACGCTGAACTACTTCGCCACCGAGCCGAACCCGGCGCCGCCGTCGGCCGAGAACTGGCTCGGCACCGACGACCGCGGGCGCGACGTGGTCGCGCGCCTGCTGTACGGCTTCCGCATTTCGGTGCTGTTCGGCCTGGCGCTGACGGCAACCGGCGTGGTTCTCGGCGTGTTCGCCGGCGCGATCCAGGGCTACTTCGCCGGCAGGACCGACCTGATCTTCCAGCGCGTGCTCGAAATCTGGGGCTCGATGCCGGAACTGTACCTGCTGATCATCTTCGCCTCGATCTTCGAGCCCGGCATCGGCCTCTTGCTGATCCTGCTCTCGCTGTTCGGCTGGATGGGCCTGTCCGACTATGTGCGCGCGGATTTCCTGCGCAACCGCAACCTGGAGTACGTGCAGGCTGCGCGCGCGATCGGGCTGTCGAACTGGCAGATCATCTGGCGCCACGTGCTGCCGAACAGCCTGACGCCGGTCGTGACCTTCCTGCCGTTCCGCATGAGCGCGGCGATCCTGGCGCTGACCAGCCTCGACTTCCTCGGCCTCGGCGTGCCGCCGCCGACGCCCAGCCTCGGCGAACTGCTGGCCCAGGGCAAGAACAATCTGGACGCCTGGTGGATCGTGGTTTCGACCTTCTTCGTGCTGACCATCATGCTGCTGCTGCTGACGAACATCGGCGACGCGCTGCGCAATGCGCTCGACGTGAGGAAAAAATCATGAGCCTGCTCGAGGTCAGAAACCTGAGCGTTGCGTTCGGCGAGAACCGCGTCGTCGACGATGTCAGCCTCGCCATCGAGCCGGGCGAGAAATTTGCGCTGGTCGGCGAGTCCGGCTCCGGCAAGACCGTGACCGCGTACTCGATCCTGCGCCTGAACCAGGACGCGCGCTACGGCGGCTCCATCCTGTTCGACGGGCAGGACCTGCTGAAGAAGACCGAAGCGCAGATGCGCGGCGTGCGCGGCAAGGAGATCGCGATGATCTTCCAGGAGCCGATGACCGCGCTGAACCCGCTGTATACGGTCGGCAACCAGATCGCCGAAGTGCTGATGCTGCACGAAGGCCTGGGCGCGAAACAGGCGGCCAACCGTGCGGTCGAGCTGCTCGACAAGACCGGCATTCCGGAACCGGCACGGCGCGCGCTGGCCTATCCGCACGAGCTGTCCGGCGGCCAGCGCCAGCGCGCGATGATCGCGATGGCGCTGGCCTGCCGGCCGAAGCTGTTGATCGCGGACGAGCCGACCACCGCGCTGGACGTGACGATCCAGGTGCAGATCCTGGAGCTGCTGAACCAGTTGCAGCGCGAGGAAAACATGGCCGTGCTGATGATTTCGCACGATCTGAACCTGGTACGCCATTTCGCCGACCGCGTCGGCGTGATGGAACAGGGACGGTTGATAGAAACGGCGCCCACCGCCGAACTGTTCGCCGACCCGCGCGAGCCGTACACCAGGAAGCTGCTCGCCAGCCATCCGCAGCGTGTGGTCGGCGACGTCGATTCGGAGCAGTTGCCGCTTCTGGCCTGCCGCGACGTCACCTGTGCGTTTTCGATCAGCAAGGGACTGTTCAGGAAGGACCGTTTCGTCGCCGTGCACGAGACCACGCTGGAGCTGCGTCCGGGCGAGACGCTCGGCGTGGTAGGCGAGTCGGGCTCCGGCAAGTCTACGCTCGGCATGGCCCTGCTGCGCCTGTCCGCGGCCCAGGTCGACGGCGAGATTTCCTTCATCGGAAAGCCGGTCAGCGCGATGAGCCGCAACGAACTGCGCCCGCTGCGCGCGAAGATGCAGGTCGTGTTCCAGGATCCGTTCGCATCGCTGTCGCCGCGGCGCACGATCGAGCAGACCGTCGGCGAGGGTTTGGCGCTGCACAAGCCGGAGCTCGGACGCGACGGCATTCGCGAGGCGGTCGGCCAGGCGCTGGCCGAGGTCGGACTGCGGCCGGAAATGATGACGCGCTACCCGCACGAATTTTCCGGCGGCCAGCGCCAACGCATCGCGATCGCGCGCGCGCTGGTCCTGAAACCCGAACTGATCCTGCTCGACGAACCGACGTCGTCGCTCGACGTTTCGGTTCAGCAGCAGGTGCTGCTGCTGCTGGCCGAACTGCAGCGCAAGTACGGCATCGCCTACCTGTTCATCAGCCACGATCTCGCCGTGATCCGCGCGATGGCGCACCGCGTGATGGTGATGAAGGAGGGCAGGGTGGTCGAAAGCGGGCTGGCCGAAGACGTGCTGTCCAATCCGAAGCAAGCGTATACGCAACGCCTGCTGGCGGCGGCGACGTATTCAACCCTCGTCGACTGAAGCGCCGCGCTCTGATCGCGCAGTTCTCCGGCATGTCTGCCGGGCGGATTCCTTGCGTCGGATCATGCGTCCCTGCATCCGATATCGCGCCATGCCGCAGGTCCGATCGCCGGGAAACGCGCTTCTGTACAATCGGGCAGTCGACCTCGGAGCCCCGATGAACCGTACCCTGGCCTTGTTCGCGTGCTGTGTCGCCGTGTCGTTGCCGGCTTGCGCTCCGCAGCAGGACGGCGAGGCTTATCCGGGCTACGCGGAGGCCGAGTACGTGCGCCTGGCGGCGCCCGTGTCCGGCACGCTGTTGCAAATGCTGGTGCACCGCGGTCAGCGGGTCGAGGCCGGCATGCCGGCTTTCGTGCTGGAATCCGACAGCGAACGTGCCGCGCGCGAGGAAGCCGAGGCGCGCGTGCGTCAGGCGCAGGCGCAACTGGAGAACCTGCGCAAGGGCCGGCGCCCGGACGAGATTGCCGCGCTGCGCGCGCAATTGACGCAAGCGCAGGCCGCGCGCGATCTGGCGCAGGCGGACCTGGTGCGCCAGCGCAAGCTGGTGGCCGACGATTTCGTGTCGCCGGCCGGCATCGATGCGGCGCGCACGGCTGCCGAGCGTGCGCAGGCGCAGGTCGACGAACTGCAGGCGCAGTTGCGCGTGGCCCGGCTCGGTGCACGCAGTGACGAGATCGCTGCGGCCGAACAGCAACTGCAGGCCGCGCAGGCGCAACTGGAACAGGTGCGCTGGGTGCTGGCGCAGAAGACGCGCCAGGTGCCGGTGACCGCGCTGGTCGACGACGTGCTGTATCGCGAAGGAGAATTCGTGCCGGCCGGCAGCCCGGTCGTCAGCCTGCTGCCGCCGGCCAACATCAAGGCGCGCTTCTTCGTGCCGGAAGCGGAGCTGGGCCGTATCGAAATCGGCCAACCCGTGGCCCTGCACTGCGACGGCTGTGCGAACCCGATCGGCGCCCGCATCAGTTTCATCGCCAACGCACCCGAATTCACCTCGCCGTTGATCTACAGCCGCGAGAGCCGCGCGGCGCTCGTGTTCATGGTCGAGGCGCGTCCGCAGCCGGAGCAGGCGCCGGCGCTGCACCCGGGGCAGCCGCTGGAGGTGCGGCTGGAGAAGGAGCCGGAGCATGGCCGGCGCTGAGGCGATCATCGATGTGCGCGGACTGACCAAGCGCTATGGCGGCACGACGGTGGTCGATCACGTCGACATGCAGGTCGAGCGCGGCCGCATCCACGGCTTCCTCGGTCCGAACGGCAGCGGCAAGACCACCACGATCCGCATGCTGTGCGGCTTGCTGCGGCCGGACGAGGGCAGCGGCACCTGCCTCGGCCTCGACATCCGCACCCAGTCGCGCCGGATCAAGCCGCACGTCGGCTACATGACGCAGCGTTTCGGACTGTACGAGGACCTGACCATCGAGGAGAACCTGGTGTTCATCGCGCGCATCTACGGTGTGTCGCAGCGTGCGCGCCGGGTGCGCGAGACGCTGGAACGGCTCGGCCTGGAAGCGCGCCGCAGCCAGTTGGCCGGCACGCTGTCGGGCGGCTGGAAGCAGCGCCTGGCATTGGCGGCCTGCCTGCTGCACGATCCGCAACTGCTGCTGCTCGACGAGCCGACCGCCGGCGTCGACCCGAAGGCGCGGCGCGAGTTCTGGGACCAGTTGCACGCGCTGGCAGGGGAAGGATTGACGGTGCTGGTGTCGACGCACTACATGGACGAGGCCGAGCGCTGCCATCGCCTCGCCTACATTTCCGGCGGGCGCCTGCTCGCGCAGGGCACGCCGGCAGAACTGGTCGCGTGCGCGGGGTTGGCGACCATCGCCATCAGCGGTGCGCAGCTCGCGTCGCTGGCGCGCGAACTGCACGCGCGGCCGGGACTGCAGGTCGCGTTCTTCGGCAACAGCCTGCACGTGAGCGCCGCCTCGGCCGAAAGGATCGAAGCGGCCGGCGCCGCCGCGCGGGCGGCAGGGGCGCGCGTGCAGCCGGTGGACAGCACGCTGGAAGACGTGTTCATCGCGCTGATGACGCAGTCGCAGAGCGGCTCGAACGGATGAGCGCGGCCCGCCTGCTCGCGGTGTTGTTCAAGGAGTTCCGCCAGATCCGGCGCGATCGGCTGACATTCGCGATGATGGTGCTGGTGCCGATCATGCAACTGGTGCTGTTCGGCTATGCGATCAACACCGATCCGAAGCATCTGCCGACCGCAGTCGTCGTGGCCGATCACAGTCCGTTCTCGCGCAGCCTGCTGGCCGGGCTGGAGAATTCCTCGTATTTCCGCATCACGGTACGCGCGTCAAGCCAGGCCGAAGGCGAGCGCCTGCTCGACCGGGGACGGGTGCAATTCCTGCTGGTGATTCCACCGGACTTTTCCCGTCGCCTGCTGCGCAGCGAGCGTCCGACGCTGCTGCTGGCTGCGGATGCGACCGATCCGGCCGCATCCAGCCATGCGCTGGCGGCCATCGACGACATCGCCCGGCGCGCGCTGGGCCGCGACCTGCAGGGCCCGCTCGCGCGGCTGCAGGCCGCCGACGGTCCGGTCGCCATCCGCGTGCAGCGGCGCTACAACCCGGAAGGCATCTCGCGCTACAACATCGTGCCCGGCCTGATCGGCGTGATCCTGACGATGACGATGGTGATGATGACGGCGCTGGCGATGACGCGCGAGCGCGAACGCGGGACGATGGAAAACCTGCTCGCGACGCCGGTACGCCCGCTCGAAGTCATGCTCGGCAAGATCGTGCCCTACATCCTGATCGGCTACGTGCAGGTCGCGGTGATCCTGGCTGCGGCACGCCTGCTGTTCGACATCCCGGTCGCCGGCAGCCTGGCCCTGCTGTCGGCGACGCTGGTGCTGTTCATGGCGGCCAACCTGGCGGTCGGTTTCACGTTTTCGACGATCGCGCGCAACCAGATGCAGGCAATGCAGCTCACCTTCTTTTTCTTCCTGCCGTCGATGCTGCTGTCCGGCTTCATGTTCCCGTTTCGCGGCATGCCCGGATGGGCGCAATGGATCGGGGAAGTGCTGCCGCTGACCCATTTCCTGCGCATCGTGCGCGGCATCATGCTGAAGGGGAACGGCGCGGCCGAGATCGCGCCCGAGCTGTGGCCGATCGGGCTGTTCATGGCCGGCGCCGGCATCGTCGCGCTGCTGCGCTACCGCTCCACCCTGGATTGAGCGTCCCCGGCATGGCGTTGCTCCCAGCGTCCGAGGAAACCGTTCCAGATTTTCCTCCATGTGTTCCAGTCGTGCCTGCCGGGAATCGCGATCACCTGCCCGGGCGGCAGCGACTGGGCCAGCAGGGCGTTCGCCGACGCGAACATGTCGTCGCGGCCATAGCCGATGTGGATGCGCGGCGCCTGCTCCGGAGCGGCAAGACGTGTCTTGAACCAGGCCCATAGCGCACGCGCGAAATCGTGCTCCGCCACGGCTCCCGGTTCCCAATGTGCGAGCCCGCCGGCGCGGCGGATTTCGTCGATCAGCGGCCTGTCCCCGAGATACGGAGCGAGCAGCAGGATGCCGCTGACGTGGTGCGCGTGGCGTGCCGCATAGGTGGCGGCGCCGAAACCGCCGAGCGAGGCCCCGACCAGCCAGGTTTCGTCGTATCCGGCTTCATGGATCGCGTCGATCACGTCGTCGGTGATGCGCTCGTGAATGATGCGGCGGGCGTAATAGCCGTAGTGGGCATCGACCGCTACCGCGTCGGCCGCGATGCGGTGCGCCCGGAGCGCCTCGATGAAACCGCGCCGCTCGAAATCCTCCGCCAGATCGTCGATTCCCGGAAGGAACACGATCATCGTGTCGTGCCGCCGATGGCCGGTGTATTCCAGTTTCAGCAGCGGAGCAGGTGCATCGAGCGGATTCAGTCGCGGCGCATGCAGAGCCAGCTTGGCACGCACGCTGCGTTCGAGACGCCTGATGCGGTATGAAAGTTGCGAAAGCATGAAATCCGCCAATTGAATTCGCCGAACCGATGCCGTTGTGCTTGCGTGGCGTCAAGCGCGGGCACGGCGTGCGCAGGTCTGCAGTGAGACCATGCAGCTCGGTTCTGGTGCGATCGTTTCCAAGGGAGACACGATGACGGAGCAATCCGGCAGTGCGGCAAGCGACGGCCGTTCGCTGTGCTATGGAACGTATGCATGGCTGGTGTTTTCGCTGCTGCTGGTCGCGTTCGCGATCTGCGCGCCGTTCGCCGGCCGGCGACGCGCGCGGCGGCTCGCGCGGTCTTTCTCCCGCGCCATCTTCCGTCTGGCCGGGATGCCGGTTTCGGCGATCGGGCTGGAACGTCTGCCCGCCGGACCGCATGTGCTGATTGCCAACCATGCCAGTTTCCTAGACCCGCTGCTGCTCATCGCGCTGCTGCCGGCCGATCCCGGCTATGCCTACACCACGCGCCGGCAGTACCGGATACAGGCGCTGCTGTGGCCGATCCTGCGCAGCGTCGGCACCCTGATCCTGCGTCCGCACGCAGAGAGCCGCCACACGGTCAACCTCGGCATCCTGGAGGCCGCACTGGCGCACGGCGAGAACCTGGTCGTGTTTCCGGAAGGCGAATTCAGGCGCGAGCCGGGCCTGCGCCATTTCCATACCGGCGCCTTCGTGACCGCCGCCGAGGCCGGCGTGCCGCTGGTGGTCGCGGGCCTGCGCGGCACGCGCGCCGCGCTGCCGGTGTTTTCCTGGTGTCCGAAGCGCCGGCCGCTGACACTGGAAATCGGGCCGGTGTTGCACGCGCACGGTCGCGATGCCGAAGCGGCGCATGCGCTGGCTGCCGCCGCGCGCGATGCAATGGCGCCGCTGGTCGGAGAAGGGCGGATCGACGAGACGGGCTGAAGGCATCCGCCTGTTCGGGAATCCTCAATCCGCCGTTCAGGCGCGCGATGTTGCCACCTTGACGACGCCTTTTCGCGCGGCTTCTGGTATCAATGCGATCTGCTTCCAGAGTTTTCCGCATGTCCGCCTTCGTCCCCTCCGTCGGCCTGTTCCGGCCGGATGAATCCGCCGCCTACAGCTATCCGGAACATATCGATCGTGCCAGTCTGGCCGCGCTGCCGCGCAGCCCCGGCATCTACATCTTCGAGGATGCGCGCGCGCGGCCGCTGTACATCGGCAAGAGCGTCAACATCCGCGCGCGTGTGCTGTCGCACCTGCGCACGCCGGACGAGGCGCGCCTGCTGCAGCAGACGCACCGGATCGACTTTCGCCGCACCGCCGGCGAGCTCGGCGCCCTGTTGCTGGAATCGCATCTGATCAAGGCGCTGCAACCGGTGCACAACAAGCTGCTGCGCCGCACGCGCGAGATGTGCGCGTTCCGGCTCGATGGCGACGTGCCGGTGCTGGTGCACGCCCGCGACCTCGATTTCGCGCGCACGCAAAACCTGTACGGCCTGTTCGCGACGCGCCGCGCGGCGCTCGAACGCCTGCGCGAGCTGGTCGATGCGCATCGGCTGTGTCCGGTGGCGTGCGGGCTGGAGGCGCCGGGGCGGGCAGGGCGGCCGTGCTTTGCCTGCCAGCTCGGACGCTGCGCCGGCGCCTGCGTCGGGCGGGAATCGCGCGCGCGGCATGCGCGGCGTCTGGCCGTTGCGCTGGAGGATTGGCGCGTGCCTGTATGGCCTTATCCGGGCGCGGTCGGCATCGTCGAAACCGGCGACGGCCTGCGCCAGATGCACGTGGTCGATCACTGGTGCTATCTCGGCACGCACGACCAGCGGTTCCCGTCCTGCGCGCCCGCCGGTGGGCAAGCGCGTTTCGACGTCGACACCTATTCGATCCTGGTCGAGCCGTTGATGCTCGGACAACTGGAAGTGCGGCTCCTGAAGCCGCGCCGGCGCGCCGGAAACAGGTCCGTTTCGGGAGCCTGGGCGTGAACCGGAAAATCGTCTTCGCAGTCATCGTCGCCGGTGCGGCAGCCGTGCTGATCGGGTGCACGCCGCAGGACGGGCAGGCCGGCGTCTTCATCGATGCGACGGACCGGCAACTGGTCGCGCGCGGCGCACAGCTCTACGCAACGCATTGCGCGGCCTGCCACGGCGCCGCGCTGCAAGGCCAGCCGAACTGGCGCGAGCGCCTGCCGAACGGCCGCCTGCCGGCGCCGCCGCACGACGCCACCGGCCACACCTGGCACCATCCGGACACGCAACTGTTCGATATCGTGAAGAATGGCCTGGTGCCCGGGCGGACTGCGCCGGAAGGCTACGAGAGCGACATGCCCGCCTATGCAGGGGTATTGCCGGACGAGGACATCGTGGCCGTGCTCGCCTACATCAAGAGCACCTGGCCGCAGCAGGCGCGCGATATGCAGGCGCAGGTGAGCCGCGAGCAGGCGCGGCGCTGATTGCCCGCCGCTCAAGCAGGCGGGTCGTCGTGCGCGATCTTGCGCATCGGCAGCGGCGCATGGGCGTGGTTCAGCGGTCCGTGTCCGTGGCCGGTGTGCACGTCGGCGCCGGCGGCGAGCGCTGCGCTCACATAGCCGCGCGCCAGCCGCACCGCCTCGTCCAGCGCATGGCCGAGCGCGAGATGGCAGGCGATCGCCGACGACAGCGTGCAGCCGGTGCCGTGGACGTTGCGGGTATGCACGCGCGGCGCGGCCATGCGCAACGGCGCCTGCCCGGCGCGCAGCAGCAGGTCCGGCACCT
>Ga0164243_10008475_pt1 | contig 15139 bp, 22 predicted proteins | sample OricompcompostOP_FD_108781 | JGI IMG/M metagenome (GOLD analysis project Ga0164243, IMG submission 108781) | Organic Plus compost microbial communities from Emeryville, California, USA - Original compost - Organic plus compost (OP) | ecosystem: Engineered > Solid waste > Mixed feedstock >... | reverse complement strand
TGGACGGACCTGATGGGCGTCCGCTACACCTGCGTGCGCGACGACGGCTCGCTGCCAGACGCCCCCACCTACACCTGCTCGCCGGCCATCCCGATCCCCTAGCGCGCCCTCGGCAGGTCCCGCCAGGCGTTCACGCACCAGCTGTGGATGAACACCGGCGTCGTCCCGCCGATCCACCCCACCCGGGTGTCGGCGCCGCTCTGGCCGCATCCCAGGCACGCCTTCCCTGCCCGCTGGTCCGGGGTGAGCCCGGCCACCGGCTTCCCGGACCCGTCGTGGCCGCGGGTCAGCTGGATCAACGTCACGTCCACGTTCGCATCGTACACACGTTCGAAGGAGTGTCCATGTCCGAGATTCCGAACCCCGGCAGCACGGAGCCCGTGCTCAGCGCCGGCACCATCACCGCCGTCGCCACCGCCGTGCTCGCCCTGCTCGTCAGCTTCGCCATCCCCGTCAGCGACGCCCAGCAGACCGCCATCCTCGGCGTCGTGGCTGTCGCGGCACCGATCATCGTGGGCATCTGGGGCCGCAACAAGGCCTACAGCCCGGCCACCGTGGCGCGCCTGCTCGACTCGACCCGCCGCTGAGCCGCAGCCTGCGCTACCGCCTCTGGCGGCGCGGCCGATCCCTTTATGTGTGGGGTGCGGTGCCTGTCATCTCGCCCTACGCGGATCGGCTCATGGCCGCGGCGTTCGACGGCCACCGGTGTCGCTACATCGTGGTGCAGCCGTGAGCCGCCGCTGGTGGTGCCGTCACACCTGGCGTGCGGCGGTCGCCGCGTGGGGCCGCCTACGGTCCGCGTGATGGTGCCCCTTCACCGATGAAGCCCCCTCTGCCTTCGGGCGGAGGGGGCTTCTCTGCGTCTACAGGTGGATCTGGATGGCGTCGGTGGGGTCGCCGTCCCAATCGAGGTCGAACCCGTGCGCGGCCAGGATCCGGTAGATGACCACCCCGACGTCGACGTCATCCCAGGGGTAGCTGACATACAGGGTCGAGGCGGGTACCGGGTTGTCGGGCGAGTGGTAGCGCGGCCCGCCACGCCACGTGCCGTCGGGCAGGTGGATGAGGGCGATCCGCTCGCCGTGCTTCTCGGTGGCGTCGCACCAGGCGTCGCCGGTGGTCTTGGGACCGGCGGACAGCACGAGGGTGATGCCCTGCCGCGTGAGGTCGGCGCCTGCGGTTTCGAGGGCCTGACGGGTGGTCTGGGTCGTGGTCGTCATGGGAGCGCTCCTGTCTAGGCGGTGATGATGTTGAACCAGCCGTAGGCGATCCGGCAGTACCGCGGGTCGGCCATGGCCTCGAGGGCGCCGTCGTGGACGACCCGGTAGTCCTCCCACACGATGTTGGCGGCGTGGGCCTCGGCCGCCTCGATCGCGAGGATCGTCGCGTCGTCTTCGAATGCCGCGTCCGAGAGGACGATCTCTTCCCAGGTCTTTACTATCTCTGCGTCCGTCATGCTAGTAGTCTAACGCGTTAGAATCCGTCTGTCTAGTACCCTAGAAACAGGGATTTGGAGGGGGCCGGTTGCCCGGCCCCCGATCCCGTCAGAGGATGTAGTTGGATTCGATCGACTCGATGACGGCCCGGATGCCCGGCTTCTCGGCCTCGGTCGCGCCCTTGGCCAGCATCGCCTTGCAGTCGGCGAGCACATCCCGCAGCGCCTCCTTCTTCATTTCCTCGGCGGCGTCTTCCAGGAGGCTGATCGCTTTCTCAATCTTCGTCATGCTCATATTCTAACGCGCTAGAAACAGAAGAGGCAAGGGGATTGCGCGAGATTTTTCTAGTGGATTAGACTCGCCTGCATGACGAACGAAGAGACACTCGATGCTCTGGGCGCGGTCCGTGACGAGATCGCCGCCCTGCGCGAGGCGGTCGCCTACTCTGAAGGGCACCGTGACAACCTGGCCCGCGAGCTGCGCAAGGCCGGCGTCGACGTGGCGGTCATCGCCGAGGCCGCCGGCGTCACCCCGAAGCGCATCTACCAGCTCGGCTACCCGAAACGTGAGGACTAGCGCCGCTTCGAGATCCGTGTCGCCCTGGCCGCGGCGCGGGCCTCCGGCGTCTGGTGGCATTCGTGGCTGCACGGCACTGGCCGGTCAGCGCGGTTGCCGGCGTGGATCGTCCCGGGGCAGGCGGCGCAGTCAGGCTTGAGCGTCGTGCCGGCCGCCGTCCCGCCGTGACAGGCCATCGAGATGTACTTGCGGGTCATCCACAGCTTGTCGTCGGGTGCCGGCCGCGGCGTGCTCACGGCCACACCAACGCGGAGACGGTCACCACGGCGGCGACGGCGACCAGCAGCAGGCCAGGCCACATCCGCCACGTCTTGCGCTCGCGCGGTCCGGCGAGGCCCAGGCCGACGCCCAAGCTGTGCCGGCGGGCGGGAGTGTCGTAGCTGTCCAGTGGCATCTCGGCCTCCGGGGGCGAGCTGTGCACGGGAGGTAGGGGCCGCGGCCGGCCGCACGCGGGGTACGGGCCGGCCGCGACGTCGGGAACACAAACGCCGCCAAAGCATCCGTGTCCCTCGCCTCACAGCCTAGGTAACCCGGTTACCCAGGTCCAGACTGGGAGCACCAAGAGTTGAGAGGAGGGTGCGAACCGTGATCGAATTGGCGAGCCGCCAAAGCATCAGGAGCACCATCGTGTCCGCATCGACCTCTGACTACCAGCGTGTCATCGACGGAATCCGCGCCGACATCGCAGCCGGTCGCCTCCAGCGGGGAGACGCGCTGCCCTCGACGCCGAAGCTCGCCGCCCAGTACGACGTTTCCGAGTCGACGATCAAGAACGCCGTGCGCCTGCTGCGGGAGACCGGCGTGCTGCGCGGCCACCCAGGCAAGGCCGTTTACGTCGCCTAGGGCCTACCTGTGGAAGGGCCCCGGGCAGTGGTTGGCTGCCGCGCGCCCGCCTAGGCCGAGCATCACCAGGGCGACGACCGTGGCAAAGCCGAGCAGCACGAGACCGTAGTTCATGACCACCCAGACCAGCCCGGCGACGGCGCCCGCCGTGCCGACCGCGACGACACCGAGCACGATCGGCGTGATCGCCCGGGACCGCTGCGGAACGGCCCGCTGCGACCGGGTCTGGACCGGCATCCGCGCGGCGACCGGCCGGGCGACGGTGCGGACGTTCGTGGCGTGCACCCCGCGGGGCCGAGCAGCCACCCGCGCGACGGTGCCGGTGGGGTTCGCAGCCGGTGTTCGCAGTCGGCGGGCCGGCGTGTTCTCATTGACGTTCATGATCAGATCCTTCTTCCTGTCTTGATCACTCTCTGACGTACGGACCGTCCGGACGAAGGGCATGTGGACCGTCCGGAACCCCCGTCCATACGGGCCTCTGCCTGGGAGCCGGCGCCGCTGGCCGGCCATCGTGCGGACCGTATGGACGGCTACGGCACGTGCTCGACCTGGATCTCGTACCAGCCGTGTTCCGGCCGTGACAGCAGGGGCGCCGACCCGAGCGTGAGCTGCACGAGGGCCTTCTGAAGCCACGAGCCCGACATGCCGGTGCGGTACAGAACCTCCGACAGGTCGGGAGCCCGGAACCGCGTCGTGCCCGAGTTGGCGAGGTCGTGGAGGTAGGCGCGTAGCTCGTCGCGCGCCTGGGCCGGCGTCATGGGCTTCCCGTCCGGGTCGAACGCCACCCGCTTCGTTCCTGGCGGCACGGTGACCGGCGCGGCCGGGTCGACGTCGTCCGGCGGGTCGTCCAGGTCGAGCGCGGCGTTGGGCTCGTCGTCGAGCTCCGGCTCTTCCTCGGCTTCTTCCTCGACCGGTGCGGGGCCCGTTGGCTCGCGGCGTGCCGGCGGCGGGCCGGCCACCGCGGCGATTGCGTCCGCCCGGTCGTCCTCCGAGGCGGGCGGGGCGAACGTGCGGGCCGGCATCGACCAGCGGCGCCGGTCCGTGCCGGCGATCTCCGCGTAGACCATGCCCGGCTTGCTGGCCTTCCACCGCCACGGCATCGCCCCGGCCTTGATGGTGTCCTCGTCGAGAGCCATGTCGGCGTCGGTCTCGTCGCGCACGCCCAGGCACAGCGAGGTGCCGATGTTGCTGCGCGCGCTGGTCGGGAACCGGTCGTGGCTGGCTCGCTGCAGGCCGGCGACCATCGACACGCCGACCGAGCGCAGTGACTCCGTCAGGTCGACGAAGATGCGGTTGCCGGCCGCGATCTGGGCGGCTTCGTCGAGCAGGACCACCCGGAAGGGCGGGCACTTCGGGCAGCCGCGCATCCATTCCTTGTGGCCGTGCGAGCCCATCTGCGCCGAGCGGACCGGGACCGCGGCGAGAAGGTCGTCGAGCATGTCGTCGACCTCGGCCTCCGTGGTGGCGAGCCGGGCGGCGCCGTCGAGCAGCCAGCGCGGGGACTGGCCGGCCTTGCGTGCGTCGCCCACCCAGATTTCGGCGTCGCGTCTGGTCAGCACCTCTTCGGCCAGGCGGAGGAATATCTCCGTCTTGCCGGCCCCGGACATGCCGACGATCAGCACGTGGGTGGCGTTGCGGTGCGCCTTCGGATCACCGGGCAGGTAGAGCTCGAACGGCTCGGAGTCCTCCATCACGCCCAGGACGATCGGGTCGGCGATCGAGCCGCCCGGGCGCGACGGGCCCGGCCACGGCCGCGGCTCGACCAGCTGGTCGACGGGCACGACCTCGATGCGGCCGCGGCGCTCCGACGTGTCCGACGGAATCACCCGCACCGCGGTCGCCGGCACGTCGTGCAGGGAGGCGATCTCCTCGCGGACCTCGGCGACACCGCCGATCAGGTCGCCCGGCTCCATTGTGATGCCGGCCGTCACCTTGCCGCCGGTGACCGTCGCCCGGCCGAACCGCGCGCCCTTCAACTGCTTGATCTTGTCGCCGAGGTCGCCGAGCTGATCGCCGGTCTCCGACCTGCCGCCCTCGGCCATCACCCGGCGGACGGCGACCACGATGGACGCGGTCAGCCCGCCGATGACGAGCACGATCGGCAGCGGCCCGGCGGCCGGCCCGGCGATGACGGCGGCGATCACCCACGTCGCGCCAAGCGCCGCCAGGCCGGTCGCCATCGTCTGCATGAGCTGGCCGCGCGGCGCGGACGCCCGCCAGGTGAAGGCGACGATGACGATCGCGCACACCGTGAGCAGCGCCGCGACGGCTGGCGAGTCGCCCCACGCCCGGTGGGCCAGGAACGTCGTCGGGATCGCGGCGACCACCGACAGCGGCGTGATCAGGTACGGCCACAGCGGCAGCCGCACCGTGTGCACGGACCCGTAGCCGGCGGACTTCGGCATGCGCGTCTTCGCCATCTCAGCCTGCCTTGAACTCGAAGCCGCGGGACTCCCGCCGCTTGGCGCCGGCGTGCTCCAGCTCGTAGCCGTAGACGGCCTCGAACCGGTTGCCGGACGTGATGATGTACTTGCTGGCGATGACCAACGCTTCCGCGGCCTGCCCGATCGGCCGGGTCACGTAGGCGGCCCGGTAGCGGGCGGTCATCCCGCCCACCGTGATGCCCCGGTTGGCCCGCCGCAGCTTGGCCTGGAGCTCGCTGGCGGTGATGCCGAGCTCCAGGGCGCCGGCGTGCAACACCCGACGCCCTTCCTCCACGAACTCCATGAACGACAGGTTGTCGCTGATGCCGTCCGCCATCACGAACGGCGAGCGGCGGCTCTTGGCTCCGTCGGTCATGGTCAGGCCGTCTGGGGTGTGACGAGCCGGTCGACGATCGCGTCGATCAGCTTCTCGGTGCCCGACGTGGCCGGCACCTCGAGGTCGCGGCGGGCCACCTCCAGGGCCCACAGGCTGAGGCTGTCGAGCGCCTCCCTGATCCGGTCGTGGCGCAGGTTGCGCAGCTCCACCACCGTGTTCAGCTCGTAGGCGGCGGTGTCGGCGCGGCGGAGGCACTGCGCGCGGTTGCCGCCGTGCTGGTGCAGCTCACCGCCCTTGCTGTCGACGATCATCAGCGTCCAGTTCTGAGGGTTGTCGATGTCGGTGATCTCGCGACCGGGCACCAGCCGGATGATCACGCTGGTCCGGTAGAGGCTGATGACGCGGTAGGCGTACCAGGGCCAGGACGACACCAGCCAGCCCGGCCGGGTCGTGAACTCCTGGAGCAGCGCGGGGACCTTCATGGTCATTTCCCTTCGATTCGACGTTGGATGACGCGGCGGAGCGCGGTGTCGGTGTGGGCGTGGATGCCGAACGCGACCCGGGCGATGCCCAGCCCCCGCTTGTCGAGGCCGGCGAGGGCCCGCTCCAGCTCGGCGCCACGCAGGTTGGGCAGCTCGCGCACCTCGGCGGCGGCGCGCTCGATGCGGACGTTCTCCTGCAGGCAGCCGGTGAGGTTGGCCCCGCAGGTCAAGAAGGCGTCGTCGCCGGAGGGGCGCAACTCCAGCCACCAGTTCTGCGCGCTCTCGTCGAGCGGCCGGAGGCGGACCTCCATGTCGACGCCGATCACGCGGAACGAGTTGTAGGCGTACCAGAACCCGTGCTGGTGGCTGACGGTCCAGTGCCGGCGCCCAGCCAGCTCGTGCACGGCGGCGATCATCTCGGTGGTGGATGGCACGTCGTCTCCTCTCAGATGTCCCACGGCCAGCCACCGCGGCCGCCGTAGTTCTGCCGGGTCCGGCCCGTCACACCCCAGGCGATGAAGCCCGCGAGGCCGGCGATCGCGCCGACAAGGACCGGGTCGCCGCCGGTGCGCCAGGCGATCAGCGCCGCCACGAGGGCGACGACCAGCCCGGCGGCCATGGCCTCAAGAACGCGCATCGCTGGCCCCCACAAGCTCGTCGGTCGGGGTGACACGTTCGGCGTCGGCAGCGTCAAACCAGCGCTTGACCGTCCGGTCCGACCGCCCCACGAGGGCGGCGATCGTGTCCCGGGGCATGTCCGGCTCGGTGGCCCGTAGCGAGAGCGCGATACGCCGCGCCTGCTCGGCGGTGTAGCTGACACCGGACTGGCCGCCACCTGCGTTGATCTCCGGCACCTCGGCGGGCTCGACCGGCCGCGGCGCGACGTCGACCAGCACGGGGAGCACGGCCGGGGTGTCAGCCGGCATGTCCGTCACCGGCTCCACGTGACGCGGCTTCGCGATGACCGCCAGCGCCAGCGTGATCAGCAGGTGGACCGACAGGAACAGGGTCACCGCGGGGATGGCGGACACACCCATCGCGACGTCCGGCGGGAGGTCGAGCGTCCCGCCCTTGATCCGCGCGTGCGCCGCGTTGCAGAGCACCGAGACGACGACACCCACGATGACGACCAGCCACGGGTAGACGACCACGCGGTCGCCAAAACGCAGCACGATCGCGGTGATCGTCGCGACCATCATGGCGCCGTCGATCGACACCGGCAGCAGCCAGGCGATGTCAGGGGAGACGCCGGCCGAGATGCCGACGGAGCGGATCGCGTCGAAGGACAGGGCGAAGCCGGCCGCGATGACCGCGAGGGTGCCGAGGGCGGCGACGACGCAGCCGAGGACGACGAGCGCGACCGTGCCCCGCTCGCGCCAGGTCGGGGGTTTCATGCCGCACAGTGTTGCACAGTTTGGCCAGTCTGGACACTCTGGCCAGTCGATGGTGTACTGACCTGGTGATCGCGTATGCCCTGAGCAGCCGGTACCATCTGGCCAACCCGACGAAAGCGAGCCAGATGGACGACCCGGCCGAGCTGGAGCGCCGCCTACGCGCCGGCGGCGACCGCGCCTGGCTGCGTCCCGGCGAGATCGCGGCGGTGCTGCGGGTCAGCCGGTCCACTGTCGGCAACTGGCTCGCCGCCGGGAAGATCCGCTACCGGATGAAGGCGGGCGGCATCCAACGTCTCGGCAACCCGGTGGACGTGCTGCGCCTGCTCGACGAGTCCCGTGAGGACCAGCCGTCCGAGTAACCGCTAGCGGCCACGGGAGCGATACCACCTGATCACCCGGCGGGGGTCAGTCAACCGGCCGACCTGCAGTGGACCGGTCCGATGTGTGTTAAGGCCGGGTTACGGGATCCCCGTGACCCGGCGTTTCGTCGTACCGTGGCCCCTTCACACCGAGGTCGACGGGGGACAATGTGAGCGCGCACGCTGGGCGGACTCGCGATCGTCACCCGTACGTGCCGCGGTCGTTGATTTGACACACGGCACGCGGGGTGCCGTGTCACCGCGCTTGGGTGGGCCGCCGGCCGGGCGGCGCCGCCGGAGGTGACCCGCCAAACCACCTCCGCTCTTCCGCCACGGAGATCGGAGCACTGCCCCAATGATCCAGTCAGAAGAACGCCCAGATTCCCCCGCTACCCTCGCTCGGATCTTCGCCTACGTCGCCGGGCCCCTGGGCGCGTGCCTCCTGCTGTTCGACACCATCGCCTGGCTGGGTCACCTGCCACGGATCCCCGGTAACGCCCACGACATCCTGATGGTGATCATCGGTGTGCCCGCCGCCATCGCCGTGCTGCTGTGGGCGCAGGGCCACCGCCAGCGCCAGGTGCTCACCCTCGTCGACGACCGCGCCGAGCAAGAGCGGCGCGGCTACGAGCGCGGCCGAGCCGAAGGCTACGAGGAGGGCTACAACCAGGGCTGGCTTGAAGGCGCGGCGAGTCGGGCGCCGCGTGACGTCAGCACCCAGGGCCACGCCAGGGTGAGGCAGATCCGGGCCGGCAACGACCACTGAAACACTGTGGCGACAACCTTCTTATTCTGCGTCGATTCTCAGTGGCGACCTGCATCTCTGCAGGTCGCCACACTGTTCCCGACCGGATAACTACGGATCAGAAGGTTAGGGGTTCGAGTCCCTTCGGGCGCGCAACAGAAGCCCTGGCCAGCGGCAACGCTGGTCAGGGCTTTCAAGTTTATCTATGTGGATTTGAACCGTCCCCCGAGAACCCCCGGTAACGGTCTGTGGGCGGTCGGGTTCGGCTCGGCCCGCTGGCCGTGGGCGTTACGCGACCCGGCGTGGTCCGGAGCGCGGGGTTGACCGCCGCGACCCGCCGAGCTGTCCGAGGCGAGGCCATAGGCAGCAGGCTGGCGCCGTGTGGTCCGGGGAGGAGCAACCCGATGGGTACGCGTTGCGCGGGCGCGTCCCGGTTGGGGTGGTGCGAGTGCGGCATGGGCGTGTGGGCCATGTCCGCTGGAGCGCTGACATTAAGAGATACAGATTCCGGGCCCGTTCTGGACAACACGAGATCGGCCAGCCGTCGGGTGCGGGCCAGGACCGCACCCGAGAAAGCACCCCGCATGCAAGATCATAAAGGGGTCTGAGCTGTGGAACCATCGGGCTCGTCCGCAAGGATGGCCGCCCGATCCATCCCCGGATCGCCTCCGCCCGGCTCCGGCCGCCCCCGTCAAACCGTGCGGGTTTCTCCTGCGGCTGTGCGACCTGCGGCATGACACCGCCCGGCGCCCCTTGGCCCACGAAGCTCGGCGCGCCCAACCTCGGTGCGCCGGCGAGACCGTCGACAATGATGGCGAGCCTAGCCGTGCAGGACGCGACTTCGCGCCCTGCACGGCATGGACATTCTCCCCGTTCGCTCGGTCAGTTGACGTAGAAGTAGTAGTTCGTCGGGTCAGACAACATGTCGTCCGCTGTGCGTCCACGTACCGTCATGCTGTGGTAGCTGCTCGTCGGTGTGAACGTGACGGTCGCCCGGCCATCGCCGTCCGCCGCGACGGTTGCCGGCTCGCCGCTGTCGATCACGTACTCGAACTCGACCACGCCGGGGTTGCCCGCGACGAACTGGAAGTCGCCGGGGACACCGATGCCGCCGCCCCACTGCCCGAGCGGATACGTCTCCGACGTAACCCGCGGTGCCGTGCCTACGAGGAACGGGTAGTCGGTCTGCGGCGTGAACGTGCCCTCCGCGTCGCGGCCCCGCACCGAGAACACGTTCTCGCCGTTGCGGTCCATTGTCAGCAGCACGTCGGTGGTCAACGAGTTCTCGGCTCGTGCGATGCTCAGCCACGGGCCGTCGTTCAGCCGGTATTCGTACGTCGTGACCTCGCTGATCTCCGTGTAGAAGCCGAACGGGGCCTCACTGCCCAGACCGCCCCGTGGCGTGTACTCGTTGTACGCGCTCACCACGCGAACGCTGGGGTCGCGGACGGAGAAGTCGTAGCGCCGCTGCGCGCTCGCCGTGCCGTCGGCGTCGACGCTGGTCACCAGCAGCGTGGTCCAGCCGGAGCCCAGCGGCGTGATCGAGACGGTCGCCCGCCCGTCGGCGCCGGCGGCGGCGACCTCTTGGGTGCCGCTGTCGCTCAGCGAGTAGCGGTATTCGGCGACGTCGGGACGGCCCGGGTTGAAGGTGAACTGGCCGGACTGGCCGGGCTGCCCACTGAAGGCGCCCTCCGGGTAGTCGGTGGAGGTCACCACCGGCGCGTCGCTGACCTCGAACGTGTAGACCCGGGAGGGGGAGAGCGACCCGTCCAGGAACCGGGTACGCACGCTCAGTGTGTGTACGCCCGACCGCTCCGGTGTGAACCTCACCAGGGCATGGCTGGACTCGTCGTCGATCGTCTGCTCAGGATCGTCGTCGAAGTGGTAGAGGAAGACGTCGACATCGGGCATGCCCGTTCCGAGGTTGAACTCACCTCCGATTCCGACGCCACCGGACGGTGCGTAGTCGGGGTATGTGCTGGACGACACATACGGCTTTGTCTCGAGCACGTTGAACTGATACTGGCTGATCTCGGACACGATGCCGTCGGCACCGATGCTACGCACGTCGAGGGTCGTCCAGCCCGACTCGGTGGGCGTCCACTGTAGAACCGCGACGCCATCGCCGGCAGCATCGAGGCGTTGGAACTCGTCGTAGTTGAAGGCGTACTCGTAGGCCACCACGCCGGTGCGCCCGGGCCGGAAGGTGAAGCTGCCCGGACGGTCGACGACACCGTCGTGGTCCGGGAAGGCGAAGTCCGCCGAGTCGACGAACGGCACGTCGGTGACGTCGACGTTCTGCGTCGAGGCGCCGACGAGCGTCGTGCCGTCGTACGAACTGACCTGAAGTTTGGTGAAGCCCGGTTCGGTGAACGTCACGGACGTCTCGGCGGTCCCGTCGGCACCAGCTGGGATCCTCGTCTCGGCACCGTCACCGACCCGCACGCCGAACTCGGTGACACCCTCGACATAGGACCGGATGCGCACCAGGCTGGGCAGGCCGACGCCACCCATCGTCACCTGCGCGTCGGGCGTTGTGCTGCGGACGAGGAATTCGTAGCGGGTCGCCGGTGACCGGTTGCCGGCCGCATCGATACTCTGCACGGTCAGCGACTCGACGTACGATGTCGGGGTGTATTCCAGAGTGACGGCAGCGCCCGGCTTCGGCGTCGGGACGTAGTTGTACGCCTCGCCGAACCTGCCCCAGTAATAGCCCGCGACGTCTGCGGAGCCGCTGGCGGTGAACCGGAACGTGCCCGGAACCCCGGTGCCGCCGTGGGGGGTGCCATCGGCGGGGTACGCCGTCGAGCTGACGCCCGGCGCCGCCGGTGCTTGACTGTCGACCTTCATATAGCACGGCTTGGCCCAGCCGGACTCGTCGTGCCCGTCGGAGACCTTGGCGGTCCAGGCGACGGTCGTGCCGTGCGGATACTGCGCCATCTCCCACTCGGTCTTGGACAGCGTGCTGCCGTAGCTGGCGCCAGGCTTCTCGACGCGCTGGTCCTCGTGGCCGACCGGCCAGGCGGCGAAGATCCCGCTGGACCAGTCGAACTGGTCGGTGTCGGCACCCTCGACCATCAGGCTCTGGTTGGCCGCGTTGACCAGCGTCGGCTTGCGCTTGGTGCCACAGGCCCACGATGGAAACTCGTGTCCGATCCGGGAAACCGTGGGCGCGGAATTCCACTCGGCGCGCAGGCCGGGGAACGGGGCGAGCCTGCGACCGTGCGTCAGGTCGGCCTCGAGGTTCTGCGGCACCCTGATCTCCACCGTCAGCGTCTCGTCGCCACGGTTGGCCGCCTTCTGGAGTGCGGCCCTGATGTCCCAGACGAGGTAGCCCGGGCAGTCGGCGGAGCCGCCGGCCAGCGCGGTGCTCAGCAACTCTCGCTGGCGGGGCCGGGTGTTCCAGGTGGTTGACGCGGAGATCGGGTCGGTCCGCCAGATCTGCACCGGCTGTGCCGACGAACAGTCCGCCGCGGAGCGTTCCTGAACGTAGACCTCGGCCAGGTGTATGACAGATCCTTCGAACCGGCTGATGTCGAAGGTGAAGTATGACCGGTAGCGATGCTTCACTCCCGCGGTGTCGTTGGCCGCCCCGATGGGCGCGTCACCGGCCGAGTTGACGAACGCCGTGTCCGGCTCGCGCGAATCGACATACGCCCAACCTGATTTGCCCACGGTTTCCTGCGAATATGCCTGCGCTGGCACGGCCAGGCCGCCCACCGCCAACAGAGCGCCAACCAGGGCGCTCAAGGGTCTCCACGCGCGCACTCCGAACCCGCCTCCCCATGATGACGACGGCAAGGACCGTCGATGGCGGGATCATAGCGGCGGCCGGGAGCGGTCGATGTCCCGCCGTCCAAAATGGACTCAAGCGGGCGTTTGACGACCAGATCGCTCGCGAACATCTAAATCGGTTGTTGCCCTCTTGGCCCGCGTCTAGTGTGCGGTGATGCATTCGCGACTGTCAGCGGTAACCTTCGATGCGCGCGACACGCTGCGCCTGGCGCGGTTCTGGGCCGGCATGCTCGGCCGGGAGATCGTCGACGATGCCGGCGGTCTGCTCCTGCCCGGCGGGGACACCCAGCTCGGCCTCCGGTTCGTCGCCAGCGACTCCGAGAACACGGGGCTCAACCGCCTGCATCTCCACCTGACCAGTGCCAGCCCGGCCGACCAGCAGCAGATCGTGGCGACGGCGCTCGGGCTCGGCGCCAGCCATCTCGACGTCGGGCAGCGCCCCGAGGATGGGCACATCGTCCTGGCCGACCCCGGGGGCAACGAGTTCTGCGTGATCGAGCCCGGCAACGCCTTCCTCGCCGGGTGCGGCTTTCTCGGTGAGCTCGCCTGCGACGGCACCCGAGACGTCGGCCTCTTCTGGAGCGAAGCGCTCGGCTGGCCCCTGGTGTGGGACCAAAACCAGGAAACCGCGATCCAGTCACCGTACGGCGGCACGAAGGTCGCCTGGGGCGGCCCGCCCGTGGCCCCGAAAGAGGGACGGAACCGGCAGCGCTTCGACCTCGCCCCGGCCGGCGGCGACCAGCAAACGGCCGTCGACCGGCTGGTGTCCCTCGGGGCCACTCGGCTCGAGGTCGGTGACGACGGCACCGTCATGCTCGCCGATCCCGACGGCAACGAGTTCTGCGTGAGAGGAAACTGACCCGCTGGAGGAGCCCACTGTCAGGCCGGGGTTGACTCGTATCTCAACGGAAGGCAGCTGCCGCAGGGGCGATAGCCGGCCGCGACCGCTGTGGCCTCGTCGGCGAAGAAGGCCCGGAACCGCCCGCGAGCTCGTCCCGCGTATGCATCGACCGGAACTCCGCTGTCTCGGCGTCGGTCAGCAATCTCGGCAGCAACGCGCCGCCGTATTCGTTGACCTCGCTGGTGATGGCGTTCCAGCCACCGGATTCGGCCCGGTCCATCCACCGATCGCTCATGCTGCCTGCTCCAGGTTGAGAAGGGCGGTCTTGGCGGCGGGACCGCCGATGTAGCCGCCGAGCGTTCCGTCGGTGCGGAGCACCCGGTGGCATGGGACGACGACCGGGAGGGGATTCGTCGCGCAGGCTGAGCCGACCGCGCGGACGGCCTTCGGGTTGCCGACGATCTCCGCGACCTCCTTGTACGAAGAGGTGTGTCCGTACGCGATCCGGGAGAGGTGGCGTTGCACCGCCTGCCGGAAGCCGCTGGAGAGGGAGAAGTCCAACGACAGGTCGAAGCCCTTCCGCCGGCCGGCGAAGTATTCGTCGAGCTCCCGGGCCGCGAGGTCGAGGCGTTTCGGGGCCCGCAGGATGCGCGGGCTGAGCTTGAAAGCGAGCGTGTCGAGGACCCGGCCGTGGTCTTCGCTGTCGTACGCGACCCTCACCAGGCCCAGCTCGGTCGCGGCGAGCAGCAGCGAGCCCACCGGAGTGTCGACGGTCGTATAGGCGACGTCGAGCAGGCCTTCGCGGCCGGCCGCCTCTTCCAGGGTGCGGTGGAGACGCGCCATCGCCCCGGAGTCTGCGGAAGCGAGGGCGACCAGGGCAGACACGTCCGGCTCACCGGTCATCGTGGTGCTCCTTTCGGGAATGCGCCGGGATAGGTCGTTCGTAGGCTGTTGATGCCGTCGGACGCTGCCCTGCGCGCCGCGTCCGTGGATCCGCCGAGGATCTTGGCGACCTCGGCATACGGCAGGCCGACCACGTAGTGGTAGGCAACGGCCTGACGTTGTTTGGATGGGAGCGCCTTCACGGCGTCCCACAGGTCGTGGTTGTCCGGCCCGGGAACGCCGATCGACGACGGTCGCTCCGGAAGGTCGGCGGTGGGTACGGCGTGACGTTGTCGGGCCCGGATGATGTCGACGCTCTTCCGATGGGCGATCGTCACCAGCCAAGCCTCCACATTGGCGTCTTCCGGAAGCTCGGGATAGGCGCGCATCGCGGCGAGGAACGTCTCCGACCAGGCGTCGTCGGCGTCGTGTGGCCCGACCACGACCCGGCACACGCGCAGAACGGTCTGCGCGTGCGCGGTCACGATGCTCTCGAACGGCTTCTTCATGTCCATGATCCGGTAGACGCGGTCAGAACAATCTTCCCGCCTTGACGACGGCCGGCTCCTCGATAGCGAGCAGGAACTGTTTGCGCTTCAGCCCACCGGCGTAGCCGGTGAGCCTGCCGTCTGTTCCGACGACGCGGTGACAGGGCACGATCACGCAGAGCGGGTTGCGTCCGACAGCCTGCCCGACCGACTGCGCGAGCGCCTTGTCGCCGAGCCGTTCGGCGAGCGATCCATAGGTCACCGTCTCGCCGCGGGGAATCTCTCGCAGGAGCGCCCACACGCGCTCTTGAAACGGGTCGCCGCTCGTCGCTGTGGGAAGGTCGAACGCCGTGCGCTCACCGGAAAGGTACTCCGCGAGCTGTGCGGCGGCGCGACCGAGCAACTCGTCGTCAGCCACCCGGACCTCGTCTCCGAACGTGTCCCGGGACGGCTTGTACCAGTGATGCGGAAAATACAGGCCGACGACGAACTCGCCCGATGCGACAAGCGTGATCTCGCCCAGAAGAGTGTCGACGAC
>Ga0164243_10008474_pt1 | contig 15140 bp, 6 predicted proteins | sample OricompcompostOP_FD_108781 | JGI IMG/M metagenome (GOLD analysis project Ga0164243, IMG submission 108781) | Organic Plus compost microbial communities from Emeryville, California, USA - Original compost - Organic plus compost (OP) | ecosystem: Engineered > Solid waste > Mixed feedstock >... | reverse complement strand
GCGCGGATCAGAATGACAACCGCGTCACCAATGCTTCGTTGACGCCGGCTGGCCAAGCGGTGGTCGACGAGGCGCTGCCTCGCCGGGAAGCCTTTTTTGAAGATGCGTTGCAAGGCTTGTCCAGCGAAGATGTCCAGGCGCTGACACATGCACTGGACGTGCTGGAACGCAATTTTGCGCAAGCAGGTGCAGCGCGTATTGATTCAGAAAACTGAGCAGGAATCACTCAAGGAAACGCGCGCTGCCGGACGTTTCCTTGATTTCGAACGGCATTCGGCCAGACACTCAGAACGGCACCGTCAATTTCAACGAGCCCTGGTGGCTTTGCACGTGGGACGAGAACGCGCCGTCGTACTGCAAACGGAAATCCACGCCGCCCGCGTTAGAGACTTGAATGCCTGCGCCGATGCGGCCGATCACGTCGTCCATCGGTATCGATGATTCGAAACTGCCCGTGCCAGGCTGCGCACCCTGCAGTTTTGCTTTGACCTTGTACTCGTCGTCGGACAAGAACGACGCGCCTGCATACATGTAGGGTCGCATGACGGCCCCTTTGGTCAACGGCACCCGGCCACCGATTTCCAGCGTGGGCGACAGGCCGACGATGAATTTGTCGCTGCTTTCGATATCCAGATGCTCGGCTTTGCGCGATTCGCTGTAGCCAGGCATACGCGTGTAGAACGCGTCCACATCGACATAGGGTTTCAGATAAAACTGCTCGGCAGCAAAGGTGCGCGCAACGCGCAAGCGGATTCCCGCGCCATAGACATCCACATCGGAACTGGCGGTGCTTTGCAGCCCAGGAATGCCTATGCCGCGGTCGATGTCGTATTGACCATAGCCGCCTCCCAATGCGGCAGAAATCGTCCATGGTCCCGTTTCACGTTTGAGCACGAGACCAGCATAGCCGCTGTCGCCTTTACCGTTCACGCGGCCGTCATTGCCGCGCATGTGCGTATTTTCGTAGGCGACGGATCCGCCCAGGAACCATCCGGGGCTGATCTGACGCTGGCCGCCGAACTGATAGGTCACACCGTCAAACGAAAAACCGGCTACGCCGCTGTCGCCCTCCTGATTGGTGTCTACCCCGGATACTTGGCCCCACAGGCAATCCTGTTCGCCTGTCATGGCGTCCGTCCCCTGGAACACCGGGCAGGACATCATGGCGCCGGTAAAGCGTGCCATGCTGGCTTGCATCTGCGCCGCAGGCGCGACGGCCACGCCAGGAGACAGATCGGCCAAACGGTCGGAATAATTTTTTGCGCCGCCGCGTGAGGCCATATCGAGGGCCGCGTACAACTGCGCCAATTCGGTTGCACCGCCGTCTTGATCCCAGGTGTTCTGCACATGCGCGGCGACAGCGCCTTGGTTATCGGCCAGATTCATCGATGGAGGCGCAAAATCGGCGCTCACTACGCGCATGTGAACTTGGTTACCTTGCAGCGAGGCATTGTAGTCAACGACCGGACTATCGTAGGCCACAGGTGTGCCTTGAATTCCGCCTTCAAAGGTCGCCATCGCAACCTCGCGGCCGGGCAACAGCTTCCACGGCACGACACTCAGCAGGCCATCCAACTGCGTATCACCCTTGACCACCAGATGCGATGCGCGCAATGCCGAAAAATCCGCATTGGCCTGCAAGGTGCCGGTGGATCGCTGTGTAAAGTCCCCGGATACCGTCAATGTATCCAACTCAGTCGATCGGCCTATCGCCACCAGGCCCGCGTTATCGATGTTTGCCTGATAACTCGTCGCGCCGCTTAGCGTACCGGTTTGCTTGTTTTCGACATCGCAGGCAATACTGCCGCTACCGTTCTGGCATTTGATATCGCCATTGATCACACCCGCATTGCTGATTCTCAAGGCAGGGCTCGCCACATCGGGCATCGCGAACGCGGCCTTGCTCTGCTGCACGGCAACGCCGTTGTAACGCACCGCAGTACCGTCAGAGCCCACCGTGACAGCGCCGTTGGCGCCAACGTTGAGCACATTCGAGTTGTTGCCCGCAATCCAGACGCCGCTGGCTTGTGAGCCTGATCCGCCTGCGACGGTACCGTTCACATTGACCGTCACGACACCCGTGCCGTCCGGCCCATCGCTTTGCGCAAAAATACCGGTGGAGCCGCTGCCTGTTGCATTGATCACACCAGACTGCGTCACCGTGACGTCGCCGCCCGTGCCTGAGCTGTTGCCAGCGACGCCGGTGCTGCCGGCAAAGCCGCCATCCGCGTCCCCGCCCAAGCCGCCCCCGCCACCGATGGATTGCGCGATGATGCCGAACGCATTCGCGCCGGAGGTCGTCAGGTTACTGTTGACCGTGACATTGACAGCGCCGCCGCTACCGCTGCTGCCGTCTTGCTCGTCGCTGTCTTGCCAGCCATCGGCGCCGACGCGCGTACCGACAGACGTGTCACCCGCGATGCCGCCGCCACCGCCGATGGATTGTGCGATCAGCGCATGTGCTCCAGCGCCTGAGGTCGTGATGTGGCTGCCCGAATTCAGGCTCAGCGTCATCGCACCGCCGTTGCCTGCGACGCCACCTTTGCCGCCAAGCTCCACGCCATCATAGTGGCTGGCCTGACCGGCACCTCCCAAGCCACCGCCACCGCCGATCGATTGGGCGAGCAGCCCATACGCGCGATCGCCCGATGTGGTGGCGGCCAGACCCGTCGTGAAGTTCACCGTGCCGCCATCGCCGGCCAACCCGCCTCTGCCGCCCACTGAGACGTGCATGGCATGACTGTCCTGGGCAAGTAATTTCGATGTGCTGTTGCCTGCGCCGGCGATGCCCCCACCGCCACCGATCGACTGCATGGCCAGCGCGGGCGCATCGTCGCCTGCGGTTGTTACGGTCAGCCAGCCGCTGCCGTTGCCATTGGTGTTCTGGATCGTGCCGCCATTGCCCGCCTGTCCGCCGGTTCCGCCGAATGATGCGCCGACGGTGATCGTGCCTCGTGCCTGATCCGATCCGTCTCCGCCTTGGCCTCCGCCGCTACCGATGGACTGCAGCAAGACGCCATAGGCGTAGTACCCCGCGGTGGAAATCCTGTTGTTATGCGAGCCGTCAAAATAGGCGTTCACTTCGCCGCCGTTGCCGCCCGCCCCGCCAGAGCCGCCGACGCCGATGATCGCATTGGCTTTGACCTTGCTGCCGGTTGCCGACGATGAACCGCCGGTACCGCCGCCTCCACCAATGGATTGCACGACCAGGCCATCGGCCCAATCGCCGCCGGTGGCGATCTGCCCGACAAAGTTGACGTTGACGTTTCCGCCATGTCCGCCGCTACCGCCTTTGCCGCCGACGTCGACACCGAATGCATAAGTCGAGCCGGTATCGTCGAGCCGCTCTTTGTTATCGCTATGGTCGCCAATACGGTCCAGAATGGGATAAGAAGACGCGTCCGCACCCAGTGATCCGCCCAATCCGCCGCCGCCGCCGATCGACTGCAGCAGTACACCATCGGCATCGCCGCCTTCGGTGCGAATGGCGCCCTGCAAGGTCGCGTTGATCGTGCCACCCGTCGCGCCGGAACCGCCTGTCGCACCCAAACCTACTTGCAGGCGCGCGGAGGGCTCCTCCTCTATCGACGAGGCGACACTCAATGTCCCTCCTTGTGACGTGCCGCCGCCACCGCCTATCGACTGCGCCACAATGCCTCGCGATCCGGAGCCCAGCGTGCGGATCACAAAATTGGGATTCAAGGTGATATTCACATCGCCACCGGTGCCGCCCGATCCGCCCGTACCGCCCAACGCCAAGGTCAGTTTTACGGACGTGGGACCACCATGCGTATAAGCGTTGCTGCTGCCCACGCCGCCGTTGCCCCCGCCTCCTCCAATCGACTGTGCCACCACCCCATTGGCATAATCGCCATAGGTGATGATGGAAGACGCAGGTGGCGTAGTCGTCGCTGGAGGCGTCAGCAAGGTGGGCGGCAAGGCCGCATACGCCGTGCCGCTATCGCCGAGACTGATATTCACCGCGCCGCCATTGCCGCCCACGGCTCCGGTGCCTCCCAATGTCAGGCCAGCGGTCGCCGAGATCGTGGTTTCATCGCCAAGCGTAGTAGCCAGCACGGAGGAATCACCACCATTGCCGCCGCCCCCGCCAATGGACTGCGCGACAACAGCGTGCGAGCCATCTCCCAGCGTCGTGACGGTCGAACCGTTGTTCAGCACCACCTCAGTCACGCATGAACTGTCGTCTGCCGGGCAGGCATCGCCGCCAGAGCCGCCCGTGCCCCCAATCGCCGCCTCGAAGTTGAATGCGGCGGACACGCCTTCGCCAGTGGGTACGGCCAATACAAAGTCGCTGGCGCTCGAACTGCCGCCATTACCACCGCCTCCGCCTATGGTTTGCACCAGAATGCCGAATGAATCGTTGGGTGCATACGTATCCGGGTTGATGCTCGGGCTGGCGTAGTCCATCCCCGTTGCAATGTGTGAACTGCTCAGATTCACCGTCGCCGCATTGCCCGTCCCGCCAGACCCGCCGCTGCCGCCCACCACCAAGGCGGCATTAAAGCCCAACGTCGCATCGTAGTAGCTGGCATCGCCGCCGTTGCCGCCACCGCCGCCGATGGCTTGCACCAGCACGCCTGTGGAATGAGCACCGCCCGTGCTGATATTCAAATTGGAATAACCCACTTTGACCGAGGACGATTTGCCGCCATCGCCACCGCTACCTCCCAATTGCAAGGCTGCAAAAGAAGCGACGCTGGCGTTTTTGACACTGCCGCCAGTGCCGCCGCCGCCTCCGATGCTTTGCGCGATGATGCCGGGCGAGTAATTACCGTGGGTCACGATATTTCCGGTCGAATACGAGGTCGTGCCGCTGGAGCATCCGCCATGGTTGCTCAAGCAGACGTCCCCACCGTCGCCGCCACCACTGGCGCTGCCGCCAATTGCCACGGAAACCCCGACCGACGCCGTAAAAGTATCCCCGCCGTTGCCGCCGCCACCGCCTATGCTCTGCGCGATGACACCGGGGCTGAACTGGCCCGATGTGGTGATGCGCCCGAGATCACCGAACGTGACACTGCCGCCTGAGCCGCCGCCTCCTCCTGCACCACCCACGCCCATCACGCCGATGCTGTCGCCACCACTGCCACCGCCCCCACCGATGGACTGGCCCACCATCCCGATGGCAGCATTGCCCGTGGTAGTGATTGTCCCGCCGCTATTGTTGAGGACGACACTGCTGCCGTTCGATCCCGAGGTCCCATCAGATGAGTTGCCCCCCACACTGAGCAAACCGGTCGCACTGCCCGATGCCCCGCCACCGCCGCCGATCGATTGCGCGACCATGCCATGTGAGTTGTAGCCCGAGGTCGTAATCGATCCCGAGTTGGTGAGTTGGACCGAATTGGCCGAGCCTCCGCCGGCGCCGCCGCCGCCCAGCGAGACCAGCGAAGACGTATCCGCGCCGCCGGCGCCGCCACTGCCGGCGATGGATTGCGCCAGCACGCCATAGGCATGTTGGCCACTGGTGTTGATTGATCCCGCCGTCGTGACGTTGACTTGTCCGGCGTCGCCGCCATTACCGCCATTGCCGCCTTGACCACCCAGCACCGATACAAAATCGCTGCCTGTTCCGCCGCCTCCGCCTATGGACTGTGCCACCACACCAACCGAAAAATTGCCGTTCGTCGTGACGGTCGTATCGCTCTGGGTCTGGACAGTGACCTGGCCTGCATCACCGCCAAATCCGCCGCCGCCCGCTTGTCCGGCCAGAGCTGTGCTGTCCGCACCATCGCCGCCCTGCCCGCCCAGGCTCTGAGCGGCAATACCCACGAGGTTTTCGCCCTGCGTGGTGACGCTGGCGCCGGAATGTAAAGTCACCGTCACCGTACCGGCGTTGCCTCCATCGCCGCCTGAATGGTCTTTGTCCGGCCCGCCACCGCCCTTGCCTCCCAATGCCCTGGCGGCAATTCCTGCCCCCTCGATTGTCGAACCTGACCACTCGACATCGAGCAACACGGAGCCATACGCATCGACTGTGACCTTCTGAGTCCAGTTCGATGAATTGCCGCCGCCATATCCACCGTTGTCGCTATCGTCCGTAGACGCGGTGCCATCGCCACCAGAGGTCTCTGCCTTGATGCCGAAAAGCTTTGCGCCCTGATTGACTTGCCAATAGCTGGTGGCCGACCCGTGATGCGTCACTTGCACCGTGCCGCCAGTGCCGGCGTTGCCGTTTTTCTGCCCGCCCATGCCGCCAACCGAAGTCGCGGAAATCGCCGCACCGACTGTATTCGTGCGTAGGCGCGCATCGCTGCTGCCCAGATTGATGGCACCGCTGCTGGTGACGGACACCGTACTGCCATTGCCGCCTGTCCCGCCGATCTGATCGCCGTATTCCAGCGTGGGATCGTTCTGCTGGCCGCCCGCGCCTCCGACTGAGGTGGCGTTGATTCCGAAAAGACCCGTCGTGGGCGTATCTACGGTGCCCACTATCGTCAAATTGCCCGTGTTCTGGACGGTCACGTTCTGTCCGAACCCGCCCTTTCCACCATTAGAGTCATTGTTATCGTTGTCCTGATCGGCCTGGCCGCCATAAGAGCCCGCCAGAATCAGGCTATTCACGTTGCCGATTGTTGTCCCGGTCAACGTCACGTCATAGTTATTCGTCACGTAGACCTGTCCGCCGTTACCCGCAGTCCCTTCGTCAACACCCGCGCCGCCCGTCGTTGCGCCGGTCACGACGCCCATTGTGGTTTGCGCGCCCAGGATCGGAATAGACATAGAGGCGTCAATGGAATGAGATCTCGTCGTGGTCACATTGTTTTCATCGCCTCCGGCTTCGCCGTCTTTTTCATCATTCTTGTCGACGCCGTCATCGCCTTTGCACATGCCATACATGTAGGGATAGCTACCGTCATCGCCCGTGCCCCAACATGTGCCCGCACGGACATCGCTCACCAGCCCGCACCCCCATACACCCAGCGCAGACAGGATAGCCAGTCGCAGCGCACTCTGGCGCATCAACGGAAAGGTCACGCGGCGGGCAGAGAAAGGCGTGGATGGTTTCTTCATGATGGGAGAGATCTAGGCAAAAGGAGGCTTCCTTTCCGCGCACCGCTCCACGTGCAGAAAGGTCTGGTACGAGATTCTGCGTTTTCATTGCAGCAGCGCAATATTTTTTCGACGAAACCCAGGTTTTTATCGACGAAATGCGGCCTACTGTTCAACGAAACAACATTGCGAATTCTTTTTTCGACGGCTGGGACGTTTGTGCTTGCGCCCACGCACGAGCCGGTAGCCTTGACAGCACAATATCGTTAGATATATCGTACGATATATGAAAGATACTCAGAAACGCACGACACGCCCTACGCACCCTGACGATCTGCATCGATCAGACTCGCGCCATACCTCGCCCGCACAGAATGCCGACGGCCACCATGGCCGACACGGTGGCCACGGCAAAATGCGCGGTGGTCATGGCATGGGTGGTGACGGCATGATGCGGGGCGGACATGGCATGGGCGGCGACGGCATGATGCGCGGCCGCAAATTCAGCGCCGAAGACCTGCAATTGATGCTCTTGGCCTTGATCGAAGAGCAAGCCCGCCATGGCTATGAACTGATCAAGGAAATAGAGGCTCGTACCAACGGCTACTACACGCCCAGCCCCGGCGTGGTCTACCCTGCTCTCACCTATCTCGAGGAACTCGACTACACCACTGTCGAGACGCACGGCACTCGCAAACGCTATCACCTGGCCGATGCTGGCCGCGCCCATCTGGACAGCCAACGCGACCGAGTCGAACTGCTGCTCGCAGGCCTGCAACATGTGGCGCGCAAGATGGCCTGGATGAAACAAGCCTGGCAAGGCGATCCCGGCGCGCAAGAAGCCGTCCAGGCCAGTGGCTGGCTGCGGGAATACGTCGAGGCTCGCCGCGCCCTGCGCGAGGCTCTGGTACGCCGCTCTGATGCTGATGAGGCCGAACAGCGCCGCATCATCGTCATCCTGCAACGCGCCACGGCGGACATTCTGAGCCAGGCAGCAAGATCCTGTGATCCCGTCGCTGACTGACGCCACTGATACAAGGATATTTATGGACACCGCATCCACCGAACGCTATGCCGTACAAAAAGTCCGGCATTCTCTGAAGTCCCGCATGCTGCAAGTCAGCCGCGTACAGCCGCTGAGTGCGCACATGGTGCGCATCACGCTGACCGGCGATGATCTCGAGGGCTTTGTCTCTGACTCGTTTGACGATCACGTCAAAGTTTTTCTGCCCGAGGGCGACGCCCTGCCCGTCATTCCCACCATCGGCCCCAATGGCCCGGAATTTCCCGCTGGCGTCGCGCGTCCTCAGGCGCGCGATTACACGCCGCGCCGCTATCGCGCCGAGACCCATGAACTCGATGTCGATTTCGTGCTGCACGACCACGGCCCTGCCGGTACCTGGGCAGCGCAAGCGCAACCTGGCCAACATTTAGGCGTTGCCGGGCCGCGCGGTTCATTTGTCATCCCGCATGATTTTGATTGGCACCTGTTGATCGGCGATGAAACGGCATTGCCCGCTATCGCGCGGCGCCTGGAAGAGCTCCCCGCAGGCAAACGCGTCCTGGCGGTCATCGAAACCCGCGGTCCCGATGCCCGCATCGACTTACCTACACAAGCCGACGCGACGGTGCAGTGGATAAATGGCGGCACCGATGCCGAGGGCTCCGAATCCGTGTTGGAACGCGTGATTCGCCGTCTGCAGCTGCCCGAGGGCGAAGGCTATATCTGGGCCGCCGGCGAATCCGCCGCGATTCGCGGCGTGCGGCAGTATCTGGTCCAGGAACGCGGCATCGACAAATCCCGCATTCGCGCATCCGCCTATTGGCGGCGAGGCAACCAAGGCGCGCACGAAGTGCTGGAAGATTAAGCCGCGGTGGCAAAGCGCCGTCGATACGGCGCCTGCCACACCGTTCAACTTATCAGCGTCACTCTCGTCTGCACATTGGTGTATTCCAGCAGCCCCTCCATGGCGTTCTCCACACCGATTCCAGACTGCTTCTGTCCGCCGAATGGCGCGTTCGGCGACATCACATGTATGTGATTGACCCAGACCATTCCTGTTTGCAGACGCCCCGCGATCTCGTAGGCCAAGTTTTGATCCCGGCTCCAGACGGAACCTCCCAAACCATAATCGCTATCGTTGGTGCGACGCACCACCTCATCAATGTCGCGGTATTTCAATAGCGGCAACACGGGGCCGAATGCCTCCTCTATCACGGACCGTGAGTCATCCGGCGGATTATCCAGAATGCACACCGGGATGAAGTACCCCTTGCCCTCGGGCACACTGCCCCCCAGCAAAAACTTCACACCGGTGCGGTGCGCATCTGCGATCAGATCCTTTACCCGTTCATACTGCATGCGATTCTGAATCGGGCCCAAACCAACGCCAGGCGCGGCACCGTTGCCCATTTCGACGGTACGTGCGTAGGCCACGAGCTCGCGGCTGAAATCGTCGTAGATGCTTTCATGGACATACATGCGTTTCGTCGCCAGACAATACTGCGAGCTATTGCGAAATGCGCCCCAGAACAAAGCGCGTGCAGTCTGCGCCACATCGACATCCGGCAAGACAATGGCTGCGTCATTTCCGCCGAGCTCCAGGGTAATTCTCTTGAGCCTGCTGGATGCGCTTTGCATGACACGGCGCCCGGTAGCGGTCGACCCCGTAAAGCCTATTTTGTCGATGCCAGGATGCTCGGTCAGCCATGGCCCCAAACGATCGGAGCCACTGACCACGTTCAACACGCCGGGCGGCAACACATCGCGAAACAGCTCGCCCATTTTGAGTGATGTCAGCGGTGTGAATGGCGAGGGTTTCAATACCACGGTATTGCCTGCCAATAACGCGGGCGCAACCTTCCAGATGGCCAGCGTCATGGGGAAATTCCACGGTGCGATGGCGGCCACCACACCGATGGGAACATGCTGTGTCTCAAAAAGATGTCCCGCACCGTCATCATGCCGCGACACAGGTAAGGTCCGCTTCGCATATTCGCGCAGCCAATGCACGCAGCGGCCCACTTCGGCCTTGGCATCGGCGTGAGGCTTGCCCTGTTCACGTGTCAACAGACGCATGAAATCGTCCGTGTACGACGCCAGCAAATCGGCCATCGCATCCAGTGCCTGCTGCCGCCGGGCTAGCGGCAGCGCAGCCCATGATGCTTGTGCCCGCCGCGCTGCGGCGACTGCGTCGTTCAGTTGATCCAGCGAGGCATCCGGTACACGCGCGATGCATTCTTCTGTCGCAGGATTCAGCACATCCATGCTTTCTGATGACAGCGTCGCGCGGCCATCAATGGTCATGGTGTAATTCGACTCGAAACTCAGGGTCATGATGCTACCGTCGCTGAATCATTCATGGTGGGGCAAAGAATCAGACGCCCCACCACGCGCCCCTGCGACAAGTCCTGCAACGCACTGGCAGCATCGTCCAGGCAACGGCAGGATGTCGGAATCAAGGTAGGCTGTTTGTCCCGTACCAGACGCATCAACGACTGTAGTTCGCCCAGATTCCCAATATAGGAACCTTGGACCGTCGCCGCGCGCATGGGCAGCAAGGCCGACGACAACGTCAGTTCGCCGCCGAACAATCCCACGACAATCAACTGGCCGCCTTTGGCCAGCAGATCCAGCCCCTGTTGCACCGTCGTACCGTGGCCAACGCAATCAATCACAGCCCATACGGGACCGCCCGCGGCGGCGCGTATCTGGTCCAACGCATCCGGCGCTCCGGCATCCACCGCACATGTTGCGCCTGCGGCCAGTGCCGCGCCGCGCCGTTTACCGTCTGGCTCCAGCACAATCACACTGGTGCATCCCATCGCACGCAGCAAGGTGACGCACATCAATCCGAGCCCACCAGCACCGATCACCAGCACCGCCTCTTGCGCCAGCACGTCGCGATCGATTTTGTTGATGGCACTGTAGGTCGTCAAACCCGAACATGCATACGGCGCGGCTTGCTCGGGGGTCAATGTGCCGATATCCACGAGATAACGCGAATGCGGCACCAGCAGATGATCGCTGTAGCCGCCAGCTCGAAATATGCCTAGGAAGCGCGGTTGCGTGCACAGGTTTTCTCGGCCCCGCAAACATACCCGGCATTGTCCGCAACCTATCCACGGATAGACCAGCCGGCGATCACCCGGCTGGACATCGGTCACATCGGGTCCAACGGCGACCACCTCACCCACCGTCTCATGGCCCAGCGTCAACGGTAGACCCACGCCACGATCAGCCATGCTCAACCGCTTGCCGCCACCGAGATCGTACGAACCTTCCCATGTGTGAATATCGGTATGGCATACGCCGGCGGCCAACACGCGCAACAGCACCTCGTTGCCTTGCGGTTGCGGCGTCGCGCGCTCAATACGCTGCAACGGTTGTCCAAATGCAACTACATCCTGGCTGATCATGTCTGTCCTCCTGTTATTTCACCAACGGGCAAGCGCCCTGATTCAGCGGGCGAAACGCCACGTCCCCGGGAATCACACCGATCTGCTTGTACAGATCCCATTCATTTTTCGACTCGGCAGGCGTCTTCACCTGGAACAGGTACATATCGCGCACCACGCGCCCGTCTATGCGCAGCTTGCCGTCACGCGTCATGAAATCATTGATGGGCGTCTCGCGCATCTTGGCCATCACGGCGTCGGAATCCTTGGTCCCGGCGGCCTGGACGGCCTTGAGATAATGCATCACTGCACCATACGTGCCAGCCTGTGTCATCGTCGGTTTACGTCCGACTTTATCCTGAAAACGCTGGGACCATTGACGCGTAGCATCGCTCTGATCCCAGTAGAAGGCCTCAGTCAAGAGCAGGCCCTGTCCCAATTCCAACCCGATCGATTTCACGTCCGAGAAAAACGCCAGCAACGCCACCAGCCGCTGCTTGCTGTCGCCGCGTCCAACACCGAACTCGGCAGCCTGCTTGATCGCATTGATCAGATCCCCGCCTCCCAGTGCCAGCCCCACAATGCCCGCGTTCGAAGCCTGCGCCTGCAACAGATAGGAACTGAAATCCGGCGAGTTCAACGGCGAACGCACGGCGCCTACCACTTTGCCGCCACCCCGTTCAATCACCGCGCTGGCATCGGCTTGCAGGGCATTCCCAAACGCATAATCGGCGGTGATGAAATACCACTGTTTACCGCCTTGGCGAGTGACCTCTGCGCCCGTGCCGCTGGCCAAGGCATAGGTATCGTATGTCCAGTGCACGGTATAGGGCGAACATGCTTTGCCCGTCAGATCCGAGGTGGACGCACTGGTGACCATGATGATTTTCTTTTTCTCGCGCCCGACCTCGCTGACGGCCAAGGCGGTCGCCGACGTAGGCAGATCGGTGATCATGTCCACGCCATCCTGATCGAACCAGCGGCGCGCCGCCGCGCTGGAGACGTCCACCTTGTTCTGGCCGTCGATGTAGACCAGCTCGATAGGCTTGCCCAGCACTTGGCCGCCAAAATCCGCGACCGCCATGCGCGCGGCCTCTACCAGGCCGCTGCCGCCGATATTCGAATATACCGAACTCATGTCGGTCAATACGCCGATTTTGACCGGCGCCTGTGCGGGCGCAGACCAGGCCGCAGCGCAGTAGAACATCAGGCCGGACAACGCCAGCATCGCCTTGGAAGTTTTCACGAGTTGTCTCCGATCATTATTTTTTCAGGCGCAATGCGGGTACACGCCATTGCCCTGTACAGGTTCTTTTTGTATCTTAGGGACCCGTTTTGCGTCTTCGTCCGAACGGGTGATTTTTCGGCAAGACCCGGGTTTACCCGATCCCTATCCTCACGTCTTCGTTTCCAATACAGGTCGTTATGCAGTTACCCGCCACGCTGCAGACCACCTTGGTCAGCGGCAAACTGAATGCCCCTGTGGTGTCTGCTCATCACGTGACGCGGCATGCGTTGCGCGAACAGATATGTCAGCACGCACCGGGGAAAGTGGTGTTGCTGCGCGGCCCGGCAGGGTATGGCAAGACCTCATTGCTGGCGCAATGCCGCGACCAGATGCTGAGCGCATCGACGTCCGTCACCTGGTTGACCCTGGACAGCGCGGACAACGATGCAGTTCGTTTTTTGCACTGCCTGGGCATGGCCCTGCAAAAGCTGGCGCCACCCCAGGATCAGACATCGATGAAGACGGGTGTGCCGGCGCGCGGCCCAGCAACGGATGTGAGGAATTTTTCTCGTCCTCCGCATACCGACATCCTTGAACTGGCTCTCGCCGTCAAAGCGCACATTGCCTCGCTGGCGCATCCATTCGCCTTGTTTCTGGATGATTTTGAATCCATTACCGAACGCAGCGTGCTGGACCTGGTTCAGGATCTGATCGCGGATTTGCCGCATCATGGCAGCCTGCTCATCGGCACGCGGCATGTGCCCGCGCTCCATCTTGGCCGACTGCGCAGCCGCGGCAAACTGCTGGAGATCAACGCGGCACAATTGTGTTTTTCACACGAGGAGACGGCCAGTCTGTTCGCCGGCATGCAGCAGCCCTTGCTCCCCGCGGATATTGATCAGCTGCATCGCAAAACAGAGGGCTGGATTGCCGCGCTATGGCTGGTGTCCTTGTCGCTGCCCCGGCATGCAGACCCTAGCGCCTTTGTCGCGCGATTTTCCGGTACCGAGCAATCCATCGCAGAATACCTGGCACAGGACGTCCTGGCAGGGCTGCCTGAAGAAGCACGCCATTTCCTGCTGCGCACCAGCATCCTGAAGCGATTGAACGCACCGCTGTGCCAAGCCCTGCTGCCAGACCTGCCATGCGAAACCTTGCTTGCGCAGTTGGAAAGCACTCATCTGCTGCTGGGCAGCGATGCTCTCGACGACCACAGCTATCGCTATCACAGCCTATTTGCCGCCTATTTACAGGCGCAATTGCGCGCCGCAGCTCCCACGGAAATCACCACGCTGCATCGGCGCGCATCGGCCTGGTTTTTACAGCAGAATCGCCCCGTCCCTGCTATCGACCATGCCATCGACGGCGGCGACTTCCGGCTCGCGATCGACCTTTTGCAAACCCATGCGGCCCGCCTCGCAGCGGAGGGCCGCATGGGCTTGCTGGCCCGTTGGTTCACTCAGATTCCGCCGGCCACGCTGGCCACGCAACCTGTTCTGCAGGCCCTGCAGATCTGGGCCACGTGCATGACGCGCGGGCCGAGCGAAGCCAGCCTGCTGATGTCGGAACTGAAGCTCGCAGACCACAACGATCCCGCGGTGCAACGGCATGTGCGCACGCTGCGTCCGCTGCTGCTATCCATGATGGACTGCCATGAACAGGCCTACGAGATCGGCATGCCCAGCATTGCAGCCTTGCAAGACGAGCTCTCCTTTGCGGAAACCGCCTTGCTCAACGCGATGGCCAATGTTGCAGCCGTACTCGGACGCTATCAGGAAGCCCGCCGTTGGCTGGACACGGCACGGCGTGCCCAGGGCGTTGCCGCCAGCCGTTTCAATCACATGTATTCCGAAGCCGTCGAGGGCATCATCGATCTGCAGGAAGGACGCCTGCGCCAGGCAGGCGCGCGTTTTCTGACTGCGGTGCATGCCACGCATCGCGACATGCCAGGCCCGGTCGGCGGCAACGCATGGGCGGGCGTGCTGTATGCCGCCTGGGTCTACGAAACAGGAGACCTCGCGCAAGCCTCACGTTTGCTGGCCGTCTATGTCCCCTTGGGCCGAGACGTCGCCCTGCCCGATCACATGATCCTGGGCTATGTCATGCTATCGCGCATCGCATTCCTGAATGGCGATACTGACCGCACGTTTTACCTGTTGGGCGAACTGGAATACCTCGGACACCAAAGGCGCCTGCCGCGCATCGCGGCCAGCGCTCGAGTTGAACGGGCGCGGTTCCTGCTGCTGCAAGGCCACAGCAGCGCCGCACGCGATGAACTGCTGCGCGCCGAGGATGATGACCTGTGGCAACGCGTAGAACGCCTACGCCTGCCCGCCAATGATCTGCTCTATCCCCGACTGGGAAAACTGCGCTGGGCCTGTTATGCCGGCAATCATAGCGACCTGCAGTGGGCGATCGCCGAGCTGGAACGCGACACCACCGCTGCGATTGAGGCTCGCAGATATCGCCGGGCGTTCAAGATGCGCCTGCTGACAGCCGT
>Ga0164243_10008472_pt1 | contig 15142 bp, 16 predicted proteins | sample OricompcompostOP_FD_108781 | JGI IMG/M metagenome (GOLD analysis project Ga0164243, IMG submission 108781) | Organic Plus compost microbial communities from Emeryville, California, USA - Original compost - Organic plus compost (OP) | ecosystem: Engineered > Solid waste > Mixed feedstock >... | reverse complement strand
GCCCAGGGAGCGATGCCGGAGGCGAGGATCCCGACGAGGAAGGGACCGAACACGAAGACCGTCTCGTCGGCGGCCGACTCGTACGCCATCGTCGAATTGAACACGCGCTCGCGGCGAGCGGCCCCGATGCGTTCGCCGATGATCGCGACGAGCCGGGATCGAGACAGCGGCGCGACCTGCGGCGCGGTCGCACCGATCAGGAACGCGCTCACGAGCATCACGGCATCGGGCGCCGGGCTGTACGCGATCCACGCGAACGCCGCGAGCACGAGCCCGTTCGCGGTCCCCGCCGCCAGCAGCACGGGTCGCTGCCCGAATCGGTCGGATGCCGCCCCCAGGAGGGGGCCGAAGCACGCGGTGCCGAGGCCGACGGCGGCCGAGATCAGCCCGCCCAGCGACAGGGACTCCCGCGCCGAGACGACGAGGGTGAGCACGCCGACCACCATCATCGCGAAGGGAAGGCGCGCCACGAAAGCGATGAGAAAGTAGGGCAGGCCGGCCTGGCGCAGCACGGTGGTGGCATCCAGCTGCGTCGCCGCGGTATCGGTCATATCGTTGGTCGACGCTCCTCGGTCCCGGTCGAGACGCACAAGTGCGCCGTGCACACGTCCGGGTGCTCGTGACGCTCCAGGCGATCGACCGCGATGTCGGCGCCCCACGCCTGCAGCGCGCCCTGCATCATCCCCAGGTGAATCGAGCACACGACGTCCGGCCTCCGGCGCGCCAGCTCGAGGAACGGGCAATGACAGATGTCGACGCTGTCGGGTCGCCCACCGGCGCGCGGACCGAAGCCGACGCGATCGAGAAGCTCGACCAGGCCACTCGCCGGATCCGCCGCCGGCGACCGCTCGGCCTCGCCGCGGCCCCAGCGACGGCCGGCATCCTGCGCCGCCTGTGTCGAATCGGGCCGACGGGCCAGCTCGTCCACCAGGATCTCGGCCAGCATCCGATAGCGGCGGGCGGCCGCACCGTCCATGCGGCGCACGCGGCGGAAAAGCTGGGCGGGCCGACCCGGCAGCCCCCGGTCGTCCACGGTGCGCTCGGCGAGGCCATCCGACACAAGACGCTCCAGATGCAGGCGCACCGTGTTCGGATGCGCACCGAGCCGGTCCGCGAGCGCGACCACGGTCTGCGGCTCCCGGCATTCGTCGAGGAGGCGCAGCACGTCCTCTCGTCGGCTGGCCCGGATGCCCGTTGCCATGCACGCGATTCTACCCAGCGGCCGGCACGCGGGGGTCGTCCCCGTCGGCAGTGCGACGTAGAGTCGAGCCCATGCGGGAGCCGATGCCGGGGAGCCGGGCATGACCGATCTCATCGCCGTCCAGGGGGACATCACGCGCCAGCGGGTCGACGCCGTGGTCAACGCGGCCAGCAACGCCATGCGGGGAGGCGGAGGCGTCGACGGCGCGATCCACCGCGCGGGCGGTCCCGACATCCTGCGCGAGTGCATCGAGCGCTTCCCGGAGGGCCTTGCCACGGGGGATGCCGGATGGACGACGGCCGGCGCTCTGCCGGCACGCTGGGTGATCCACACCGTGGGTCCCAACTTCGCCGCCGGGGAACGCGACCGCTCGCTGCTGGTCGCGTGCTACCGGCGCTCCCTGGAGGTCGCGGACGAGCTCGGGGTGCAGAGCCTGGCGTTCCCCCTGATCAGTGCCGGAGTGTACGGGTGGCCGCGTGATGATGCGATCCGCGTCGCCGTCGAGACGATCGCCGGGACCGCCACACGGGTCGAACGCGTCCGGATCGTGGGGTTCGACGAACACGCGCATCAGGCGATCGAGGCGGCGATCCGCGCCGTCGCCTGAGATCCGCAGCCTCGCGTGCGGACGACCGGGCCCGACCGGCAGCACCCCGGATCAGAGCCATGCGTTCCCGTGCCGCTGCCGCAGGTCGCGGAACGCCACGCCGAGCGCGACCAGGACGATCAGGACGATCGCGGCGAAGCCGGACACGAACGCGACCGACCACGTGCTGACGGCGAGCACTCCGAAAGCGAGCGCCGTGATCACGGCGATGCCGACCGAGGTGCCGATGCGCTGGCCGGTCTGCATGATGCCGCCTGAGCTTCCCGCATACTCCAGCGGGACCTCGGCGAGCGTCAGCGCCTGATTCGGGCTGATGACCGCGCCCTGCGCGATGCCCATGAACGAGAGAGTCGCCAGGAGCCACCATTCGCTGGCCAGTCCCTGCGCACGCAGCCACACGACGGCCGCGCTGAGCACGAGTCCCGCGATGGCGCTGAAAAGCCCCCCGATGACGACCTTCCGCCCCAGCGTCGCGACGCTTCGGCCGGCCCACAGCGCCGCGACGGCCGAGAGGACGGAGCTGGGCAGGCCCACGAGCCCCGACTCGAGCGCCGTGTGGCCCAGGCCCTCCTGCATGTACAGGGCGACCAGGACCCATACGCTCGTCACCCCCAGGAAGTACAGCCCGACCAGCAGAGTGCCGTTCGCGAAGCTCATCACGCGGAAGAGGTGCAGATCGACCATGGGCTCGCGGCCGCGGTCCTTGTAACGGTTCTCCCACCAGATCCACAGCAGGAGGATCCCCGCGCCTGCCGGGAGCGCGAGCCACACCCACGGGGTCGACCGCGTCTCCAGGAACGGCAGCATGACCGCGAGCACGGCGAGCCCCAGCAGGACCGAGCCGACCGGGTCGAGATCCCGCGCACCCGAATGCGTGCCCGGTACGGGCTCCCGGTAGCGGGCCAGCCACGGCCGCGGAATCCACAGCACCGCGAGCACGAGCGCGAGCAGACCGATCGGCGCGTTCACGAAGAATGTCCATCGCCACCCGGCATCCTCTCCCCCGGCCTGGATCAGCAGCCCGCCCATCAGCGGACCTATCGAGACCGACACGCCTACGACGCTGCCGAAGATGCCGAACGCCCGGCCCCGTTCCGCGCCGCGGAAGTACTGCTGGATCATGCCCACCGCCTGCGGCGCGGACAGGCTGGAGCCGATTCCCATCAGTGCGCGGGAGAGATTCAGCGACAGCGGGTCGGGGGCAAGACCGGCCCAGATCGACGCCCCCGTGAAGATCGCGACACCCACGAGGAACAGCGGGCCGCGCCCGTAGATGTCACCGGCGCGGCCGGCGACGACCAGTCCGACGCCGAACGTGAGCGCGTAGCCGGACAGAACCCATTGCAGCTCGGACTGACTTGCGCCGATGCCGTGCTCGATCGTGGGGAGAGCGACGTTGACGCTGCTCACGCTCATGAGCGACATGAACAGCACGACGACGAGCACGCCGAGGACCCGCCAGCGACGCGGGTCGGCGTCGTGCTCCCAGCCCCGGTCGGTCATCGGGGAAGTCTATCGGCGGCTCCCGCGCGCCCGTCGGCGCCCGCGACCGGCCCGGTCACGACATCCCGGTGCGCTCGTCGATGCGCTTCTGGATCGTGCGCAAGGCGAACACGATGCTGCCCAGGCCCGATTCTCCGGCCGCCGACTGAAAGGCCCCCACCGCGCGCCGGCGTGCCCGATCGCAGAGGTCCCGTGCGGCGGCGACATCCTGACCCGAGTCCCACGCCCGCAGGTATCCGGCCAGTCCCGTCATCGCGTCGTGCAGGGGTCCGACGGTGCCGGCCGGGATGTCGACGGCGACGGGCCGGTCCCAGATCGCGCCACTGAGCGCATCCGTGATGTCGCTCAGCCGGACCGCGACGTGCCGAAGGGCGTCGATGTCGGCGTACGCGCCGCTCATGTCGGCCGGGTGCCACAGGCTGCGGGGATTCGCCTTCGTGCTCTCACGGGCCTCATCGACGAAATCCTGCGCGTCGTCGACCGAGGCCCGCAGCTCCCGCGCATACGCGAGCCAGTCGTCGCGCGGGGGCGGCCACCGCGTGACGAGGATCTCCGCGAGGTCGTCCAGCCGGTCGGCGATGCCCCCGCGAACAGCGGAGATCCGGGAGGTCGCGGATGCCGTCGCCAGCGGGGGGACGAACACGAGGTTGACCGCGGTTCCGACCACGAGCCCGAGGCCGAACTGGACCACGTAGCCGAGTCCGTACGAGGCCGGGTCGCCGGCCCCGAGGATGACGACGAAGACGCCCGCGATCGCGACGTAGACCCGCCCGTCACCGAGGTAGCGGATCCCCGCGAGCAGGACGCCGATGCCCGCCGCGATCGGCGCCCTCAGGAACCACGGCACACCCGCCGCGATGAGCCCCCACCCCACGGCGACGCCGAGGAGGATGCCGGCCACGACCTCGATCGTCGTGCGGAACGACCCGATGACCGTGGGGGCCACCCCGAGCAGCGCGCCGAGGGGGGCGTGGTAGGCGTACGCCGCCAGCTCGGACGGCAACCGGTCCGCCAGCAGCCACGCCGCCACGACGCCGATGGCCGCCTTCAGTGCCAGCAGCATCCGGTAGCGCGAGAAGATCTCACGTAGCTCGGCGCGCAGGCTCCGCCTTGCGCTCATGCGCGGGGCCGCCCTCGTCCGCGCCGCGCGGCCTCACTTCTCCCGGGCCTTGCGCGTGGCGCGCGCGTTCGCCTTCTCGATCGCGTCGACCAGTTCGCCCTTCGACATCGAGCTGCGGCCGCCGATGTCGAGTTTCTTGGCCACGTCGTAGAGGTGCTGCTTCGACGCGTTCGCGTCCACGCCGCCACGCGTCCTCCCGGCCGAGTCGCGACCGCCTGCCGCCTTGCGATCGCTGGGCCCGGACTTGTCCTTCTTCTCCCAGTGATCGCCGACCTTCTCGTACTCGTGCTTGAGGGCCGAGAACGCCGTGCGGTGAGCGCGTTCCCCCTCGCCGTACTCCTCGACCGCCGAGTCGTGCGCTTTCGACCAGATCGCCTGAGCGTGCTTGGGCGAGCGCTTGATCGTGTCGGGCATTTCCTTCGATGCGGGCATGCGTCCCCCTTCCAGTACTGCCACGGTAGGGGCCGCGCGCGGGTCGGGACAGGGCCTTGCGCCGGTTGCCGGTTCATGGCATCTGGCCGGGATGGCCCGAGACGTGACGAATGCACACCGCGTCCCGATCGGCCAACCCCTTGCGCCGACGGCGCCGCTGATTCAGGGTCGGCAGGATGAGCACACGCCGCACGATGGAACAAGCTCGCCGCCTCGCCTCTGACGCCTTCGGCTGGGAGCGGCTGCGCACGGGTCAGGAGGATGCCATCGCGGCGGTGGCCGCGGGCCGCGACACCCTCTGCGTCATGCCGACCGCGTACGGCAAGTCTGCGATCTACCAGGTGGCGGGCATGCTTCGGGAGGGCTGCACGCTCGTGATCTCGCCCCTGATCGCGCTCCAGCGGGACCAGATGGCCGGTCTGGCCGATGCGCCGGACGCGCCGTCCGCCGTGGCGCTGAACTCGGCCCAGAGCCAATCCGCGAACAGCCGGGCCTGGGACGCGATCGCTCTCGGGGCGTCGGAGTTCGTGTTCCTGGCCCCGGAACAGCTGGCGCGGCCCGAGACCGTGGAAGCGCTGGCGAGGGCGGGAGTGTCCCTGTTCGTCGTCGACGAGGCCCATTGCGTCTCGTCGTGGGGACACGACTTCCGTCCCGACTATCTGCGTCTCGCCGAGGTGATCGAGCGGCTCGGCCATCCGACGACGCTCGCCTTGACGGCGACCGGCGCGGCTCCCGTGCGAGAGGAGATCGTGGCGCGCTTGGGGATGCGGGACCCGCTTGTGCTGACCCGGGGGTTCGACCGGCCGAACCTGCGACTGGGGGTGACCCGGCACGAGACCGACGCCGCCAAGCGCGACGCCGTCGTGGCGCAAGTGCGGCACGAGACGATCCCGGGTCTCGTCTACGTCGCGACCCGGCGCGCCGCGGAGGACTACGCCCGGGCGCTGACAGAGGCGGGCCTTCGAGCCGCCGCCTATCATGCCGGGCTCGCCGCCGCGGAGCGCTCTCGAGTGCATGCCGCGTTCTCGGACGACGAGCTCGACGTCGTGGCTGCCACGAGCGCTTTCGGGATGGGGATCGACAAGCCGAACGTGCCGTTCGTGGTCCATGCCGCCGTGACGGAATCGCTGGATTCCTACTATCAGGAGATCGGCCGGGCCGGCCGTGACGGGGAGCCCGCGACCGTCGAGCTTCATTACCGCCCCGAGGATCTCGGCCTTCGCCGGTTCTTCGCGGCGAAGCATCCCGACCGGGATCTGGTCCGGCGGATCGTGACGGCCCTGCGCGACGAGCCCGGACCGGTGCGCAATGCCGGGCTCGCGGCGCTCGTCGAGGCCAGCCCGCGCAGAGTCAGCGCTCTCGTCGGCCTGCTGCACGACGCCGTCGTGGTGCAGCGGACACGGAGGGGAATACGCCTCGCGCCGGGCTTCGCAGGATCAGGCGATGACGCGGTGGAGCGTGCCGCGCAGCAGGCGGCGATCCGCGAGCGCATCGACCAGTCGCGGATCGAGATGATGCGCGGCTACGCCGAGACCCTGGGATGCCGGAGGCAGTACCTCCTGCGCTACTTCGGTCAGGAGTCCGACCGGCCCTGCGGTCATTGCGACAACTGCGACGCGGGTCTGCCCGAACCCGACGCCGAGCCCGCCGACGACATGTTCCCGCCGCACTCGCGCGTTCGCCACGCCGAGTGGGGCGAGGGCGCCGTGATGAGCGTCGAAGAGGACCGGATCACGGTGTTCTTCGAGAGCGAGGGTACAAGGTGCTCTCACGCGTCCTGGTGGCGCAGAACGGCCTGCTCGAACGCATGCACGACGGGGGCCAAGACGAGAGCCGCGACTCGTCCATCTCGTGATTAAATGTACGCGTAGTCCATTTGTCAGCGAAGGAGTCTTCATGAGCACACCGTCTGATCCGCGCGTGGCCCTCGTGACCGGCGGTTCCGGCGGCATCGGAGCCGAGGTCGTCAGTCGCCTCGCCGCCGACGGGTTCGCCGTCGCCGTGCAGTACGCAGGACGCGCCGAGGCGGCGCGATCCGTCGTCGACGCCGTCATCGAGCGTGGGGGCCGGGCGATCGCCGTGCAGGCCGACATCGCGGACGAGCATGCGATGGCGGCCGTCTTCGACCGGGTCGAGGCAGAGTTCGGCGGGATCGACGTCGTCGTGAACGCCGCCGGCATCATGATCCTCGGACCGATCGCGACGTTCGACCTGGACGCCTTGGATCGCATGCATCGCACGAACATCCGCGGGGCGTTCGTCGTCTCCCAGCTCGCATCCAACCGGCTGCGCCCAGGCGGCGCCCTGATCAACCTCTCGAGCAGCCAGACGCGTGCGCAGTATCCGACGTACGGACCGTACGTCGCCAGCAAGGCCGCGGTGGAGGGACTCACGCTGATCCTCGCACGGGAGCTGCGCGGCAAGGACATCACCGTCAACACGGTCGCTCCGGGGCCCATCGCCACGCCGCTCTTCCTGGACGGCAAGGACGACGCGACGATCGAGCACTTCGAGAAGCTCGTCCCGCTCGAGCGCCTCGGGATGCCCGACGACGTCGCGACCGCCGTGTCGTTCCTCGCGGGTCCCGCACGCTGGGTCAACGGCCAGACGATCTTCGTCAACGGGGGCCTCGCATGACGCGCTCGGGCACCCCGTTCCGTGCGGCGGTCCATGCGACCGGGCTCGCCGCGCTCCCGCTGGTCACCCCTGCCCCTGGGCGGGAGACGCTCCTCCCGTCCGCGTCGTGAAAGGAAGCCCTCTCATGTCAGCCATCGCCATTCCCCCGGCCGTCTCGGCCTTCATCGACGCGACGAACCGTGCCGACTCCGACGCGTTCGTCGCCGCCTTCACTCCCGACGCGGTCCTCTCCGACTGGGGCCGCGTCTACGAAGGCCGCTCCGGGGTCCGCGCGTGGGATCGGACAGACAACATCGGCGTCAACGCCCACTTCGACCTCGTCGACGCCGCCCCGGGCGCCGAGCCTGACACCTACGTCGTCACTCTCACGGTCACCGGTGACGGCTACAACGGGACGGGACCCATGACGTTCCGGCTGCGCGACGGACTGATCGCGCGACTGGAGATCGGCTGACGGCGGGCCGGAAGGCCCGTCGAACGCCGAGGCGAACGATGTCTGCGACCTCCCCCTCACAGGCCGCGCCCCGTCGGGGCCGAGGACGCCGCCCGGCCGCCGCCGTCCGCGCCGACGTGCTGCGAGTCGTCGGAGACATCCTCCTGCAGGAGGGAATCGCCGATCTCACGTTCGAGCGGGTGGCGCGGCTGTCGGGAGTCAGCAAGACGACGATCTACAAGTGGTGGCCGACGCCTGGGGTCCTGGCACTCGATGGGTACGCGCACGCGGTCGAAGTGGCGCTCCATTTCCCCGACACCGGCGACATCCGCGCCGACCTCCTCGCGCAGATGACAGCGTTCGCGCACGTCATGACGGAGACTCCCGGCGGCCGCATCCTCACCGAGCTGATCGGACAGGCCCAGACGGATGCCGCGCTGGCGAGCGCCTACCGCGCACTCTATTCCGCCGACCGGCGCCGACTCGCCGTCGAGAGGATGCACAAGGCGCGCGAAGCCGGGCAGCTTCGTGCCGACGCGGACCTCGAGGCGATCGTCGACCAGCTCTGGGGCGCCGTGTATCACCGGCTGCTGGTGCCCGATCAGCCCGTGACGGCGTCGTTCATCGAGGCGCTGCTCGACAATCTGTTCCGCGGCATCGGCCCGAGTTGATCCGGATCCGGGGACTCAGGCGCGCTCGCGATCGGGTGTGCGGACGGCCACGAGGTCTTCCGGCGGGACGATCGAGCCGCGCTCGTCGATGAAAGCGAGCTGGGCCGGCGCCGACCCGGCCGCCGTGAGGAATCGCGGCGACGTCCCCTCCTCGCTCGGGCGGTAGGTGCGCGCCCAGCTCGAAAGGGCGGCCACCACGATGCTCAGTCCCCGCCCGGCCTCGGTCAGGATGTACTCCTCCCGACTGCGCACCCCCGCATCGCGATAGGCGCGCCGCGTCATCACGCGCGACTCCACGAGCGCGGCCAGGCGTTTTGCAAGCACGTTGGGGGCGATTCCGAGGGCGTCCTGGAACTCCTGGAACCGCGTCGCGCCGGAGACCAGGGCTTCCCGGATGATCAGGATCGTCCACGCGTCGCCCAGGGCGTCCAGAGCGCGCGCGATCGAGCACGACGAGTCCTTGCCGAGTGTCTTGGGCATGACACGAGTCTACCCACCTGACTTGTCGTTGGCTACTCAGCATGCTAGCTTTCACTGAGCAACTCAGAACCGGGCCGATGGCGTCCTGTCTCGACGAATCGACCCGATCGGAGCCCCGTGAGAGCACTTTCGAACCGTGCGGCCTTCTGGACGTCCGGCACGGTCGTCGCCCTGGCGCTGTGGACCAGCGCCTGCCCGACCATGGTGTACCCCGTCTACGAGACGGATTGGGCGCTGTCCACCACGACCGTCAGCTGGGTGTTCGCCGCCTACCCGCTCGCACTGATCCCCGTGCTCATCCTGTTCGGCGACCTCTCCGACCGCATCGGCCGGCGCGCCTCGATGCTGCTGGGACTGGCGGCAGAGCTCGTCGGCGTGCTGCTGTTCGTCGTGGCCGGCGACGTGCTGTGGCTCCTGGCCGGCCGGGCCTTCATGGGAGTCGGCGTCGGCCTGTCGATAAGCCCCGCCAGCGTCGCCATGGTGGAGTTCAGCGCGCCGGGCGCCCGGCACCGGGCAGGAGCGATGGCCACCGCCGTCTCGGCGGTGGGCATCGCGCTGGCGATGCTCGTGGGAGGAGCGCTCACGCAGTACGCGCCCTTCCCGTTGCGGCTCAACTTCGTCGTCCTGGCGGCCGCGATCGTCCCCGTCGCCGTGGCGGTGGCCTTCCTTCCGCGCCACACCGCTCCGGCCGTCGCCGGAGCGTGGCGGGTGCGGGCCATCGCGATTCCCCGCGGAAGCCGCCGCGCGTTCGCGATGGGGGCCGTCGCTTTCGCCTCGTCGTTCCTCCTGGGCGCGATCGTCCTGCCGCTGGGAGCGCGGATCGCCCAGGATCTCGCCGGCTCGACGAACGCCCTGGTCACCGGGGCTCTGCTCTCCGTCTTCGCCGCATGCATCGCCGTGTTCTCATTGCTGGCCCGGCGCGTGGAGACCTGGACGCTCATCACCGTCGGGGCAGCCGGATCGATCCTGGCCGTGTGGGCGTTCGTGCTCACGGGCACGACCCACTCACTCGTGATGTTCTTCGTCGCCTCCGCGTGCGCGGGCGCAGCCTATGCGTTCGACTACGCGGGCGGGCTCAGCGTCTTCGCGTCGTACGCGGCCCCCGAGCACCGGGCCAGCATGACCTCGGGCGGGTTCCTGGTCGGGTACGCGGCGCAAGGCGTCGGCGCGCCCCTGGTCGGCGCCGTGACGACGGCGAAGGGCCTGCTGGCCGGCCTCGTCTCGGGCGCCGGGGCGTTCGGCATCGTCTTCGCCGCGGTCCTCGCCGCCGGCGCCGCAGTCGTGGCACGCCGCTCCCGCCGCCGTCGTCCCGGCGCCTGAGAGCGGTGATGTCCGGATTCGAGGGACACTCGTCCCTCACTGTGCGGACCCGGCAGGGAGAGGGGGCGAAGAATCGTAGCCGCCCACGAACACGGGCCCGACCCAGAAGGGAAAACGATCATGACAGAGACGATCGCCGGGATCGGCATCCCCGACACAGACCTCGTGCGAGCCGTCACCGCGCACGTGCGGGAGCACGAGGACGACCTGCTCTTCCACCATTCGCGCCGGGTGTTCCTGTTCGGCGCGCTGATGGCCCGCCGGCGAGGCCTCGAGCCCGACCTCGAGCTGCTCTACGCCGCGGCGATGTTCCACGACATGGGGCTGACCCCCACGTATTCCGCTTCCCAGCGCCGGTTCGAAGTGGACGGGGCGGATGCCGCGCGCCGCTTCCTCCTCGATCACGGCGTCTCTGCGGAGCGAGCCGCCACTGTCTGGACGGGAATCGCGCTCCACACGACTCCGGGAATCCCCGAGTTCATGAGCGCCGAGATCGCGTCGGTGACGATGGGCGTGGAGACCGACGTGCTCGGCATCTGGTACGACGCCCTGTCCGAGGCCGAGCGGGCGGAAGTGGTCGCCGCGCACCCGCGCCCCGACTTCAAGAACCGGATCCTCGCCGCCTTCACGCAGGGCAACGTCCACCGGCCCGACAGCACTTTCGGGAACGTCAACGCGGATGTCCTCGCGCACTTCATGCCCGGGTATCGCCGTGTCGACTTCGTCGACGTCATCCGGAGCAATCGCTGGCCGGAATGACCCGATCCGCGCCCTCCACCGCCAGCATTGCCCACAGGACGGGCGTGATCCGTGGGGCGAAATCGTCGGCGCCGTCGCTGCCGTGGCGCAGAATCGCCCCGAAGAAGCCACCGAAGCACAGGGTCGCGAGCAGCTGAACATCGACGTCGGCGCGGATCGACCCCTCCTCCTGCAGCACGCGGAGCTCTGCCGCGAAGTCGGAGCAGCGCGGTTCGACCGCATGCTCCTGCAACGCGGCCAGCAGCAGCGGATTGCGCTCCGACTCGGCCAGGACGTCTCCCTGCAGCACGTACGCGTGCGGATTGACCACACGCGGGTCCAGGGCGGCGAGCGCCTGGGCGAATCGAGCCCGCGGCGAGTCCGCCCTCACGGCCTGCTCGGCAACGAGAGCGCGTTCGCGACGGTAGCCGAACTTGAGCGCATCGACGACAAGCGCCAGCTTGCTGTGCCAGCGTCGGTACAGCGCCGGCCGGTTGGACCCCGCCCTGGCCGCGACCCCGCTCAAGGAGAGACCGCCGAACCCCTGCTCGACCAGCAGAGCGCGCGCCGCCTCGAGCATCGCGTCCTCGATCCGCGGGTCACGAGGGCGCCCGGCTGCAGCGCCCGCGGCCGCCTCGTCGTGGGATGCCGAACCGCTCATGATCGCTCCTCGGGGGCCGGGAATATCCTCAGCATAGCGGCCGTTTTATTACGTGACACACATGGAACGTATGTGTCCGCCGACCTCCGGTCGGCAGCCGACCACTCCCCTCAGGAGGACCCGATGGGCTCACTCTCCTTCCAGCAGCTGAGGCTGCCACGACCCCTGGGCTTCGCCGTGCTCGTCGCGGACCTGCTCGCGCTCATGGCCGCCGCCAGCGTCCCGTCCCCGATCTATCACCTGTATCAGGACCGCATGGCCTTCCCGACATGGGTGCTGACGCTCATCTTCGCCGTGTACGCCGTCGTGCTGTTGAGCACCCTGCTGACCGCCGGGTCGCTCTCAGACCACATCGGGCGGCGCCCAGTGCTGATGGCGGGATTGATCCTCCAGGCGGGCAGCACCGGGCTGTTCTGGGTGGCGGGCGATGTCGGCACCCTCGTCGTGGCCCGCGTCCTGCAGGGACTGTCGACCGGAGTCGCTCTCGGCGCCGTCAGCGCCGCCATGGTCGATCTGACTCCCCGCCGCTTCCCGACGCTCGGCACCACCCTCTCCAGCGCCGGACTGGGCGTCGGCCTCGCGGCAGGCGCCGTCATCGTCGGCGTTGTCGGCCAGTGGACGCCGGCGCCCGATCAATGGGTGTTCCCGGCGCTGACCCTCACGCTCATCGCACTGGCCGTCCTGTCCGTCTTCGTGCCGGGGGTGCATCCGCGCAAGCCCGGAGCCCTCGCCTCGCTGTGGCCGACCGTGGGCATCGCGGCACCGCTGCGCCCTGTCTTCGCACGGGCGTTCCCCGGCATCGCGGCGGGCTGGGCCATCATGGGGCTGTTCATGGCACTCGGCCCTTCGATCGTGGGCGCGGACTTCCACGCGGACCCCACGGTCGCGGGCGGGTACATCATCGCGCTGCTGGCCGCTTTCAATGCGGTCGGGGCAGTCGCCTCGGCCAGGTTCGCACCGGCCGTGGGCGCGAGCATAGGCCCGGCGCTCATGGTGCTCGGCATGGCCTGGACACTGTTCAGCATCCAGCTCGACATGCTCGTCCTGCACGTGATCGCGGCCGCGTTCGCCGGAACGGGCGTCGGTGCATCCTTCACGTCCGCACTGCGCACGATCGCGGCGGCCACGCCCGCCACGCACCGTGCGCAGACGATGTCGGCGGTGTACGTGCTCAGCTACCTGTCCCTGAGCGTCCCCGCACTGGCGGCAGGACTGATCGCGACGGAAGCGGGGCTGGCGGCCGCGGTGGAGATCTACGGAGCCGCCGTGATGATCCTCGCGGCCACCGCGGCGGCCCTGGCCGGCATGAACCGAGCCCATCCGGAGCACACCTCGGCACCTCTGGCTGCGGCATCCGGCCCACGCCGCGTCTCGGCGGCGCCCTCGACCGCGGCTGCCTCGCACGACGAGGAGGTCACGGCAGCATGAACGTCGACCTGTACACCGACATCACGTGCCCGTGGTGCTACATCGCGTCACAGCGGTGGAACCGCGTGCTCGCAGACCTCGAGCCGGGTGAGAAGACGGCACTGCGCTACCGTCCGTTCCAGCTCAACCCCCACCTGTCGCGGACGCCCATGCCGCTTCTGGACTACTACCGGATGCGCGGCGGAGAGGGGTTCGTCGCCGAGCACCTGCAGGCGCAGGAGCATGCGCGGCGCGAGGGCCTTGAGATCGACATGGAGCGCGCGCTCGCGGTCAACACCTTCGACGCGCACAGGATGCTGTGGATCGTCGAGCGCGACCACGGGCTGACCGTCGCGGCCCGCGTGCACGATGCGCTGACGGTGGCCTACTTCGCCGAGGGCGCGAACATCGCGGACCACGACACGCTGGCGGCGATCGCCGGGCGCCACGGCGCCGATGCCGAGCGGGTCCGCGCCGCGCTCGCCACTGGAGAGGGAGCGGAGGAGGTCCGGGCCGAGATCGAGAGCGCACGCGCCCTCGGCATCCGCGCGGTGCCCTCCTCCGTGATCGGCAGCTCGCTGATCGAGGGCGCCGTGCCCGCCTCGACCCTCACGCGCTTTCTGCACTCGACTCGCGATTGACGGCCGGCGGTCCGGGCCGCACCCGGCCTGGACCGCCGCCCCATTCCGTCCGGCACTTCTCTCGTTCACGCCCGATCGAAGCGGCTCGCGCCGGCGATCGCGGCTCCCCGGTCCCGGGTGCGGGCCAACCCGATCCCCGTCAGCGCGATCAGGACCAGAACCGCGCCGCTCAGGGCGGCAAGACCACCCTCCAGCCCGATCGCGTCGGCGATTGCGGCGAGCGCGAGCGCGGGGATCATCATGCCGAGGTAGGAGGCCAGGAACATGCCGGCCAGCGCCTCACCCCTCGCTTCGGGCGCCGCGAGCAAGCGCGCGGCGACCAGGACGGCCTTGAAGACGACTCCTGCACCCAGGCCGCCGGCGGCGGCGCCGATCACGAACACGATAAGCCCTCCGCCCGCACCCGCCACGAGCAGCAGCACGAATCCTGCTGCCAGCGACCACATGCCGATGCCGAGCTGGCGTGCGGGCAGAGCACGGCGGACGAGCAGCTGGCCGGCGACGGCGAACGCGAAGACCATCCCGGTGACAAGTCCGCTCACGGCCGGAGAGGACACGCCGAGAGCCGCGCCGAGGATCTTCGGAGCAAGCGAGGTGAAAAGGCCCAGCAGCGTGAACGCCAGAAAGCCGGCGAGGCCCAGCAGCAGATAGCGTGCCCGCGCGCCGCGGGGAGCCACGATGCGCTGCGGCCGGTACGGCCGCGGCCGCCGGTCCACCGTCTCGGGAACCAGGGCGAGGACGACCACGGCCAGAATCAGCAGTACGAGGAAGACCACATACACGGTGACCAGCGGACCCGGGAGGAACGCCGCGAGCATTCCGGAGACGACCGGGCCGATGCCGAGCCCGCCCAGGTTGGCCGCGGTCGTCACCCCGTCGGCCAGGTGGGAGGCACGCCCCGGACGGAAGTGCCCGTGCAGCTCGATGCAGTAGGCGGTCGCGGTCGCCGTGACGAGACCGACGCCGAACCCGCCGAGAAGCCGGGCGATCAGCAGCGCCGGCAGGGCGGTCGACGAGAGGAACACGGCGGCTGCAGCGATCTCGAGCGCGACCGCCGGGAACAGCATGCGACGCCGGCCGCGCCAATCCGACACGTGCCCGGCCAGGAACAGGCTGATCAGCACCCCGAGCACGTACGCCGAGAAGGCGAGTGTGACGCTCACGGTGCTCATCCCGTTGGCTTGCTGATACAGGGGCCACAGCGGGGTGGGAACCGTGTTGAACGCCATGACCACCAGGAACACGGCGGCGACGAGCCAGAAAGCGGCGCGCGCCCTCGCGGGCGTGGGGG
>Ga0164243_10008471_pt1 | contig 15144 bp, 14 predicted proteins | sample OricompcompostOP_FD_108781 | JGI IMG/M metagenome (GOLD analysis project Ga0164243, IMG submission 108781) | Organic Plus compost microbial communities from Emeryville, California, USA - Original compost - Organic plus compost (OP) | ecosystem: Engineered > Solid waste > Mixed feedstock >... | reverse complement strand
TCGATGATCGTATCCAACGGCGTTGCTTCCGGCAACGAGAGGTAACGCACCCGGTCCATCTGCGCCTTCAGCCCTTCCAGTACCCGCCAGGCATCATCGCAGCCAGCGCTGCTGGCGATCGCCTGGTGGAACATCTCGTCCAAACGCAGAAAGCCGACATTGTCGCCGTGGCGGGCGACCGACCATTGCTGCCCGATCAGCTCTTCCATCGCCGCAATGTCGCTCTCGGAGGCCTCCGCCGTTGCCTTGCACACGATGGCGACCTCGATCGCCTCGCGGATGAAGCGCGCGGTCTCCACCTCGCGAATGGAGATCAGGCGTACGAACGTTCCGCGTTGCGGCCGGATCTCCACCAGCCCCGCTTCGCCGAGCTTTATGAATGCCTCGCGCACCGGCTGGCGCGAAACGCCGAGCTGGCGGGCGATCTCGGCCTCCGAAAGAGGATTTCCCGGCCTCAACTGCAACTGCACGATGGCGTTGCGCACATTCTCGAACACACGGCCACCGATCGTCGCCCGGCGCACCCGGCGGCCATCCTGTTCCAGGGCGGTCAGTTCGAAATTGATCGTCATGTTGACAGTTCTATACTACCATACTAGTCTGCGGAAGAGGTAAACGGAAATTATCCGGTTCTGGGAGGAACGTATGAAACCCGTCGCACTGAAAGCACTCATCTCGGCCGCGCTCGTGACCATTTCGGCGCAAGCATTCTCGGCTGATTACACGCTCAGCATCAATACGGCCCTTACCACTGACGACCCGCTTTACAAAGGGCTGGAGAGCTTCCGCGACGCGATTGCCGAGCGCTCGGACGGCGCCATCGAGGTCAAGCTTTTTCCGAATTCGCAACTCGGCCCGGACGAGGATGTGCTTGAACAGGCAAGGGCCGGCGCGCCGGTGGCCGTGGTCGTAGACGGCGGCCGCCTCGCGGTGTTCCAGAAGGAATTCGGCGTGCTGGGCGCACCCTATCTCGCTTCCGGCTACGAGGGCATCCGCAAGGTTGTTACCTCGCCTCTGTTCGAGGAATGGGTGCAGAAGCTGCGCGATGCTTCCGGCCACCAGATCCTGTCCTTCAACTGGTGGCAGGGCGAGCGCGAATTGTGGACCAACAAGCCGGTCGAAACTCCGGCCGACCTCAATGGCATACGCATGCGCACGCCGGGCGCGCCGGTCTGGGTTGAAACGATCAAGGCGATGGGCGCCACCCCGACACCGATGCCCTATGCGGAAGTCTATTCCGCCATGCAGCAAAATGTCATTGATGCGGTCGAGGCGCAGCTTCCGGCCGGCAAGGGCTCCAAGCTCAACGAGGTGGCCAAGTACCTGACCAAGACTCACCACATCAATCTCATCACCGGGCTGGTGACGAGCGCATCCTGGTTCGACAGCCTGTCGCCGGAACTGCAGACGATCCTGCGCGAGGAGGCGCTGAAAGCGGGTGATGTCGCTTCGCACGGCACCGAAGATTCTCTGGCCCAGATCGAGGCCGAAATGAAGGAAGCCGGCATGACGGTTTCCGAGATCGATGTGACGCCGTTCAAGGAGGCGACGGCCGGTGTCTATGAGACGCTCGGCTACGGCGACCTTCGCGAAGAGCTGCAAAAGATAGCCGGTCAGTAGGCCTTTCAGGACTACTCCAAAGTGGCGTGGGCGTCAGCCCGCGCCGATGGGACATCATGCTGAAGAACCTCTCCCGCATAGAATTCGGCATCGCCGCTTCCCTCCTGGCGATCATCGTCGTGCTCGTATTTCTGGCTGCGATCATGCGGTTCTTTGGCCATCCGCTGATCTGGTCGGTCGATCTGGCGCAGCTCCTGTTCATCTGGCTGTGCTTCCTGGGCGCTACGCGCGCAATGCGCGAGAAAGGCCATATCGGCATCGACCTGCTGGTCCGGCAGCTCGGCAATCGCAGCCGGTTCGCGCTGGAAACCGCCATCACCATTGTCATTCTGGTCTTTCTCGGTCTCCTCGCCTACGAGGGTTATGAGCTGACCATGCTCAACAGGCAGCGCCAGTTCGGCGACAGCGGCCTGTCCTATGCGTGGGTTACCGCCGCGGTTCCGGTCGGATGCCTGATGCTCGCCGGCGCACTGATCTGGAACCTTGTCCAGGCATGGCGCAACCGGCGTGAAGGCTTGCTGGTCTATTCGCGCATATCGGACGGAACCGCCTCCGCTTCGGAGCTCTGATCTTGCTGCTGCCATCGATCGCCTTTCTTGCCCTGATGCTGCTCGGCGCGCCCGTCGCCTTCGCGATCGGCATTTCAGGTTTTCTCTTCTTCCTCACCGATCCCGTCATGCCTGTCTCGATCGGTGTGCAGAAGATTGCCACGATGAGCCAGAGTTTTCCCCTGCTTGCCGTGCCCTTCTTTGTCTTCGCCGGCCACCTGATGAACGAGAGCGGCATCACCTCGCGGCTGTTCCGCTTCTCGTCAGTGGCGGTCGGGTGGATGTCGGGCGGGCTTGCGCAGGTCGCGATCGTGCTTTCGACAGTGATGGGCGGGGTGTCCGGTTCGGCTGTCGCCGACGCGGCGATGGAGGCGCGCATCCTTGGACCGACGATGGTCTCGAACGGCTACGGCAAGGGCTTTTCCGCTGCCGCGATAGCCGTCGGCTCGCTGATCACCGCTACCATCCCACCCTCGATCGGCCTTATCCTCTACGGCTATGTCGGCAATGTTTCGATCGGCCGCCTGTTTGTCGCCGGCATCATTCCGGGTTTCCTGATGATGCTGGTTCTGATGGTCACCGTCTATGTGATCGCGCGCCGCCGCAATTATGTCGTGGCCGACAGCAACCGGCCGACCCTGGCAGCTCTCTTTTCCGCCACCTGGGGCGCCAAATGGGCGCTGCTCTTCCCTGTCGCTCTGATCTTCGCGATCCGCGGCGGCGTGTTCACGCCTTCGGAGGTCGGTGCATTCGCCGTCGTCTACGCCGTCCTGGTCGGCTTTCTCGCCCATCGCGAGATGGACCTGAGAAAGCTGAAGCGCGCCTTCGAGCACACGATCTCCGATATCGGCCTGATCATGATCATCATCCTGATGTCGGGCATGATCGGCTTCGCCATCATCTTTATGCAGGTGCCGCAGGAGATCTCGCAATGGATGCTGAACGGCATCAGCAGTCCGCAGGTGATCGTGCTCGTCATCCTGGTCTTTCTGCTGGTCGCCGGCTGTTTCATCGAAAGCACCGTGCTCGTCCTGCTTCTGACGCCGATTTTCGTGCCGATCATCACGCAGATAGGCATCGATCCGGTGCATTTCGGCATTCTGATGATGAGCATCGTCACGCTCGGCGGGATGACGCCGCCAGTGGGCGTGGCCATGTACGCGGTATGCTCGCTGATGGACGTGAAGATCGAGGAATATACGGCCGAAGCAATCCCGTTCCTGGCGGCGGTGATCGGCCTCATCGTCACGCTGCTCTTCCTGCCGGGTCTCGTGCTTTGGCTGCCCAACCTGGCCTTCGGCTGAAAGCGCGGCCTGACCCAATCCGGAGTTTGACGAATGCGGCATGTCTGGAGATGGTTCGGACCGATCGACAAGGTCACGATCGCAGACGCGCGGCAAGCCGGCGCGCAAGGCATCGTGACGGCCCTGCACCACGTTCCCTATGGCGCCGTCTGGACGCCTTCCGAGATTGAAAAACGGCAGCGGGAGGTTGCGGCCCTGCCAGACGGAACGCCGAGCGGCCTTGCCTGGGAAGTGGTGGAGAGCCTGCCGGTCTCGGAGGAGATCAAGACGCAGACCGGTGACTGGCGCAGCCATATAGCAAACTACAAGATATCGCTCGAAAACCTGGCGCAAGCCGGCATATCGACCATCTGCTACAATTTCATGCCGGTGCTCGACTGGACACGGACCGACCTTACCTGGCGCGTGTCTAATGGCGGTACCACCATGCGCTTCGACCTCATCGACTTCGCCGCCTTCGACATTGCCATCCTGAAACGCAGGAATGCAGCCGCCGATTACGCGCCTGACATCGTGAGAGACGCCGAGCGCCGTCATGCGCTTATGGATGATGCCGCGAGGACGAAACTGGCCAGAAGCATAAATTCGGGCCTGCCCGGCTCGACCGAGGACACGTCCCTGAACAGTCTTGCCGCGCAATTGGCGCATTATGAAAATATCGATGCAGCCATGCTGCGCCGGCACTTCGTCGATTTCCTTTCCGAAGTGGTGCCTGTGGCTGAGCGGCTCGGCGTTCGGCTCTGCTGCCATCCGGACGACCCGCCTTTCCCTCTGCTCGGTCTGCCGCGCATCATGTCCACCGAGGCCGATTACCGTTTCATCCTGGATGCCGTCGACAGCCCGGCCAACGGGGCGACGCTGTGCACCGGCTCGCTCGGTGCAAGGCCGGACAACGACCTGCCCGGCATGGCCGCACGGCTGGGACCAAGGGTTCATTTCGCGCATCTGCGGAATGTACGGAGGGAAACGCAAACCACGCCCTGCTCCTTTTACGAAGACGAGCATCTGGGAGGCGATACCGATATGGTGGCCGTGGTGGCGGCGCTGCTTCGGGAGGAGACCCGGCGCAAGGCCGAGGGGCGGTCCGACGCAATCATCCCGATGCGTCCGGATCACGGCCAGGACATCCTTGACGATCTCAAGCGCAACGCCCAGCCCGGCTATCCGGCGATCGGGCGGCTGAAAGGCCTCGCTGAACTGCGCGGCGTCGAGCAGGCGCTTACGCATGGGCCGAGTCGCAGCCAGTAACCAGCTCATCCCTTGATCGTTAGATTCGGCGGCCTTTGGTTCTTCGCGATCGGTTATAGGGTGGAGCCAATATGCCCGATTGCGGAAAGGTGATCAGCGATTAACGTGATACTCGTCCTCGCTATGTCCCACGTGACCTAGCGTTACCGTGGATTATTCTTCAGCAGAAATATTCTGAAAGCGCTTTCAAAACACAAGGCGCAATGCTAGGTTTAGTTCGCCAACTTGATTTATGGATTTGGAAGCATGCTAGACATTCAGCAGGGATCTCGGGCGGCCTTTGAGGAAGCTCTCCATCTTCTGGCGACAAAGACACTCGAAGATGAGGCAGGCCTAGGAATTCGCTTTCCCTATGTAACCAAACCGGACGGCTCGTGGGATACCATGCTCGCCTCTGTTTCCGCCGGCTACCAGGAAGATGCCTGGAGCCACGGCAACTGGTTTTGCGGCTTCTGGATCGGGTTGTTGCTGATTTCATATCTTCATACCGGCAATGAGGAAGCACTGGAGCTTGCGCGTGAACGCATGCATCTTGTGGCTCCCCGCGCGAAGGACCCTAACACCCATGATATCGGGTTCATTTTCCTGTCGAGCGCCATACCAGCCTTTCATATCACCGGGGACAGATTTTACGCGGAGGTCGCGCTGGAAGCTGCGCAGCAATTGCGGGCGCGGCTCGTGCGTACGGATCTTGGTTCATATATCTCCTCGTGGGGCCCACATAACGATATCCGGGGCAGGCGGAGTTCTGCCATCGATACCATGGCCAACCTGCCGCTTCTCTACTGGGCGGCCGCACAGGCAAAGGACGACAGTTTCCTAGTCGCGGGAGAACTGCACGCTCGGATGACCGAGCATGCGTTCATCCGTTCCGATCTCTCAACTTACCACGCCGTGGAGTACGATCTCCCTTCGGGCGTGCGCGGCAGAGGGTACACGTTTCAGGGATATGGCGATGAATCGTTCTGGTCACGCGGACAAGGTTGGGCAATCCTGGGCTATGCCGAAACGGCTCGCGCCACCGGCTCCTTGCGTCATCTGAAATTGGCTCACCGCCTTGCAGACCGGTTCCTCGACGCTCTCGGAGATGCAACATCGGCCCCTTGGGACTTCGATGATCCGGCTGGAAAGGACGCGACTCTGGATACTGCGGCCTCTGCAATTGTAGCCAATGCGCTGCTGCAGATGGCGGATCTGGAACCTGACATGGAACTCGCCGAGCAGCGGCATGGTCAGGCGGTCAAAATCTTAAGTGATCTCTGTCGCGACCACCTGTCCCGGAATTCCGCCGAACGTGGCTTTCTGCGCCACGGCTGCTATTCCAAGCCTCACAATATCGGCCCCGACGCCGCGGTGCTGTTCGGCGACTATTATTTCGCCGAAGCGTTGCTGAAGGTGCTGAAGCCGGGTGCATTTCGGCCGATCGCCGAGCGGCTGACCGCTACGGAGGTGTAAGCTCGATGGAGAGGGAAACTTCCGTCGGCCTTTCATGCTCGGGGTCAGTCGCAATCCTCCAGATAGACAATCCACCCCTCAACATTCTGACCGTCGCTGTGAGAGAAGCGCTCTTCCGACGGATCATCGAAGTTGAGAACCGGCCGGATATCCGCGTCGTGGTGGTTCAGGCCGGCGGTAGCCGTGCCTTCTCCGTGGGCTCCGACATCAGGGAGTTTCCCGACGACGAATTGGGAGGCGTAGCCAAGATACGCTTCGAGCAATATTTGCTCGATCGATTGGCCGGGTTGCCAGCGGTCACCATTGCCAAGGTCGGAGGAATGGCGCTCGGCGGTGGAGCCGAGTTGATGCTTGCCTGCGACTTCCGGATTGCATCGACGGGTGCGGAAATAGGCTTTCCGGAAATCCGTCTGGGAGCTTTGCCTGCTGCGGGCGGCATGAAGCGGCTCACACGGGAAATTGGCTCTCTGTATGCTCGGGAGCTCGTGCTACTCGGGCGGCCGGTAAGCGCCACCCGAGCCGCCGAAATTGGGCTCATCAACTCTGTCGTTCCGGCGGAGGACTTAGATGCGGAGGTTGACCGCCTCGCACGGGAGCTCGTGGCCCTTCCTGCAGAGGCCATGAGGCTGGCCAAGCGGGTTATTGGCTCAGACGCCCTGTGGCGGCAAATGGACACCGAAGAAGCCGAGGCTTTCGGAATCTTGTTTCGTGGAACCGACTTGGCGGAAGGGCTGGCAGCGTTTCTTGAAAAGCGCGAACCACGCTTTAATCGTTAGCAGTAAAAGCCGGCGTTTCAGAAGTTTCGACCGGCAGGTCGAGCCGAAGCGGCATGTCACGCGGAGGTCCGGCTGATTCCCTCACGGCCAGCCGCGCATCAATGATTGTCGCAGGGGCTGCGGGCCTGCCGTGAAGCAGTTCCAGGATCCGCTCTGCTGCCGCGGTGCCGATTTCTGCCGCCGGAACCGTCACTGTTGTGAGACCGGGCGTCAGATAGCTGGCGAAGTCCAGACCATCATAGCCGGCGATCGACAGGTCTTCGGGCACCTTAATGCCCAGTTGCCTCGCCTCTGCCATTGCCCCGACCGCCAGCACATCGGTGGTGCAGACAAGACAGGTCGTTTCGGGCGCCTTGGTCATGATTGCGCGGAGACCCTCGCGCCCGGCCTTCATCTCGTAAGGCACTTCCAGGAGCTCTTCCAGCCGGCAGTGCGATCCCGCATCTTCGAGGCAGCGTCTGATCCCGTCGCGGCGGGCGCGGATGCGGTCATTGTTCCCGGCAGGGCTTGTCAGTATGGAAAAGCGACGATGGCCGAGCCCAACCAGATAGCTCGTCATGTCGTAGGCGGAGCCGAAATTGTTGAAGCCAACGGCAGGATAATCCTCCGCAGCTTCATGGACGAAAGTGACCACGATCGGGCAGCCATGTTGCCGCAGAAGCGTTCGCGTCTCCGGCAAACGTTCGTTACCGACCAGCACCAGGCCATCGACACCATGAGCCAGCAGCGACTGTGTCTCCTGGTGCTCCTTTGCCGGATCGTATTGCGAGTTAGCCACCAGAAGACGATAGCCGTCCTCTCCGAGGCGGTCCTGAAGCGCCTCCACGCCCCGCGCAAAAACCGAGATCCCCAAGGTGGGTACGACCACACCAACGGACCGGGTGCGATTGGACGCAAGCGCACGCGCCGCGCCATGGGGGACGTAATTCAGCTCCCGCGTGGCCTTCAAGACCCGTTCGCGCAGATCCGCCTTGACGATCTTTGGGTTGTTCAGCACCCGGGATACAGTGGCAATCGACACTCCCGCGACCGCCGCGACATCGGCAAGTGAAGCTTTCTTACTCACAGCGAATCTGCTCCCACCTGAAAGCGCTATCAAATCACTGTGAGAAGTTTAGCACAGGCAGTCCGCAGCTACGAGCACCAGCAGCAGCCATCTTTATATCACTTGCGCACAAATATGGTTCTCGGGATTTGACAAGATAAAATCATTATGTATTCTGAAAGCGCTTTCATAACCTTGCAGATCGCCGGATTGCCGAGGCGGTGCCACAAAAGGGAGGATGTATATGGCGCATTGGAGGGGGGTTTTTCCCGCCGTAACCACCAAAATGTCTTCTGACGGCACGGTCGATCTCGAGGCCACACAGCGTAGCGTCCAACGCCTGATCGAAGCGGGCGTCAGTGGCGTCGTCATGTTGCCGATGCTCGGCGAGAATGCCTCTCTCGACGATAGTGAGCGCGAGCGGGTCCTGCGGAGCGCTGCCGAGGTCGTTGGCGGTAAGGTGCCCATGTTGTCCGGCCTTGCAGCCACCACGACCGAAGGCGCGAGAATCCTTGCCCGCAGCATGAAGAAGTGGGGCGCGGAAGGCTTCATGGTCTTTCCAAGCCTTGGCTACAAGTCCGACGGACCCGAGACGGCGGAATGGTACAGGGCGATCGCCAGCGCGACCGATTTGCCGATCATGATTTACAACAATCCCATCGCATATGGGGTCGATGTTACGCCCGAAGTGCTTGCTCAGCTTGCTGACGTCCCGGAGATCATCTGCATCAAGGAAGAAAGCGGGGACGTGAGACGCGTTACCGATCTCTTCATTGCATTTGGCGACAGGTTCAGTGTCTTTTGCGGCGTGGATGACCAGGTGCTGGAGAGCGTCGCGCTTGGCTCTACCGGCTGGGTTTCCGGCATGACGAATGCCTGGCCCGCCGAATGCGTCAAGCTGTTCAATCTATGCACGGAGGGCCGTCTGGCGGAGGCGCGGGCGCTCTACCGGTTTCTCACGCCCGCCTTTCATCTCGATACTCATGTGAAACTCGTCCAGTACATCAAGCTGGCCGAGCACCTTGTTTATGGAGCGCCCGAATGGACTCGTGCTCCGCGCTTACCCCTTTCTGGAGAAGAGAGGGATCGGGTGGCGAGCATCATCGAGGCGACGAAAGCTGCGCTCGAAAGAAGTGTCTGAGGCAGCTACGTCAGCAAAAAAGGGAGGAAGGATGCAAGCGATCAGTCGATTTGCCGACGGGCTGTGCCTCATGCTCGGGTGGATAGTTGGTATCTTTCTGGCGGCGGCGACGGCTGCCGTGTTTCTTCAGGTGGTGATCCGTTTTGTTCTGCCGTTATTCAATGTCATCGTGGCGGCGCCATGGACTGAGGAAGCAGCGCGCTACCTGATGGTATGGGTCGTCTTCCTGGGTGTGGCGGTGTTGTGCCGAAGTTATCGCCTGATTTCAGTCGAGATGTTGGCAATCGTCGTGCCAAAGCCTGCCGGTACGGCAATCAAGCTCATTTCGACTGCAATTTCCATCGGCTTCTTCGCTCTCGTCGCTCAAATCGGTTTCGGCTGGACGATGATGAGCGGCATCGAACTTTCCCCCGTCATGCGGCTGCCGATGAACTGGGTCTACTTTGCTGTTCCCATCGGCAGCCTCCTTGCCATCTTCAACCTGCTCGTCTTCGCGGGCGAATGCCTGGTTGGTAGCCGAGAGGCGGTCGCCGCCCATGCCGAGATCGCGGACTGAAAATCCATGCTTATTGCTCAGATCATTCTCGGCCTGCTGGCTCTCCTGGCAATCACAGTTCCCGTTGGCATCGCCATCGGCGCGCTTTCCTTCATCGGCCTCTGGGCGCGTGGGATCCCCCTTGTATCGGCAGCGCAGACCGTGTTCGAGAGCTTGGACAGTTTTTCTCTGATGGCGGTGCCTTTCTACATCCTTGCCGGCAGCATCATGCAGGCGGGCGGGATATCGCAGCGCCTGGTCAATCTTGCGAACGCTGTGATCGGATGGCTGAGAGGCGGGCTCGGCGGCGCGGCAGTGCTCACCAGCATGTTGTTCGCCACGATCTCTGGCTCGTCCTCCGCCACCACGGCGGCTGTCGGATCGACCACAATTCCGGCCATGGTGGCCAAGGGCTATCCCCGCAACTATGCGGCCGCTCTTGTAGCTTCATCGGGTGAACTCGGAGTCATCATTCCGCCCTCGCTGCCGATCATCATCTACGGGTTGGTGATGAACCAGTCGATCGCGACCCTGTTCATTGCCGGCATATTGCCGGGCATTATTATCGGCGGCTCGCTCATACTGACCTCCATCCTAGCCGCTTATGTGCGCGGTTTTGACAACGTCACACCCGTTCGCCTGGGCGAATGGATCCGTAACGTGGGGAAAGCTGCGTGGGAGGCGCTCTTTGCTCTGATGATGCCGATCATCATCCTCGGCGGCATTTATACAGGTGCCTTCACGCCGACCGAAGCGGCGGTGGTGGCAGTGGTCTATGGCCTCATTGTCAGCCTCTTCGTCTACCGCGAGCTGCGCTGGCGATATCTCGGCGAAGTTTTCGTGAAGTCGGCGCTGGTTTCGGCCGGCATCCTCCTGATCGTTGCCTTCGCCTCGGCGCTTGGCTTCTTCCTGACGATCAGCCAGATCCCGCAACAGATCGGGCTGTGGCTGGGTGGCCTCACCGAGTCGCCGATCGCCTTCCTGCTGATCGTCAACGTGCTGCTCTTCATTACCGGCATGTTCATGGAGACGCTGGCGGCCATCATCATCCTTGCCCCAATCCTTGGGCCGATCGCCAGCCAGTATGGCATCGATCCCATCCATTTCGGCATGGTGATGGTGGTCAACCTGGCAGTGGGAATGGTCACCCCGCCCGTCGGTGTCAATCTGTTCATAGCCTGCGAGGTGGCTGGGATACGTCTCGATCAGATCATCCGTCCATTGCTGCTTTTCCTCGCGATCCTGGCGCTGGACATCCTGATCATTTCTTACGTGCCAGCGATTTCGCTGTTCCTAATTCGCTAACCAAGGGAGGAATATCGATGAAACTCTTCAAGATGCTCGCGCTCGGCAGCCTGATTTCGGCGCTGCCGACAATGGCGAATGCGCTCGAGATCACGCTCGGCCATACGCTCGCCCTCGACAGTCACTACCAGGCGGCCGCTGAAAAGTTCAAGGAAGTGGTTGAGGCCGGCAGCAACGGCGAGATCACTGTGTCGGTCTTCCCGCAAAGCCAGCTTGGCGGCGAAGTTAAAATGATCCAGTCGGCGCGCACAGGCGCAATTGGAGCTTTCATTACTGCCGGCCCTCCGCTCGAAAACACGATCCCACAATTCGCCGTCTTCTCGCTTCCCTATCTCTTCAATTCGGTGGACGAGGCGAATGGCATCCTGCAGGGCGAGATAGGAGACAAGTTTCTCGGCCTTTTGCCTGATGCGGGACTTGTTGGCCTGAACTTCTTCTCTGTCTTCGAGCGCAGCGTTTTTGGTAGCAAACCCGTCAAGTCCCTCGTGGATATGAGCGGCATGAAGATTCGCGTCCTCCAAGGCCCGGGCTTTGTCCAGACCTATGACGCGCTTGGCGCGCAGGCCACGCCAATGGCCTACAGCGAGGTTTTCGTCGCGTTGCAGAATCGTGTCGTGGACGGAGCCGAGGCTTCGCCCGAGCAGGTTATTCAGGACAAGTTTGTGGAAGCTACCGACTATTTCAGTCTGACAAAGATCCACTACATGCCTTCGTTGCTGATCATGTCGAAGCCGATTTTCGATGGACTGACACCGGAACAGCAGGAACTGGTGCGGGAGGCTGCCCGCCAAGCGCGGGATGCATCGCTGGAGACCTACAGGCGCACCTATGAAGAGGCGCTGGTCGAGTTACGGGAAAACGACGTCGAAATCATCGAACCGGATTTGACGGAGTTTCAGTCGAAGGCCAAGGCTCTCTGGCCCAATCTCCTGGCGAATGTGCCGCAAGGCGAAGAGAACCTCAAGCTGATCCAGGCTGGGATTGGCAAGGAATGACCGATCGAACCGGTGACGCATCCGCGTTGCCGGTAACCCCCGAAGAATGCTCCGCACTCAAGAAGCCCCCCATGTTCGAACTCGATCAAGAAACACAGCTCATCCAGGACACTGTTCGTTCGTTCGTCGCAGACATGGTGGTGCCCCGTGCCGCCTTGATCGACGAGAAGGATGAGTTTCCCTTCGATGTCTATCGCGGCATGGGCGAATTGGGGCTTCTTGCGATGACGCTCCCCGCCCGATACGGCGGGGCCGAGGCAAGCACCATGGCCTGGGCAGTCGTGCAGGAAGAACTGGCCCGCGGTTCGGCCGCGGTGGCGGACGCGCACATGGTGAACAAGCTCATGTGCGATATCCTCCTCAGCAACGCCAATGAAGAGGACCAGGCTCATTTTCTGCCGCGCATGGGGCGTGGTGAGATCATCTGCGCCATTGCGCAGACGGAATCCGACACAGGTTCCGACGTAGCTGCGGTCAAGACTACCGCAAAGCCAGTCAGTGGCGGTTTCCTCATCACCGGAGCCAAGCAGTTCATCACCTTTGCCGGGATCTGTGATCTGGCAATCGTCGTGGCGACGACTGATCGCAGTCTTGGCCGCGATGGCATTGGACTTTTTCTGGTCGATGCTGAAAGCGAAGGTTTCCGACGTGGCGCCAAGAGCAGCATCATGGGTGTTCGGGGGTTGGCGACGGGCGAACTCGTTTTCGAAGACTGTTTTGTTCCCGAAAGTCGCATGCTCGCGCCTCCCGGAACGGGCTTGAAGCGTGCGCTGATCTCGCTGAATTCCGGCCGCATCGGAATGGCGGCCCAATCGATAGGCATCGCTCAGGCGGCTTTCGATTTGGCGCTGACCTTCGCCAAGGAACGACAGGCCTTCGGCGGTCCGATCGCCAATTTCCAGGCGATCCAGTTCATGTTGGCGGATATGTCGATGAAGATTGAAGCCGGACGCCTGATGACAAGGCGAGCAGCATGGACGCGCGACGCCGGCAAGGCCTTCATTCGCGAGGCTTCTGAGGCCAAGCTTTTCGCCTCGGAACTGGTGGCGAAAGTTGTTGACGACGCGCTGCAAATCCACGGCGCGCACGGATACTCGCGCGAAGCCGTTATCGAACGTCTTTACCGCGACAGCCGTGTATATCGGATTTGGGAAGGCACCAGCCAAATTCAACGGATTGTCATTGCCCGGCAACTGCTGGCGGCTTGAAAGCTATCCAAAAGGGCAGTGCCGCTCATCAGAGACGCGCGCTTGATCCACTCTCCGTGAAGAAGGAACCTGATGTGACGACAAAATCGAGCGAGCCGAAGGCGCCGCGCCTCCTCGAAGGAATGACGGTGCTGAGCTTCTGCCACTATCTGCAAGGCCCGGCCGCTGCCCAGTATCTTGCTGATCTCGGTGCGGATGTGATCAAAGTCGAGCCCAAGAAGGGTGCCTTTGAAAGGCACTGGGCCGGGGCTTCCACCTTCGTTGAAGACGTAAGCGTGTTCTTTCTCTGCGCCAACCGCAACAAGCGAAGCATAGCGCTCGATCTCAAGCATCCCGACAGCACACAGATCCTGCATCGCCTTATCGCAAGTGCGGATGTTCTGGTCGAGAACTATCGTCCCGGCGTTATGGACAGGCTCAATCTAGGCTACGAGGCGGTGCGCCGAATCAAGCCGGATATCATCTACGCGTCAGCGACCGGTTTCGGCGCTGATGGCCCTTTCAAGGATCGCCCCGGTCAGGATCTGCTCATTCAGGCGCGCTCCGGACTCATTGCTGCGAGTGGCGCCCGTCCGACAGTGACAGGCTGTGCTGCGGTGGATCAGCATGGCGCCGCCCTTCTAGCAATGGGAATCGCGGCCGCCTATGCCTCGAAGCTGACGACCGGCAAAGGGACGCGGATCGAAGGCAGCCTATTCAATGCCGGTATCGACCTGCAGGCGGAATCGCTAACGCTCTACTATTCCGGCAAACAGAGTCGGGAACGATTTACACGCGATCCTCACCTGGGAACGTGGTTCCATGAGGCGCCTTATGGCGTCTATGAGCTCACTGACGCGTTTGTCGCCATTTCGCTCAATCCCGTCCAGAAAATAGCCGACGCACTCGGCAGCGAGGAATTGGCGGCCCTCGCCGGAAACGATGCTTATAATGACCGCGACCTAATCGCTTCCACGCTAGCCAATATCCTGTCCGAATGGAGTTTTGCAGATCTGGAACGCGCCTTCGAGCCCGCTGGCATCTGGTACGAGCGCGTCAACGATTATGATGACCTCCTAGTCGATCCGCAGGCCGTGCACAATCAGATCTTCCGAAAGATTCCTGTGCGGGGCGACGAGGCCACGATCGTCAATCATCCTCTGAAATATGACGGCCTCGTACCGGAATTGCGGCTGATGCCGCCCGAGATCGGCCAGCATGGCGAGGAGATCCTGGAAACGCTCGGATTTAGCCAGGAGGAGATCGCCAGACTTGTGGAATCCGGCGCGCTGGCCCAACCGCCGAAGACAGCCGAATACAAAGATGGAACGACACAATGACCTACATGAACGTGGAACTCTCCGAACAGGTTCGCTTCTCCAAGACGGTATCGGAGACGGACGTGTATCTTTTCGCCGGCATCACTGGAGACTTCAGCGGAAACCATGTTGATGAGGAATTCATGCGCACGTCGCGCTACGGTCGGCGCATCGCGCACGGCGCGCTCATCATCGGCTTCATGTCGACGACGTCGACCATGCTGATCGAACGTGCTCTAGCTAGAGGAATCGACTCGACCCCGGTCTCGCTCGGATATGACCGTATCCGTATTCTGGCTCCGGTCTTTCTGGGCGATACCGTGACGGTCACCTATACGATTGCCGAGATCGACGAGGAACGTTTGCGTACTCGAGCCAAGATCGAAGTTACCAACCAACATGGCGAGCTCGTGACCGTCGGGGAGCATATTCTGAAATGGGTTCCGCGGGTTGAGCCGGCGGCATCCACAGGGCCGGTTGTGTAACAAGACTCTGTATCTGCTTGAAAAGGCGCTTATTTTCGTCGTTGGAAGGGGTCATTCACGTATGAGATATTCTCTGGGCCTTCCGGATGAGGGAGTGTTTGTTGGTCGTGCCAGGACCGCTTCTGCCCGTCATCCCCTGGTGGTGACGGTGCGGGAAGGCGCGGTGCTCGACATCACCTCG
>Ga0164243_10008470_pt1 | contig 15145 bp, 17 predicted proteins | sample OricompcompostOP_FD_108781 | JGI IMG/M metagenome (GOLD analysis project Ga0164243, IMG submission 108781) | Organic Plus compost microbial communities from Emeryville, California, USA - Original compost - Organic plus compost (OP) | ecosystem: Engineered > Solid waste > Mixed feedstock >... | reverse complement strand
CAAGCAAAAACCCCGGAAAAGGATCGCGCATGACCCCTCCCCGACGAAAGGAGTGATTTTTGCAATGGGGAAATCCGATTTGACGAAAGATGCGAGGATCAAGAAAGAGATCGGCCGGCTTAAACGCCTTTTGAAAGAGATCCCGCCTGATCGCATGAAGGCAGCTGAGGGACTGGTCAAACGGATCGCCTTTATGCAGATCACCCTGGAGGATCTGGAAGAGGACATCAACGCGAATGGCACCGTCGAAATGTTCAGCCAAACGCCGGGCGTCGAATACGAGCGTGAGCGGCCTGCCACCCGTATCTACAACACGACAATCAAGAATTACACGTCGGCATGCAAACAACTTTTTGATATGCTCCCGGAAGACAAGCCGAAGCCGGATGCCGACGAGCTCATGGCCTTCGTGAAGGGCGCTGCGAAGAAATGACGAACTACATCCTCGAATACTGGAACAAAATCCAGTCCGGGGAAATCCAGGCGTGCCGCCGGCTCAAACAGCAGTATCAGAAGCTGGTGGATGAGATTCAAAACCCGCGCGATCCGTGGTTTTTTGATTTGGAGAAGGCGAACCGGCCGATCGAATTTATCGAGCGTTTCTGCAAGCATTCGAAGGGCAAGTGGATCGGCAAGCCCGTCCGGCTGGAGTTGTTCCAGAAGGCCAAAATTCAGGCGGTCTACGGGTTCATCCACAAGGAAACCGGTCTCCGGCGCTGCCGCGAAGTGTTTACGCTCGTTGCCCGGAAAAACGGAAAATCGACGGAGAAGGCGGCAACCGGAACCTATATGCTTGTTGGCGACGGCGAGGGCGGCGCGGAGGTGTACAGTGTCGCGACGAAAAAAGACCAGGCGCGCATTGTCTTCTCTGAGGCCGTGAACATGGTCGCGCAGTCGCCGGCGCTTTCGAAGCACGTGAAGAAACGCAAGTCGGACCTGTATTTCCCGGTGACCTTCTCGAAGTTTGAACCGCTCGCGAGCGACAGCAACAGCCTAGACGGCCTGAACGTCCACAATGCGATCATGGACGAGCTGCACGCGATCAAGGACCGGAACCTGTACGACGTCATCAAGCAGGCCATGAGCGCCCGGGAGCAGCCGATTCTGGATATGATCACGACGGCCGGCTTCGTGCGGGAGTGCATCTATGACAGCATCTACGATTACGCCTGTAACGTGTTGGACGGCGTCATACAAGATGACCGCTTTCTGGCTTTTATCTATGAGCTCGACGATCGTTCCGAATGGACGGACTTCCGCATGTGGGAAAAAGCCAATCCCGGCCTCGGCACGATCAAGTCCTATGAAGAGCTGGCGGCGAACGTCGAGCGCGCCAAAAACGATCCCGACTTCCTGCCGACCGTCCTGACGAAAGACTTCAACGTCCGCGACACGGTGGCCGGGACGTGGTTGACATTTGACCAGATCAGTAACCCGGAAACGTTTGACATGGACGAGATCCGCGACACCTATGCGGTAGGCGGCGCCGACCTGTCTGCTACGACCGACCTTTCCTGCGCGACGCTCTTGATCATGAAGCTGGGGAGTGAAAAGAAATACGCCCTGCAGCAGTATTTTCTTCCGGCCGATCTGCTTGAACAGCGGGTGCGTGAGGATAAAATCCCCTACGACAAATGGGCGGAGCGCGGCCTGCTAACGCTATGCGAAGGGAACAAGGTCAACTACAGCGATGTGACCGCGTGGTTCTTGCGGATGATGGAGGAATACGGTATCCATCCGGTATGGATTGGGTATGATCCGTGGAACTCGCAATACTGGCTGCAAGAAATGGAGTCGCACGGATTCCGCATGGAGATCGTCCGGCAAGGGGCGCAGACCTTGAGCCAGCCGATGAAGGAGCTCGGCGCCGACCTAGCCGCGAAGCGGATCAACTATAACCGAAATCCGATCCTGCAGTGGTGCCTGACGAACACCAGCGTCAAGCGAGACGACAACGACAATATCAGGCCCATCAAAGGCCAAAACCAGAGACAGCGCATCGACGGCGCTGTCTCTTTGCTTATCGCCTACACGGTGCTTTTCAATCACATGGACGACTACCGGGCGCTCATTTAAGGGGGTGATGACTTGCAGAAACGATCGCTTTTCGAAATGATCTTCGGCAACCGGCGACCGAATGAGCAACAGCAAACCCTGCTGCGGATGCTCAACGGCTTCTATCCGACGTTCAGCCCATTTTCAGGCGACGCCTATGACAGCGACGTCGTGCGGGCGGCGGTGGACGCAATCGCCCGGAACGCCGCGAAGCTGAAACCGAAACACATTCGCCAGCGGTCGAACGGATTGCAGGAAGCGCAGTCGAATATCGAACGGTTGCTTGCGGTTCGCCCGAACCCTTACATGAGCGCTTATGACTTTTTATACAAGGTTGTCACGCTTCTTTACTTACAAAACAATGCGTTCATCTTCATCGACTGGGACGAGACTGGCACGATGGTGCGCGGATTCTATCCGATTCCGGCCTCCGTTGTGGAGTTTTTGGAGCCGCCGCGCGGGCAGACAACGCCAAATGTTCGATTCCGGTTTCTCGGCGGACAGTCGGTCGTGCTGCCTTACGATCAGCTCGCGCATCTGCGCCGGTTTTTTTACCGGAACGATCTCTATGGGGAAACTTCGGACCGGGCGCTCACACCGACGCTGGAGCTGATCAGCACAACGGATCAGGGCATCGCTAACGCCGTGAAATCGTCCGCATCCCTTCGCGGAATTCTGAAGTTCACGCAGATGCTCAAGCCAGAAGACATGAAGAAGCAGCGCGACATGTTCGTGAAGGACTACTTGGATATCACGAACAACGGAGGCGTCGCGGCGACGGATGCGAAGGCGGATTACGTGCCGCTCAACAGCGATCCGAAGATGGTTGACGGCGAGCAAATGCAACAAATCAAGGACAAGGTGTACTCGTACTTCGGCGTCAACGAAAAGATCGTGAAGTCGAACTACACCGAGGACGAGTGGAACGCCTTTTATGAGTCGGTCATCGAGCCGATCGCAATCCAGCTGTCGCTTGAACTCACAGCAAAATGTTTCACCGACCGCGAGCGCGGATTCGGGAACGCGATCGTATTTGAGTCGAACCGTCTTCAGTACGCCAGCATGAAAACCAAACTGGAGCTGCGCGAGATGGTGGACCGCGGCGCGATGACACCGAATGAGTGGCGGGCAGCGCTCAACATGGTACCGATCGAGGGCGGAGACAAGCCGATCCGCCGATTGGATACGGCGGAAGTGAACACGCAGCCGGTAAATTCTGATGGAGGTGACGACAATGCCGGAAACGACGATACAGACGAATGAGCCAACCCGAAAAGACCGGGAATTTCGCCGTGTTGCGGAATTCGAATTGCGGCAAGCGGAAACCGAGTCCGGATCGCAGGAGCTCTGGGTGGAAGGCTACGCGGTCCGATTCAATGAACCGACGGTGCTGTGGGAATATGACGGTATCGAGTATAAAGAACAAGTTGACCGACAGGCGTTTAGTGACGCGGACATGTCCGACGTCATTTTCAACTACAACCATTCCGGAAAGGTGATGGCCCGGACGCGGAACAAGACGCTGCAACTTAGCGTCGATGAAAAAGGACTGTTCATCCGCGCCCGCCTCGATGGTACCGAAGAAGGCCGCAAGCTCTATGAGGAGATCAAAGGCGGCTACATCGACCGCATGAGCTTTTCCTTCACAACCCGGGAATCCAGCTATGATCGTGAGAATCACATGCGGACCATCCGCAAGATCAAAAAACTGTATGACGTATCGGCCGTGGATATTCCGGCCTATGATACTACTTCCATCAGCGCAAGGAGTTTCTTCGAGGCGGAGGCCGAAAAGGAGCGAAAAGCGGCGGAGGACGCCCAATTGCGCCGGAAGTTGATTTTGAAAACTTATCTGTGAGAGGAGAATCACAAACTATGAATCCGAATCGTCTGCAAGAAATCGAAGCACGCAAGAAGGAAATCCGCACGCTGCTGGAGAGCGGCCAGGAATGCGATCTGGACGCGCTGGAGAAAGAGCTCCGCGAGCTGGACAAGGAAAAGGAGCAGATCGAGCGGCGCAAAACGCTGCTGCAGGGCATCCAGACGTCCGCAAGCATCGAAGGCGAGCAGCGCCAGCTTCCCGGCGCTGAAAACCCGCTGAAAGACGACCCGCAGAAGGAAGCGCGCAAGAAGCGCGAAGAGCGCGGCAAGGCGCTCAAAGAAAACCGTTCCGTCACTGTCGGCAGCTCGAGCATCATTCTGCCGCGGCATGACGCGACCGACATCAAGCCGACATTCAACGAGGTTTCGAGTCTCATCGACCGCGTGAACCGCATGCCGCTTCCCGGCGGCGAGTCGTTCCGGCAGCCCTATCTGGTTGGCTACGGCGAAGGCGGATACACGACGGAAGGATCGGACTATACCGACGCCGAGCCGACGTTCGGCTATGCCACGATCACCAAATCGAAGATCACGGCATACGCCGAGGATTCCGAAGAAGTGCTGAAGCTGCCGGCTGCCGACTATGATTCCGTCGTCATGAACGGCATCACGGTCGCGATGCGGAAGAAGATCACGAAGGAAATCCTTGTCGGTGACGGTTCGACGAACCACCTGGCCGGCATTTTCTCGACAGCCGCAACGGCGATCGATCCCGCAACGGACCTCGAAATTTCCGGCATCACGAAGGACACGCTGGACGAGATCATCTACTCGTTCGGCGGTGATGAGGATGTCGAGGACATCGCGGTGTTGATCTTGAATAAACTCGATCTCAAGGCATTTGCGATGCTGCGGGACGCTCAAGATCGCAAAGTGTACGAAGTGGTCAACCGCGGCAACACGGGCACGATCAATGGCGTTCCGTTCATCATCAACAGTGCGTGCAAGGCCATTTCCGATCCCTCCACAACGGCTGGTGCATACTGCATGGCCTATGGTCCGCTTTCGAACTATACGCTGGCGATCTTCTCGGACGCTGAAGTCATGCGCTCGACGGATTTCAAATTCAAGCAGGGCATGATCGCCCACAAGGGCAGCATCTTCGTCGGCGGTAACGTCACGGCGAAAAACGGGTTCCTGCGAATCAAGAAGGACGACGGCGTATGATCGCCGGGTGATCGCCGATGAAATGCAGGGTGATCCGTGATTTCAAAGACAAATTCCGGCAAATTCGTTACTTTCCCGGTGACGAGTACGAGCACGACGACGCCGATCGGATCGCCTTCTTGCGGCAAAACGGGTATCTGGGGGAGGAAATCAATCCTCCTCCGGAGCCTAAAAAATCGCGGAAGGTGAGAACCGATGGCGCTGTTGGATGATGTGAAGCTGGCGCTGCGTATCTCCAGCAGCGCCTTTGATTCCGAGGTGCAGGACTTAATCGATGCGGCCAAGGCGGACCTGAAACTTTCCGGAGTGGATGAAACCAAACTCATAGACACCGACCCGCTGATCAAACGCGCCGTCGTCACCTATGTCAAGGCGCATTTTGGCTTTGACAATCCGGACGTCGATCGGCTGCAACAATCCTATGACATGCTCAAGGCGCATTTGACGCTTTCGGTGGAGTATACGCCATCAGGTGATGCTCCATGATGTGGCGCGAAGTTGTTAAACTCTTGACCATCGTCATAGAGACAAACGAGTATAACGAGCAAATCGAGACTTATGTCGAGCGCGAAGTGTTTGCAAACAAAAAGTCGATACGTCAAACCGAATTTTATCAAGCATTAGCAGCAGGGATGAAACCTGAACTGATGTTTGAGATTCGTTCGATTGATTACAATGGCGAGATACGTCTCAAGTACGCTGACAAAATCTATGATATTACTCGCACTTTTGATCGTAGTGGTGAGGTTGTCGAATTGATCTGCTCGCTAATGAGGTGATGGGATGGCGAGGCGATCAGATATTACCGGCATGAAGGAACTGGAACGCGCATTTCGCGAACTCGGCAAAGTGCCGCAGACAACAGCCACAAAATCCGCTCGTGCCGGTGCGTCTATCGCTCTCAAGGCGGCGAAGGCGAATGCGCCGGAGGATACCGGCGAACTGAAACGTGGCATTATCCTGAAACGGGAGCGCCGGACGAAGCTCGGGAAAGCCGTTTATGACGTGATGATGGACCCAGCCATGAATGATGTTTTTGTCAAGATTTCCAAGGACGGAAAACGCGCCTACTATCCGGCGTCACAGGAATATGGCTTCCTAACGGTCGACGGCGGTTACGTTCCCGGTTACCACTTCCTGCGCCGGGCGATTACGGAGCATGATGCTGAGATCGAGCGAAAGATATTGGACGCGACGGCTCAGGAAGTAGAAAAAGCGTTGCGGAAGGGATGATATTTGATGGCTGGACTTGAAGTAACCATGAAAATCGCGGATACAGAAATGTTTCACAACATGCTCCAACTGTTCATGGAGATCACAAACGACGAAGGTGTTCCCGAAGCTAAACGACGTTATATAGTCGATCGATTGCTTGAAATTGGAGCGATCAAGGAATGAACTTTGAACCGGCTTTGGCGCAAGAATTGAAGTCGATTACGGCGCTCGATGGTCGCGTATATCCCCTCACCGCACCCGAGACGGCGTTCGATTTGACCAAGACATATCTCATCTATGGCAGCAGCGAAGGCTTGCGGACGAAGGAAATCAGTAGCGGGTACCAACCCGGGAAGATGGTTCGTGGTGAACTCAACGTCATTGCACCGCGCTATTCCGACATGAAGTCGATTACCGCCGAGGTCATCGATCTGCTCGTCGGGATGGAAGGGCGCACGATCGGCACCGGCGGTCCGTTTATCCAGGAATTGACCTATGAGGAGCCAGTTGAGCTCTATGAGGATCAGCCGAAGCTCTACCGGTGTGTGATTGATTTCGAAGTTTATTTCTAAACGGGAAGGGTGAAGTGAATGTCCAGACGTTCTGTTGGCACGAAACTCATGATTGGCTTGAATGCTGTCGCTGGGCTCACGTCGATCGGAGCTCCTCCGAAAACGGCGGATACGCTCGATACGACAACGCTTGACAGTGACGGGGGTTATCGCACTTTCACTGGCGGCTTCAAGGATGGCGGCGAAGTGAGCATTTCGGGTTATTTTGAACCGGGTGACGCTGGTCAGCTCGCTCTCGATACCGCTTTCGAGTCGGGAGATGAGACGGACTTCCAAATTCTTTTTCCGGCCGAATTCGGCGCATCGTGGCAATTCAAGGGCGTTGTCACCGGATTTACGGGCGGGAATGCTGACTTGGAGGAGTTGCTTGCTTTCGAGGCGACGATCAAGGTCAGCGGCAAACCTGTATTGGTGACTCAGCCGAGCGCCGGTCTTTCCGGGCTTTCCCTCTCCGGAACCGGCGGAATCCTGTCTCCGGCTTTTTCGAGCGACGAACAATATTACACCTTCGACGGCGTAACCGCTGGCAGCGTGACGGTCACTGCGACCGGCGCAGGTCAAACAATCAAGCTTTATGTGGATGGCGATTTTCAAGAAAACCTGACCAGCGGTCAGCCGTCAAGCGCAATTCCGTTTGTCGCGGCTGGAAGCCGGAAACTTACGATCGTTGCCAACGAAGAAGGAAAAGCGCCGGTTACCTATGAGGTAATCGTCGTTAAGACCGCATAATCAAGAACCATGAAGGCCCGGGGCATCATGCTCCGGGCTGTTTGTGAAGGAGCGAACTGAAATGAGCGTTAAAATCGTCTCCCCAAAACATGGTCGAGGAGAAATCTGGGTGGACGGCAAAAAAGTTGAAGGAGTCTATTCTGTTAATGTCCATCTTGCAGCTGGAGAAAAAACAATTGTCACTCTGGAAGTGTTCGCCGATAAATGCGAGATCGATTTGTACGATGCGAAGATTGAGAAAAAGGAGAGAGAAATTAGATGAATAACGATGTCGTCATCATCAATCTGGACCGCCCGCGTGAACTCCGATACGGGCACAAGGCGCTCAAAACGCTGGTCGCGCTGACCGGGAAATCTCTTGAGGAAATCGAGTCAGCCGGTTTCGATGACCTGGAGCTTGTTGAAAAGCTTACCTATTGCGGACTTTTGTCCGACGCAAAGAGAAACGGAGAGACTCTCAATCTAGATCAAATGGAAGACCTTCTCGATTGCGCTCCAAGCTACAAACACATCGTCGAGTCGGTCACAGCTGCTTTCGCCGCTGCCTTCGGAGCCAAACCGGAAGGTGTTGAGGGAAACCCTCCGCAGCCGGCAACCGATCCGGCCGGCACAAATTCGACTTCGAACAAAGCTTAAAAGTGGCATTGCGGTGCGGCGTCAAAATAGAAGAGTACAATGAGCTTACGCCGCACGAATTGATGCTGATTTTGGATGCTCACAATGAACACCTTCAACGCCAGCGCGAGGATATACTGACGCATGCTTGGCTCACAGCAAGTTGGCAGCGCACCAAGCGGATGCCGCCGCTGCGGCAGGTACTTGAGCAAGCGCGTCCACGGCACATAAAGCCCCAAACAGACGATCAAATGCTTGCCGTTATCAAGCGGCTGCAGGCGAGTTTCGAGAGGGAGGAGGGGTGATCGATGGCAGTCGTCAAAAACCTCATGATTCGGATCGGCGCCGACTACAGCGCGGCCCGCCAAGGAATGCAAGGCGCCACCCGGGAATTGAACAACTTCAAACGCAATACTAGCCACACCGTCTCCGAAATCCGTAGCCGTAGGGGATTGGGTGGCATTGGGGATGAATTCAAGTCGCTTGGATCTACGGTCACCGAATCCCTCTCTCAAATCAGTAGCGCAAAGGGCATCGAAGGTGTGACCAGGTCGCTTGGCGCGATGACGCCAGCACTCGGTTCCGCAATCGCTGGTTTGCGCGGTCTTGCGGGGGCCGCTGGAGAGGCTGGTTCCGCGCTTGGCCCTGTAGGCGTTGGTTTGGGCGCCTTGGTAGCAGCCCTTGCCCTTGTTACGGCCGGCATTGCGAAAGCCAGCCAACCTGCCGTGAAATTCGAGGCTGATCTTGGAAGACTCAGCATGCAGCTCAAAGGCAGCACGCGCGATTTCATGGACTGGGCACGGGCGCAAGGGCTCGCAAAAACCACGTCCGCCGAGATGGGTGCGACATACGCGACGCTGCTATCTTCGTTTATATCGAACAATCGAGAGCTTGCAAACCAAACCAAAAACCTCGTTCAGACGACGCGCGTTGTGGCATCCGCGACTGGTCGGACGATCGACGACGTTACTGAGCGCATTCGCTCTGGCTTGCTTGGCAATACCGAAGCAATTGAAGACCTTGGCGTGTTCGTCAACGTCTCTATGATTGAGTCGACTAAAGCATTTCAAAAATTCGCCAACGGCAAGCATTGGGACCAACTCGATTTTCGGACGCAGCAGCAAATTAGGCTACAAGCGATTTTGGAGCAGGCATATGCGCGTTATGGCGGCGAACTCCAGCAAAATGTCATGACAAAGCAGACGCTGCTGATTGAGCAACTTAAAGATATAAAGTTGAATCTTTCTCAGGCTTTCCTCCCGATTTGGGATGCCATTCTCCCCGCCCTCACCAAACTGGCAGAAGGGGTTGCCTATGTAACCGAACAAATCGCCAGATTCGTATACTGGCTTCGCGGCTGGGATTATGATGAGCAAACGAAAGGCACCGTTAAACAGACAGAGGCCGTCGATAATCAAAGTCAGGCGTATAACAATCTCGCCTCGTCCGCCAAGAAAGCCCGCGGCGAGTTGGCCGCATTCGACCAACTCAACCTGCTCGGAGACAATAACGACGGTCTTGGCGGTGGAGGCGGATCGGGGTCCGGTTTACCCGGCCCAGGTGGCTCTCCTTCCGGTTCTGGAGGGGGTGGTGGTCCGTCAGGGATTCCGCCATTCCCTCCCGAGTTGACGAAGCGGTACCGCATTGAATTCGATCCGCCGAATCCGCCAGACGCCGGAATCGGCGCGGTCGCGACGGCTGTTGTGAGTACGGTAAATAACCTCATCGCCCAAGTCAAGCAAAAGCTCTCGCAGATGTGGTCGGATTTGAGTCTCCAAACGCAGGCGGCCGCAATCGACCAGCAGAAGCAGTGGAACCAGTGGCTAAATGGAGTCGCAGGCGTGGCGGTTCCGGGGTTTGTCGTGTCCGTGGAGACAGATTGGGCGAATATGTGGGCGTCGCTTCGTGCTCAAACTGTGACGGGCTCTCAGGCTGTAATTTCGCAGATTGCCGGGTTCTTGTCAGATGCCAAAGCGGGCTTCATCGCGACGGATGCCGCGATTTCGACCGATTGGCGCTTAATGCTCCAAACCATGCTGAATGATCTGTCGACGCAGCGCATTGCCCTGACGACCCAATGGGAGCAGTGGAAAACGGAGATCGCATCCATACAAAACCCACTGACCTCCGCGCAGACGGCTTGGAAAGGTGCATTGAGCTATTTCCAAAATCAACTTAACGCCTATCAGCCCTATCTCAGTTGGGGTTGGCACCTAATCGCCCAAGATATCAGAAACCTCGAGTCGCCGCTTGCTGACATTAAGAAATCATGGTCCGATACGCTTTCGGATATGTATGCGGCAGCCAGCGCAAAGCTTGGCGGCATTATAAGCGCGATTGACAGCGTTCGGTCGGCCTGGTCGAGTTTACAAAGTTTGCTTAGCGGTTCAAAGGCTTCTTCATCGTCTTCCAGTTCGCTGGTGACTTCAACGAGCTCGTCGACAAGTCCAAAGACTTCGGGGAGCACGGTAACTGATACGGGTCGCCCGGCCTGGCTCGATAACATGCCTATCATTGGTGATATCTATAAGGGGCTCGATAAGTTGTCGGCTGAGACATCGGGCTTTGCCAATTTCCTCGGTCAATTCTTTGTTCCGGGGGCCAGTGCTTCGGGTTTGGCTGGATTGAGCGATGGCGTGATCGCGGCGGCTTCCAAGGCAATCAGCGGGGCCGTGAGTTCATTAAGCAAAGCCTTTCAAGGGATCGGAATTTCGGTACCTGCTTTTGCGGACGGAGCCTTAGTTCACGGGCCAACATTGGCGATGGTCGGTGATAATATCGGGGCTTCGACGGACCCGGAGGTTATCGCGCCGGTGTCCGATCTGGCCGACTATATGTCTTCCGATGACGATTCAGGCATCATCGAGGCGCTGGGGCGCGTTGAAAGGGCGGTAAAGGATTTACGATACCTCCAAGCGGTAATTAGCCGCAGCTCGCTCATGGATGCCGTGAGGGATATTGTTAATGACGACACGCGGCGCGGACGCGCGACATTCCAAAATCTTTAGGAGGGGTGTCAGTTGCAATTTTTGATTAATGGGGTTCCAGTGCCGGTTAACCCCTCCAAATTTACAGCCAAGGTCATGGACTTGGACAATGCAGAGACGACGACGCGGACCGCAGATGGGACGTTGCGCCGAGATCGGATCGCCACCAAAAGAGCAATTGAAGTGGAATGGCCCCCGCTGAAATGGGACGATCTATCGACAATTCTCTCCGCTATGTCGGGGGAATTTTTTGAATTTACCTACCCGGACCCGATGTCGGGGCAAATAGAGACCCGGACCGTGTATGCGGGGGACCGCTCCACTCCTATTGCAATTATCAAAAACGGCGTCGTTTTGTGGGATGGCCTCCAAGTGACGCTGACGGAGCAGTGATGCCATGTATCCTTTATCACCGCTTTATTCTGAATATCTCAAGAAACTCGACCGGACATGGAAATTAAAGGTGGATGTCGAGGGGGCGATTTATGATGAGAGTCAGATCGTCGCCTTCGAAATTCAAAATACGATTATCTCGGGCCAGGATTTCGAAGTCGGCGCCCCGATCGTCTCGACGCTAGTCCTGCAGATCCAAACAACGGACGAATTTGCGCCAAATGCGAAGATTGTCCCTTATTTGGCTTTGCAACTTCCGTCGTCGCTGGATGGCGCAAACGTCGAATGGCAAGATGCAGACATTGCTTGGCAGGATGCAGACTTTCCATGGCAAGGGAACATAACGGAGTGGATTTCTCTCGGGGAGTTTTACGTCGACAAGCGCCAGCAGATCAACGGATTATGGGAGTATTCCTGCTGCGACAAGCTCATGTTCGCCAACGTCGCATATGTCTCGTCATTAACCTATCCTACGACCATGCAGGCGGTTTGGGATGAGATTTGCGGACGCCTGGGGTACACATATGACAACAGCGTGCAGATCAATCCGTCTTATATGATCCAAGTTGGTCCGGCCGGATATTCCATGCGGCAAATGCTCGGTTATATCGCCGGGGCCAATGCGGCGAGCGTCTATGCCGGTAAGGACGGGAAGATAAAGTTTCGGAAGTATGGAGCATCAGATTCGCCGGTCTTTGAATTGACGGGAACGGATTACATTCGAGCCAAGCAGACCAACCCAGTTCGGACGTTTACAAAGGTTGTCGTCGTCTACAATACCGAAGAAAGTCTCGCTTTCGAAGTGGGCACCGGGGACGAAATCAATACGCTTTACATCGAAAACCCTTTTGCGACCGTGGAAATGGCGAATAATCTCTATGCCGCGCTCAATGGCTTCTCCTATATGCCAGTTACCATTGATGCATTCGGATACCCGCAGATCGAGGCGGGGGATCGAATCCGCTATGGATTCCCGGTTGATTCTCCGACCTGGGCCATGGCCGATGTCGCTTGGCAGGACGCCGATTACACTTGGGACGGCTTTGAAACCGGCGGAGGAATCACGCTCGCGCTGCATACCGTCTTTAGCTTTAAAGGCGGATTGAAAATGACAGTCGAGGCGCCATCAACTTCGGAGCAGCAATCCGAATTCCCGGTTGACGGTTCTCTTACTGCCGCGGTGAACAACCTGAACAAAACGGCGGTGAAGCAGGGCAAATCCTACTTCGGGGCGACATTGACGCGGACAGACGGCCTGACCATCGAGCGCGAGGACCATCTGAGCAAACTCATCCTCAACAGTGATGTGATGGATTGGCAGGTCAATGGCGAGTCGGCGTTATACTTGGACGCGCAGGAGGCCAAGCTCAAGTTCAATGGCACGCTGGAGGCCGTAGACGGGACATTTAGCGGAGAGTTACAAGCGGCCACGGGCACCTTTGCCGGGGCATTGCAAGCGGCCACGGGCACCTTTGCCGGGGCATTGCAAGCCGCTTCGGGCACGTTTACTGGCGATCTCATTGCAGCCGGCGGGACATTCTCCGGCAACTTATCGGCGGCTGGAGGGACATTTACCGGAACGCTCCAAGGCGTCGATGGCACCTTTTCCGGTACGCTCCAGGCGGCCGGTGGGACCTTTACCGGGACGCTCCAAGGCGCGAACGGTTCTTTTAGTGGCTCTATTTCGGCGTCCACGATAAACGGCGGTACGATCACCGGCGCGCTGATTCGAACGACGGCGAGCGGCACGCGGATAGAACTAAGTTCGAGCGGGAATCTGTTGGCGGCGTATTTTGATGATAATAATTACATTGCCATCAATCCGCTCTTTGGGTCAGGACCGGCTTTTCAGTTTTTTCGGAATGGCTCCATGATCGGAAGCATTGTCATGAATGCAAATGATATTTGGATCAACTCAAGTGGTAATATCGGATTAAACACTGGCGGCACTGTTACATTTTCCGGAGCATCAGATTGGAGTAGACTTTCAATCCCCGGACAAAATCTCCAAGCTGCATTGAATGCAAAAGCATCATCCGGAACATCGACCGGCACTTCCCCTGTTTTCAATTGCGGCATTCCGATCGGCACACAATTTAGAGATGTTAACGGATCTATTTGGACATGGGGGGGCGTGCCGTCGCACTCACACACTCAGATCTAATTGTGGTATACTGCATATAAATGCCACAATTTGGAGGGAATCGTAGTGAATAAGCTCTCTTATATTTTCTTGGGTGCCCTGATTGGTGTAGCTTTGACAATCGGAGGGGGGGCGTTTGCCGCTTCGACCGGGCTTGTAGGCAAAAAGATCGTATCGGAGGTTCCGGTTGTTTTCAACGGCAAGCAAATCGCTGATCGTGGCTCTGTCGCAGATGGGACGACACTGCTTCCTGTTCGGTCGATGGCTGAATTGTTTGGAGCGACGACGGAGTATAAAGACGGAAAAGTATACCTGACAAAAGAAGAAGGTGACTCGGACGTGAGCGGAAGCACCCCGAGCGATTCCGGAAGTCAAACGACAAAATTGACAGCGGAACAGATTCAGAAACAAATTGATGGTATTTCGGATAGCATCAAGGGAGTCGAGGATGGAATAGACCAAGCCAAACAATATATTAAAGACTATCCCGAAGATGCGAAAATGACGAACATGCAATCAAAGTTAACTGAATTGGAGAATAAATTGAACAGTCTAAACCAGCAAAAAGCCGACCTGGAAGCTCAACTCCAAGCCTTGCAAAATCAATAAAACCATCACCACCCAAGGGTCCGCCAATGGCGGGCTCTTTTATTATGCAAAGGAGCTGATACCACTGGCGACAATGCAATCGATTATTCGGATCGACCTGGACCCGACAAAGCCCATACCGGAGGCGCTGGCCGCGGTTCAGGCCATGATCAACGCCAATCCGGGGCAGGAGATGACGATCCTGCTCGGCGTGCAGGAGGCTATTACCCGACGGCTAGAGCAATTGAAAGGAGAGGATCACGATGCAACTGACGGGCGCTGAGAAAATCAAAGATTCCTGGCAAGTCATCAACGGCAAGCTTGAGCGTGATGGGTCTCTGCCTCTCACGGCCGATTGGGACGTAGGCGGTCACAAGATCACCAATCTAGCCGCACCCACCAACAACAACGATGCCGCTCGTAAGGTAGATATTGATAATCTATCAGGGACGTCGAGTAAATTTATATTTGGGGATGGCGCACACGGTTCAATAAGCTGGCTCACAGATACGAATGACATAATTAAGAGCGGGTTTTACTATGAGTTTAGCCAGATTAACACACCTGTGAGCCAAAATGGGTATATTTTACACATTCAATCGCCTGCAGGAAATGGGTATGCTTTGCAGTATTTTACGCCTTATAACTCAGATGATATGTGGTTTAGACGCAAGGTAGACGGAGCATGGCAATCGTGGGCCAAGATGTACAGCCCGGGAAGTAAGTCGGGAAATGGGTATCAGCCACTCGATGGCGGTAACTTACTTCAGTGGATGACAGTAACGATTACTACCACGAGT
>Ga0164243_10008466_pt1 | contig 15148 bp, 15 predicted proteins | sample OricompcompostOP_FD_108781 | JGI IMG/M metagenome (GOLD analysis project Ga0164243, IMG submission 108781) | Organic Plus compost microbial communities from Emeryville, California, USA - Original compost - Organic plus compost (OP) | ecosystem: Engineered > Solid waste > Mixed feedstock >... | reverse complement strand
TCTTCTGCGAGCTTCCGGTAGTCCTCGGCCCCGCGGCTGTCCGACCCGTAGACGGTGATGGGGACGCCGTGCGAGGGACACTCAGCGAGCTTCACGTTCTCTCGAATCTCGGTTTGGAAGGTCAATTCGGGGAACTTCGTCCGGACCTTATCGACGACTTCCTTCCCATGCTTCGTCCTGCGGTCTACCCGGCAGGTGACGATGCCGGTGACGTTCAGGGCGGGGTTGAGCCGCTTTTTCACGAGTTCAACCGTCTTCCAGAGCTGGGCGAGCCCGTGCAGACCCATGACGTGACACTCGACAGGAACCAGAACCTCCGTGACGGCGGTGAGGGCGTTCACGGTCAGAATGCCGAGCGTCGGCGGACAGTCGATGAGGATGTAATCGAAGCGACCTGCGGGAAGCTCTTTCAGCTTCTCTCTGAAGCACTGCTCGGCCCCCGGCTCGTTGGAAAGGGTCTTCTCTGCCCCAACAAGCCACGGAGATGACGGGGCCAGCGACATGCCCTCGCTTGCGGTCTCGAAGACAAGATTCTCGATGGCCGTCGTTTCGGGCTCAGCGAAGAGGTCGAAGACCCCACGGCCGCCATCGGTCACGTCCAGCCACTGAGTAGCCGAATATTGCGGGTCCAGGTCGATGAGGAGCACCTTCCGGCCTTGCTCTGCGAGGCACGCGGCAAGGTTCACGGCGGTCGTCGTCTTCCCCGACCCCCCTTTCTGATTCACGACGGCGATGGTTCGCATGTCCCCTCCATAGCGGCTCCGTTCCCGGAACACGGAAACATTGGCGTTCCCGGAACACGGAAACGTCCACGTTTCTGCTCGCTGAAGGTATCGGAGCGGTGGTAGTCTCGCAATGAGGAAAAGTCTGACAAGGCCGACACAACAATCATGAATTGTGAGGGCCAGGGTATGCAGGAATGACGTATGATTGGAAAGATAAACGGGTTACGAAATTCTCGGGGTGAACTCGCGGCCTTCTTGCAGGGAGATGAAATTTTCGCTCCCGGCAAAGAATGGATTGGATGGCTGGCCAATCGAGACGAGCACATTTACGACGCGAAAGGACACTACGTCGCGACGGTTGAAGGCGACAAAATATATGTGCTGCGAAAGATGAGGGGCCGATTGACCGGCCTGAGCCGTTTTCACCACGCTGTTTGCACGGCAAGAAACGTCTCAGTCATCCACCAATCATTCCAGCTACCAACAGGAGCCGCAGAATTTGATGCGGCGGCGATTCTCAAAATGAGAGAGGTTACGAAGGTAGACCCGAACCGGCCGCTGAATCCGAGAGCGTTAGCAGAGGATGTTACGAAAGCAGACTTGAACCCGCCCCTGAATCCGAATGCACCGAAGAAGGAAGGGACAAGGGTAGACCTAAATCCACCTCTGAATCGGAAGGAGTCCTGAACGGTCGTTCTCGCCTTTACAATACCCTTTTACACGCTTGGTTGCGGGTGAATCACCGCTGCCGGGCATCAAAGGTCTAACGGCCCGACTTCGGAGCGACGAACCGGCCGTCGGCAAGCTCACGGGCCTGTCCGAGCGATGTGAGGGTTTCGAGAAGTTCTTTCACTCCCTCGACTCGGGCTCGAAGGAAGGTCTTTGCGAGCTGCTCCGGCGTGACGGGAGTCCGCTGAGCGGCGAGAGCGGCTTTCACGGCCTGGGCACGCTCGGGGAGCGACTTCGGCCAAGGGAGCTTCGCTTTCTTCGATGTCTTCTCTTCCGGCTCCTCAGTCTCTTCGATGAGCGTTCCTTGAGTCGCGGCCTTCTGACCGGTCGGATTCTGGAACTCGGGCCGGAGCCATCGAATCTCGCCTTGGGCTTCTTCGGCGGCTCGCTCGGCGTTCAGAGCGACAAGGCGAGTTAGAATCTCCTCATCGGTGAGGCTGGTGGGCCATCCGTAGGCGTCGAAGACAGCGGCGTCTAGGTCGTCGTGAATTCGCTTGAGAACGGAAACCAAGCCCTGCTCGTGAATGAGCTTTTCTTTGTCCGACAGCGGCTCGCCGGAACGAAGTTTCTCAAGAACGTTATAAAGGCCCGTCAGAGTCAGGTCGGGATGTTGAGCTTGCTGTCGTTTTCTATGCTCATCGAGTAGCTCAGCCGTATCCCTAATTGCGGTTGCCTGCCGCTCGTTGGTCGTAGGAAATGGGAACGGCATGAAGGTCTTGTTGCTGTTATATCGGGGGCGGTCTTCGAGGGTTCCGCCAGAATCAAGAGCCCACGCCGCATGAACGCGGCTCGACAGTATGCCGAGAACGAAAGAATCGTCTGATGCGATAGCGTAGGCCATCGCATCGGGCAAAGTCGTTCCCGGAACGAAGACGAATGGACGATGCTTGGCGGTGTAGGGAGTGACGATGAACCGGCGAAGTCCCGTCAACGCCTCTCGCATTGCGGGACGCGGTTCAGCGAATACCCACCACCGTAGACGATAAGCATCCCGGTTGTTGTGTTTTCTTTCAGGGAAAACGCGGTCGAGAAGTCGTTGATATAGGTTCGGCCAATTCTTACGAGCCTCTTCCTCAGTCATCCCGAAGAAGTCGATGATGAAGCGTGTAGAGGGCTTTTGAACCAAGTCTTTTCCGATGATGTATGGCTTGATGGTGGTAGGGAGTGCTGTCGGCTTATACCCAAGAGAGGAAAGCTCATCTTGGCTTAGCTTGAATCCATCGCCAGCGGGGACAACGCCTTGGAAGCAGATATTCTTGTTGGCTTGCAAGGGTCGTTCGGCGTGTCCACCGAAGTCGAACTCTAGTTTCGGCCCAATCTTTGGTCCGGCAATCTCTTCAATAGTAACCTCGTCTTCCCCGCTTTCAGATTGCGTATGTGCTGTGACGAAGCCAAGGCGTGCGGAGCCGGGCACGGTCAATTGAGAGGCTCCGACTGTCATTGCAACGTCGACAGCAGCTCCATCGGCGGAGTCAACCCAGGGATGTTGTGCAATTGCGAATATGACAGCCACGCCCTTTGGAATGTCGATATGTTGTTTTATAAGAATGTTCGAATATTGTTGAGTAATACTGTTTGTCGTGATGAAGCCGAACCGGATTGTGCTCGTGTTTTCAGTCGCTACGGCTCCCTTGTGCCACCAATACATAACGTAGTCGCATGTATCGGGAACCGATTTGTAAACAGAGCGAAGAGTGTCAACGTAGCTGTTGCCAAGTGCTTGTTTGATAGTCCGGACCCCAAGATACGGTGGATTCCCGACGATGAAATCAGCCTTCGGCCATGTGGCCTGCTTCGGGTTGATGTAACGCAGAACCGGAACTTGAGCCGTCTCATCCGGCACTTCTTCCCCTGTGACCGGATGAGCCTTCATGGTCCGTCCGTCCCAACGGGTGACGGGCCTGCCTGCCTCGTCAAGAACCGGCTCTGTGCGGTCGTAGGCGAGCACGGCATCACGGCACTCGATGTTGCGGAATGCCTTGATGACGGGCTCCGCGGGCATCCGGTTCCCGAAGGTGCGGAAGTGCCACTGGAGGTAGCCAATCCAAAGCACGAGTTCGGCAATCGCTGCCGCTCGCGGGTTCAGCTCGATTCCGAGAAGCTGGTGGGGGTCCACGGTGAGCCCGACGCCTTCAAACACCTCCTGCTTCTCGCCGAAACCTCTGAGAGCATCCCGAACCTCGCCTTCGAGCCGCTTCAGGTGTTCCAGCGTGACATAGAGAAAGTTCCCGCTGCCGCAAGCAGGGTCGAGCACGGCGATTGAGCAAAGCTTCTTGAGAAACTCTTGGACCTGCTCGCGTGCCTCTTCGAGCTTATTCGCTTTCGCGAGCGTGACGGCTGCGGTCTGGACAGCGGACCATTCCTCGCGTAACGGCTCGACGATAGTCGGGATGACGAGCCGCTCGACATAGGCTCGCGGCGTGTAGTGGGCTCCGAGCTTATGCCGCTCGATGGGGTCCAAGGCTCGCTCAAGGAGCGTCCCGAAGATGGCGGGCTCGACGGCCTTCCAATCCGACTTCGCGGCCTCGATGAGTAGCTCAAGCTGGGCGTCGGTGAGCGGGAGAGCGGTCGGGTCGGCGAAGAGCTGGCCGTTGAAACGGAGAAGCTTCCGCTCAAGGATGGGCGAGAAATCGCCGCGGTCCATCGCGGTCCAGAGCGACCGAATCATGTCGGGGAAGGTTCCGAGCTTCCCGCGTCGGCCTTCGAGAAGGGTCTTGAAGCTGTCCTTAGGAAGTAGTTCCACATCCTCGGCGAACATCGTGAAGATGCATCGCATGAGGAACTGAGCGACGACTTCCGGCTTGTGGCCGGACCGCTCTAGCGACTTCGCGAGGTCGGCGAGCCGCTCGGCAACTTCCCGCGTGACCTTCGCACTTCGCTTGCTCGGGTCGAGGGAGAGCGGGTCGGTCCAGACGAGGCGGAGCCTCTCCCGGATGTCCTCCTTCACGACATCCTTCAGCGGAATACGGTGGGTCAAAGCGTCCGGGAACGCGACGTAGGTCTTCCCCGAACGGCTGAAGTCCGCAAAAAGCTCGATGCTGTGGCCGACATCAACGATGACGAGGAACGGGGGCCAACCTTCAGAAACGGGGAGAGACTTCGCGTAAAGCTCAGCCTGCCCTCGGGCGGCGAGCATCGCGTCATCCCAACTCTGCGTGCCTCGGATAGCGGTTCCTCGTCTGGTTCTCCTTGGGGGTCTCAGGCCGGTCGTATCCTCGTGGGTCTCCTTGTCGCTTCCCTGCTTCGCTTCGAGGATGAACGCTCCGCGGCGGTAGAGGTCGATGAACTTGGTCGTCGTGTGGCCGAATCCGTCATCGAAGAGAACCGGGTGCTCGAAGACGTAGGCGTTCTGCGAGCTGTCCGCCTTTGCTGGTTCGGGTCTGGAAACGCCGATGACGTCGCAAAGCTCGCAAAGGAAGAGCTGATAGTTCGCCCGCTCGGCGGCTCCGGATGAAGCCCAGCGGGAGATGAAGTCGGAGATTTTGGGTTCGCCTTGCACCGATGACTTTCCTTGTTCGGGTCAGAGCGTAGCCCAACGGCGTCGAAGCATAGGCCCCCTAGTCGTCAGAAGGAGCGATAGGGCGGCTTCGTTCACATCAAGAATCTCGGTGAAGTCTCGTAGCTGTCCACGAACGGCTGCGGCTTGAAGTTGCGTGAGCAACGAACGAGCGGTAGCGAGCGAAGCTCGATGGTGGTCAACCGTTTCGTCGAAGGTTTGTCGCATTGCTGCTGCGGTCTGACCATGAAGGCAATGAAGATAATGCCGAAACGCGGCCTGCTCGCTGAAACCAACGGTCGTCGGCTGAGCTCCTCCGAACAGTGCGGTGACGAAACCGCCGTCGAGGTCCTTCGGCGGAGCCATGAGTTGCAAAACGCCCCGAGAGTTCGCGAAGTCGAGGAACGGAATCTTGTATTCCGAAAGAGCTTGAGGGCAGTAATACCAGGTCGTCCGCTGTTTGATTTCCTCGTCGTAGGCAACGCGGAACTTGTCCGGCGGGAAGGAGCGGACGTTCATCCATGTCCCAGAAGCAATTGCGTCAGCCTTTGTCGCGGCAGCGATAAGCATCTGATGGTTGCAGTAACCGAGAATCACTTTCGCCCCGCGAAGCTTGAATCCAGCGGCGAGGTCGAGGATGTTCGCGAGCCAAATCGGGTCATCAGCCAGATAGCGACCGTTCGGATGCTCGCATACGATGTAATAACCTCGCGGCTTCCATTCCTCCGAACGTTCAAGCAAGAGGGCAACTTGGTCCTGATTCCGGACCGCATCTGCTGAGAGGGCGATTGTCGCGAGCACGGGCATGTTGGGTGCTCGGGCATCCACCTCTTCCATGATGGCCCGTTGGGTCTCAAGCCAATCGTCGTCGATGGTCGCGGCATGTAGGCCGGGAAGAATGAACTCGGTGCATCCTAGCTGCTGGTTGAGCCGGTTCAACTTCGTCAGAAGGTCGGTGAGAGCCTGTCCGCCCTGCCAGAATTCATGGGTCTGGTAGTCTTTCGGCCAGTAGTCATGGGAGCAGAGTCGCTCGTGGTCGCTGTGGGGTAGGTAGAATTGTGGGTCAAGGAGGACTCGGCCGCTTGGGAGCTTTGTGATGGTGGCGGCGAGTCTGCTTAGTTGCTCGTCATTGAGGTCTCGTGGGCTGAGAATGGCCGTGCCCCCACCCCACTGGCTGATGAGAGAACGGCAGTGCTCCATCATGCCGTAGCCGAATTGAAGGTAGAGTTCCACGAGCCGCTCCCCGAAGTGCTGTTGGATTCGGCGTCCGAACCGTCGGGTGAACATGCCGACGTGAACGTATATATCCATTAAGTGATGTTCTCTTTAGCACAAATCTCTTTCATCCAATCGAATGCCTCCGCTGCCGTAGCGGGTCGATGGTCAAAACGTCGCTGAACCATCGTCTGCACGAGGTCTCGGAAGTCGTTGGCTGCTGTGAAGCTTAGCGAAAGCGGTGGAAGAGTCACGGTTTCCGTTCGGCGAATTCTCTCTAAAGCATCCCTGGTGCCTGCGATGAACGGATTTGCACCGGTTGCACACTCATACAAAGTCACTCCGAGGGCAAAGAGGTCGGAGCGGGCATCGATGTTCGGCTTCAGGTTCCGAAGCTGCTCCGGGGGGGAGTAGCCTGGAGTCCCTTTTCCCCAATGGGCCGCAGTCGCGGTGAGTGAGCTGAGATGGAGGTGCCGTGCAAGGCCGAAGTCGAGAAGCCAGAAGTCATCATTGCCATCGCACATGATGTTCTCGGGCTTCACGTCCCGGTGGACGATGTGCACTTGTTCTGCGGCAACAAGGGCCTCAAGCATGTGGAGTCCAAGCTTCAAGAGCTTGGTTGTATCGAACTGTCCTGCTTGGAGGCATTCGCGAAGAGTCTTCCCGTTCACCCTCTGCTCTCGGAGCCAGATACTTGTTCCGAAGCTCGTCGCTACTGTGCCTTGGTCGAGAATCTTCGGAACTCGCGTGCTCTGCACATTGATAACGGCGAGCACCTCTCGACGAGCGTTCTCAGGGTCGTGGGTGGGGTTGATGAGCTTGAGGACAACTTCACCGTCTGTCGGGTGAATCGCGGAAAAAACAACCTTCTGGCCTCCCTGCCCGATGGGAGCGATGGCGGTGAGGTCAGGAAATTGTGTCCCCAGCCAAGCGGGGTCGATGCTCATTTCGCAGTTCCTGCGTTAGCTCGTTTGCGTCCCAAGCGTGCTGGCACGCCCATTCGTTGAATAGCCAAGAGGCATACGAAATCGGAAGCTTTCCCCGATTTGGAATAGTTCGCGGAGTCCGAGTCTCTTCCTGAGCCCATACTCCAACGCCTCGCGAATCGGCACATTCCAGCAAGCCGCTTCGCTTGGGCACGCGGGGCACCAGAACATACGAGGTTGAGGCGAACCAAGTATTCAACGATGCTTGCTCAAGGGCAACCGCCCACTCGGTCATCTTCGCCTCAATCGCCACAATGTTTCTAGCAGCAAAGGATTTGGACAAATCGCGTGGCTTCCAGGTGTCTCCTGTCCTTCTGACCATCTCGGCCTCTTCGAGCCGACCAAGGTATTTCCCGATTTGCTTCGAGAACACATCTGTGAGGCAGCGGAGCGAGACAGAACCGGCGGCTAGGATGAATTGCATCAGTCTGATGTGTTGACGGGTCAGAGATGCCCTGAGAGGGTTCCATTGCTTCGCGGCTTCGACGTTCCAAATGACGAGAACGAGGTCGGGCACTCCCGATTCAATCCGTGGTTCTCGGAAGACCGTGATGCGGCATCCTCGCGGGGCCTTTACAGGCCACGTCGTAAGGAACCAATCCACAAGCTCCGCTTCAGGACCGGGGCGTCGTCGCCGGAACGTGGCTGAGAGGTTCGGGCTTGTCATCTCTTGGTCGATGACGGTGACTGGCATGGCCCTTCTCCCTTTTAAATTGAGGCCGCTCATATCGCTATCCGCTCAATCTCGTCGAGCGATATCGTGTCTGCGGTCCGGTCGTAGAGCTTCGTCGTCTTCGGAGACTCGTGGGCGGCAATCTGCTGAGCCTTCTCGATTGTGCCGCCGTTTTCGAGGTAAGCGGTGATTCCGGTCGCCCGGAAGGTGTGGCAGCACACCTCCGGCGAAAGGCCGGCCTCCCCTGCCCTTCGCTTTATCATCCGGAGAGCGTCGTTCGGGTCCATCGGCCTCGCCGTGAGTCTACGGGTGCGGTCGATGGTGCGGAAGAGCGGGCTCTTTCGGTCGCCGGCGATGCCGACCGCTTCGAGGTAAGCATCAAGATACGCTTCCGCGTTGTGGTGGGCGGGAACCTGGTGGAGCTTCCCGCCTTTCTCGTGCAACCGGAACCATCCGCGTCGCCCTTCCGAGTAGTAGTCTTCGACTCGCATCCCGAGTGCGGCCCCTACCCTCGCGAAGCTGTAGACCATCACGGCAATCAAGGCCCGGTCTCTGAGCCCCTTGATGTCGGGCTTGCCGGTCGGCTTTACGACAGCGATGCTGTCGAGAAGCTTCCTCGCCTCATCGGCTCGAAGAACCGGCGTCGTTCCTCGCCGAACGACGTGCTTCGGGCCTCGAACCGATGCGGCCGGGTTGTGCTCGATGACTCCGCCGGTCGTGAGCCAGTCGAAGAGCATTTTGATTCCGGCAAGGTGCTGCTTCACTGTCGGCCGTGAGAGCTGGCGAGTCAGCTCCTCAATGTAGGCGGCGACGACGACGGGCTCGATGCGGCCGAGGGGGATTCGCCGTTCTTCGCACCATCGGAAGAATCGAGCTACCGCCTGGGCGTAGGCCCGGCGGGTGTTCTCGTTCCGGATGGTGGCGGTGAAAAACTCGACGAACCGCTTTCCGGCTCGCTCGCCAGCATCGGCGATGACCGCCGGAAGGAGTATGCCTCCCCCCTGCCCTGGAAGGCCCGGCGATTCTTGGATGACGAGTTCGGTGCTCACGGGCTCCCTTTCGAGCGAGTCAGTGATGGCTCCGGGCGGATTCAAGGGCCTTCTCAACACCGTCCACGATGCGGCGAAGGTCGGACATCTGAGCCGGCGGCTGGTCAAGCCATACGAAGTCATAGACGGTGCGGCCGTCGCTCAAGGCACAGGACAGCACGGAGAGCGTTCCTTCGAGATTGTCCGCAGCGAGCTTGGCGATGAACCTCGGAGCGGCCGTGTGAATGATGTAGCTCTGAGTTTCGTGTGCGTCTCTTCCGACAATCCAATTCGCGGTGGGGCTCTCATGCCCTGGGTGTTGCTTGTTTTCTTCGGCCATCGCTCCTCATGACTTTGCTCTGCCGACATTCCCGAAATGCGGGAACGTAGGTGTTTCCGTATTGAGGTCTTTCCCGCGTTCTCTGGATTACCGCTTTCAGGCGTTTTTCCGTAACCTCCTAGAGCCCCAAGACCCGCCTATTTCCCTGTTCTGTTTGGAGTCGGATAACGCCCTTTATCCTACGCCAATCCGGTCCGGTTCAGTCAATGCGGAAACCTCACCTTCTCCGCAATGGCGGCAATACGGAAACGTCCACGTTCCTGCATTTCCGGTGTTCCTCCGATTCTGGGTTCCCGGCTTTCAACGTTTCGGCTTCGCTGGAATGTAGCCGTTCGGATGGTCGAGCGGACTGCCTTCGAGACGGCTAGCCGTCTCGGCTGATGTGCGGCGGGAGGGCTCGCCGAAGAGAAAGAGGTCGGTCGTGCTGATGCACGCTCAAGCTCGCAAGCCTCTCGCCATCGAAATGGAGTAGCGGAATGACTCCTCCCGCACCTGAGCCGATGAACGGCAAGACCCGGAAGCGTTCAGCCGCTAAAGCGGCTCCGCGGCAGTGCGGAGAGAAAGTCAAAGCAACTATCCATCTCACACTCGAAGCGTCTCAGCGGCTGACCGTTCACGCGACGATGCTCGGCATGGACCGCTCGGAACTGGTCGAGAAGCTCATCAACGAGAATCTGCGGCGGTTCGTCGTGAGCGATAGGGGAGGGGCCTCGGAGTCCTCGGCTTCGCTCGATGCGGCCGGGTCGGCGGCCTGATGTGGAGTCGTCGAAGCGGGGCTAGCTCAGCGGAGGGGTCATTTGATGTCGATGGCGGTCATCGTCCAATTGTCGTTACCCAGATACTTCATGGTCGCGGTGAAGTTGTTTCTCAGCTTTGCTCCAAAGGAGTTCTGAGCATCAACGTATCCTCGAACCTCATAGGAGCAGTCGCCTAATGGTTGGATGCGTGCTTCGGTAATCGAACAGAATTCTGCGGTTGATGGCGACTTCAAAATCCGTGGAATCATAAAAGTCGCCTGCGTGAAGGCCATCGTCTCGCCTTTGCTACACATCTTTTTGTCGTATTCGACTTTCCTTCGGGCTTCTTGTTCTGGCGTGGGTTTCGGGGTCATCGAAGAAATTATGACGAGGAAGACGAAGGCGATTCCCAAGCCAAGGATGAGGGAAGAACAGCCGCATCCACCAGGCTTCGGCGATGCCTTCCCGCCGGATTTCGCCCGGATGCTAGCCCGGTATTCTTCCTCTTCTTGGATTCGCCTTTTGTCCTCTTCGCTAAGAGACATATTCCCTCGATTACCAGTTGTAGATTTGACCGTCGCCGTCAGGCCATTCGCGATAGCGGAAAGGAATGGGGAACGTGGGTGTGACGGTCTCTACGGTTGCCTCGAATCATCGCCGCCAGACGGCCTGTCCTTAGGCTGACGAAGTGACTGATAGGCGTTCATGAGCCACTGAAGCTCGTCCTTCGAACACTCGTCGACCGCCGTTCTGAGGTCTTCGAGCTTTCCCGCGAGAACAGCGGTCGCAAAAAGAACGGCGGTTATGAGGAATCCGACGGCGGCGTAAATCTGGTGAATCGAGGTTTGCACGTTTTGATACGTCGTGACCGACCACAGGAAGGACACGACACAGAGCACCCAAGACAGGACGGTCATACTTCACCTCGTTAGTCCGCATCGTTCCATTCGAGGCGGTGATACACCAGGCGGTTCGCGTGTTCAAAACCCCGCCAATGGAGTCAACGCGGGAACGTCTACGTTCCCGCGTTCCTGTCTTTCTGCATACCTGCAATGCTCCCTGCTCGCCCCTTCCGTCTTCGCCATCGCATCGCCCCCTCGTAAGAGGTTGGGGGGCGATGCGATGGCGAAGACGGAAGGGGTGGGGCCACCTTCTGTAGAGCCGGAGCTGAGCCCCTTCTTGCGTTAGGGGGCGGAAGGGGACGCGAAGCGTCGTCCCGAAGGGACCGCAGCGAAGCGGAGCCCGAGAGCACCCGACGGCGAAGCCGGAACGCCCGAAACACCGGCATCACGGAAATGCGGAAACGTGGGCATTCCCGCGTTGCGGTGCCAGGCTTCCCTTGACCATTCGAGTCGCCGGCAGTATATTCGTCTAAGCGAATGAAGAAGGCACCTGCTAGCTCCCTGGATACCTCCGCCCGCTTGTTCAAGGCGTGCTCGGACCCGGTGCGTCTTCGTCTGCTGAATCTTCTCGAAGGTCGCGAGGTCTGCGTCTGCCATCTGCACGACGCCCTTGAGCTGCCGCAACCGACAGTCTCTCGGCATCTGGCGTATCTCCGGAAGACGGGCCTCGTCGTCGGTCGGAAGGATGGCCTCTGGGTCCACTACCGGCTCGCGAAGCCGGCGGGAGAGCTTCATCGGAAGCTGCTCGACTGCGTGGCGTCACTCGCAGACCTCCAAACGACGGAGAACGACCGGAAGCGGCTCACCCGCCTGACGTGCTGCTGAGGGGGCAAATTTTTTTACCCCGATATATTCGCCTAGCCCCATGTTGTGGGGCTGAACAACGGAGGGACGACGATGGAACTCAAGCAACTGAAGGATGCGGAGTGCTGCGAACCGGGCTGCTGCACCGAGCCCGCGGAGAACGTTCAGGTCAAGGAGGCTGTTCGTGCCCGTTATTCCGAAGTTGCAGAAGGGACCGCCACGTGCGGCTCGCTCTGCGGCTGCACGGAGAACGCCGCAGACCTCGCCGTGAGCTTTGGCTACACCGCCGAAGAGCTGGCGTCGCTCCCGGACGGGGCGAACCTCGGGCTTTCCTGCGGCAACCCGCAGACCATCGCGGCCCTCAAGCCGGGCGAGACCGTCTTGGACCTCGGGAGCGGAGCGGGTTTCGACGTCTTCCTCGCCTCGCCGAAGGTCGGGCTTTCGGGGCGGGCCATCGGAGTGGACATGACGGACGCGATGCTCGAACGGGCTCGGGCCTACGCCGAGAAGGCCGGCTTCGCGAACGTCGAATTCCGGAAGGGCGAGATTGAAGCTCTCCCCGTCGAAGACGGCTCGGTCGACGTCGCCATTTCCAACTGCGTGCTGAACCTCGTCCCGGATAAGGACCGGGCGTTCCGCGAGATTCATCGGGTGCTGAAGCCGGGCGGTCGTCTCGCGGTCTCCGATATGGCGTGGGAGGTCGAGCCGAGCGATGCCGTCCGGAGCGACCTTGAGGCCCTCGTCGGCTGCATCGGCGGGGCCTTGGTGCTCGATGACTACGTGGCACGGCTCAAGCGAGCCGGGTTCACTTCGGTCCAGGTCGTGAAGCACCCCGACGCCGCAAGGAAGATGGTCGAAGTCTCCGGCACGACGCCTCCGCCCGGCGTGGAGCACCTCCTGAGCGTCAACCTCACCGCGACCAAGTAAGGAGCCCTCCGTCACCGCGGCCGTCGCGACGTCGGCCGGGTGAAGGCGGCTCTTTCCAAGTCCTCGCGAAAGGGGACGTGCTCACCGAATCGGGAGTGATGGGAGTGATGGAACCAGAGACCTTCTCGAAGCTCGCCGGCCCCGACGGTTCGCTCGCCGAGGGCGATATGCGGAAGGCCCTTGATGCGGACGTGCCGGCGAGCCGGAAACGGCTCCTGCCGCACGTCGCCTCGCACCTCGATTCTCTTGCGACGTTGTTCGACCTGATTGACGAGCCGCATCGGGCCGCCGGCGAGCTGCTCGCGGCGTGGATTGCCGAGCACTACCGGCCGGGCGAGCCGCTCGGCGTGGTCGTCGTCTGCACGGGCAACTCGCGGCGGAGCATCCTCGGCTCGACGATGGGGAACGTCGCCGCGGTCTACTGCGGGATGCCGGAGGTTCGCTTCTACAGCGGGGGGACGGCCCCGACCGCATTCAACCCTCGCACAGTCGCGACGCTCAAGGAGATTGGCGTCGAAATCGAGTCGACCGGCGAAGAGGCGAAGCGGGGCGAGCCGAAGATAGCGAACCCCATCTATCGGGTCCGGTGGGGCAGGGGAGAGTCCGAGACGGAACCGGCCTTTGAAGCGGTCGAATTCTCGAAGCTCTTCTCCGATGCGTCGAACCCGAAGAAGGGCTTCGCGGCCCTGATGGTGTGCAGCGAAGCGGACGCCGGCTGTCCGTTCGTGCCGGGCTCGTCGCTTCGGGTGTCGATGCCGTATCTCGACCCGAAACTCTTCGACGATAGCCCAGACGAGGCGGAGAAGTATCGCGAGTGTCGGGATGACATCGGGCGTCTGCTGCTCTCCGTGATGATTCAGGCCCGTCATCGGGGGCCGCAACCGAGCGAAAAGCACCGTGATGGAAGGCCGTAAACCCCTCGTCCTCTTCCTCTGCGTCGGCAACTCATGCCGGAGCCAGATGGCCGAAGCCCTGCTCCGGCACCACGCCGGCGACCGCTTCGACGTCGCGAGTGCCGGCCTGGAGCCGAAGCCCATCGACCCGATGACGCTCGACGTGCTCGAAGAAGCGGGGCTCGATACGAGCGGCCTCCGGTCGAAGGGGACTCAAGAGTTTCTCGGGAAGGCGTCCGTCCGCTACGCCGTCGTCGTCTGCGACGCCGCACAAACGGACTGCCCACGGTTCTTCCCCTTCGCGGGGGAAAACCTCTCGTGGCCGTTCGATGACCCGGCGACGTTCATCGGGCCGCCCGACGAGCGGCGTGCGAAGTTCCGGGCGGTCCGGGACCGGATAGACGAGCGGATTCGTCGATGGCTCGACGAGCTACCGGAAGAGGAGGGAAGAAATTGATGAGCACCGTGGAAACGCCGTCGTGTCGTCTGAGGGCCGGAGGAGGGAGGCTTTCGTTCCTCGACCGATACCTCACGCTCTGGATTTTCCTCGCGATGGTGCTCGGGGTCGGCCTCGGCTACTTCGTTCCGTCGGTCGCCGGGGGCATCACGAAGCTCTCGGTCGGGACGACTTCGATACCAATCGCCGCCGGGCTCATCCTGATGATGTATCCGCCGCTCGCGAAGGTCCGCTACGAAGAGCTTGGGGAGGTCTTCCGGAACACGCGGATTCTCGGGCTCTCGCTCTTACAGAATTGGGTGGTCGGGCCGCTGCTCATGTTCGGCCTGGCCCTCGCGTTCCTCGCGGACAGGCCGGAGTATGCGATAGGGCTCATCATGATTGGGCTCGCCCGGTGCATCGCGATGGTCATCGTCTGGAACGAGCTTGCGAGGGGCGATAGCGAGTATGCCGCGGGCCTCGTCGCGTTCAACTCGGTGTTTCAGGTGCTCTTCTATTCTGTCTATGCGTATGTCTTCATCAAAGTGCTGCCGCCGCTGCTCGGCGTCCGCTTCGGCGACGTGGACCTCTCCCGCATCACGATGGGGGCGATAGCGGAGAGCGTCTTCGTCTACCTCGGCGTCCCGTTCCTCGCGGGGATGCTGACCCGGTTCGTGCTGCTGCGGGTGAAGGGCCGGGAGTGGTATGAGAAGCGGTTCATCCCTCGCATCTCACCGCTTACGCTGGTCTCGCTGCTCTTCACCATCGTCGTGATGTTCTCGCTCAAGGGGGATTACGTCGTGCGGCTGCCGCTCGACGTGCTCCGCATCGCCGTGCCGCTCCTCGTCTATTTCCTCGTGATGTTCCTTGTCTCGTTCTACCTGGGGCGGAAGCTCGGTGCGGATTACTCGAAGACGGCGACGCTCGCCTTCACGGCGGCCGGCAATAATTTCGAGCTTGCGATAGCGGTCGCGGTCGCGGTCTTCGGCATCGACTCCGGGGCGGCGTTCGCCGCAGTCATCGGTCCGCTCGTCGAAGTGCCGGCCCTCATCGGCCTGGTCAACGTCGCGTTCTACTTCCAGCGGCATTACTTCCCGGACGCTCGGCCCGTCTGAGGCCCGACGCCCTCGTAGAAAGGAGAAACGGAGATGAGCGGCGATAGGCCGTGCTGCTACGGGTCCATGTTCCCGAGCGTGCTCCGTCTGCCCGAAGACCGCCCGGCCTCGGGCGAAGTCTTCACGGTTCTGCTGGAACGAG
>Ga0164243_10008465_pt1 | contig 15151 bp, 14 predicted proteins | sample OricompcompostOP_FD_108781 | JGI IMG/M metagenome (GOLD analysis project Ga0164243, IMG submission 108781) | Organic Plus compost microbial communities from Emeryville, California, USA - Original compost - Organic plus compost (OP) | ecosystem: Engineered > Solid waste > Mixed feedstock >... | reverse complement strand
TGTGGTGGGTTTTTCACCGGCCCGTCGCGGCGTAGGCCCGCAGCAGCGCCTCCGCCGAATTGGCCCAGGACAACGGTCCCGCGACCCGCGCGGCCCCGATGTCGCCCATGCGCCGTCGCCCCGCGGGATCGTCGAGCAGGCGGTCGACGAGCTTCGCGAACGCCGATTCGTCGTTCGGCGGCGCGTACACCGCGGCACCACCCGCGGACACGCGCGCCTCGCGCAGGTCGAACGACACGATCGGCCTGCGCATCGCCATGTACTCCATGATCTTGTTCATGGTGGACACGTCGTTGAGCGGATTGGCCGGGTCGGGGGCGAGGCACACGTCCGCTGTGGACAGGTAGCGGACGAGGTCGGCGTCTGGGATGCGCCCGGTGAACTCCACCCGGTCGTCCAGGCGCAGGTCGTGGGTCAGCCGCACCATCGCGTCGAACGCGTCGCCGGACCCGACGAACACCGCGTGCCAGTCGGTGCGGTCCAGCTCGTCGCGCAGCTTCGCGAGGGCGCGCAGGGCGTAGTCGACGCCGTCCTGCGGACCCATCACGCCGAGGTAGCACAGCAGGTGGGGCTTGCCGCGCTTGAGCGCGGGCTCGGGCGGCACCTGCTGGAACCGGCCACCCGCGGGCGCGCTGCGCACCACGAACACGTCCCCGGGTTGCTTGTCGCCGCGGGTGAGCGCGACGTCGCGGTAGCTCTCATTGGTCGAGAGGACGACGTCGGCGGCGCGGAAGGTGGCCCGTTCCAGGGCGCACACCGCGCGGTACAGCAGGTCCTTCCCGCGGCCGAAGCGCGACAGGTACAGCTCGGGCACCAGGTCGTGGTGGTCGAACACGAACTTCGCACCCCGCCGCCGGAGCGCCCGCGCCACCAGGAACAGCAGGTCGGGCGGGTTGCAGGCGTGCACCACGTCGACCGGGCCGATCCGGCGCGCGAGCCGGAAGGTGTGCCACAGAGCGGAGCCGTACTCCCGCAGGTAACCGGCGGGCCCGCCGGTGGCGGCGCGCAGCGGGTAGCGGTGGATGTGCACACCGTCCACCACGGCCTCGAGCTCCGTGTCCCTGTTCGTCCCTTGTGGACAGATGACGTGCACCTCCCACCCGGCGTCGCGCAGGGTGGTGCTCTCCTGCCAGACCCGCCGGTCGAACGGCACGGACAGGTTCTCGACGAGGATCAGCGTTCTACCAGGCAAGGCCGACGTATCCTTCTTCAGTCCGGCGCACCGCGGCGTCGGGGAGGCGGACGAGGTCGATCAGCGTGCGGCCGCCCGCCTTCGGCAGCGCGGCGAGCACGGCGGGATCGGTGCTGCCGACCAGGCACACCTCGGCGTGGTCGAGCACCTCGTCGACCGAGCCGGCGAGCAGCTGCCCCAGGTGCGGCAGCCGGTCCTCGATGTACTCGCGGTTGGCGCCCATCAGCCGGGACAGGCTCACGTTGGCGTCGTAGATCCGCAGGTCGTAGCCCTTGCCCAGCAGGCGTTCGGCGAGTTCGACGAGCGGGCTCTCCCGCAGGTCGTCGGTGCCGGGCTTGAACGACAGTCCGAACAGGCCGATGCGCCGTTTCCCGGTTCGGGTGACGAGGTCGAACGCGCGGCGCAGGTGTTCCTCGTTGGAAGGGAGCACGTGGGACAGCAGCGGCACCGCGACGTCGGCGCGGTGGGCGGCGTACACGAGGCCGCGCAGGTCCTTCGGCAGGCACGAGCCGCCGAACGCGAACCCCGGCCGCAGGTAGGCGGGTCCGACGTTGAGCTTGCGGTCGGCGAGGAACACGTCCATCACGCGGTGCGAGTCGAGGCCGAGCGCCCGGCAGATCGCGCCGAGCTCGTTGGCGAACCCGATCTTGAGCCCGTGGAAGGCGTTGTCGGCGTATTTGATCATCTCCGCGACGGGGATGGGGACGCGGAAGACCCCGCCGGGCAGCCCGTCGTACAGCAGGGCGACGGCGTCGCCACTGGCGCCGTCCAGCTCGCCGATCACCGTCTTCGGCGGGTCGAAGAAGTCCTGGACGCTGGTGCCCTCACGCAGGAACTCGGGGTTGACCGCCACGCCGAAGTCGGCCCCCGCGGTGCGGCCGGAGGCCTTCTCCAGGATCGGAACCAGCAGGTCGAGACAGGTGCCGGGCAGCATCGTGCTGCGGAACACCACGGTGTGCCGCCCGGTCTTGCCCGCGAGCGCGCCGCCGATCTCCTCGGTGACGCGTTCCAGGAACGCGGTCGACAGGCTGCCGTTGGGGGCGGACGGGGTGCCGACGCAGACGAGCGAGATCTCGCTGCGGGCGATGGCCTCCCCGACGCTGGTGGTGGCCTCGAGCGCACCGTTGGCCACGACGTCGGAGGTCAGCTCGCCGATGCGTTCCTCGACGACGGGTGCCCTGCCGCGCCGGACGAGGTCGACCTTCACGGTGTTGATGTCGACACCGACGACCTCGTGCCCCTGGCTCGCCAGGCACGCGGCCGACACGCATCCGACGTACCCCAGCCCGAAGACGCTGATCTTCATGGAAACCCTCCCGCCCCACGGCTTGACCCAGAGGTCGGCTGCCGGGCGGGAGGTGTTACGAGCGGTCTGCGGCGGAAAACCGTTGGCGTGGTGGGGTTTTCCGGCGGTGACAAACCGCCCGGCGCGACGCGCGGTTCGCCGCGCCGGGCGTGGTCACAGCCGCTCGGCGAACGGGATGACGTCCCTGGCGAAGGTGTCGATCAGACCGGTGTCCGGGATACCCGGGATGGCACCGATGGCCGCGTCCACCCCGAGTCCGCGGAGGCGTTCGAGTTCGGCCTTCAGCTCACCCGTTTTCTCGCCGCGCGGGCCGATGTCGAGTGTGTGGTAGACGGTCTTGGTGATGTCGGCGTAGTCGCGTCCCTCGGTTTCGCAGTGACGGCGCAGGACGTCGAGTTTGTGCTGGAGTTCGGGTCCGTTGAAGATGTTGCAGGCGTCGCCGTACTTCGCCACCAACCGCAGTGTCTTCTGCTCCCCGCTGCCGCCGACCATGATCGGCGGGTGCGGTGTGGACAGTGCCTGCGGGACGTTCATCAGCCGTTCGGCTTCGATGTGGTCGCTGGAGAACGGGCCGTCGTCGTCGGACCACATCTGCAGCACGTACCGCAGGGTTTCCTCGAGCATGTCGAAGCGCTCAGCGGTGGGCGGGAACGGGAAGCCGAGGCCGCGGGATTCCTCGTCGTTCCAGCCCGCTCCGATGCCGAGCATCGCACGCCCGCCGGACAGGACGTCGAGGGTGGTGACGGCCTTGGCGAGCACGCCGGGCTGGCGGTAGAGGACACCGGTGATCACGGTGAGCAGTTTGGCGCGTTCGGTGTGCGCGGCGAGGTAGCCCAGCGTCGTGTAGGCCTCGAGCATGTCGTTGCCGACCGGGCCGACGGCGCGGATCTGGAAGAAGTGGTCCATCACCGCGAGGTGTTCGAAGCCGGCGTCGTCGGCCGCCTTGGCGACGTCGGCGAGATCGCGGCGGAGGGCGGCGGGCCCGTTGGGCCAGGTGAAGTCCGGTATCTGCAGTCCGAGTTTCATGGGGGAGAGGTACCCGGAACGACGATGTCGATTCAGCACCCATCAGAACCCGGTGACGATGTGCAGCCGGTCGCCCACCGGGTCGGTGACGAGGACAGCGCCGGTCGTTTCGTCGACCGCGACGTCGCCGGGGTTGATTCCCAGTGGCAGTTCGCCGGTGACCTCGCGGCTGGTGCCGTCGATGCGCAGGAGGCCGTCCGGGCCGCCGTTGGTGTAGATCGTGTGGGTGCCCTGCCGCACGGCGACGGACGAGGCCGCACTGCGCAGCCGGATGGTGGCGGTTTCCTGCCGGGACGTGCCGTCGACCACGGACAGGTGGTGGATCCCGGAGTTGGCGACGTAGACCGTGCCGGTGGCCTCGTGAACCGCGAGCCCGGCCGGTGCGGTTCCGACGCGGATGTGCCCGGTGAAGCGGTTGGTGGTGAGGTCGAGGACCGCGACGGTGCCGCTCCCGGGATCGGAGAAGTAACCGACCCGCTGTTTGTCGTCGGTGGTCGCGGACCCGGCGGCGTTGCCGGGCACCACGTCCGTGACGGCGCAGGCCAGGAGGTCGACCACGCTGACGCCGACGGCGGAGCCGACATACATCCGGTACGCATCCGCGCCGGGGGTCAACGCGGACGACCCGGGACCGGTGGCGATGGTGGTGGTCGTCCCGGTCATGAGGTCGAACACGACGGTAGTGCCCGCGGTGCTGTTCGCCACGTGGAGCCGCCCGGTGCGCTCGTCGAGCGCCAGTGCCCGTGGAACGCCCGCGACCGGCAGCTCCGCCACCACCCGGTCCCGCTCGACGACGGAGACACTGCGCCCGGCGCCATTGCCGACGAACACGCGACCGCCACCCGCGATCACGCTCTGCGGCCCCCGGCCGACGGGCACGGACGTGACGCGCAGCCCGGTGCTCGTGCTCCGCCGTGGAGCACCGATCGCCCCCGCCCCGCGCGGTGCCGCCGACACCACGATCGCCGCCGCCACCAGGGACACCACCCCGCGCCTGCTGATCCCCTGCGTCCCCAACGCACCTCCCCGCTCCGACGACGGTCACGACCGTAACCCGGTGACCTTCCCCACGCCCGTCGAGACCGCTCTGACCTGCGGAAACGGTCCCGACGTCGGTGTCGGGGGCGACCGTTGCCCGGTTTGTCCACAACCGACCGCCCGCGACATGGCGCACCCTGTTCCCAGGCACCCCGCCGCGACCGGAACGGAGGAACTCCACCCCCGCCCGGGACGTTGGGGAAGTGAGCGTTCGCAAGGGAGGCGCAAGGCACGTGCACAAGCACCAGAACGGGCTGAAGACCGCGCTGTTGCTCGGCTTGTTGAGTGCCATCATCATCGGCATCAGTGCACTGTTCGGGCGTAGCGCGTTGCTCATCGGGCTGGTCGTGGCGCTGGGCATGAACGCCTACGCCTACTTCAAGTCCGACACCCTGGCCCTGCGCGCGATGCGCGCCCGCCCGGTCTCGGAGGCCGAGCAGCCCGCGATGCACCGCATCGTGCGAGAGCTGGCCACCGCGGCCCGCCAGCCGATGCCGCAGCTCTACGTGAGCCCCACCGCCGCTCCGAACGCGTTCGCCACCGGCCGCAACCCGCGCCACGCCGCGGTGTGCTGCACCACCGGGATCCTCGGCCTGCTCGACGAGCGCGAGCTGCGGGCGGTGCTCGGGCACGAGCTGTCGCACGTCTACAACCGCGACATCCTCATCTCGTGCGTCGCGGGTGCGCTCGCCAGCGTGGTGAGCGTGCTGGCCAACCTGGCGATGTTCGCGGGCGTGTTCGGCGGCAACGACCGCGAGGGCAACAACCCGCTGGTGTCGCTGCTCATCGTCCTGCTGGGCCCCATCGCGGCGGGCATCATCCGGATGGCGGTCAGCCGATCGCGGGAGTACCAGGCCGACGCGTCGGGCGCCGAGCTCACCGGCGACCCGCTCGCGCTCGCCTCGGCGCTGCGCAAACTGGAGGCGGGCACGCGGCGGGCGCCGCTCGTGCCGCAGCCGCAGCTGGTGTCGCAGTCGCACCTGATGATCGCGAACCCGTTCCGCCCGGGCGAGACGCTGTCCCGGATGTTCTCCACCCACCCCCCGATCGGCGACCGGGTTCGCAGGCTCGAGGAGATGGCGCGGCGCGGACCGTTCTGACCCGTCAGGTGGCGAGCGTGTACCCGGCTACGGCCAGTGCGAGCGCGCCGAACACCGCGGCGGCGCCGCGGAGACCGGCGGCAGGGCTCGGCCGGGACCGCTCCCGGTAGTGCCTGCCCGCACCCTCGCACAGCAGCGCGAGGCCGACGGCCACGACGATCGACTCCGACCAGGACGAGACGACCGGCAGCAGGACCACCCCCAGCGCCGCCAACACCGCGCCTGCGGTCACCTGGCTCCTCGACGAGACCGCTCTCACCCCACCGCCCCGGCGGCCCGCGCGCAGGCCACCACGTAGTCGCCGTAGCCGGACTTGGACAGCTTCCTCCCGAGGGCCAGGCACTCGTCCGGGTCGATGTAGCCCATCTTCAGCGCCACCTCCTCCAGGCAGGCGATCCGCACGCCGGTCCGGTGCTCCAGGACCTGCACGAACTGACCCGCCTCCAGCAGCGAGTCGTGCGTTCCGGTGTCCAGCCACGCGAACCCGCGCCCCAGTTCGACCAGCTTCGCGCGCCCTTCGCGCAGGTAGGTGAGGTTCACGTCGGTGATCTCGAGCTCCCCGCGCGGCGACGGTATGAGTCCGCGCGCGATCTCCACCACCCGGTTGTCGTAGAAGTAGAGCCCGGTGATCGCCTGGTTCGACTTGGGCTGGACGGGCTTTTCCTCGATCGACACCAGCCTGCCGTCCGCGTCGAGCTCGCCGACGCCGTACCGCTGCGGGTCCTTCACCGGGTAGCCGAACAGCACGCACCCGTCCAGCGACGCGACCTCCTGCCGCATCCGCCCGGAGAAGCCCTGGCCGTAGAAGATGTTGTCGCCCAGGATCAGGGCGACGTCGTCGTTGCCGATGAAGTCCGCACCGATCACGAACGCCTCGGCCAGCCCGTTGGGACTCGGCTGCTCGGCGTAGCTCAACCGCAGCCCGAACTGGTCGCCCGATCCGAGCAGGCGCCGGAAGTTCGGCAGGTCGGCCGGCGTCGAGATGATCAGGATCTCCCGGATCCCGGCCAGCATCAGCACCGAGATCGGGTAGTAGATCATCGGCTTGTCGTACACCGGAAGCAGCTGCTTCGACACCGCCTGGGTGATCGGGTGCAGACGCGTCCCGCTGCCGCCCGCCAGCACGATGCCCTTCATACTCCAGCTCCTTCCGGATCGATCCGGACCAACCCTAGCGCCTTCACGGACTTCACATACATACAGTCTGTATGTATCGTCGGACCATGACTCGCTCACCAGCACTCGGACAGGCCAAGTACGTCACGCTGCCGCAGGGTGACGTCCGCTACTTCGACCGCGGGGAGGGGCGGCCGGTCGTGTTCCTGCACGGCGTGCTCGTCAACGCCAACCTGTGGCGCCACGTCGTGCCGGAGGTCGCCGAGGCGGGATTGCGCTGCCTCACCGTCGACCTCCCGCTCGGGGCGCACGAAACCCCGCTCCGCCCGGACGCCGACCTCACCCCGTCCGGCGTCGCGGACCTGATCGCCGACTTCCTCGACGCGCTCGACCTGCGTGACGTCACCCTCGTCGCCAACGACACCGGCGGCGGGCTCACGCAGATCATGCTCACCCGCCGCCCGCAGCGGGTCGAGCGTGTCGTGCTGACCCCATCGGACAGCTTCGACCACTTCTTCCCGCCGATCTTCCGGCCGCTGAGCGCGCTGGCGAAGATCCCCGGTTCGATGCGCCCGCTCGCCGCGATGCTGCAGGTCAAGGCACTGCACCGCGCGCCGTTCGTGTTCGGCTGGCTTGCGAAGTACCCGGTGCCGGACGACGTCGTCACCACCTACACCGCGCCCGCGCACCGCAGCTCCACCATCCGCCGCGACCTGCGCAAGTTCCTCCGCTCCGTCCACCCCCGCCACACCACGGAGGCGGCAGAGCGGTTGCGGGGCTTCGGCAAACCGGTGCTGCTGGTGTGGGCGAACGAGGATCGCGTGTTCCCGCTCCGGCTCGGCAGGCGGTTGGAGGCGCTGCTGCCCGACGCGAAGCTGATCGAGGTGCCCGACTCCTTCGCGTTCGTGCCCGAGGACCAGCCCGGCGCGGTGGTGCGGCACGTCCTGGCCTTCGTGGGCGCCATGGCAGATTAGGGGTGTGCGTCGAACCCAGGAAGAGCGATCGCAGAGCACCAGGGCCGCGCTGGTGGCGGCCGCCCGTGAGCTGTTCACCGAGCGCGGCTACCAGGGTGTGCCCGCGGACGAGATCGTGCGCGCGGCCGGTGTGACGCGCGGGGCGCTCTACCACCACTACAGCGACAAGCAGGGCCTCTTCCGCGCGGTGTTCGAGCAGTTGGAGGCCGAGATCATGACCGAGGTCGAGTCCGCCACGAAGGACGCGCCGAACCTGCCCGGCGGTCTGCTGTCCGCACTCCAGGCGTTCCTCGACTCGTGTGAACGCGCCGACATCCGGCGGATCTGCCTGATGGACGCCCCGGCCGTGCTGGGCTGGACCACCTGGCGCGAGATCGAGGCGGAGCACGGTCTCGGGCTGGTCACCACGCTCATTGAGCGGGCGGTCGCCGAGGGGCTGCTGAAGCCCGTGCCGGTCCCGGTGCTCGCCCAGCTGGTGGTCAGCGCGGTGAGCGAAGCCGCGTTGATGATCACCAACGCGGACAACCCGGCGCAGGCGCGTTCCGACGCTGAGCAGGTCCTCGCCCTGTGGCTGCTCGGCCTCCTCGCGGACTAGTCCCCCCGGAAACCGGCCGGTCAGAGCCTCATGTGGCAGTAGAGCCCTCGGCCGTCCGGCCAGCGCGGACAGCTCGTCGAGGACGTCCGCGAGCCGGCTGGGATCGGCATCGCCGTAGAACTTCTCCGCTTGCGACCACGGTGGGCAGATCTCGGCCAGTCGTTCGGCGGGTGCCTGCGCCAAGGCGTCGCGCACGGTGTCGGGCAGCGTGACGATCCACGCTTCCCGCCTCCGGGCTCGTCGCCGGATGGCAGAACCGGTGGTGTCCGGCGATCGTGGCGAAACGTTCACCGAGCAGGAGTGCCAGCGCCTGACCGAGCAGGACAGCAGGGTCGACCGAGTTGGTGCAGACCGTGTCGAAGCCGGCGTCCTCGGGCCGGTGCGCCCGGGCCGATGCCGCTGCTTGATCGTCGGGCGCTGAAGTAGCTTCCCACAGCGCTCCGACAGCCGGCGGCGGGAATCAGGACGCTGGTCCCTTGCCCGCGTAGATCTTGCACACCCCGCCGTCGTAATCGGCCGCCAGTTCCAGCACGTCGCGCGCGTTGTCGACGGGCAGCAGCGACGAGCTGTAGTTCGGGCAGAAGTTGTTGTACGCGTCGGGCACGGCGACCGGAGCGGGCAGTTCGTACCAGTGACCCGCACCGAAGTTGTCGTTGGCGAGCAGCACCTGCCCGTTGGAGGGCAGGCGCACACCCGACCGGTTCGTGTACAACTGGCCCACCATCAGCAGCCGGACCCCGTTCGGGCCGCCGGGGAACACCGTGACCGTCTGGGCGTGCTGGAAGTAGTTCCCGTTCGCCGTTTCCACCCGGGTGCCGGGATCGGCCGGATCCCCGAAGTTCGCGCCGTCCGGGGAGATCTTGAAGTACGGATCGCAGTACCGGGTGCCGTAGTTGCAGATCTCGTAGGCCAGGTAGTAGCGCCCGTCCGGGAGCTCGCGCACGATCGGCATGCCCGGGCGCACCCGGTCCGGCGGGATCGCGAGCGTGCGCTGCTTGCGTCCCCAGGTGAGCCCGTCGGTCGAGGCGACCCGGTTGAGCACCTGGCCGTGCCGGGGCGCTTCGGTCTCGTCGGCGAAGTGCAACCACAGCGTGCCGCCCGCGTCCACTGTGAACTCCGGTTCGAACACGCCGTCGTGGTTGTGCGAGCGTGCCGCCTCGGACAGGAAGTTCCAGCTCCGCCCACCGTCCGAACTAGACCAGACCCGGATCGACATCCGACGTTCGGCGCCCCCGTTCTGGCCGTAGCTGGCCGCCCACAGCAGGGTTCCGGCGCGCAGTCTGCCCACGCGTCGCGGGAGCTCGTAGACGCTGCCGCAGCACTCGCCCCGTGTGCCCTCGGGGTCGCGGATCTCGCCGATCTGGTGGAAGGACGCGCCCTCGTCGGTGCTTTCCAGGATCCGCGCGAACGCGCCGCTGCCGTCCCAGCTGTTCACCGAAGCGACGATGTTCCCGCGGCGGAACGGCGTGTGCTCGAGGCGGATCACCCGCGGGTAGGCGCCGAGCCCCAGGTCCACTCGTGGTGCGGCGTGCGCGGGAACGGTCGGCACCGTCCCGGCGACCAGCAATGTCAGCAACAGCGCGGCGATCCGGCGCATGCACCCGCCCCCTCACTCTCGGCTGCGGCATTACACCACAGCGTCACCGGCGTGGTCGCGAATCGGACAAACGTAACGTTGTAGCGCAATACCACGTAAGAATCAACCTCTTGATGGATCGTTGAACAATCCTCTACGTTCGGGAAGTGGCATGAGCCACAACACACGACGAAGGAGAGATCCGTGGAAAACCTGACGCCCGAGGACTTCGACCTGGACCTTCGTATCGCTGCCCCGGCGCGGGACGCGGAGCCGCTGACCAACAAGTCCGGCTTCAGCGACATCTGCGCCACCCTCTGGCCGTCCTGTTGATCTGAGTTCCGGGTGGCGGGCTCGTTCCGCGGTCCGCCACCCGGCCCGACCGGGAGGCGAACGATGTTCAAGTGCGCGGGCCTGGCCCTGCTCCGGGCCACGGTGCGTCCGCGGGCTACCGGGCCGATCCCGCCGTTGGAGGTTCTCGCGGCCGACGAGGCGCTGATGGAAGCCGTCGAGGCGGCCAGCCCGAGCCTCGCCCACGACGTGTCCCGCGTGGTGCGCGGCGAAGCGGTGAAGGACAAGGTTCGCCGCCGCAGTTCGCTCGCCCTCGCCAAGTACCACCTGCGCATGGGCGGCAGGCCGACGCCGTTCGGACTCTTCGCGGGCGTCGCGCCGGTCCGGCTGGGCGAGCGTCCCGCGCTCCGGGTGGGGTCCGGTCACCGTCCGGTCAGCCGGACGGATGCCGGGTGGCTGGACCACGTCGTGCGGCGGCTGCGGGCCGATCCGCTGGTGCTGCCCGGGACCACGCTGGTCGCGAACAACGTCGCGGTGGTGCGCGGCGATCGCCTGGTGCTGCCGGAACGTTACGAGGACGCCTGCCGTCTCGAGGCGTCGATCCGGTTCACGCCCCTAGTCCGCGCCGTGCGCGAGCTGGCGAGCACGCCCGTTCCGTGGCCGGACCTGCTGGAGCGGTTGCGGCTCCGGTTCCGGCGCACCGGGTTCGAGAGCGTGCTGCGGCAGCTCGTGGAGATCGGCATGCTGTTCACCGACCTCGACCCGGCCCCCGACTGCGCTGACCCGCTCGGGCACGTCCTGCGGCGCCTGCCCGCCGACCACCCGATGCGCCGGGAACTGCGGGCGGTGCACGCCGACCTGCGCCGCGCCGACACGGCCACCGCCGACCGCCCGGAGCGCAGGCGCGCCGCGGCGGCCCGGATGCGCGCGCTGCACGACGCCGATGACGTCGTCCAGACCGATCTGCGGCTCGACGTCGAGGCGACCCTGCCCCTAGCCCTCGGCGCGGAGGCCGCGCGCGCCGCCGAAGTCCTGTGGCGTTTGGGAAACACCTCCGGACCGGCCTGGTCGGACGCCTACCGGAAGCGCTTTCTCGAACGGTACGGCAGTGACCGGCTGGTGCCCGTCCTCGAACTCCTCGACGACAACCGCGGCATCGGGCAACCCGATTTCGCCGTGAAGCGGGAGAAGCCGGGCGATCGGGGGATCGTCGAGCTGGTGCTGGCCGCGGCGCGGTCGGGGGACGACGAGATCGAACTGGACGACGACGTGGTCGACCGGCTGGCGCAGGACTCGCCCGGCCGGTTGCCCGCGTCGATGGAGCTGTGCGCCGAGGTGCTCGCACCGAGCTGGGACGCCCTGTGCGCGGGGGAGTTCCGGTTGGTCGTCGGCGCGAACCTCGGCTCGCCGATGGCGGGGTCGACGATCGCCCGGTTCGCGCACCTCATGCCGGAACACGACGGTGAGCTGACCGCGCTGGTGCGCGACGGCGCACCGGCAGGTGCGGCGCAGGTGGCCTGCCGCCCGCGCCTGACGCGTGCGGCGAACGTGGCCGCGGTGCCCCAGCGGTTCCCGTCGCGGATCCCGGTCGGGTGCGGTTCTTCGGCGGCTGACGTCGACGATCTCGCGCTGGACCGGTTGGGGGTGGGCGCGACCGCCGACGAGCTGTATCTGGTGAACCTGGACACCGGGCGGCGGGTGGTTCCGGTGTCCGGGTCGATGCTCAACCCGCGCAGCGGGCACATCCCGCCGGTCGCGCGGTTCCTCCTCGAACTCGGAGAGCAGGACAACCCGTTCTGCCTGCCGTGGCGCTGGGATGCGATGGCGATCGCGCCGTACCTGCCGCGGGTGCGCCACGGGCGCACGGTTCTCGCGGCGGCGCGGTGGTTGCCCAGCCGCGAGATGCTGGCCCCGTCGGCCGACTGGGCCGCGGCGGTGCGTGCGTGGCGGGAGCGGTGGAACGTTCCGCGGCGGGTGCAACTGGCCGATTCGGACAACCGGATCCCGATCGACCTCGACGACCCGCGGTGCCTGGAGGTCTTCCGCGCCGAGCTGCGCAAGACGCCGCGGCTGGTGGTGCAGGAGACGCTGTCGCACGACGACGGCTGGCTCGGTGGGCACGCGTGCGAGGTCGTCTTCCAGCTCATCGGCCCCGGTACGGCGGAACGGCCGGCGCCCGCGCGCCGCACGCGGGCCGACGAACTGCGCCTGCCCGGTGGCGACTGGTTGTACGCGAAGCTCTACGCGAACGACGCCGCGCAGCACCAGATCCTCCAATCGCACCTGCACGAGCTGGTCAGCGGTGCCGAGGACTGGCACTTCGTCCGGTACGCCGATCCGGATCCGCACCTGCGGCTGAGGTTCGCGGGCAAACCCGACACGTTGTGGACCACGGTGCTGCCGCGCCTGCACGGCTGGGCGAACGACCTGCGCCGGAACGGGCTGCTCTCCCGGCTCGTGCTGGACAGCTACGACCCGGAGGTCGAGCGGTACGGCGGTCCGGACGCGATCGCGGCCGCGGAGCGTGTGTTCCACGCCGACTCACTGGTGGCGCTCGCGATGATCGACGATGCGCCGGACGTGCTCACCGCGCTCAGCGTGCTGGACATCGTCCGTCATTTCGGACGTGCGGAGGAGGTCCTCGGCTGGCTGGCCGACGCCGTTCCGCTCGACCTGCGCCGCGCCACCCCGCGCGGGCGTCGGGAGGACCTCGCCGCGGCGATCGACGCCACCGGTCGTCCGTCACTGGGCCACGCGTGGACCCAACGCGGCGAGGCGATCCGGGCGTACCTGCCGACGGTGCCGCCCGAACGGTACGGGCGGGTGGCGCTGAGCCTCGCGCACATGCACTGCAACCGGCTGTTCGGTATCGACCGGGAGCGGGAGTCGGACATCTACGCGCTGGTGCACGGCGGGCTGGCGCTGCGGCTCGATCGCAGCAGGCACGGGAGGTGAGGACGTGACGGTCGGTATGCGGCAGGTGCCGGAGGTGGGCGCGGCCGGGGCGAAGGTCGCGGACGTCGCGCTGGAGGTGGGGGAGCGGGTGCGCGGGGTGCGCGGCCGCGGGAACTCGCTGCACGGCGGTCATCCCGGGATCGCCGTGCTGCACGCGGCGCTGTCGGCGTGGGATCCGGCGTGGGCAACGGTGAGCCACGCGCACCTGGCGATCGAGGCGGACGTCGCGCCGGAGTCGGTGGTGCCCGCGGCGTTGGTCCACCGGTACGTGCACGGTGGAGGCTACGACCGGCTGCTCGAGCGGGCCGGCACCGCGATCGCCGGGGCGTGCGAGCGGTGGCGGCGACCGGACCGGCTCGCGATGGCCGACTACGACGTGATCAGCGGGCTCACCGGGCGCGGACGGCTGCTCCTGGCGCTGGGTGGTGATCGGTGCTCGGCCGCGCTCGGGCGGGTGCTGGAGCACCTGGTCGCCCTGACCCGGCCGGTCGTGGTCGACGGCGTGGCGGTGCCCGGGTGGTGGTGCGCGCCCGACCGGTACGCGGTGGAGGTGGACCGGTTGCGCTACCCGCGCGGCGACTTCAACGCCGGCCTGGCGCACGGCATCAGTGGTCCACTCGCGCTGTTGTCACTGGCCCACCGGCATGGTCACCGGGTCGAGGGCATGACCGACGCGATGCGCGGGATCAGCGACTGGTTGCTGCGGTGGGCGTGGACCGACGAGTCGGGCGTGGGCTGGCCCGCGCGGGTCGACTTCGACTCGCAGGTGCGCGGGCGGGCGGTGCCCGCGGGGCGGTCGGCGTGGTGCTACGGGACTGCGGGGGTGGCGTTCGCGCTGCACCTGGCGGCGACAGAACTGGGTGACGCGGGAGCCGCGGCGGTGGCGCGGGCGGCGGTCGGCAGGCCGGGGCCGGGCGAGGGGCCGACCCTCTGCCACGGGGACGCCGGGCTGCTGCAGATCACCGCTCGGATGGGGGTGCCCGCGGCGGACGTGGTGGCCAGGCGGGTGCTGGCGGCGTTCGACCCGGCGGCGCCGTTCGGGTTCCGGCACCACCTGCACACTGGCGGCCGCGTGGACGACCCCGGGTTGTTGCAGGGGGCCGCGGGGGTCGCCCTGGCGCTGGCGACGCACGCAGGCAACCCGGCGCCGTGGGACCTGGCGCTGTTGCTGAGCTGACGCGGCCCGCGCCGTGCCGAAACGCGGGCCGCTGGCGTGTCAGCGGTAGTTCGTGAACTGCAGTGCGATGCCGAAGTCCTTGTCCTTCAGCAGGGCGATCACGTCCTGCAGGTGGTCCTTCTTCTTGCCCGAGACGCGGAGCTGGTCGCCCTGGATCTGGGCTTGGACGCCCTTCGGGCCCTCGTCGCGGACCGCCTTGGCGATCTGCTTGGCCTTGTCGGAGGCGATGCCCTGCAGAATCTTGCCGTTGACCTTGTAGACCTTGCCGGACACGGCAGGCTCGTCGGCCTCGAACGCCTTCAGCGAGATGCCCCGCTTGATCAGCTTCTCCTTGAACACCTCGACCGCGGCCTTCGCCCGCTCCTCGGTGTCGGCCTCGATCGTCACGGCCTCTTCGCCGGCCCAGGAGACCTTGGCGTTGACGCCGCGGAAGTCGAAGCGCGTGGCCAGCTCCTTGGCCGCTTGGTTCAGGGCGTTGTCCACCTCCTGCCGGTCGACCTTGCTCACCACGTCGAATGACGGATCCGCCACGTGTCCTACCTCGTCGTTTCGCTTGTCGGCTAGCCCACACCATAGCGAGGGCCCGGCCCCCCTCCGACGCCCACGGGGACGGTTCGGTAGACTTCCTCCCGGCCGGTTCGCCCGGCCACGGCGGGTTGCCCGAGCGGCCAAAGGGATCTGACTGTAAATCAGACGGCACTGCCTTCAGAGGTTCGAATCCTCTACCCGCCACACCAGCGGAAACGCCCCGCTGACCTGGGAAAACAGGTCGGCGGGGCGTTCGTCGTTTGTGCGGCTGTGTGCG
>Ga0164243_10008464_pt1 | contig 15151 bp, 14 predicted proteins | sample OricompcompostOP_FD_108781 | JGI IMG/M metagenome (GOLD analysis project Ga0164243, IMG submission 108781) | Organic Plus compost microbial communities from Emeryville, California, USA - Original compost - Organic plus compost (OP) | ecosystem: Engineered > Solid waste > Mixed feedstock >... | reverse complement strand
GTTCGGCGACACGCTGGAGGAGATCCCGGCAGCCGGGACACGTAGGCTCGTCCATGCCGCGATGCTACCAGATCAGCCGGCCTTCGACTGCACTGGAGTCGGGAGGGGCGCTAAACAAGTACGGTGGAACGACCATCGCACGGCCCTCGACTGCACCTGTGGCCGGACGCGTCGGGCTGGATCAACTCCGCCCTCTGGTGATCCCGATCCTGACGGGTCGCGCGGCGCCCCTGACCGCCGAGCTTCAGGTGCCACCGCTCCAGGATGCGGTCGAGGATGCCGGCCCGCCGCCACGGTGTCAGCCGGTCGCGGACGGTGGTAAACCGGCCGTACCGCCCGGGCGTCCCCCGCCACCGGAGCATGGTGTGGGGGCCCAAAGGATGCCGTTGAGGACGGTCCGGTAATCATTCCACGGGCCGTTCCGCTTGCCGATAGGGCAGCAGGTCCTTAAAGCCGGGCGAGTGGGGCCAAGTCCCCATCGCCCCCTCGCCGAGGATGACGACCAGAGCCCTGCGGATACTCCCCACAACCCGGATGCGGCCGCCGTCACGGGACTCAATGCTGGGAAGGGGGACGAACGCGAGCCGCGGGCCCTCGACGGGGGCGTGGGGTTCCCCCCGCGACTCCCCGTGGCCGAGGATGAACCTGGCCACTTTTTCCGGGGGCCACCCGAGGGCCCGCGTAACGCCGTCGGCGCCGGCGGCGTGCCGCATCATGGCCGCCACGGCGATCCCGTTGCGCGCCGTTCGGCCTCGGAGATGACCGACGCATGCCCCGCGACCATGTCGACGCCCCACCCGACGTGCGTGATGCTGCGGGCGGCAGCGAAGAGGACCTCCCGGTGTTTCTCGGAGTCGGAATCGGATCCGGAAAGGGGCCAGAGGTAATGAACAGTCGCTGGACCTCCGTCATTCCAGCTTATTCGAGTCGACCTTACAATCTTCAGTGGTTTTAATTCGCTGGACTATTTTTTTGGGTTTCGTCGTTAATACTATTAATATACAATTATAAAAAATCATTATTAATAACAGCAATTCGAATTGCGCCACCGATCTGATTGCCGCTCAAGCCACGATATCGCCGGGGGTACACATTCATGGAATCTCTCCCCATGCCATTGGCTAGAGCGATTTCTTATTGACTGTATCGCTTGCTGGAAAGGCTTCGTATCCGCTATGGCGGAACCACCCCAGGATGTCGCCGGGCCGGACCGCACGCAGGGCGTCCCCCATCGCCTCGATCAGCCCGTCGATCGTCCTCGCCGTAGCCGTCCGTAAGTACGCCTTGAGTTTGGAGAACAGCCGCTCGATCGGGTTAAGGTCCGGGCTGTAGGCCGGCAGGTAGCGGATAGAGGCCTCGGCCGAGCCGATCAGCCGCGTCACCTCGGCCGTCTTGTGGCACGACAGGTTGTCCATGATGACGATGCCACCGGGCCGCAGCGTCGGGGCAAGGCATTGGGCGACGTACGCCTCGAAGCGCGCCGCGTCGGTCGCCCCGCCGAAGGCCAGGCAGGCCGCCTCCGGCACGCCGCCGAGGCGCACGGCGGCCGTCAGGGTGAGGACTTCCAGTGTCCGTGCGGCACCGGCCCGTCGACCCGCACGCCGCTGGGGGCGCGGCCGTACGTGCCGTCCATCGCCGTGCTCGCCCCCGACTCGTCGACGAAGACCGGCCGGGCCGGGTCAATTGCGGCGAGCTCCTGGCGCCAGGCCGCTCGCTGGGTCTTCAACTCCGGCCGGTCCTGCTCGGCCGCCCGCCACGACTTTTTTTGCGCGTGATCCCCAGCCGGGCCAACGCCCGGTACACGGCCGACGGGCAGCACGCGACGCCGGCGGCGCGGGCCAGCTCTGCCAGGGTGACGTCGTCGTCGGCCCGGACCGCCGCGTCGAAGGCCGGGGCGCGACCGCCGCCGTGCGGCTTGGGGGCGATCGAGCCGGTCTGACGCCGCTGGCGCAGCAGCTTGCGGATCCAGGCGACGCTGACGGAAAAACGGGCGGCCATCTGCTCGCGGGTGCCGTCGCGGACGTCGCAGGCGGCGACGACCCGCTACCGTAGGTCGGTCGAGTAAGCTCTCATCCCTCGGGCCCTCCATAGCCGCCGAGAGATAACCCCGTCAACCGCTACAGTCGGCAAGAAATCGCTCTAGGGAAGGGGGCTTTGACTCTTGAGCGAGCGACGACGACATCGTCAAGCCGGCCCGGCACGTGATTCCGAAATCTGCGGCGCGGAACGTCGCGAACCGCACGGGGTTATCCAAATCCCTGAAAAGAAATGAACCCGGCCTCGTACGGCATTGGGTGCCGTGCGAGGCCGGGTTAGTTGATGCGTTTGGTGTCGGAGACCTCGGGATTCGCCCTCTCCACCAACGGGATCGCCGAAGCGATCACACCAGCTTATCGATCGGCGAGGCCGTCCCGGGCAGGATCGGGATCGGGCGGCCGGTCTTGTCCTCGACGAACGAATGGGGGTCGATGCCGAGGTTGTGATAAACGGTCGCGAGCACGTCGTGGTAGTGGATCGGCGAACTCACGGCGTACGCGCCGAGCCGGTCGGTCGAACCGATCACCTGGCCGACCTTCATGCCGCCGCCCGCCAGGAGGGCGCTGTTGACCGGCGCCCAGTGGTCGCGGCCCGCGTCCTTGTTGATCTTCGGCGTGCGGCCGAACTCGCCCCAGACGACGACGGTCACGTCGCGGTCGAGGCCGCGGGCGTAGATGTCTTCGACGAGGGCCGAGATGCCCTTGTCGAAGAGGGGGAGGTGCTGCTTCAGGTGGGCGAAGTTATTGCCGTGGGTGTCCCAGAAGCCGTACGCGACCGTGACGACCCGGGCGCCGGCCTCGACGAGGCGGCGGGCCATGAGGAGTTGGTCGTTCCACATCGGGGCGCCGTCGCCCAGGTGGTTGGACGAGCCGACGCCGTAGCGGTCGCGGAGGCGGGGGTCTTCGCGCGTGACGTCGAGGGCCTTGGCTACTTTGTCGGTGGCGAGCACGTCAAACGCGCGGCGGTAGAAGGCGTCCATCCCCCCCATCTCGGCGCTGTCGACGGCGCGGCGGAAGGTGTCGAACTCGCCGAGCATCCGGCGGCGGCGGTCGCGGCGGTCGGGAGTGAGCTGTTGCCCCTTCAAAAGGGCGAGGTCTTCGCCGTCCATCCGGGCGGGCCGGAAGGTCAACCCGAGGTGGCCGGGGCCGGGGGTGTTGTACGGCCTGTGCTGCATCACCGGGAAGAGGTCGATGAACGGCGGGACGACCGGGTCGACCGCCCCCTGTACCTTGGTCACGACCGACCCGAAGTGCGGCTTCCCCTGGATCTGGCTGAAGTCCATCGGGTAGCCGGTCAGGTTCTGGAAGCTCGAATGCTCGTCGCGCAGGCCGACCACCGAGCGGAGCACCGCGAACTTGTCGGCCGAGGCCGAGAACCGGGGGAGCAGTTCGCCGAACTGGATGCCGGGGACCCGGGTGTCGATCGGCTTGAACTCGCCGCGCACGCCGTCGGGGGCGTCGGGCTTGAGGTCGAACGTGTCCTGGTGCGCCAGGCCGCCCGAGAGGTAGACCATGATGACCGACTTGTGCCGCCCGCCCCGCGCGCCGGCGGTCCCGGCCGCCTCGGCGCGGAGCAGGTTCGGGAGGGTCAGTCCGCCCGTCGCCAGGCCGCCGATCTTGAGGAACGACCGGCGCGAAACGCCGTCACAATACCGGTGCCGCGGCCCGTACAGCGTCAACATGGCGAAAACCACCTCGTTCGATCCGTCACCATCCCGCCCCGTCCGGGGCGGATGTCAAACAGAAGTATAACCGACCGGCCGGCCCCCGGAAAGGACAGGGCCGCGGCCGCACGGGTCGGCGCGTCCGGTAGGAACGTCCACCGGGGGAACGGCTTCCGTTCAGGGAAGCCGCATCCGGAGCTTGCCCTTCTCGTCGAGAACGCGAATGACCGGCCCCCCTTCCTTGGGGATACCGAAGGCGACCCGCTTGCGGCCCGCGCCGTCGTAGAGGAGCAGGGCGGGGTGGCCTTCGTCTTCGAGCCCGAGGACGAGGCGGTTACTCTCCTTGTTCGCCTCGTCGGCGAACAACAAAACGGGCCGACGATCTTTGGCGACGTCGAGGGTGAGGCGACTTTTACCCGAGGGGTCGAACAGGGTGATGTCGGCCTCCTCGGGGTTGGACGAGAGGACGATCCGGTCCTTCCCGGCGTCGTCGACGATCCGAAGGGTCTTCACGACGAGTTCCTTGGCCGGCGGCTGGGCCATCGCCCCGGCGACCGCCACCGCCGCCAACCCCAGCGCGGCCACCGCCCCGCGCCGCCAGCGGCGCAACTGCCGTTCCATGCGGTCGAGGCGCCCCCTCATTTCTTGCTCGAACGCGGACGTCTGCGGAACCATCACATTTCTCCTCAACCGAACCCGTCGGACGCGACGGTCGCGACGTACGGACCGACTTTCGTAAGTTTTAGGCGTCGGAACACCCGAAAGCGGCCGTTCCGAACGCCGCGCGGCACCGGGCCCGGGACAAGGGTTAGGAGGTAGCGGCCGAGGGGCAGGGGCGGGGTGAGTCGGTCGTCGGGCGGGTCGCTGCGGACGCCCCGTCGTCCGGCCGCACGGCGGTTGGCGGCGATATCGTATTCGGAAGCCGGCGCGACGTCACCGCGAATCCCGGCCCCGGGAAACGGTTTTAGGGCCGTCGGCCGGTCGCGCCGGCGCGATCGGTCTGGACTTCAATGCGGGATCGGTCGATAGTGTTTTGGTGTGCAGCATGTGGCCCGTTCGCTTTCGGGTCCGTGCCGCCGTCCGACCGTCCTGCCCCGCGGGCCGACGATGTTTAAGTTCCTCCACGCCGCCGACATCCACCTGGACAGCCCCCAACTGGGCCTGGACCGCTACGAGGGGGCCCCGGTCGAGGAGTGCCGGGGTTCGACCCGCCGGGCGCTGGAAAACCTCGTCCGGCTGGCGGTTGAGGAAAAGGTCGCCTTCGTGCTCATCGTCGGCGACCTCTACGACGGCGACTGGCCCGACTACAACACCGGCCTGTTCTTCGGCCGCCAGATGGCCCGGCTCCGCGACGCCGGCATCCGGGTCGTCTTGATCCGGGGCAACCACGACGCCCAGAACAAGATGACCCGCGACCTCCGGCTGCTGGACAACGCCCACATCCTCTCCGAGTCGCGGCCGGAGACCTTCCGGCTCGACGAGTTCGGCGTGGCGGTCCACGGCCAGAGCTTCGCCACCCAGGCGGTGCGCGAGAACCTCGCCCGGTCGTACCCCGAACCCGACCCGGGCTGCTTCAACATCGGGATGCTGCACACGAACGTCGACGGTCGGGAAGGGCACGCCAACTACGCCCCCTGCTCGCTCGACGACCTGCGCTCGCGCCGCTACCACTACTGGGCGCTCGGCCACATCCACAAGCCCGAGACGATCTCCAAGACCGACCCCGTCATCGCCTTCCCCGGAAACCTCCAGGGCCGTCATATCCGCGAGGCCGGCCCCAAGGGGTGTCTCCTCGTCACGGTGGACGACGCCCACAACGTCACCGTCGAGCCCCGCAGCCTCGACGTCGTCCGGTGGGCCGTCTGCCGGGTCGACGCCGCCGGCGCGGCCGACGGCGACGACCTCCTGCACCGGTTCCGCGAACGCCTCGGCTCCCTCTTGCCCGGCGCCGACGACCGGCTCCTGGCCGTCCGGGTCGAGTTAACCGGCGCCTGCCGCGCCCACGCCGACGTCGCGGCCGACTGGCCCCACTGGACGAACCAGTTCCGCCTGACCGCCGCCGAGTCGGCCGGCGGCCGGGTCTGGGTCGAAAAGGTCGTCTCGCGGACCCGCCCCGAGGCGGCGCGCGACCCGTCGCTCGACGGCCCCCTCGCCGAGCTGGTCGCGGTGCTCGACGAACTGTCGGCCGACGAAGCCCGGCTCCAGGAACTCTGCGACCGCGAGCTGAACGACCTCCGCAAGAAGCTCGACCCCGACCTGCTCAAAGACCTCGCCCCGCGCAGCCTCCTCGATCAAGTCGGCTCGTTGCTGCTGACCCGGTTGAACGGCTAAGAGGGCGTCTTTTTAACACGACGGAACGGCCGTCGACCCGTCGGACACCGACCAGCCCATGCGTATCGACCGCCTCGACCTGATCGCCTTCGGACCGTTCACCGACGCCGTGCTCGACCTGTCGGGCGGGGCGGAAGGGCTCCACCTGGTCTACGGGCCGAACGAGGCGGGGAAGTCGTCGGCCCTGCGGGCGATCAAGCAGTTCTTCGGCCGAATCCCCAACCAGTCGACGGACAACTTCGTCCATAAGCACGCCGACATGCGGATCGGCATGGTGCTCCGCGGACGCGACGGGTCGCCGGTCGAACTCGTCCGGCGCAAGGGGATCAAAAACACGCTCCTGGGCCCCGACGACGCCGAGGCCCGCCTCGACCGGATGCTCGGCGGGGTCTCCCCCGACGAATTCCTCCGCAAGTTCGTGATCGACCACGGGGAGTTGATCGAAGGGGGCAGGGGGGTGGTGGAGGGCCGGGGCGACCTGGGACAGGTGCTGTTCTCGGCCGGTTCGGGCTTCGCCGGGCTCGGGGCGGTGCGGAAGGCCCTCGACGAACAGGCCGAGGCCCTGTTCAAGCGGGGCGGCTCCAGGCCCGCAATCAACGCCGCGCTCGCCGCCCTCGAAGCCGAGCGGAAGCGGATCAAGAACGACACCCTCCGGTCGTCCGACTGGCTCGCCCACGACGAAGCGCTCCGCGACGCCCTGGCGCGCAAAACGGCCCTGGAGCGCGAACTCGAAGGGGCCGTCCGCGAGCGGAACCGGCTGACCCGCCTGCATAGCGCGGTCGGCCCGATCGCCCGCCGCAAAGCCGCCCTCGACGAACTCGCCGGGCTCGCGGGCGTCCCCCTCCTCCCGGCCAATTTCACCTACCGCCGCAAGGAAGCCCTGTCGTACATCCAGGTCAACGAGAAGCAGGAGTCCGACGCCCTCCGCGCCCTCGTCGAAGTCGACCAGGCCCTCGAATCGCTCGACGTCCCCGGCCCCCTCCTCGACCAGGCCGGGGCGATCGAAGACCTTCACCTGCGGCTCGGCCGTTATCAGCAGTCCGCGCGGGACCGCGACCGGATCGACGCCGAGCGCGGCCGGGTCGACGCCGAAGCCCGCGCCCTTCTTCGCGACCTCGGCGTCTCGGGCGGCGACCCGGGTCGGCTCCGTCTAACCGCCGCCGAGCGCGCCGCCGTGCAAGACCTGGCCGGCGAGCGCCAGGCGCTCGCCCGGACCCGCGACGCCCTGGAGGCGGACCTGAAGGCCCACGCCGCGAAGCGGTCGGCCGCCGCCGACAAGCTGGCGGCCCTCGGCCCCGAGCGCGACCCGGCCCCGCTCCGCAAGGCGGTCAAGCAGGCCCAGGCCCTCGGGCCGGTCGAAGCGCGTCGGGACGAAGGCCGCCGGGCGCTCGCCCGCGACGAGCGCCGCGCCGACGAAAAGCTCGCCGCCCTCGGCCTCTGGTCCGGCCCGCTCGACGCCGTCGAACGCCTGGCCGTCCCGACGGCCGAACGGATCGAACTCTTCCGCGACCGTTTCTCCGCCGGCGAAGCCCTAGAGGACGACCTGCGCCGCAAGGCCGACGACCTCGACGCCCAGACGCGGCTGGTCGACGCCCGGCTGGAAGAGTTGCGGCTCGCCGGCGACGTCCCCACCGAAGACGCGCTGGCCGAGGCCCGCGCGCGGCGCGACGACGCCTGGCGCCGGCTGAAGCAAGCGAGGACATGGAACGACGCCGACGGTGCCGCTTTCGAAGCCGCCGCGGCCCGCGCCGACGACCTCGCCGACCGCCTCCGCCGCGAAGCCGGCCGCGTGTCCGACCGCGCCCGCTTCCTCGCCGACCGCGCCCGCCTCGACGCCGACCGCGACGCCCTCCGCGCCCAGGTCGCCGACGCCCGGTCGCGGCTCGAACAGACGCGCGCCGAGTGGGCCGCGCTCTGGGAGCCTTTGGGGATCGCCTCCCCGTGGCCCCCGCGCGAGATGATCGCCTGGCTCCGCCGCCACGCCGAGCTTGCCGCGCTCGCCGGCTCGATCCGCGAGGCCCGCGAAGCCGTCGACGAACTCGACCGTCAAATCGACGCCTACCGCTCCGCGCTCGCCCAGGCCCTCGCCTCGGCCGGCGCGCCGACCGGCGAGCCCGACGAACCGCTCGCCGACCTGATCGAGCGGGCCGAGGCGGTGGCCGACGCCCTCGCGGAAGCGTCGTCGACCTGCAAGCGGCTCGCCAAGGACGTCGAAGCCCTGGACCTCGAACGCCCCGCCCTCGAAGACCGGGCGGCGGCGGCCCGCGCCGAGTGGTCGCGGTGGGAGGCGCGCTGGGCCGACGCCATGAGCCCCCTGAACCTCCCGGCCGACGCCCTCACCGCCCAGGCCCACGCCGTCCTGAACAAGACCGCCGAGTTGTTCGACCGCCTGGACAAAGCCGGGGCCCTCGCCGCCTCGCTCGACGAACTCGACCGCGAGTCCGCACGTTTCACCGCCGACGTCCGCGCCCTCGCCGGCCGCGTCGCCCCCGACCTCCTTGAGAGCGACACGTTCGACCCCGGCCCGGTCGCCGCCGAACTCTACAACCGCCTCACCCGCGCCCGCGCCGACCGAGAGAAGCGCGACGGACTCGTCGCCCGCCGCCTCGAACTGGCTCAAACCGCCGCCGCCGCGGGCGACACGATCGCCGAGATGCGGGGCCGCCTCGCCGCCCTCTGCCGCGAGGCGCGGTGCCCCGACGAGGACGACCTCCCCGACCTGGAGGTCCGCTCCGCCCGCCGCCAGACCCTCGAAAAGGAACTCGCCGACCAGAACGCCCGGCTCCTCGAACTCGCCGCCGGCGCCTCGCTCGACGCCTTCCTCGCCGAAGCCGACCGGACCGACCCCGACGGCCTCCCCCCGCGGATCGACCACATGAACGCCGCGATCGCGTCCCTGGAGCGCGAACGCGGCGAGGTCGACCAGGCGATCGGCCGCGAGAAGGCGATCCTCTCCCTGATGGACGGCGGCCCCAAGGCCGCCGACGCCGGCCAGGAGGCCGAAAGCCTCCGCGCCCGGATCAAGGAAGACGTCGAGCAATACGCCCGCCTCCGCCTCGCTTCGGCCGTGCTCAAGACCGGGATCGAGCGCTACCGCGAGAAAGTCCAAGGGCCGGTCCTCGCCCGCGCCTCGGCGCTCTTCGCCGCGCTCACGCTCGGCTCGTTCGAGGGCCTACGGGTCGACTACGACGAGAAAGACGAGCCCGTCCTCAAAGGCGTCCGCCCCGGCGGCCGGGAGGCGCTCGGCGTCGAATCCATGAGCCTCGGCACGGCCGATCAGCTTTATCTGGCCCTCCGCCTCGCCGCCCTGGAAGTCGACCTCGACCGCCGCGAGCCCCTGCCGCTCGTCGTCGACGACATCCTCATCCAGTTCGACGACGCCCGCGCCGCCGCCACCCTCGCCGCCCTGGCGGCGCTCTCCCGGCGCACCCAGGTTCTCGTCTTCACCCACCACCGGCACCTTCTTGACCTCGCCTCGTCCGTCGTCCCCCCTCCCGACCTGATCACGCACACCCTCCCCGGGCACCGTCTGACGGCTTAACCGCCCCCCGGCGCGGCCCCGGCCGTGTGCCCCTCTTGGAGCGACCGGATCACCCCCGAGAAGTCCCAGCAGTCCCAGCCCTCGATCATCTTACCGCCGCCGCAGCGGACCCAGGTCATCCCGTGGAACTCGGCCCGGCGGCCCGTCGCCGGAAAGCCGAGGCCGTCCCCCGTGTGGACCGCGGTCGACGACCAGCGGACGACGACCTGATCGCCCTCGGTCACCGTCCCCTCGATCTTGACTCGGATGTCGGAGAAGGTGTCGAGAAACGGTTGATACACGCGCGCTTTAAAATCCTCCGGTCCGACGAGCCGACCGACCGGCGAGAGGCAGCAACTCTCCGGGGTCAAAAGCTCGTCAATCGTTTCCTCCCGCAGTTCGTTCCAGATCTCCTCGAACCAACGCTTCACCAGGGCGACGTTCGCGTTGCTCATGCGTGCCTCCATCCCGGCTTCACGTCCCACCGCCGGACGGCGGCGGTGACTTCCACAGTTTTTCATACCACCCGTCTCACCCCCGGGTCAACGCCGTGGCGGATCCCGCCCGGACGCCCCAAGGCGGGGCCCCGTGTTTCCCCCGTCGCGGAACCGGCCCCCGATGGCGTATCATGGGACCTTCTGCCGCAGACAGACGGCCCGACCGCCCGGCGCCCCCGCGCCCGAGGGACGAGACGAACGGAACGAAAGACCCGGACCATGACGACGACCCCGACCATCCTCGACGAGATCGTCGCCTCCAAGCAGCGTGAGGTCGCCGCCGCCCGGCGGCGGATGCCGCTGGACGAGATGGAGCACCAGGCGACCGAGGCGCCGCCGGTGCGCGACTTCCTCGCCGCCCTGTCCGGCCCCGGGCCGATCCGGCTCATCGCCGAGGTGAAGAAGGCCAGCCCCTCGGCCAAGGTCATCCGCGAAGACTTCGAGCCCGTCGGCATCGCCCGGACGTACCAGGCCCACGGCGCCGCCTGCCTGAGCGTTCTGACCGACGCCCCCTATTTCCAGGGGCACCTGTCGTACCTCGCGCGCATCCGCGCGGCGGTCGCCGTGCCGCTGCTGCGGAAAGACTTCATCATCGACGAGTATCAGGTCGTCGAGGCCCGCCTCGCCGGGGCCGACGCCATCCTGCTGATCGCCGAGATCCTCGACGACGCCCGCCTCGTTGCCCTCCGCGAGCGCGCCGAGGCGCTCGGCATGGCCGCCCTCGTCGAGTTCCACGACGACGACAACCTGTCCCGCGTCCTCGACTCGGGGGCCACCCTCGTCGGGGTCAACAACCGCGACCTCCGGCGGTTCGTGACCGACCTGGACCGGACCTTCCGGCTCCGCGAGCAGATCCCGCCGCACGTCACGCTCGTCAGCGAGAGCGGCATCCGCACCCGCGCCGACGTCGCCCGCCTCGAAGCGGCCGGCGTGTCCGCCATCCTCGTCGGCGAGACCCTGATGCGCGCCGACGACATCGGCCTGGCCGTCGAACGGCTCCTGGGCCTCGCCCCGGAAGAAACGACGGGCTGACAACGGCCCGTCGCGCGGGAACCCTCAGACCCGGGTCGTCGCGTCGACCCGGTGCGTCTTCGAAGAAACCGCCGGCCCCTCGCCCGCGGCCGGGGCAGGGGACGCGGCCCGGCGGTGGCGCTTCGCGGCCCGCCGCTTGGCCTTGCCCACGAGCATAAGGTTCCGCACGTAGACGACCAGGCCCATCGCCTGCCCGAGGATGATCACCGGATCCTGCCGGTAGCTCGCGTACGAGAGCAGCGTCAGGCCGCCGAGCAGGCTGAGCCACCAGAACGCCTCGGGCACGACCGAGTCGCGCTTCTTCTCCGAGACCAGCCACTGCACCAGGAAGCGGGCCGTAAAGAGGGCCTGACCGGTAAACCCGATCACCAGCCAGACCTTGGGGCTAAAGAGCATCGGCGCGGCCATCTCAGGCGACCTCCTGTCCCAGCCCTCGGCGGGCCCGGTGCGGGGTGTGCGCGGACGACTCGGCGTTCCCCGTCTCGTCGTCGACGTCGAGCGGGCCGGGCACGACCCGGTAACAGACCGACCGCCGCATCAGCCAGGCCACGCCGAACAGGTCGACGACCACCCGGACCGAGCGGTTCCAGATGTTGTAGTGCGACGTCCCGTGCGGCCTCTCCCGGTGGTTCACCGGCAGTTGCACGACCGAGCACCCCTCGCGGAGCAACAGCGGCCCGAAGAACCGGTGGCACCCCTTGAACATCGGCAGCCGCAACGCCATCTCGCGCGGGAAGATCCGGACCGAGCAGCCGGTGTCGCGGATCGACTGGCCGAGTACCTTATTCCGGATGCGGTTCGCCCAACGGCTGATCACCCGCTTCGACCAGACGTCCCGGCGCTTCTCCCGCCAACCGAGCGCGACGTCGTGTCCGGGGAGGGCGTCCCAGAGCCGCGTCAGGTCGGCCGGGTCGTTCTGGAGGTCGGCGTCGAGCGTCGCGACCCACTCCCCCCGGGCCGCGCGGAACCCCGCCGCCGTCGCCGCCGACTGGCCGACGTTCTCCGCCAGCGTAACGGCCCGCAACTCCGGATAATCGGCCGCCAGCCCCCGCAGCACGTCGGGCGTCGCGTCGGTCGACCCGTCGTCCACCACGACGATCTCGAAGCCCGCCAGCCGCGGCCCCGCGTCCGCCCCCCGGGGACCCGTCAGTGGTCGCAAGGCCCGCGCGATCTCCGCCACCAATTGCGGCAGGCTCGCCGACTCGTTCTTCGCCGGCACGACGACCGAGAGGCCCCCGCCCGCTCGGCCCGCCTCCGTCACCCCACCCCGCGTCCGCCCGGCCGGTACCGGCCGGTGCGACGGGTCTTGGCGCATCGACGACATTTCACGAGCCTCCTTGCCGTGCCCTGCCGCGCGGAAACCGGCCGAACCGGCCCAGGCCGCGGCTCGGCCTCTCCTCTAAGGGTCCCGGAACCATCCTTGGTCCGTCCCCCTCCCCACCTTGACGCCGCGCATTATCCACGCAACGCCGCCCGCGCCTATCCCAACCGAGAGGCCCTTACGCCTACACGCCCCGTCCGACACTCTCCTAGACAGGCGGACTGGGTACTGTTAGCCTGACCCCCCGATTCCTACCAGATCGGCCGTCGCCCTCGAAGAACTTGAACCCGACGCCGATCCCGGTCGCTGTGGACAAGGACGCCCCGGCCATGACCCCCACCTTGACGATCCCCCCCCAAGTCCGCCTTATCCCGACCGACAAACTTAGAACAAACCCTTTCAGTCTCTCCGTTTACGGCGAGCCCGAGGCGGAAATCAGCGACCTGCTCGACGGCGTCCGCACGCACGGCATCCTCGTCCCTTTGGTCGTCTGCAAAGACGGGGAGAATTGGGAGGTTCTCTCGGGACACCGTCGCCTCGCCTGTGCACAGGCCCTCGGCCTAACGGAAGTCCCCTGTGAAGTCCGTGAGGTCCGCGGACGGGCCGCCCGCCGGCTCGCCGTTTTGGAATACAACCGCCAGCGCCGCAAGACGTTCAGCCAACTCATGCGTGAGGCCGACGCCCTCGAATCGCTCTACGACGACGAGGCCCGCCGGCGCCGCCAGGCGAACCTCCGGCAGTTCCAATCCGACGATTCTGCCGAATGTCGGAATTCCGACGATCGAACCGGTCGGACCGACGTCCGAATCGCCCAGATGCTGGGACTGGGGGGGAAGGACCTTTACCGTCAGGCCCGCGCCGTCTGGCGCGCCGCCCAGTCGGGCGACCCCCGGGCCCGCTCCGGCGTCGCGCAGCTCGACGCCCGCACCAAGTCGATCCACGCAGCCTACAAGGACCTCCGCCGCCGCGACCGGTTCAGCGCGGGTTTCCGCCCGACCCCTTACGACGTCTGGTCGTTCAAACACGACCGCGCGTTCGGAATCCCCCACCCCGGCTCGATCCCCCCCTCGATCGTCGCCCACACGCTCCATTATTACACCGCCCCGGGCGCCCTCGTCGTCGACCCGATGGCCGGCGGCGGCACGACCCTCGACGTCTGCGAATCAATGGGACGCCGCTGCCTCGCGTATGACCTCGATCCGGTACGCCCCGACATTCAAAAGAACGACGTAAACAACGGATTTCCGCCCGAATCTCTCGGTTGCGACCTCGTCTTCTGCGACCCCCCTTACCACACGATGCTCGCCCGCCGCTACGCCGAAGGGAGCGTCGACACCGCGCACCTCGACGCCTGGAATGCGTTTCTTGACCGGCTGGCGCGCGCGTCGTTCGCGACCCTCCGCCCCGGGGGGTACGTCGCGCTCCTCCTCGCCAACCAGACCGAGAAAGACCTTCCGGCCGGCTTCGGCTACTTGGACCACGCCTTTTTCGGCTATAAAGCCTTATCCGCAGCCGGGTTTCTCCCCGAGCGGCGGGTGAGTTGCCCGATGGACGGCGCCTACCTCCCGCAGCACGTCCGGCGCGCGCGGATCGACGGCCGCATGCTGGGCCAGGTCCGCGACCTGCTCATCATGCGAAAACCGCTAAATGAAATGGTTTACGAGAGCGGTTCGCCGCAAGCCAGTTCGTAAACCCGGCTCCGGACGAAGGGGTTGGAAAGGGTCGGATTGCGCCGCACGATCGGGCCGGGGAGTGTTTCGAGCGCCTGGCGAATCAGGTCTTGCAGCTCTTCCGGACGGAGGCTGCTGATGACCATGTTAATCGCCTCTTCCTCCTCCGCCCGCGCTTGCTCTTCCCGTCGACGTACCTGATCCGCGGCTACCGTGCGTAAACGGGTTTCGAGTTCCCGGCGACGGCTCTCTAACCGGTCGGCCACTTGCGGGAGTAATTCGTAGCCGTCTTCGATCCCCGCACGGATATACCCCGGACCGTTCTGAAGTTTGCCCTGGCTCTGAAGATAGAACGCGTTGAGCAGAACTTTCGCTACGGCCTCAGGGTCCTTCTGGGCGGCGATCTTCTCGGCGAGCCGGCGAGGGATTCCCTGATCCGTCAGGAGTTCCTGCAAATCAACAGCAACGAGAAGACGCCCTTCGGCGGAGAGTCGAAACGGCGTTCCCGGAATCGGGATGCTGGTGGTGTCTTCTTTCGTTCTTGGTTCTTGTTTGGGCCCATCCTCGCGGCCGCGTTGGCCGAAGATCCGGGCCACCGCCTCCCAAGAATTTTGACCAGTCGGAGGGGTGGGGTCTAAGAAATTTAGACCGGTTTGCGCCCCGTCCTCTAAAAAAAGTGGGCCGGTTGAGGTCAAATCCTCGGACCGCGCCCCCGTCCCTTTCCCTTTCTCGGCCCGCTTACCCCCCGTGGCCCGTTCCGGGGGCTGGCGCATGATCTTGTAAGCGGTCGACCGCCCCTTCGACTTGCTAGTCGCGAGCAGACCCCGGCTGGTAAGGTCCTCGATCGCCGCGAGCACCGTTTGCCGGCTCAGGCCGGCTTGGCTCGCGATCGTCCGGATGCTCGGATACGCCCAGTCGGTTCCGAAGTCGGAATAGAGGCCGATGACCAGGTAGACCTTGATCGCCGAGCCGCCCAGCGCCTTGAACGACTCCGAGCGGAGTAGGTCGTGCTCGACGCGAAAGAAATAGGGGGCCATGGCGTCAGGTCACCGTCCTTGGGTCCGCCGAAATCACGCCAAG
>Ga0164243_10008463_pt1 | contig 15153 bp, 15 predicted proteins | sample OricompcompostOP_FD_108781 | JGI IMG/M metagenome (GOLD analysis project Ga0164243, IMG submission 108781) | Organic Plus compost microbial communities from Emeryville, California, USA - Original compost - Organic plus compost (OP) | ecosystem: Engineered > Solid waste > Mixed feedstock >... | reverse complement strand
GGCGAGCGCGTCGGCCTTGCGGTCCTTGAAGTCGACGCCGAGGAACTCCACGCCCCGGTCCTTGGTGCGGGCGGCGACGTCCTTGAGCGTGGGGGCCTCGCTGCGGCAGGGCGCGCACCAGGAGGCCCAGAAGTTGAGCACGACCACCTTGCCCTTGCGCTCGGCGAGCGACGTGGCGCCGCCCTCCAGTGTCTCGCCCTCGATCGCGGGGGCGGGTTTGCGCTGGGCGGCGTCGAACAGCTCCATCCGGCCGTCGCCGGCCACGAACCGGGTGTCGCTCGCGGCCGAGCCCTGACCGCCCGCGCAGCCCGCGAGCGCGGCGACGGCGAGCGCGGCGATGAGAACGGTGGCTTTTCTGGACACGGCGGGACGATCTCCTAGCACTACACCCGGTAGAGCGCCCACAGTACCGCGCGCGGGAGGCGCTCCCCGAATCGGGGTTTGCCCGGTTCAGGCGCCCGGGGGCGGTTCCGGCCCCTTGAGCAGCGCGCCTGCGGGTTCGCTGTAGCCGATGCTGACGAGCCGGTCGCCCTCGAACGTGAAGCTGGTGAGGCTCGCCACGGTGCACTGGCGGCGGCGCGGGTCGTGCCACAGCCGCCGGCGCTCGGCCGCCATCCGGATGATCCAGATGGGCAGCTGGTGGGTGACGAGGACCGCCTCGTGGCCGCGGGCGGCCTGGCGCGACTCGTCGATCACGGCCTTCATGCGGCGCATGACGTCGACGTACCGCTCCCCCCAGGAGGGGCGGAACGGGTTCCACAGGTGCCGGTAGTGGCGGGGGCTGCGCAGCACGCCGCGCCCGACGCCGAGCACCTTGCCCTCGAACACGTTGTCCGCCTCGATCAGCCGGTCGTCGATCTTGACCTCGAGGCCGAACCGCTCGGCGATCGGCGCTGCCGTCTCCCTCGCCCGCTCCATCGGCGAGCTGGCGAGCAGCACGACGTCCCGGTCCGCGATGGCCTTGGCCACCAGCTCGGCCATCTGCCGCCCGGTCTCGGACAGGTGGTACCCGGGCAGGCGGCCGTACAGGACCCCGCCGGGGTTGTGCACCTCACCGTGCCGCAGCAGGTGAACAACGGTCGTCTCAGCCATGGTGGGCCCCAGCTTACCCGCCGCGGCGGACGGGGGCCGAGGTGCACCGCCGGGCTGGCGCCTGAGGCGGGCCGTCCTCTACTACTGAGTGGTGAGCTCCCTGGCCGTCGCGTTGATCCTCGGCGCCGCCGTGTCGCACGCGGCCTGGAACCTGTTCAGCAAGCAGGCGGCGTCGGCGGACGGCGTGGTCTTCCTGTGGCTGGTGGCGTTGTGCTCGGTGACGTTGTGGACGCCGCTGGCGATCCTGTTCGGGCGGGCGCCGACGTACGAGCAGCTGCTCGCGATGACGGTCAGCGGGATGCTGCACCTGGGGTACTTCGTGGTGTTGCAGCGCGGCTACCGGCACGGCGACCTGTCGCTGGTGTACCCGCTGGCCAGGGGGACCGGGCCGATGTTGTCGAGCGTGGGGGCGGTGCTGCTGCTCGGCGAGCGGCCCACGGCGCCGGAGATCGCCGGGATCGTGCTGATCGGGCTCGGCGTCCTCGCGCTCGGCCTGCCGCGCGGCGGGGCGGCGCGGGCCGGGTTGACCGCGTTCGGGTTCGGCGTGGGCACCGGGTTGTTCATCGCGGCGTACACGTTGTGGGACGCGTGGGCGGTCAAGTCGCTCGCGGTCAGCCCGCTGGTGTTCAACGCGGTCGCCGAGTGGGGGCGGGCGCTGCCGATGGCGCCGTGGGGGCTGGCGCGGTGCGCGCTGATCCGGCCGCTGTGGCGCGAGCACCGGTGGCGCATCGTTGGCACGGCGGTGCTCAGCCCGTTGTCGTACCTGCTCGTGCTGACCGCGCTGGAGATCGCGCCGGTCACCTCGGTGGCCCCGATGCGCGAGGTGAGCGTGCTCATCGGGGTGATCCTCGGCGGCAGGCTGCTGGCCGAGGGCGACCTGCGGCGCCGGCTGGTCGCCGCCACCGTGATCGTCGGCGGGGTGGTGGCGATCGCCCTCGCCTGAACGCCCGCCGGGCCGCCGGGCGACCGGCTACTTGGCGACCGGCTCCGACTCGTCCCCTGCGGCGAGGTCCTGGGGGGCGGCGTCGGCCGGGGCCGCGGCCTCGCGGATCGCCTCGACGGCGGCCCGGATCGCCGGGCGGCGGGCGGCGTCGGCGCGCCACAGCGCGAACACGCGGCGGACCGGACGCGGCAGGATCGGCACCATGCGCACGGTGTCCGGCACGTGCTCGCGCCCGAGCCGGGGCACGATGGCGCAGCCGTGCCCGGCGGCCACCAGGGCGAGCTGCGTGGCGTACTCGTCGGCCATGCAGGTGATCACCGGCTCCAGCTCGGCGGAGCGCAGGGTGAACACGAGCCAGTCGTAGCAGATCTGGCCGGGCGCGCTGCTGATCCACCGGTCCTCGGAGAGCTCGTTGAGGTGGATCTCCTTGCGGTCGGCGAGCGGGTGCGAGGCGGGCAGCGCGACGTCGGCGATGTCCTCCAGGATCGCCGCGCGGGAGAGCCCGTCCGGGATCGCCATGGGCTGGTTCGTCCAGTCCTGCACCACGGCGAGGTCGAGCTCGCCCCGGGACACCTCGCGGATCTGCCGGTCCGGCTCGCGTTCGTACAGCAGCATCTGCAGGCCGGGGTGCCGCTCCTTGAGCAGCGCGAGGGCCTGGGGCATGATCCCGCGCGCGGCGGTGGGGAACGCGGCGATGGAGAGCCGGCCGACGACCGCGCCGCGCATCGCCTCGAAGTCCGCCTCGGCCATCTCGACGAGCGCGAGGATGCGCTCGGCGTGCTCGGCGAGCAGGCCGGCCGCGTCGGTCAGCCGCACGCCGCGGCCGTTGCGTTCCAGCAGCGGCGCGCCGGTCTCCCGCTCCAGCTTGGCGAGCTGCTGGGAGATCGCCGAGGGCGTGACCATGAGCGCTTCGGCGGCGGCGCCGACCGAGCCGTAGACGGCGACCGCGTGCAGGGCCTTGAGCCGGTTCAAGTCCAACATGTAGTAACTCTAAACCATGATGTCAAGAGAGTGTCGATTGTCCTTCACTGTTTAGTGACAGATAATAAAAGACATGAGCATCATGAACCGACTCTTCATTAAGCGTCCCCAGCCGAAGCGCCCCGAGATCTCCTACCTGGCGGCCCTCGCCGCCGAGGCCCGCAACAGCCGCGCCGCGGTCCGGCGCGAGAGCCGCTGACCGCTCACCCGGTCGCGGCCGCCGCTGCGGCCTTCGCGGCCACCGGAAGGGCCTCGATGACCTGCGACAACGCGGCGTCGTCGTGCGCCGCCGACAGGAACCAGGCCTCGTACGCCGACGGCGGCAGGTACACCCCCTGGTCGAGCATGGCGTGGAAGAACGCCGTGTAGGCCGCGGTGTTCTGCCGCCGGGCCACCGCGAAGTCCGTGACCGGCTCGTCCACGAAGAAGATCGAGAACAGGTTGCCGGCGGTCTGCAGCCGATGCGGCACCCCCGCCGCGGCGAGCGCCCGGGACGCCGCCTCCCCCACCGCGGCCGCGGCGGCGTCCACCCTGCGGTAGACCGCCTCGTCGCAGGCGCGCAGCGTGGCCAGCCCGGCCGCGCACGCGAGCGGGTTCCCCGACAGCGTGCCGGCCTGGTACACCGGGCCCTCCGGCGCCAGCCGCGCCATCACGTCGGCCCGCCCGCCGAACGCCGCGGCGGGCAGACCGCCGCCCATGACCTTGCCGAACGTCATCAGGTCGGCGTCCACCGGGTCGATCCCGTACCAGCCCGCGGGCGACACCCGGAAGCCCGTCAGCACCTCGTCCACGATGAGCAGCGCGCCGTGCCGCGTGCACAGCTCGCGCAGCCGCCGGTTGAAGCCCGGCAGCGGCGGCACCACGCCCATGTTCGCCGGGCACGCCTCGGTGATCACGCAGGCGATCTCGTCGCCCGCCTCGGCGAACGCCGCCTCCACCGCCTCCACCGAGTTGTACGGCAGCACGATCGTGTCGGCCGCCGCCGCGCCGGTCACCCCCGGCGTGTCCGGCAGCCCGAACGTGACCACGCCGGACCCGGCCGAGGCGAGCAGCGCGTCCACGTGCCCGTGGTAGCAGCCGGCGAACTTCACCACCTTGGCCCGGCCGGTGAAGCCGCGGGCGAGCCGTACCGCGGACATGGTGGCCTCGGTGCCGGAGTTGACCAGCCGCACCTTCTCCACCGGGGCGACCCGGGAGACGATCTCCTCGGCGAGCTCCACCTCGCGCGGGGTCGCCGTGCCGAACGAGGTGCCCTGCGCCGCCGCCTCGGTCAGCGCCGCCACCACCTGCGGGTGCGCGTGCCCGAGGATCATCGGCCCCCAGGAGCAGACCAGGTCGACGTAGCGGTTGCCGTCCGCGTCGGTCACGTACGGCCCGCTCCCCGACACCATGAACCTGGGCGTGCCGCCGACCGCGCCGAACGCGCGCACCGGCGAGTTCACCCCGCCCGGGACGACCGCCCGGGCGCGCTCGAACAGCTCCTGTGACCTCTGACCGCCCGTCGGGCGTGCTCCGCTTCGCTCACTCACCGCACCAGGGTACGGCGGGGCTCAGTCGAGGGCGTCGGCGAGCCGGTCGAGCACCCGCAGCGGGTCGGGCAGCGCCTCCCCGGCGGGCGGGCGCAGCCAGGTCACGGTGCCGCCGCCGGGCAGCACCGACGGCGGGGCGAGCACGTAGCTGTCCCGGCAGTGCCAGCGCAGCCCCGGCGTGTCGTCGATGGTCTCCGGGTTGCAGTCGAGCTGACAGGACCACCACTCGTCCTCGTCCTCGGGCGCTCCCCTGGTCGCGACGAAAAAAAGGACCCGGTCGCCGTTCTCGGCGACCGGGCCGGTGCGGATCCCCGCCGCGTCCATGCTCGCGAGCGCTTGCAGCCCGGCGGCGCGGGGGACGTCGAACACGTCGAACACCCGGCCGGTGGGCAGGATCACATTCGCCTCGGGGTCGTTCTCCCACCAGCGGCGCAGCGTCGCCGGATCCGTCGTGGCCTGGATCGGCCAGGCCGGCGAGAGCGGATGCGCGCCCGGGTCGGGACAGCCGACCCGGTCACACGAGCAGGCCCGGCCGCCCTCGCGCAGCGGATGCGCGCCCGGGATGACCGGCCAGCCCAGTTCGGCGTACTCGAGAACCGCACGCACGCCCTCCGCCGACCCATGCCTGCGTCGTTTCGAACGACGAGTCAGCGGAACCCCCACCTTGCACGCTCCTCCCCGACTTCCCGCCGGCCCTCACTCGCGGCCCGCGCTCCTGGCTCTCCGGCGCGGCGCCGCATCCGGCGGATGACATCAGGATAGGACCCGCGCCACCTCCGTGGCCCAGTAGGTCAGGATCAGATCGGCCCCGGCGCGGCGGATCGCGGTCAGCGACTCCATGATGGTGCGTTCCCGGTCGAGCCAGCCGTTGCGCGCGGCGGCCTCGATCATCGCGTACTCGCCGCTCACCTGGTACGCGGCGACCGGCACGTCCACCGCGTCGCGGACCTGGCGGATCACGTCGAGGTAGGCCATCGCGGGCTTGACCATGACCGCGTCCGCGCCCTCGGCGAGGTCGAGCCGGACCTCGCGCAGCGCCTCGCCGATCGGCCCGGCCGGGTCCTGCTGGTAGCCGCTGCGGTCGCCGAATTGCGGCGCGCACTCGGCCGCGTCCCGGAACGGGCCGTAGAACGCCGAGGCGTACTTGGCCGAGTAGGCGAGGATCGGCAGGTGGGCGAAGCCGGCCTCGTCGAGCGCGGCCCGGATCGCGGCCACCTGGCCGTCCATCATGCCGCTCGGCGCGATCACCTGGGAGCCCGCCCGCGCCTGGGCCACCGCCGCCGACGCGTACCGCTCCAGCGTGGCGTCGTTGTCCACCTCGCCGTCGTCGGTGAGCACGCCGCAGTGCCCGTGGTCGGTGTACTCGTCCAGGCAGGTGTCGGACATCACCACCAGCGCGTCGCCGACCTCGGCGGCGAGGTCGGCGAGGGCGAGCTGCAGGATGCCGTCCGGGTCGTCGGCGGCCGAGCCGCGCGCGTCCTTCACCGCGGGCACGCCGAACAGGATGACGCCGCCCACGCCCGCCGCGGCGGCCTCGTGCGCGGCCTTGCGCAGCGAGTCGCGGGTGTGCTGGACCACGCCGGGCATCGACGCCACCGGCTGCGGCTCGGCGATGCCCTCCTTGACGAACATCGGCAGGATGAGCTGGGACGCGTGCAGCCGCGTGCCGGCCATCATCCGGCGCATCGGGGCGCCGCGGCGCAGCCGGCGCGGGCGCGCGACCGGGAACTCGGCACTCATCTGGGAGATCTCCTCGTTGTCGGACGGCGCCGTAGCGCGTCACCTGGCCGGTTCCGGGCCGGTACCGGCCCGTCACTTGGCGCGGCGGCGGGCCCCCCGGCGCGTCTGGGACGGCCTGCGCGGCGTGTCCCCGGCGGCCAGCGCCGCCTGCCGCTGCTTGGCACCGTACTCCGCCAGGGCGGCGGCGAGCGCGGAAGCGGATGGTTTGTCCGCCATCACGTCGACGCGGAGCCCGAACTCCTCGGCGGTCTTGGCGGTCTGCGGCCCGATCACCGAGATCACCGTGACGTTGTGCGGCTTGCCCGCGATGCCGACCAAGTTGCGCACCGTGGAGCTGGAGGTGAACATCACCGCGTCGAAGCCGCCGCCCTTGATCGCCTCGCGGATCGGCGCGGGCGGCGGGGCGGCGCGCACCGTCCGGTACGCGGTGACGTCGTCGCACTCCCAACCCATCTCGGTGAGCCCGGCGACCAGCGCCTCGGTGGCGATGTCGGCGCGCGGCAGCAGCACCCGGTTGATCGGGTCGAGCATCGAGTCGTACGGCGGCCACTCCGCGAGCAGCCCCTCGGCCGACTGCTCCCCGGTGGGCAGCAGGTCCGGCTTGACGCCGAACTCGACCAGCGCGCGTGCGGTGGTCTCGCCCACGGCGGCGACCTTGAGCCCGGCGAAGGCGCGCGCGTCGAGGCCGTACTCGTCGAACTTCTCGCGCACCGCGCGCACCGCGTTCACCGAGGTGAACGCCACCCACTCGTACCGTCCGTTGATCAGGCCCTTGATCGCGCGGTCCATCTGCTGCGGGGTGCGCGGCGGCTCCACCGAGATCGTCGGCACCTCGACCGGCACCGCGCCGTACGAGCGCAGCTGCTCGGTGAGCCCGGCGGCCTGCTCCTTGGTCCGCGGCACCAGCACCCGCCAGCCGAACAGCGGCTTGGTCTCGAACCAGGACAGCCGGTCCCGCGCGGCGACGGCGTCGCCCACGACGATGATCCCGGGCTCGGCCATCGCGGCGTGCTTGAGGTCGGGGCCGAGCCGGCCCAGCGTGGAGACGACGGTGCGCTGCTCGGTCGTGCTGCCGTCCACGGTCACCGCGACCGGCGTGCCGTCCGGCCGCCCGGCCGCGATCAGCGCCTTGGCGATCGGCACCGCCTCCTCCACCCCGTGGTAGATCACGAGGGTGCCGTCGAAGGTCGCGTGCGCGGACCAGTCCGTCACCCGCCGCGCGTCCACGACGCGGAACTCCGGCGCCGACGCCGCGGCCGGGATGCCGGCGTACACCGGGACGCCGGTCGCCGCGGGCACGCCCGGCACGATCTCGAACTCGACGTCCGCCTCGGCGCAGGCGCCGACCTCGGCGGTCACGTCGGCGAAGAACATGGGGTCGCCGGGGCACAGCCGCACGACCATGCGGCCGGCCTTGCCCGCCTCCAGCATCCGGGCGAACGCGGCCTCGGGCCCCTCGGCGAGGTCGGCGACCTCGACGCCGGCTCGGCAGTGGCGCAGGTACGCCTCCTGCGTCGCCCGGTCCAGGACCACCAGGTCGGCCTTGGCCAGCAGGTCCGCACCGCGCAGGGTGAGCAGGTTGGGGTCACCCGGTCCCGCGCCGACGAACGCGACGATCTGACTTCCGGAGCTCAATGGTTCCGCTCCCCCATCAACGTGCCGGCCCCTTCGGCGATCATGGCGGCCGCGAGCTCGCGACCCAGTTCCATGGCCGCCTCCGCGGGCCCGGCGGTGGACTTGCGCACCGACCGCTCGCCGTCGATCTCGATCACGGCGGCGGTCAGATTCACTGGACCTTCTCGGGTTCCTTCCCGCTCACACAGGGCGAAAGCCCCAACCGGGGCGGCGCATCCCGCCTCCAGAGCGGCGAGTACGGCCCGCTCGGCCGTGACCTCGGCACGGGTCGCGGCGTCGTCGAGCACGCCGAGAAGCTCGATCAGGTCGGCGCGGTCGGCGCGGCACTCGACCGCGAGCGCGCCCTGCCCGGGCGCGGGCAGCACCTCGTCGACCTCGAAGGTCTGGCCGATCTCGCGGTCCCGGCCGAGGCGGTTGAGCCCGGCGGCGGCGAGCACGATCGCGTCCAGCTCGCCCGAGCGCACCCTGCCGATCCTGGTGTCCAGGTTGCCGCGGATCGGGACGTACTCCAGGTCCTGCCGCAGCGCGCGCAGCTGCGCGATCCGCCGCGGCGACCCGGTGCCGACCTTCGCGCCGGCCGGCAGGTCGGCGAGCTTGGCCCGGCTCACCAGCACGTCGCGCGGGTCCTGCCGGGGCGGCACCGCGGCGAGCGCGATCCGCGGGTCCGGCGCGGTCGGCAGGTCCTTCAGCGAGTGCACGGCGAAGTCGATCCCGCCCTCGATGAGCCGCTCGCGCAGCGCGCTGACGAAGACCCCGGTGCCGCCGAGCTGGGCGAGCTGGGCCTTGCTCACGTCGCCGAGCGTGGTCACGCCGACCAGCTCGACCTTCCGGCCGGTCAGCTCGGTGAGCCGGGCGGCGACCTGCCGGGACTGGGTGGTGGCCAGCTCGCTCTTGCGCGTGCCCAGCCTCAGGGCGTTCATTGCGTCTCCTCGCGGTTGCGCGGACCGGCGGCCCCGGTACGGCTCCGCGCGCCGCGAAGACGTGTGCGAAGAACGGCGGCGGTCTCGCCGTCACGCGCGTGCCCGGCGGCGGCGCCGGGGTCCGCGTGCGGCCCGAGGGGCGCGATCGGTGCGCCCGGCCGGCGGCGCGCTGGGAGAACCGGCCCGCGTCGGCCGGCGTCTCGGGGTCCAAACCGGAAACTCAAGCCTACTCCACACCAGAACGGGAGGCGTCCGGCCGGTTCCGCCCTCCGGACCCGCGTTCGGGCACGTCGGCGCGCGACACCGCCTCGGGGACCTGCGGGTCGAGGTCGAACAGCTCGCGCAGCGCCTGGGCGTACCGGTCCCCGGCGGGCGAGGCCGCCAGCCGCTTCACCCGCACGGTGGGCTCGTGCAGCAGCTTGTCCACCACCCGCCGGACGGTCTGCGCGACCTCGTCGCGCATCCGGCCGTCCAGCTCGGGCAGCCGGGCGGCGAGCCGGCCCAGCTCGGCCTCGACCACCCCGGCGGCCTTGCTGCGCAGCGCGACCACCGTCGGCGTCACCCGCGCGGCCCGCTCCTCGTCGAGGAAGGCGTTCACCTCGTCGGCGACGATGCGCTCGGCCGCCTCGATCGCGGCGAGCCGCCCGCCGTCCCGCCCGGCCGAGCCGACCCCGGCCTCCTGCATCGACTCCAGGTCGACCAGGGTGACGCCGGGCAGCAGCCGGACCGCCGGGTCGATGTCGTGCGGCAGGGCGAGGTCGAGCAGGAACAGCGGGCGGTCCAGCTCCCGTCCCCGTACGGCCGCGCCCACCATGTCGGTGCCGATCACCTGGGAGCCCGCGCCGGTGCACGAGACGACCAGGTCGACGCCGCCGATCTCGCCGGCCACCGCGCCGAACTCGACCGCCCGGCCGCCCACCGACTGGGCGAGCTGCAGCGCGCGGTCGTAGGTCCGGTTGGCGATCACGATGTCGGTGACCCCGGCGCGCACCAGGGTCGCGGCGGTGAGCGCGCTCATCGAGCCCGCGCCGACGACGAGCGCGCTGCGGCCCGCGATCGGCGCGCCGAGCACCTTCTCGGCGAGCTCCAGGCCGACGCCGATGAGCGAGGCGCCCGCGCGGTCGATGCCGGTCTCGGTGTGCGCGCGCTTGCCCACCCGCAGCGCGTACTGGGCGAGCTCGTTGAGGGTGGTGCCGACCGTGCCCTCCTGCTGGCCGAGCCGCAGCGCCTGCCGCACCTGGCCGAGGATCTGCGCCTCGCCGACCACCATCGAGTCCAGGCCGCAGGCGACCGTGAACAGGTGCTGCACGGCCTTGTCCTCGTAGTGCACGTACAGGTGCCGGGCGAGCTGCTCCTGCGGCACCCCGGAGTGGGTGCTGAGCAGCTCGGTGACCGCGCTCACCCCGCCGTGGAAACGTTCCACGTCGGTGTAGACCTCCACCCGGTTGCAGGTGGAGATCACCATCGTCTCGGCGACGTGCTCGTCCTGCTGCACGTCGTGCATGAGCTTCCTCAGCGCGTCCCCGGCGACCGCCACCTTCTCCAGCAGCGCCACCGGGGCCGTGCGATGACTGAGCCCTACCACCAGAACGCTCACGGCGTCTCCTTCGTCACCGTCGCGAGCGTGCGCACGTGCTCGCCGATTCGTACCGCCACCTGGCTCTCCGCCTCCTCGCCCGCGCCGTCGCGCACCGGCTCAGGACCGCCCGTCACGTCGTCCTCCCCGGCGCGTCGCCGACCTCGCTCGTGCCTCGCCCGCGCCCGGCCACCTCACGCCGGGCCACGCCGCGCCCGGGCGCTTCCCGCCCGTCCACCTCGGCCCAGTCGCCGGCCGGCACGGCCTCGCCGTCCCGCGCGGCGCCCTCCCGCTCGGCCTTGCGCTGCTCGTGGAAGGCGAGGATCTGCAGCTCGATCGAGAGATCGACCTTACGCACGTCCACGGTCTCCGGCACCGACAACACGACCGGGGCGAAGTTGAGGATGCTGGTCACACCCGCGTCGATCACCCGGTCGCACACCTGCTGCGCGGCGGTCGCCGGGGTGGCGAGCACCACGATCGACACGCCCCGCCGCTTGATCACCGCCTCCAGGTCGTCGATGTGCTCGACGACCAGGCCCGCGATGCGCTCGCCCACCACCTCCGGGTCGGCGTCCACCAGCGCGGCCACCCGGAAGCCCCGGGAGACGAACCCGCCGTAGTTCGCCAGCGCGCGGCCGAGGTTTCCGACGCCGACGATGGCGATCGCCCAGTCCTGGGTGAGGCCCAGCTCGCGGGAGATCTGGTAGATCAGGTACTGCACGTCGTACCCGACGCCGCGGGTGCCGTACGAGCCGAGGTGGGACAGGTCCTTGCGGAGCTTGGCGGAGTTCACGCCGGCGGCCACCGCGAGGTCCTCCGAACTCACCGTCGCCGTGCCGCGCTCGGCCAGGCCGTTCAGCGCGCGCAGGTACAACGGCAGCCGGGCGACGGTCGCATCCGGGATGCCACGGTCGCGCGGTTGCGGGGTTCGGCGGTTCACTAGCCGGAGCTCCTGGGGGACGGGCGGCCGGTGCGCCCCGGCCGCGCTCGCGGATGCGACGGATGTCGAGGTGAAGGCGCAGACATCCAGGTTAGTCCCTTTGTGAAGGGACGCACAAAGTGACTGCACCGGTCCTCACCGTCCTCACGGGTGTCCCACCAGGGTGGCAGGCCCGCGCCCCGGTCCCGCGCCCACCCCCGGCCCGCCGCCCGTACGCTGTGCTCATGGCGTCCAGCGAGCATCACATCACCCTGTACGGCAAGCCCGGCTGCCACCTGTGCGACGACGCCCGCGCGATCATCGAGCGGGTCGCCGGGGAGCTCGGCGCGACCTGGGAGGAGCGCGACATCACCGCCGACGAGGACGACTACGCCAAGTACTGGGAGATGATCCCGGTCACCTTCGTCGACGGCGTGCAGCTCGACTTCTGGCGGGTGGACGAGGCGCGCCTGCGCGCCGCCCTCACCCGCTGACGCCGGTCAGATGCGGAACGCCGTGGGCAGCGGGGCGACCTTGGCGCTGTTGACGTTGAGCTCGATGACGTTGGCGGCGAGCACGTGCGCCACCCGCTGGCTGGCGAAGCGCTCCATGTGCGGCTGCCGCTGGTGCTCGTGGTAGGCGACCTCGTCGCGGTAGATCTCGTACACGATGCGCTGCAGCGGCGCGGACTTCACCGAGTGGCAGACGAAGATCAGCGTGTCCGGCTCGCTGCGCTTGACCGCCTCGATGGTCTCGGCGGCGAGCCGGTCGAACGCCTCGCCCGAGCCGTCCATCAGCGTGAACACGGTGAGCAGGCCGTAGATCCCGGGGGCGAGCCCGCCGTCCTGCGGCGCCGCCGCGTCCCTGGACCGGGCGTCCCGCGCGGCCATGTCGGCGGCGGCCTCCCGGGCGGCGAGGTCCGCCGGGGAGAACAGCGCGCCGGTGGCCGGCATGTCGATGTCCGGCCCCGCCGGGCCCACCGGCGCCGCGTGCCGCGCGCCGTTCGCCGGGGTGCTCACCTGGTCGGGCGGCACCGGGACCGGGGGCATCATGCCGCCGGTCGACGGGCCGGTGAACGGGCCCGACCGCATCCGGGCGGCGTAGTCGACCTCGCCGCCCTCCCCCGCCCGGTACTCGGCGACCAGGTCCCCGAGGCCCCCGGGCCGGCGCGGCTGCTGCCCGGGACCGCCCGGCGGCATGCCGCCGGGACCCGCCTGCGCGGCCGCGTACGGCCCCGCGACGGGCTGCCCGGGCTGCTCGAAGGGCCCGCGCTGCGCCGGCTGCTCGAACGGGCCGCGCGGACCGGGCGCGCCCATCGGCGACGCGCCCTGCGGCCCGAACGCCCCCGCGGGCTCCGGGGCCCCCTGCCCCAGACCCCGCTCGCGGGACGCGTCGGGACGCCCGCCCAGCCCCTGCTCGTAGGAGCGTGCGGGCTCCTCCCGCCGTCCGCGCCGCGGAGGCTCCATCGACCACTCCTCGTCGTCCTCGTCCTCGTCGTCCTCGTACGGCGCGAGCGGCCGGGCGACCACGTACCAGACCGCCCCCGCCGCCGCGGTGAACACCAGCGCCCCCGCGATGCCCGGCACCGCGAACCGCACCGACGCCTCCAGGCCGATGCCGACCGGCACCAGCACCACCAGGGCGTGCATGTTGTCCGCGTCGAGGTCGTCGCCCTTGCGCCAGCGCAGCAGCGAGACGATCAACGCGATCAGCAGGATGAGCAGGACGAGCGCGTGCGTACCGGTGATCAGGTACTCCGGCAGCACGTCCCAGTGCCGCTCCCCCATGGGCAGCGCCTTGCCCATCGCGCCGACGTCCTTCACCGGGTCGAACACGAGGATGACGCTCGCGACGATGGTGAAGGCGATGCCGAACAGCCAGGTGACGAACCTGACCGGCACCTTCTCGGCGAGCAGCTGGATCACCCCGAGGGCGAGCCACAGCGGGGCGAGCAGCGCCACGGTGAGCTGGTGGATCCGGAAGGTCGCGGCGCCGAAGCCGACCAGGTGCCCGGTGGCGGTCACCCCGAGCGCGACGCAGAGCGCCGCCGTCGACACCGCCCAGGCGATGAGCCAGCCCTCGCGTTCCTCCCGGATACGCCCGATGAGGACGCCGGTGGTGATGGCCGCGAGCAGGGCGCCGGCGAACGCGGTGACAGCGACGAGAACTTCCATGGTGGGACCAATGCTGCCGGACATTACCGTCCAACCGGTAGCCGATCCCCGGACTAGTGACGGTCATCGTGGTGCCGTACGGGACGCGGGAACGTTCCCGAGACTCCTGGACGCCCCGCCACGACGCCGATGCGGGCGTTCCCACGGCTGGTCACGGTTGGGCGAAGCGAAGATAACGACGGAAGCGGATTGTGTTATTAAGCGAAGATTCCTAGAGTAGGCCAACGCCGTTTCCCCTTCCCCCCGGGATCCCGGATGTCGAACACATGGCCGTTCGCCGGGCTGGCACCTCCCGCACGCGGAGTGGTCACCCCCGTCCGCAACGGCAGAAGATCCCCGCGCGAGCACGCGACACCCGACGTCAGCAGGCTGCGCATCCTGGTCCTGCGCGCCAAGACGGGCGACGCGGAGGCCTTCGGCGCGCTCTACGACCGCTACCTCGATCTGGTGTACCGGTACGTGTACTTCCGCGTCGGCTCCCACCCGCTCGCCGAGGATTTGACGAGTGAAACATTCCTGCGCGCGCTGCGCGGGATCGCCGACTTCACCTGGCAGGGGCGCGACTTCGGCGCCTGGCTCGTCACCATCGCCCGCAACCTCGTCGCCGACCACTTCAAGTCCGGCCGCTACCGTCTGGAGGTGTCCACCGCCGAGGTGCTCGACACCCCGTTGGACGGGCCGCACATCCCGGAGAACGCGGTGGTCAATAACATGATCAACGAACGGGTGCTGCAGGCGGTGCGGCAGCTCGGCCCGGAGCAACAGGAGTGCGTGGTGCTGCGGTTCCTGCACGGCATGACGCTCGCCGAGACCGCGCTGATCATGGGGAAGAACAGCGGGGCCATCAAGGCCCTGCAGTTCCGCGCCATCCGCGCCCTCGCCCGCGCCCTGCCGCGCGAGCTGCACCTGTGACGGCGGTGACAGCGGCACGGGGGACGTCCCTGGGAATGTCCTGGGAGTGCGATTCCGGCACGTAACCCGTGGCGCTGCTCCTCGTTGGTTGTTGTGCGGGAAATCACCTTGGGTGGCGGGAGCGCTCATGGACGACAGGCGGCATCCACGATGCGGATTACCCGGGCACGGACACGCCCGGCACGCCCGCCGTGACGCCGGCCACGACGCCCCGCACAACAACCCCTCCCGCAACGTTTCCCACGACGCACCGCACGACCTGCCGCACGACTTCTCGCGCGAGATCTCGCACGGGGGTCCGCACGGGGGTCCGCACGGGGTCTCGCCCGACCCCGCCGCCCGCCCCGGCCCCGGCGAGGCCCCCGCCGACGACGTGCTGCGCGAGGCCGGGCGCGACGACCCGGCCGCCCGCATCATCGCGCGGCTCGCCGACATCGGCAGCCGGCTCGGCGCGCAGCCCCGCCAGGAGTTCCGCACCCGGCTGCGGGAGACCCTGCTGAGCGCGCACGAGAGCGCCCGGCACACGCCGCGGCACGCCTCGCGGCGGGGCAGGCAGGGCGGCCAGCCCGTCCCTCCGCCGCCGCCGATCCGGACGTCCCTGCTGGTACGGCTGCGCCCCGCCGTCCTCGTGGCCGGCCTGGCGGCGGTCATGCTGCTGGCCAGCTGGGGCACCCAGCGGGCCGTCCCGGGCGACCTGCTCTACCCGCTCAAGCGCGGCGCGGAGTCGGC
>Ga0164243_10008461_pt1 | contig 15155 bp, 13 predicted proteins | sample OricompcompostOP_FD_108781 | JGI IMG/M metagenome (GOLD analysis project Ga0164243, IMG submission 108781) | Organic Plus compost microbial communities from Emeryville, California, USA - Original compost - Organic plus compost (OP) | ecosystem: Engineered > Solid waste > Mixed feedstock >... | reverse complement strand
CGCCCGCGCAGGTCCTGCTCCCTCAGGTCCCGTTCCCTCCAGACCCGCCCCCTCAGGCCCCGCCACGCGGGCACCCGCCACGCGGGCACCCGCCCCCTCAGGCCCCCGCCACGCGGGCACCGTCGCCGCTGAGGGCGCGGCCGCCTTCTGCGGGGCCGTCCACCTCCCGACAGCCCAGCGCACCCACTAGCTAGACGGCACGGCGCAGCCAACCCGGCGGCACGCCCGCAGCCAGCCCCTCCATGAGCAGCTGTGCCAGCCCGTGCTCGGCGTCGTCGGCCAGTGCGCGCTCGAGCAGCACCCGGGCCCGTGCCCCGTCGCCCCGCCACCACGCCAGCATGCCCAGCAACGTCAGGGCGGGTGCCTGGGCACCCGCCCTGCCCAAGGCCACGAGCCTCGACAGGACCGCCTCGTGGAGCAGCACGTCGTCGGGCGGCGGGACCGCGACCGCGGGGTCGACGATGCGGGCGACCGCCTCCCCCAGGGCCAGGTCCTGTCCTCCGGGACGCACGGAGCGCTCGGCAAGATCGCCCGTGCCGGGTACCAGCGTGACGAGCACGGCGTCGCGCACCCGGCGGTCCGCGAGCGCGGCGTCGAGCCTGCCCCATGGCCGGGCGCCGGCCGGCCGCCGCGCCACCGCGCCGCCGGTGCCCTCAGAGACCGGCTCCGTGGGGACCCGCTCGCTAGGGACCGGCCGCGCGCAGGCCGGCTCCGGCCGACCCGGCTCCTCGTGAGCCCGTGCCTCCGCCCGCACCAGTGCGACGACCTCTCGCCACGCCGCCACCGACTCCGCGCGCCAGCGGGTCAGCCCCGGCTCGTCGGCCACGTCCCGCCGTCGCTCCCAGCGCCGCCGCACGCGAGCCACCGCCTGCCGGCGGTCCGACGGCGCGCGCGGGATCCGTCCGAGCTCCTCACGCGAGCCGAGCACCGCCGACCCCCGGAGCACCATGTGCGCCCCGACCCGGGTGCCGTCCAGCTCCACCAGCGGCCGGCCGCCGGGAGGGCAGCACGGACCGGTGCAGTGCAGGTCGAGGTACCCCCGCGGAGTCACCACCCAGGTCCCGAGCAGGCGCAACGAGCGGCCCACCGCCTCGTGCAGGTGCCGGTCGGCAGCCCACGCGGGATGCAGGCCGGTCGGGTCACCTCCGTCACCGTCGGCACGCGGGCGCGGGTCGCGGTCCGTGTAGAGCACGAGCATCGTCCGCCGTGCCCCGTCCCGGCCGAGGTGGGCGAGCAGCGTCCGGGCGACCTGCGGGCCGTCGCGCACGTCGGCCAGGTCCGGCAGGTCGGTGCGCGCGAGCATCCCGACCTGGTTCCGCGGCCCGCGCAGGCTGACGACGACCGCACTGTCCCGCGGCTGGAACCCCAGCTGGTGCGGGATCAGGGCGAGGATCTCCCGGGGCTCGTCCACCCGGAGCGTGACGGTCTCCATGGGTCCACCCCAGTGCCCCGGCAACTTCCTCGCGGCGTGGTCCGGCCGATCTGTGCACAGGGACGGCCCTCGGGCGGGCTGTGGTCATCTCACCCTTCGGGAGCGGAGTCCAGACGACCGCCGACTACCCTGTCCCGGTGCTCTCTGGACCGTCGCGCGGCCCGCGCGCCGCGCTCCTCACCGCCGTGGCCGCCACCACGATCGGCGCCCCGCTGCTCGCGGGGTGCTCCACCAGCGCCCCCGCGGAGCTCGACCCCAGCGCCAGTCCCCTGGTGACCGTCCCGTCCCCCGCGCCGACCGAGACGCTGCTGTCCGACCAGGCGGCCGACACCTCCGTCGTCGGCTCGCTGGCCCCTGGCTTCCCGACCGACCTCGTGCCCGTCCCGGCGGGCGCCGAGGTGCTCATGTCGTCGGCCCAGCCGGTCGAGGGGTCGGACCTCACGCAGATCAGCCTGAACCTGCGCACGGCGCAGGACACCGCCGGGCTGCTCGACGCCGTGCGCGGGCCGCTGCTGGCCGCGGGCTTCGCCGAGGGCACCCCGCCGCAGACCGAGGCCGGCCTGGCCGCACAGGCCACGTTCGCCCGGGCGGACGGTGCCGAGCTGCTCGTCGTCGGGATCCTCGACCGGGACGGCGAGCGCACACTCACCCTCGGCGGGCAGGTCCGCGTCGGCTCCTAGCCTCCCGTAGGCTGCCGGGGTGAGCACGGACGTCCCTCTCGTCGACGCGGAGGACGTCCGTCCCCGGGTGGACGCCCTCCTCACCGAGCACGTCGCCCGGCTGCGCGAGGTGCTCGACCAGGCCAGTCCCGACGCCGGTCGGCTGGCGGACGCCGTCGCCCAGATGCTCTCCGGCGGCAAGCGGCTGCGGGCGGCGTTCTGCTACTGGTCCTTCCGCGCCCACGGCGGGCAGGCCGGCACCCCGGAGGCCGACGCGGTGCTGCGTGTGGGGGCGGCGCTGGAGCTGTTCCAGGCGGCCGCGCTGTTCCACGACGACGTCATGGACGACTCCGACACCCGTCGCGGATTCCCCGCCGCGCACCGCGCCTTTGCCGGGCTGCACGCCGCACAAGGACTGACCGGTGACCCGGGACTGTTCGGGACGTCGGCCGCGATCCTGCTCGGTGACCTGACGCTGGTGGCGAGCGAGCAGGAGTTCGCGGCGGCGCTCGCGCCGCTGCCCGCCGGCCGGGCGGCCCGCGCCCGGGAGGTCTTCGACCTCATGCGCACCGAGGTGACGGTCGGGCAGTACCTCGACGTGCTGGCCCAGGCGATGCCCTGGGGCGACGACCCGGCCGCCGACGAGGCGCGCGCCCGCGAGGTGATCCGGACGAAGGCGGCCCGCTACAGCGTCGAGCACCCCCTGGTGCTGGGAGCGGCGCTGGCGGACGCCGACCAGGGCGCCCTCGACCGTTGCCGGGCGCTCGGGCTGCCGCTCGGTGAGGCGTTCCAGCTCCGTGACGACCTGCTGGGCGTCTTCGGTGACCCACTGACCACCGGCAAGCCCGCGGGGGACGACCTGCGCGAGGGCAAGCGGACGGTGCTCGTCGCGCGTGCGGTCGCGCGGGCCCGCAGCGGCGGTGACGAGGCCACGGTGACGCTGCTGCGCAGCCGGCTCGGCGACCGCTCCCTCACGGAGGTCGAGGTGACGCGTCTCGCTGGCGCCCTGGCGGCCACGGGGGCTCCCGACGAGGTGGAGGAGCTCATCGACGAGCTGTCCGGTACGGCCTTCGGGCTGCTGCGCACGGCCGACTGGCCGGAACCGGCGAAGTCCCAGCTCACCGCGCTGGCGCACGCGGCGGTCGACCGCCGCGCCTGAACCGCGCCCGACGGGGACCGGCCGACGTCGCTGAGGACCCCTCGACCGTCCACCGGCGACCGCACCAAGGTCCCGGCGCCGTCCTTACAGCTCGGCCTGCGCGCGCCGCCGCACCTCCGCCTTGCGTCCCGCCCGCAGCAGGTCCAGGGGCGTGCCCCCGAGCGACTCGTCGGGCGTGAAGAGCCACACGACGGCCTCCTCGTCCGTGAAGCCGGCGTCGCCGAGCAGCGTGAGCGTGCCGTGCAGCGAGGTGAGCACCGCCCACGTCGGCGCCGCGTCCTGGTTCGTCGGGGCCGCGGGGTTGGCCAGGTGCCCGGGGACGAGGAAGGACGCCGGCACGGACAGCACCGGCGGCTGTCCGCGGCGGACGGCGACCAGCCGGTGCTCCTGGAGCATCCGGCGCACCTTGCCGGCGTCGAGGCCGAGGCGGTCGGCGACGTCGGGAACGGTCAGCCACTCGTCGACGAGGGCGTCGGGATCAGTCACCCGACCAGCGTACGCAGGGCCGGACGGGCGACCGTGACGAGGGCTTGCGCTTTCCGGTCGGCGGCGTCTTTGCTACGTTCGCACTCGTCACACTAGTCACACAGGTCACTTCAGACTCGTCAGTCACAGGGGGCACCGCCCATGCCGCAGTACGCGACCGCCCGTTCCGAGGGGCTGCGCCGAGCCGCCACAGGCACCGGCGCCACTCTCGCGCTCGCCGCCGTCGCGGTCACGACGACCGCTGGCACGGCGCACGCCTCCGACACCTACACGGTGCGCGCCGGCGACACGGTCAGCCACATCGCGGCACGCACCGGGACCAGCGTCGCCGCGATCGCGCGGGCCAACACGCTGGCGGACGCCTCGCGCATCCGCATCGGTCAGGTCCTCACCATCCCGCGGGCCGCGACGGGCGCACCCGCGACCTCCGCACGCCCGGCAGCGGCCTCGACGTACACCGTGGTCGCCGGCGACACCGTGAGCCACATCGCCCGTGACCACGGCACCACGGTGCAGGCCATCGTCACCGCCAACGGCCTCGACTCGCGCGCCTTCATCCGCATCGGCCAGACCCTGACCATCCCCGGCACGACCGCGGTGACGGCCGGGCTCGTCCCGAACACCTTCCTCGGCCGCACGTACCCCGACGACGTCGTCGCGGCCGCGAACGCCAACAAGGCGACGCTGCTGTCCGGCAGCACCCCATCCACCGCGCAGATGCAGGCCCGCATCGTCGCGACCGCCAGGACCATGGGCGTCGACCCGGCGCTGGCCCAGGCGATCGCCTATCAGGAGTCCGGCTTCCGCCACAGCGCCGTGTCGCCCGCCAACGCGATCGGCGTGATGCAGGTGATCCCCTCGTCCGGCCAGTGGGCCTCCGAGATGGTCGGCCGCCCCCTCAACCTGCTCGACCCGGACGACAACGTCACCGCCGGCGTGGCCATCCTGCGCTCGCTGCTGCGGACCTCCCCCGACCTGCCGACGGCCATCGCCGGCTACTACCAGGGGGCCACGTCCGTGAAGAAGCACGGCATGTACGCCGACACGCGGCGCTACGTCGCCAACGTGCAGACGCTCATGGCGCGCTTCCGCTGACGCCCGTGATCCGACGTTCCGGGCAGGCCCGCCCGTAGACTCCTCCCGTGGGAGCCACCGCTACGGATCCGCTCGTCGGCCGCCTGGTCGACGGGCGGTACGAGGTCGTCTCCCGCATCGCACGCGGCGGCATGGCGACCGTCTACCTCGCCGTCGACCGCAGGCTCGACCGGGACGTCGCCCTCAAGGTCATGCACGCGCACCTCGCCGAGGGGACCTCGGGCAGCGACTTCGTCGCCCGGTTCCGCCGTGAGGCGCGCACCGCCGCACGGCTGACCCATCCCGGGCTCGTCGGCGTCTACGACCAGGGCGTCGACGGCGAGACGTCGTACCTGACGATGGAGTACGTCGACGGGACCAACCTGCGCCGCCGGCTCGGCGAACGCGGGGCGCTCAGCGTCGGCGAGGCGCTGGACATCGGCGAGGCCGTGCTGGACGCCCTGGCCGCCGCGCACCGCAGCGGGCTCGTGCACCGTGACATCAAGCCGGAGAACGTGCTGCTCGCGAGCGACGGCCGGGTCAAGCTCGGGGACTTCGGCCTCGCGCGGGCGGTCACCGAGGTCACCTCCACGACCACCGGCACCGTGCTCGGCACCGTCGCGTACCTAGCACCCGAGCTCGTCGCGCGGGGCGCCACGGACGCCCGGACCGACGTCTACGCCTCCGGCGTCCTGCTGTTCGAGATGCTCACCGGCCGGCAGCCCTTCACCGGCGACACCCCGATCCAGGTCGCGTTCCAGCACGTCAACAACGACATCCCCGCCCCGTCGGACCTGGTCGACTGGCTGCCGATCGAGGTCGACGAGCTGATCCGCGCGCTCGCCGCGCGCGAGCCGGACGACCGTCCCGTCGACGCGTCGGCCGCGCTGGCGCTGCTGCGTCGCACCCGCTCCGCGCTCGACCCGCAGACCCTCGCCCGTGCCGCGGACGTCGCGCCGACGATCGTCCTGCCCGCGGCCACCGACCCGGACGAGACCGACCTCGACGCCCCGGACGACCCGCCGGCGGACACCGAGGACGCACCTGCCGCCCCCGACCAGGCGGAGACGACCCGGCTCGGCGTGCCCGCACCCGCCGGCTCCACGGTCGCCCTGCCCATCGGCCTCGGCGTCTCCGCGCCGAAGGACTTGGGCGACAGCCCGGACCGGGCCAGACGCCGCCGGCGTCGGCTCGTCGTCGCCGGGGTCGTGGCGCTCGTGGTCGCGGCCCTCGCGGGTGGTGGCACGTGGTGGTACCTCCAGGTCGGCCCCGGCGCGTACACCACCGTGCCCCAGGTCCTCGGTGACGACCCGGACGCCGCCGCGGCCGCGCTGGCGGACGCCGGGCTCGACGTCCGCCAGCAGGAGGACTTCGACGACACCGCGCCGCAGGGGCAGGTGTTTGCGGCCGAGCCGGACGAGGGCGAACGCATCCGCAAGGGCGGCACGGTCGTGCTCACCGTGTCGAAGGGGCCGGACCTCGTGACCGTGCCCGACGGCATCGTCGGCGCCCTGCAGGCCGACGCCGAGCGCGCGCTCGACGAGTCCGACCTGAAGGTCGCCTACGGCCCCGCCACCTACGACGACGACGCGGCGAACGGCGTGGTGCTCTCGGCCACGCTGCCCGACGACAGCCCGGCCGAACCGGGGACGGAGGTCGCACGGCACGCGACGATCACCCTCGTGGTCTCCCAGGGGCCGGCGCCGGTGACCGTGACGTCCGTCGTCGGGATCACCGTCGACCAGGCCACCGCCCAGTACGCCCCCGACGCGCTGAGCATCGACGCCACCGAGGAGTTCAGCGACACCGTCGAGGCAGGCAAGATCATCCGGCAGGACCCCGAAGCCGGCACGACACTGCACCGCGGCGACACCGTGAAGGTGGTCGTGTCGAAGGGACCCGAGCTGGTCCCCGTGCCCAACGTCTACGGCCAGAACGTCACGAGCGCGGAGAAGGCGCTCAAGGACGCCGGCTTTCAGGTCCAGGTGCGCCACCCGCAGGGCATCTCGCCGCTGAACATCGTCTACTCGCAGGACCCGGCGGGCGGCGGCGACAAGACCGCGCCGAAGGGCAGCACGGTCGTCATCAACGTCTTCTGAGGGCCGACCTCATTCACCGCCGTGACGACGGCCCCCGGGGAGAGTCCGCGGGGGCCGTCGTCGCTCGTGCTGGATTCCGTCAGGCGCGGCGCAGCAGCTCCACCACCTGGAACGCCAGTTCCAACGACTGCTGGTGGTTCAGCCGCGGGTCGACCAGCGTCTCGTACCGGCGGCGCAGCCCCTCGTCGTCGATCTCCTCCGTGCCGCCCAGGACCTCGGTCACGTCGTCACCGGTCAGCTCGATGTGCAGGCCGCCGGGAACGGTCCCCAGCGCCCGGTGCACCTCGAAGAAGCCGGCCACCTCGTCGACCACGTCGGAGAACCGCCGCGTCTTGTAGCCGGACGCCGACGTGAAGCCGTTGCCGTGCATCGGGTCGCACACCCAGGTCACCGGACGCCCGTCGGCCGCCACCTTCTCGACGATGGCGGGCAGCAGGTCGCGGATCTTCGGCGCACCCATGCGGGTGATGAACGTGATCCGCCCCGGCTCCGCGTTGGGGTTGAGCTTGTCCATCAGCGCGATCGCCTCGTCACCGGTGGCGGTCGGCCCCAGCTTGATGCCGAGCGGGTTCTGCACGCGCGAGAAGTAGTCGACGTGCGCCCCGTCGAGCTGGCGGGTGCGCTCCCCGATCCACAGGAAGTGCGCCGAGCAGTCGTACGGCAGCCCGGTCCGCGAGTCGATGCGCGTCAGCGGACGCTCGTAGTCGAGCAGCAGCCCCTCGTGCGAGGAGTAGAAGTCGACCGTGCGCAGCGCCTCGAAGTCCGCCCCGCACGCCACCATGAAGCGGATCGCCCGGTCGATCTCGGCCGCGATCTCCTCGTAGCGCGAGTACGCCGGGTTGTTCTGCATGAACCCGCGGTTCCACTCGTGCACACGCAGCAGCGAGGCGAAACCGCCCTGGGTGAACGCACGGATGAGGTTCAGCGTCGCCGAGGAGGTGTGGTAGGCCTCGAGCAGCCGCTGCGGGTCCGGCGTGCGGGCCTCCTCGGTGAACTCGTACCCGTTGATGATGTCGCCGCGGAACGCCGGCAGCGTCACCCCGTCACGGGTCTCGAGGTCGGACGAGCGGGGCTTGGCGTACTGCCCGGCCATCCGGCCCATCTTCACGATGGGCAGGCTGGCGCCGTACGTCAGGACGACCGCCATCTGCAGGATCGTCTTGATCTTGTTGCGGATGTTGTCCGCCGTGGCCTCGGCGAACACCTCGGCGCAGTCCCCGCCCTGGAGCAGGAACGCCTCGCCACGCCCGGCGGCCGCGAGCTGTGCGCGCAGCGCGTCCGCCTCCCCCGCGAACACCAGCGGCGGCAGCGCCGCCAGCCGGTCGCTGACCCTCGCCAGCGCGTCCGCGTCCGGCCACTGCGGCTGCTGCAGGGCCGGCAGCGTCCGCCACGCCTCCAGCCCGGCGACCACCCGCGGATCCGGCTCGACACTCATGCGTGGCTCACAGCGGGTACGAGGGGCTGGCCGATGGCGGCGAGCAGGTCGCCGAACCACGGCTGGCTCACGTCGAAGGCCTTGCCGCCGGCGATGCGCGGGAACTCGATGGCGCGCAGCACGTTGCCGCGCTCCTCGTCGTGCCCGATCACCCCGGACTCGCCGCGCAGCGCGCACTCCACGGCCAGGTCCGTCATCGACTTGATGAGACGCAGGTCCTCGGCGTTGGCCGCCGCCGCCCGCGAGTAGTACCCCGACTTCTGCACCATCGTCTTCTCCGCGCCGAGCTTCTCGGCGAACTGCTTGGCGAACCACTGGCCGGGGTTCACGGTGTCGAGCTTCACGTGCCCGAACGCATCCCGCTCGACCGGTGTTCCGGCTGCCTCCAGCTCCGCGACGATCTCGTCCACGCCAGCACCTTCCGACAGGAAGATGTTGACGTTGCCGATCTCGTCCATGACGGCGCGCAGGCGTGCGGCCTCCGCGTCGATGTCGATCGCCAGCTCCGGCACGAAGACGGCGTGCACGTCCCAGCGCTCACGGGTCAGCCCGATGCCCGGCACCCACTGCTGGGTGTCCAGCCACTCGCGGTACTTCGCCGCCGCCGCTGCCGTCAGCCAACCGCAGTGCCGGCCCATGACCTCGTGCACGATGAGCATGCGCGGGCCGGACCGGTGCTCGCCGATGACGTTCGCCGCGAAGCCCGCCGCCTCCTCCGCCGCGGTCCAGGCACCCAGCGACTGCCGGATCGGGACCACGTCGTTGTCGATGGTCTTCGGCAGCCCGACGACGGTCAGGTCGTAGCCGTTGCTCGCGAGGAAGGACGCCAGGTCCGCGGCCGTGGTGTTCGTGTCGTCCCCGCCGATCGTGTGCAGCACGTCCACGCCGTCGGCACGGAGCTGCTCGGCCGCCACCTGCAGCGGGTCCTGCCCCTCCTGCACCAGGCCGCGCTTGACGCAGTCGGCCACGTTGGTGAGCTTGACGCGGGAGTTGCCGATCGGCGAGCCGCCGAAGCGGTGCAGCAGGCCGGCCCTCGCCCGGGTCTCGTCGTCCACGACGACCTTGTCCCCGCGCAACAGCCCGTGGTAGCCGTACTGGTAAGCGATGATCTCGATCTCCGGAGCCAGCTCGGTATAGCGCTCGATGAGCCCACCGACGGCGGAGGACAGGCACGGGGCGAAGCCACCTGCGGTGAGGAGGGCGACGCGACGGACCGACATGAGACACACCTCTCGTTGATCGGCACGGCGGGCACCGAGAACGGCACCCGGCTGCGCACCCACGCCGAGCCGCAGGAGGCGGTCGGTCGGGGGTAGGCCGTCGGCTCACGCCGACGCGGTCATCCTACTGACCGTCGACGTCCTTCTGGTCGCCCTCCTCGGGCGGCACGGGCACCGTGACCTCGGGGACCGGTCGGCCGCCGGGGGCTGCCGGGCTCGTCGTGCCGTCGCCGGCCGCGGCCGGGTGACCCGAGGCGATGCGCGCCTTCTGGGTCGCGGCGTAGACGTCCACGTACTCCTGTCCGGACAAGCTCATGATCGCGTACATGATCTCGTCCGTGACAGAACGCAGGATGAAGCGGTCGTTCTCCATCCCCTTGTAGCGGCTGAAGTCGAGCGGCTCCCCGATCACCATGCCGATGCGCATGACCTTGGGGATGCGCCGGCCCAGCGGCTGGGCGATGTTCGTGCCGATCATGGCCACCGGGATCACCGGGGCACCAGACTCCAGCGCCAGCCGGGCGATCCCCGTCTTGCCGCGGTAGAGCCGCCCGTCGGGGCTGCGGGTGCCCTCCGGGTAGATGCCGAACAGACCGCCCTCCTGAAGCCGGCGCAGGCCCGTGTTGAGCGCCGCCTCGCTCGCCTTGCCGCCCCCTCGGTCCACCGGGATGGTCCCCACCCCGCGCATGAAGCCGGCCGTGAGCCGCCCCTTGATGCCGCGTCCGGTGAAGTACTCCTGCTTGCCGATGAAGACCAGCTCACGGTCCAGCATGAGCGGGAGGAAGAACGAGTCGATCACCGCCAGGTGGTTGCTCGCCAGGATCGCCGGCCCTTCCGCGGGCACGTTCTCAGCACCGCGGATCCACGGCCGGTAGATCAGGTGCAGCAGCGGGCCCACGAAGACCCGCTTCATCAACCAGTAGAACAACCGCTCACTCCTCGACCTGACCCGCCCTGCCGGCGTCCCGTACGGGATTCACGCCGCCGTCCACAGCCGAGACGCCGACGTGCGCCTCGGCCGCTGTGTCGACGGCGCTCGCCGGTGGCGAGCCCGTGTCGCCCCGACCGCTTCCGTCCGACTCTAGAGTGCTCGCATGGCTCCACGCCCCGACGACCCGGACGACGACGCCACGCCGGCCGCCGCCGCGGGCCCCGCCGATGCCCCGCTGACCGGTACCGACGAAGGGCCGACGACCGGGGTTCCCGGGGGCGACGAGCCGGTCGGCACAGCGGACGGCGGCCGCACGGGCGGCCACGAGGTCAGCGCCGGGGCCGCCCACCCCGCCCCGACGAGCGGCGACGGGAGTGGCAAGGACCGGGACGACGACCGGGGCGACGACACGGCTCACGAGGACCGGGGAGGCGACCAAGATGGCGCGGACCGGGACGGCGAGGGGCGCGACAGGCCGGGCGGCGACGGTGGCGACCGACCGGATGACTCGGGCGACAGGCGGGACGGCGGCGCCGACGACGGATCGAGCGGCCACGGAGGCGACACACCGGGCAGCAGCGCGAGCGCTGCCGGCCCGGCGCGTCGCCGGACCGGGCGGGAGGACGCCGACGCTCCGGCTGAGCCGGAGCTGACCGACGACGAGCGGTGGGCGGCCATCGTCGCCGAGCTCGGGGACATCGACGGTTACGACGGGGCGCTCCCTCCGAGCCAGGACGACGAGCCGAGCGAGCCGCGCGACCTTCCCGCCACCGGTTGGACCGGCTCTCGCGTCGTGCGGCCTGCCCAGGATGCAGCCGACGAGCCGACACACGCCGCACGCCCTCGCCACGAGGACCTGGCCGGAGCACGCGACTGGGATGGCACGAGCCAGTACGAGGCCGCGGAGGAGGCCGTCGACGAGCTCGAGCACTTCGTCCCGCCGGAGCCGGGGCCGGTCCTCGGGGGCGACCCGCTGCTGACGATGGCGTGGTTCGCCGTCGTCGGGATGCCGCTGTTCCTGCTCGTGGTGCTCATCGGCTGGCACGATGCGCCGGTGGTGCTGGTGCAGGCTGCCGCGGCGGTGTTCGTGCTCGGCATCGCCGTGCTGGTGTGGCGCATGCCGCACCGGCGCGACCCCGGCGACGACGACACCGGCGCGGTCGTCTAGCCGGTCGGCCCACCGGACGCCGCTAGCGCCGGGCGAGGTCTGCCGCGCCGACCATCCCGGCGTCGTTGCCCATCGAGGCCAGCACGATGGGCGCCTCAGGTCGGTGACCCAGCCCGGAGAGCTGCTCCGCGAAGGCCTTCCGCGCGGGTGCCAGAATCAGGTCACCGGCCGCCGCGACACCGCCGCCCACGACGATCAGGGCCGGGTCCAGCAACGCCGTCGCAGACGCCGCCCCTTCCCCGATCCAGCGACCGAGCTCAGCGAGCAGCTCGACGGCCAACGGGTCGCCCTCCTGCGCGGCCTGCGTCACGTGCGGACCGGTGATGTCGCCCGCGTCTCCCCCCGCGAGGTCCAGCAGCCGGTGCGCTCGGTCGGGCTGAGCGACGACCGTCGCCTGCGCGTCCCGGACCAGTGCGCTGCCGGAGGCGTACTGCTCCCAACACCCCTCGTGGCCGCACCCGCAGTAGTGCCCGCCCGGCACCACCCGCATGTGCCCGATCTCGGCAGCGACACCCCAGGCTCCACGTACCAGCGCCCCGTCGGACACGATCGCACCGCCCAGGCCGGTCCCGATGGTGAGCATGAGCATGTCGTCGACGTCCCGCGCGGCGCCGAACCGGAACTCGGCCCAGCCCGCGGCGTTCGCGTCGTTCTCGACGACGATCGCCACGTCGTCCTCGACGAGGGCAGCGACCTTGTCTCGCAGCGGGTACTCGCGCCATGCGATGTTCGGCGCGAACAGCACCCGGGCGCGGTCCGACGCGACGAAACCGGCGGCGGCCAGACCGATCGCCCCGACCTCGTGCTGCGCGCTGAGCTCGGCGTAGATGTCCGCGATCGCGCGGTCGATGCTGGCGACGTCGTCGGCGTCCGTCTCGCGGCGCGTCTGGGCGAGGATGTTCCCCTCGTCGTCGACGACGCCCGCGGCGATCTTGGTCCCGCCGATGTCGACACCGATGGCGTGCATGTGACTCCTACGTCTGCGCCCCGGCCACGGGGCACGTCCTCAGTCCTGCCGTCGTGCCGAGACTGTCCGGCACCGGCTGGTGCCACGCTATCGGCCCGAGGTATCGGGGGTCGCACGCCCCGCGCGTCGTCCGAGTGATGGTTCCCCGTCGCTCCCGTATCCTCGTCCCCACGTCGTCGCCTGCCGCTGGAGTCAGAATGGACGAGTCCCACGTCCCGGCGCTGGTCACCGTCGACCGCAGCCGGAACCTGAACGACCTGCTCGCGGACCGCCTGGCACAGGACCCGGACGGGGCCGTCATCGAGCGCAAGATCGGTCCGGACGGTCCCTGGGTGCCGCTCACCGCTCGCGAGCTCGACGCCGAGGTCGTCGCCGTCGCCAAGGGGCTCGTCGCGCACGGCGTCACCCCGGGCGACCGGGTCGGGATCATGTCGCGCACACGGTACGAGTGGTCGCTCCTGGACTGGGCGGTGTGGGCCGTCGGAGCGGTGCCCGTGCCGCTCTACGAGACGTCGTCCGCCGAGCAGGTGCTGTGGATCCTCACGGACGCCGAGGTGTCGTTCCTTGTCGTCGAGACCCCGGTGCACGCCGCGGTCGTCGCGGAGGTCCGACCGGACGCCCCGGCGCTGCGCGAGGTGCTCGTCCTCGACGAGGGTGCCGTGGACACCCTGGTCGCCGACGGCGACGGCCTGCCGGACAAGGAGATCGTCCGGCGCCGGGCGCTGGCCGGCCTGGACGACCTGGCGACGATCATCTACACCTCCGGCACGACCGGCCGGCCGAAGGGCGCCGAGCTTACTCACGGCAACTTCTACGAGCTGGCCGTCAACACCGTCGAGGGCCTGAAGGTCGTCGTCTCCGAGCCGGGCGCCCGCACGCTGCTGTTCATGCCGCTGGCGCACGTCTTCGCCCGCTTCATCGAGGTGCTGTGCCTGCCGGCGGGGGCGGTGCTCGGCCACACCCCCGACACCAGCACGCTGCTGCCGGACCTGGCCGCCTTCCGGCCGACGTTCATCCTGGCCGTGCCGCGCGTGTTCGAGAAGGTCTACAACGCGTCCGAGCAGAAGGCCGCCGTGGGCGGGAAGCTGCGGATCTTCCAGCGCGCGGCGCGCACGGCGATCGCCTGGTCGCGGGCGCTCGACACTGCCTCCGGACCGAGCCCCTGGCTCCGGCTGCAGCACAAGGTCGCCGACGTGCTGGTCCTGCACCGGCTCCGCGACGCGCTCGGCGGACAGGCTCGGTGGGCGATCTCCGGGGGCGCGCCGCTGGGCGAACGGCTCGGCCACTTCTACCGGGGCGTCGGCCTGCACGTCCTGGAGGGCTACGGGCTCACCGAGACGACCGCGCCGGCGACGGTCAACCGTCCGGAACGGACGAAGATCGGGACCGTCGGTCTGCCGCTGCCGGGGTCGACGGTGCGCATCGCCGCGGACGGCGAGGTCGAGGTCAAGGGCATCCAGGTGTTCCGCGGGTACCACAACGACGCGTCCGCGACGGCGCAGGCGCTGGTCGACGGCTGGTTCCGCACCGGTGACCTGGGCTCGCTCGATACGGACGGCTACCTGAGCATCACCGGCCGCAAGAAGGAGATCATCGTCACGGCAGGCGGCAAGAACGTCGCCCCTGCGGTGCTGGAGGACCGGCTGCGGGCGCACCCGCTGGTGAGCCAGGTCGTCGTGGTGGGCGACCAGCGCCCGTTCATCGGCGCGCTGCTCACCCTCGACCCGGAGGGCGTGCCCGGCTGGCTGGCCGCCCACGGCAAGCCGCCGATGGACCTCGCCCAGGCCGTGCACGACCCCGACGTGCGTGCGTCGCTCGACGAGGCGGTGGAACGCGCGAACCGCGCTGTCTCGCGCGCCGAGTCGATCCGCCGCTACCGCATCCTCGACGGCGATCTGACGATCGCCAACGGGTACCTCACGCCCAAGCTCAGCGTGCGACGCGCCGCGGTGCTGAAGGACTTCGCCGCGGAGGTCGACGCGCTGTACGCCCCGCAGGACTGACCGCAGCCACCCGTCGGGCCGCACGGTCCCCGTACGGCCCGCCCCGGGCCGTACGGGCGCACGCGCACAGGTCCGGCCAGCGGCAGCGGCAGCGGCAGCAGCGGCAGCAGCGGCAGCAGCAGCGGCAGCGGCAGCGGCAGCGGCAGCGGCAGCGGCAGCGGCAGCGGCAGCATCCTCGGCACGGTCGCCCGTGCGTGGCCGCTGGCGTACGACGCGCCGAGCGCCCCACCCCCCGGCCGGTGCTCGCTCCGACGGTTCGCACGGCACGGTCTACACCGCCCGGACCAGCCGCAGCGGCGGCACCAGCCCCGAGGCGGCGAGCACCCCGATCGCCCGCTGCTCGGCGGCGTCGAGGTCGACGGTCGTCCCGACCGGCGCGGCGGTCACCGGCCCACCGAGCGGCCGCGCGACGTCCTCGGTCGTCACCACGTCGACGTCGGCGGGAAGATCCGGCGCCGTGACAGGCGCCGCCGTCCCACCGGCACTGAGTGGTCGGCCCGGCCCCACGGTCTCGAGGAGTCG
>Ga0164243_10008460_pt1 | contig 15155 bp, 29 predicted proteins | sample OricompcompostOP_FD_108781 | JGI IMG/M metagenome (GOLD analysis project Ga0164243, IMG submission 108781) | Organic Plus compost microbial communities from Emeryville, California, USA - Original compost - Organic plus compost (OP) | ecosystem: Engineered > Solid waste > Mixed feedstock >... | reverse complement strand
TAGCTGTACGCCCCGGTGCCCGCGATTCGAATGCCTTCGCGCCCGTTGCGCGCGTGGATCGTGTTGTCACGCACGCGCACGCCCGACGGTTGCGCGCTGAAAGCGATGGCGCCGTATGTGTGGATCTGAATCGCAGCGCGATGTGTGTTGGGGCCGCCAGGGTCCGCGGTGACGCGATCGTAGATCGTGTTGCCTTCGATCAAGAGGTCGTCGCAGAACATATTCGCGAAGATCGGCGCATAGCCGTAGCCCGGCCAGTCCATGACGATCGTGTTGTTCCGTACGATCACGTTCGTTGCATCGCCGATGTAAACCCCGCCGTAGAACGTCGAATTCTCGACGCGGTAGCCGGTCGCGTAGTTGCGCACGTTCGGCGCCACCGTCTTACCACCGGAGATCGTGAGCATCGCGTTGCCGGACCGCGCAGGATTCGCCGGGTTGAACCAACCCTTGAACGTGCAGTCATCGATCACCACGTTCTCACAGCTCTGATCGACAGGTTCCGTGTCGATGCCCGTCGAGAACGTGTTCTTCGTGGAGCACGAGCGGAAGGTCACGTCCTGCACGCGCTGCCCGAGGACAAAGCCGGACCGCGCGCAGATGTCGCCGTGACAGTTCTCGATCAGCACGCCGATGCTGCCATCCACGAACGCGTTCAGATCGGACGTCGCCCCGCCGATCCAAATCATGTCACCGTAGTTGTTGTGGAACGCGCAGTTGCGAACGGTGATGTTGCGGCACCCACGGATCATGAGCCCGTAATTCTTCGGGTCCTCCTGCGTGGCTTGGTTGAGCCCATCCTTGCTGTCGGAGAGCCCGACGGCGCTGCCGAAGAAGATCCGTCCGGTGCCACCCTCGCAACCGGTGAGCGTGGTCGCCGTCTTGCCGGTGTACGTGACCTCCTGCGCACCGGCGGACGAAACCACGATACAGGTACCCGAGCTCGGAAAGCCGGTCGTGTCGCGTACGTTGATCGTCGCTTGCGGCAGCTCGACGTCGTTGCTGTCGAGTGAGACGCTCGTGACTGCGTTGCCCCAGTTACCGTCGAAGCCGAGCCCCTCGATCACGACGTCATCCCGGTTGTTGACGCGCATGAGCGTGATCGACACCGCCGGCAATCCTGACGCCTGCTTGATCCACGAGCGCCCTTTGACGCCGAGCAAGGTCACCTTGTTCGGGACGTCCAGGCAGTAGAAGTTCGACCCGGCACGCGACACGTAGTAGGTGCCCGCAGGGAACACAACGATCCCCTCCCTCAATGCAGCGTCTTCCATGCACTTCTGGATCGCCGCGCGATCGTCGGTCACACCATCGCCGACCGCTCCGTAGTCCTGCACGTTGAGCCAGTACGCGTCCGCGCCCCCGCCGCCGCTGCCAGGTTTGCCGCCATTCTGAGCCGGGATGAAGCTCGTCATGGCGCCAACGTAACACAGCTCGGATTACCCGCCGTAGTCCTGCTCTCGGATGGGCCGCGCGGTGACCGTGATCGTGTGCCCTTCGAGGATGTCGATCGTGCCTCTGATGCCACCGACCGACAGTCGATCGTAGACCGCCACGTAGTTGACGATCTGCGAGCAGCCGATCTCTGCTGAGACGATCGGGATCTGTGGCATGACCTCACCGACGGAGTACCCGAGCACACCGAGCAACGCCTTGCGATCGCCGACCTGACCAAAGAGGCCGATCGCTTCGGCCGCCGTGCCATCGCCGATCACCATCGCCGCCGTGCCTGTCACCTCGATGACGACGTGCGTGTACGGCGAGGACTCCTTCGCGAAGCGCCACGCCGTGATGTCCGCGTAGGTCGCTTCACCGCCGAGCTTCAGCTCGGTGATCTCCTGCGCAAGCGTGATGATCTGCCCGCGCTCGGCGCGGCCGATAGGCGAAGACTGCGATCGCGGATAGCGGATGTTGCGAGGCATCGAAGGCTCCTTACGCCGAGGTCCGGCGCTTGATCAGGCGGTAGGTCCAGAGGAAGCCGAACCCGAAGATGACGCCGAGGCCGATCCGCTGCCACGTCTTGAGCCCGCGCCACGACTGCCCGAGCCGATCGATCCACGTCGCGCCACCCGTCGGGAACAGCGCGTTGACCGCGGTGTTCGCCGCATTCGCGTACGCTGCCGGCACCGAGCTCGTCGGCGGCATGACCACGGGGAGCTTGAGCAGGTTCGCGGCGTAGTTCAAGAAGCCGGCGACCGCCGCCGCATTCGTCGCGAGCGCTGCGATGCTACCGGTCGCCTTGGTCTCGAACATGACAGCCTGCTCGGACACCGAGCTCGGCAACCCGTCCTCGGTCTCGATCGAGAGGTAGTCGAGTGTTCGCCGCGCGCCGGTGAGCGTCTCGGTCCCCACAACCCCATCGACCGCGATCCGAGTGAAGCCGGCCGGGACCGCGAACCGGTTGATCGCGTTCTGGAGCGCTACAGCGTTGGCGTCCGCCATGATTTGTGACCCTATCACGGAGGCCGAGTTATCCTTGCGCCCATGACGAGCCCGGCCTGCTACCCCTGGTGGCACCGCGAATACGCCCCCCTCCTGAGCTCGAAGGCGGCGACTACCACGTTGAGCTCCGGGTGTGCCGTCAACGCCCAAGGCAACATCCCCTGCAACCCGGAGGCGATGCGCGCCAAGGCCGAGCAGCAGCTCCACGCGTTCGGCGTGAACCTGCGCTTGTCGTTGGAGACGTACACGCTCGCGCGGTACATGCAGGGCGAGGTCGGCTCCGGGACCCTCGAAGAGCGTGTCGCGGTGGGCGAAGCGGCGGTGAACCGTGCGAAGCTCTGGAAGCTGCCGATGGGCGTCCTGAGCTTGCTCCTGTTCCGGCAGCCCGAAGGCCACCCGAACCGTGGTTGGTACGGGCCGATCCACGGGGTCGGCACCGGCGTCGAGACGGCGCCGTACGGGCGTTGGGCGACGACCTCGAAGGACCCGACGGTGCTCACGACGCTACTCGCGGATCTCGTGATGTCGGGCCGTAGCGACAACTTCTCGCGGCACGCCGACGATCAAGCCGGCCCCGAGCACTGGATCCCGCGGGGGCAGACCGCGCTGCACAACTACGTGCGCCGGATCGCGTCCGAGGGCCGGTATTGGGTTGGCCCTCTGCCGGGCGTCGACCACTGGCACACGTTCCTTCAATGGACACCCTCGAAGCTCCAACGCGCCGCGCTCGGGCAGGCCGGGCTCGACGCGCTCGTCGCGCGCGGGCTCGACGCGCTCACGCTGCCACGCCAGAAGATCGAATGGGGCGACCTGCCGATCTGCGGGCGGCCGGCGTCGACGTTCGGACTCATCGCCACGACGGTGCTCGGCGTGACCGCGGGCGTGTGGGCGTTCCGCCGGTTCGCGGACCCGGTGTGACGATGACGATCCACTACGCAACCGTCATCGTGGCCGGCGTGATCACCTTCTTCGCGATGGTGGTCGCCCTTACAGGCGACTGGCAGAAACCTCAAGACCGGTGATAGCCTGGCGGCATGTCCCGCCCCACCTCAAAGCCCGGATGCTGTACGCGGCCGATCGCTCGGCCTCGGCCGCCCGCGCCGCGTCCGGGGCCGATTGTCCGTCCCCGTCCCCGGTAACAAGGAGAAGCGTCATGGCGAAGCCGAAGAAGTGTGTCCGCAAGATGATCAGGATCAAGTCCAAGCGCGGCAAGGTGATCGCGGAGTTCATGGGCCGGACCGGCCCGGGCTGCGGCCCGCGCCCAAAACCGTCGACGCGCCACCTGAGCCACTTCAAGAAGTTCTTCGCGAACGCGGCGAAGAACTGCAAGGGGCGCAAGCGCGGCGCGTTCCTCAAGTGCATGCGCACCGAGACCAAGGGTGCGGTGCCGTTCGTCGAACGCTGACCCTGCTCTGCCGATCTACCAGGGGTAGAAACGGTACCGGCGCCGTCGAGGGCCTCCTCGGCGGCGTCGAACTTTTCGGGCTCAGATCCCGACGTCGTACGCGTAGTCGAGCCACGAACGGTCGGGCGCGATCACGACGTTATCGAGGTACTCGTCGACCTCGGCGGCGTAGCCGCCAGCGCGCGCGTGTGCCTTGTCGTGCGCTCGTTGGCGTTTCTTGCGCTTCGCGCCCGCATCACCGCAGACGCCGCAACCACGCCCACGCGAGCAACGTTGGCGTCGAGAACGACTCATGGTCTGCCCTCAGCATTCCAACGCTCGATCGCTGCGCGCTCCTCAGGCCGCATCTTTGCGAACGCCTCGGCGCTCTCGGCGCGTTCGGTCGCGATCTGTATCGCTCTCGCTCGTGTGTGGACACCCATGCACATGGTCCACTCGCGCGAGCCGTCAGCGAAGAACCGCATCACGTACACGATGAACCGTCGGCACTCGTCGCTCGTCGGGCACCCGTCGAGCCCGCAGCGAGCGACGCAGACCGGGTACGCGAGCACCTTCACACCGGCGCGGAACTCGGCCACGAGGTCGCCGACCATCCAAATCGGGTCCGTCAATGGATTCGTGGCGCTCACAGTCAATCACCCTTCACCAGCGCCGCTGTCACGTCAACCCCGCCGCCGAGCACCCAAAGCGGATCCGTCATAACTCTCCAGCACTCGATAGGTGGCTCAGCCTCGGCGCCCGTCGCCGACGACCGCTTGCACGGCCATCACGAGCGAGTCCTCTTCGTGGAGCTCGGTCACCGGCACGCCATGCACCGGCGTTGCGTCATCGAGCTCGTCGCTGAGCTTGCCGGCGACGCGCAAGATACGCATCGAATCACCGACTGCACGCGCGGCGGCGGCGCGCATGCGTTGAGCGTATGAGCCCCCTTTTTCTTCCGCGTAACGAACCAAGTGACCGTTGGTTGGGGCGGCGCCGTTCACCATGTTCCCTACATCCTAACCCTAGTACCGCGTACGTGGTCCAACGAATCGACCATAGAACTTCTCGAACACGGTGACGATCTGCTGGCTCGCTTCCGCCTGCCGCGTCGAGATGCGCTCCATTAGCTCGGCGAACTCACGTCGAGCCTCGTCTTCGTGCCCACGGCTCGCGTCCCGATCTGCACGCACCTCTTGCGCGAAATGCTCGACGAGCTCGCGGTGCTTCGCCTCGTAGTCCGCACGCAACGCTTCGAGCTCGGTCTTATGATCGGCGATGAGCTTTGCGCGCTCCTCACCCCACGCGCGGCGCTGCGAAGCGTAGCGCCGATCACGGGCGCGCCCGTCCTTGAACAAGTACACGACGGCGCCGATCAACAGCGCGCAGAAGAACCCGAGCACGCCATACTGCCACAGCGGTTGATCCGCCGGTACTGAGGTCCCGATCGCCGCGTAGGGCAGGTGCGACATACCCTCATCCTATCGCCGCGCCCTGATTCTCCGCAGCAAACACGTGATCCACGAAGGGCGAATCACGCGTACAACAGGCAACACGATCGTTTGACTCGCCGATTCGCGGGGTTCTGGTGGCGCGTGATGCACCACCGCCACGCCGAGCATGCCCCGAAGCTGCTCGCTCGCCGAACGAAAGTCGCGATCGACGCCGAGCGTGCCGCGCATGAAGCGTTCGCGTAGAGCGTTTAGCCGCTCGAACATCACCGGCTCGCGATCGCCGCAGAGGCGAGCAGCTCGTAGATCTGGTTGTCTTCGAGCGCGCCCTCCAGCTTCACCGGGCGTGCGTTGCGCGCGAGTAGCACTGTCGTCGGCAGCGCTTCGACCTTGTACTGATCCGCGAGCGCCTGCACGTCGGGATCTTGTGCCGCCGCGTCGTAGACGAGCACCGGGATCTGCCCTGGCGCGAGCTCACCGTGCGTGTAGAACACGAACGGGATCCCGTGCGCCTGGAAGCCCTGCACGAACTGCACGAGCTTGGGGGTATACTCTTCGCAGGCAGGGCAACCCTTCATCGCGAACACGATGATCAGGCTCTTCACGTTGCGGAGGTCGGCGCTCATGTTCGGTCCTTCAGCTAGAGCAGGAACCCGGTGTGGACGACGGCGTTCAAGCCGTGCACGACTGGCGCCGCCTCGCCGCGCCCCATGTTGAGCGGCTTGTGCTTGTCGAGCCACTCGGTGAGCTGGTGGCACGCATCCTCGTGCTCGCGCTCGTGGTCCTCGAAGATCATGTTGACGAAGTAGGTGTGCGTCTTCTGGATCCACGCCCACTCGTCGGCGGTCACGTCGACGATGTAGAGCTTGGTTTCCTCGGGGACGAGCTCGTAGATGATCAAGATCTTCAGCATGGGGGCGCTACCCTACGACGTGGGGCTGACAGGCCCGCTTACGGGTTGATCGCGGCCTCGACGCTCTCGGGGAGCTGGAACACCGGACGCCCCTCGCGGCGGCGCTGGATCACCTTGAAGACGATCAGCGCGCCGACGCCCGCGACGACGGTGAAACCGATCCACTGGAGCGCGCCCCACGGCTCATTCATGCCGGGGAGCTTGATGTTCGGCTTGTCGACGATCTTGGCGCAGATCTCGACGCACTCCTCGGTGCTCTGCCCGCGCTGCGTGCAGCTCGCGTAGCACGACAGCCGCGCCGCGGTGTAGTTCGCGAACGCGTCTGCTTGCGCCTGCACCTGCTTGGTGTTCGCCTCCTGCACCTCGGAGGTCTCCAGGTAGCGCATGATCGCCGCGACCGCGACGCCCACGCCGATCGTGACGCCCGCAACGAGGATCACGACCGCCCACGCAACGCCGAGCCCGGCGACCTCCTGCGAGCGCTGCTGCTGGATCGCTAGCAGTGCCGAGAACGACGGCGCCTGCTCTGGCTGCGTGAGGAACTGATCCTGCGTGACGATCTCGATCTCATTCGTCGAGAGATACTGCGTGGTGTCTGTCGGGCCGCGCAGCGCAGCCGTCATCGCGCCCGCGAGGCTCGTCTCCTGGCCGGAGCAGTTCACCTGCCACGCCTGATCCCCGCGGACACCCTTCCACGTAAAAAGCGTCGGCGCCGGTGGGAGCTCGGGCACCCCGGTCTCGCCGTTCGCACGCATCGTCGCGAGCATGCCGCGCTGCGTATTGTAGATCGCGATCGCCCACAGGTTGTAGGCACGCACCTCATCGCACGTCGCGCGCCCGAGCTGGAGCAGGCCCGCGATGCTCGACGCCGCGCGCCGGAGCGCCTGCCACGTCCGCTCGATGTTGTCTGCGATCGTCTTGAGCCGCTGAGCCTGATCTGCCATGGCCCCAGCCTAGCGCGGAACCTGAGTTTTCTGCGCTTGCAGAGTGCTCGGTGCCATGCGACAAGCCTCGACCGCTATGGACGCCGACGAGAAATTACAGCGCGGCTTCTGCGAGCTGATGGATTGGGCCGAGCCCATCCTCGCCGCTCAAGAAGCCGCGATACCGTCACGAGCGGAAGTCGAGCCGCTCGGGGATGAGCTCGGACTGCGCGACGTTGACCGTTGCGCCCTGCCCATCTGCAACGCAGAAGAGCTTCTGCCCCGGAGCGAGCACGAACACCTCGCTCGTTCCAGGAGGTAACTCGAAGGTGTTCGGCCCCACCGGGAAGCGCTGAAGCTCCTGCACGGAGTGCGCTACCCACACGGCGTTGCCGAAGCTCGTGTTGCGCACGAGCACACGAAGCGGCGCTTGCACCGCCTGCGCGAGCACCGGCACGGCCTGTTGCGTCTGCCTGCCGTCGGTCACGGCCGCCGGCACCGCGAACCGCAAAAGCTGGGAGTCGTTCATCTGTCAGCCCCTCGCAGTAGGGTGATGATCACGCCACCGCAGGGCCGGTGACGACGAGGAACCCTTGCCAGTTGAGCACGACGCGCAGCGCATCGATGTCCTCCGCGAACGGCTCCTCGGCCGGGAACGCGAGGGTCTCGACGGTGGTCTGAAGCTGAGAGTTATTCGGCAGGTAGTGCGGATCCGCGAGCTCCCAGGTGAGCTCGGTCGAGCCCTTCACCAGCGCATCGAGCGTCACCGCGGTCTTGCCGAGCGCCTGTTCGAGCGCGACGTCGCGGAACTGCACACGCACGAGCGCCATCAGGACGCTCATCGTCGGCTGGGGGTTGAAGATCACGCCCCCCTTCATCGCGTAGACGCGTGGGATCAGCCGGTGGATCTCGAACGTCTTGTTGTTCTGGTTCTGGAAGGTGGCCTCGGGGAACTGCGTCGGCGTCGCGCTCGCGCCGAGATCGAGCTCGCCGTACATCTGGTACGGAATGCGCCGCTTGATCGGAAGATCACCATACATCGCAGGAAGTCGACCCATCGGAATTCTCCTCGCCGCCGGAGCTTGCATGAGGCGGCACACCCAGCGTCGGGCCTGACACGGAGTTAAGTCAACGCATGCGCGAGATCGTCATCAACGTCGAGGTCACGTACTCGCAGCCCGTCGTCGGGCCTCGCGTCTACCTGGCGAAAGGCCCTTCCGGGTGGCCGGAGACCTTCGAGCGGAAGCACGCCGATGAGGCTCTTCGGGCGTTCGCGGCCCCACTTGAACCCCTAGAGCTCGTCGAGCTGTTCATCGCCGCGCGCGAGCTCGCCGACGACCCCAAAGGTAAGCTGACGGACTGGTACACGATCACGGGCTTCCTCGGCCGCACGATGGACACCTCCCCGAAGGCGGTGCCGCCGGCCGCCGCGGTAGCGTTTTGGGGGCAGGTGCTCGCGGCGATGCCGAAAAAGTAGAAGGCCGGCGCCCCAACAAGGCACCGGCCTTTCGCCGTCGCGGCGTGGTCCGCTTAGACGACGTTACGGCGGATCAGGCCGTAGAAGTACGTCTTGCAGTCGACGAACGTCAGCGCCGTGTTGCCGTCGGACGCGGCCTGGTTGATCACCAGCGCGGCCTCGGGCGCGAACGACATCTTGTACGCCAGGTTCTCCTTGAGCCAGATCGGCAGCACGAGCGCGTTGCGATCGCGCGGCGACGGCACGCCGTTCTGCGCGAACTCGAAGTTCGCGTTCGTCGAGAACGTGGTGAACCCATTGCCCTGCGGGTAGTCCTGGAGGGTGCCGAACGTGTACCGCTTCTCGTTGTAGAACATCTCCAGGTAGGTCACCCGGTTGATGTTGAACAGCGTCTTCAGCGACGGCGGATCGCTGAGCGCGCCGTTGCCGTCGGCAAGCACCGGCTCGGTGTCACCGGTCACGGGACGGCACGCGCGCGTGAGGCTCACGCCGATGCCGTAGATGTACATCTGCCACGACTGCGGCAGACCGGTGTCGCCCGAGCGCGGGACGTTCGTGTCGACGCGGGTCGCGGCGCGCCGACCGCCGGGGATCGGCTGCGAGCGGCCGGCGACGAACGCCTCGACGGGCGAGGTCTGCCCGTTCCTGAACTGGACGGTCGAGTACAGCTTGTCGTCGATCCAGTCCTCGATCGAGACGACCTGCCCGTTGGGCAGGGTGAAGGTGGTGGTTCCGGGTGCAACGCCAACGGTGCCGGACATGAGCATTCTCCTTGCAGAAACACCGGCGGAACGCGGCCGGCACGCGGTAGAGAGGAGCTCGTCGGAGGGGTCGTCCCCTACGTCGAGCGTGGCGCGATCACCGCGCCGAGCTGGTTACCGGCCGCCACCCATGAGAGTGGCGCCGTACGCCGACGAGAGGCCGTGCACGGTCGGGCCGCCGATGTTCGAGAGGTGCGCGGCCTGCGGGCTCGTCGGACCGAGCAGCGAGACCGGCGGCGCGGACATGCCCGGCGCGGCGAGCTGGCTGCCGGCGACGCCGATCGGCTGCGTGACCTGGCTCATCGTCGGGATGCCGAGGCCGTTGAGCGTCCGCGCCATCGGGATGCCGAGGCCGTTGAGCGTCCGCACGCGCGGCAGACCGACGCCTGCGCCCGCCGCCTTGACGGCGAGCGCCTTGCGGAGCCACGCGACGCCCGACGCGAACACCGCGCTGATCGCGCCCGCGACACCGGCGTGCCGCGTCGACTTCATCGCGTACATGCCGCCGGACACCATGAGGCCCGCCAGCAAGCCGAACGCCTCCGGGTGACGCGTCGCGCCGGTCTGTTCGAGCACGATCGAGGTCGTGGCCGAGACGCCGCCGCCGATCAGCATCCCGAAGAGCGGGTTCATGCCGGGGTTCTGGCCGAACTGGTTGAGGCCGAGCAGGTTGACGGATCCGAGATAGCGAGCCATGACGTTCTCCTGGTTGTTCGAGGGCGGGTAGCGGATCGCCGTCAACGACGGCAGTGCTGGCTTCCGCCCTTCTGGAACTGCCAGCCGCTCCGGTTCTTCTCGGACTTGCCGACGAAGCACAGCCGCGCCGATCGCTTCGTCCGCGGGTTGTAGACGCACTTGCAGTCACCGACGGTGGGAGCCTTGCCCTCCGGCGCGCCTGCGAGCGTCATGATCTTCGCCATGTGGTTGCCTCGATGCGTTGGGCTTCAGCCAGCGCGGTAGTAGGTGTTGAAGCGACGCATCGCGAGCGCTTCGAGCGCCGCGCGCGGGCCGCCGGCAGCCGGCGCCATCGTCATGAGCGCCTTGATCTGCTGCGCCATCTGCGGCGCGACGATACGCGCCTCGGTGATGGCCGGCGCGAGCGGCGCAGCGAGCCCGTTGAGCATGAAGCGCTGCGCCTGGCGCCGCGCGCGCGCCGCGCGGATCCGCATGCCGAGCCGCTTGAACGGCCCCGGCGCGCCGAAGCCCGCGAGCATGCCGCTTGGAGGCCCCATCGCGAACGACGCCGCGACCGCCGGAACGTCGACGTTCGGCTGGAAGCCGACCATCGGGCTCAGGACGCCGGTGCGATACACACCATCGGGGCGCATCACGTGCGCCTCGCCGCCGTGTCGAAGGATCGTCGTCATGGCGATCACCGTAGGCGGTGCTCGCGGGTTTCGTCAATTATTCCAACACGTTGGATACACGCATGAGCACTCGTGATCATTCGACACGAGCTAAGTCGTTGACCTCTGCGATCTCAGGTTCACGAACTTTTGATCACGCGCGATCACTCGACGTATGCTCGTCATCGAGTCGGGGGCGACTCAGCCGCAGCACGCGGCGCGAATCGTCATGCTGATCGTCTCCCCCGCTACCGCTTCCGCTCTTGCACTGCACGCCGTCGAGCAGTCGTGGGTGATGTTCGTGCAAACGAACGTCCGCGGGCTGGGCGCCGGTCCAATCAAGATCGAAGCCGTCAAGGGCACGCAGATCGCGTCACGCCTCAACGAGCTCGCCGCGAACAACCCATTCGAGGTGTTGCTCATCGGTCTCACGCCGACCCCAACGCCGCATGATCTCGTGCTTCAACTCTCGGCGCAGTTCGAGGCGCAGCACATGCACGACGGGTGGTTCGAGTCGACGCCGAACCTGATCGCGCTCGTGCAAGCGATCGGTCAACACGCGTTGCAAGAGCTGCTCGCGCAGACGCATCCGGGCGGGCTCACCGATGCGCCGGTGGGTATCGCCGAGATGGCGGCGCTGCTCGACGTCTCCGTGCCCACGGTGCGCCGCATGGTGCACGCGAACGCGATCCCGTTCATGCGTTATGGGCGAACGCTACGCTTCGTGCCTGCCGACGTATTCGCCAGCCTCCGTCGGTGACGGGCCTGTCAGCCCCTTACGGTAGGCTGAGACCTATGCCGCGAGCGTCGCAGCGTAGCACTCACGTCTCAGCGCGTGAGCTGCGTGCCGAGGGCGTCACCGAGATCGGCAGAGTCGCTTCCGCCGCTGTCGCGTTCGTCGTGACCTCGCGGCGTGTATGTCTCTTCCACGTCAACAGTATCGAGACTGCCGACCCGTGCACCTCGAAGTTCTTCTACGAGCGCACCGCGGAGCTCCGCGCGAACGGTTTCCACATCCCCGAGATCGCCGAGATCCTGCGCATCAACCGCAAAGACGTGGTGGAGATCTTCCGCCGTACGAAAGCAACAGCATGACCAAGCCGAAGAAGCCGCCCGCCAAGAAACCGTCTAGCAAGCCGCGCCCGCCGACGTGGCGCAGGCTCAAGCAAGACGTCCTCGTTGCGGTCCGTCGCGCGATCTCCGGCGCCGACGTGAAGCAGCTGCACGCGCTCGGCCAGGAGCTTCTCCGCGCCGGCTCGACGCTCATCTCTGCCGCGGAGGGGCGCAGCAGCGACGAGGCGCCAATCATCCTGTGGTCATCCGAACCGGTACTCGATCTGCTACACGCGGTCAGCGACTTCGCGACGTACACCGGCACCCCGATCGAGAACGTCGTGTACCAGATGCTCATGCGGATCGGCCCGCACGTCGATGCCGAGCACCGATGGAACTGACGCCATGATCGTCTGCCCTACTTGCCAAGGCCCCACGAGCAGCCAAGAGACACGAACCGTCGGAAACTACGTCCGCCGTCGACGGAAGTGCAGGAATCCCAACTGCGCGACGCGAGTCACCACCGCCGAGGTGATCATCGAAGACGGGCGCGTGCTGCAAGACGCGCTCGTGATTCCGCGGCGTGATCTAGAGAACACGCTCAGGCTTCTCGCAGGGCCACTCCTCGCACGCTACGGCGCGCTCGGTGTCGTGCAGATGCTCGAAGAGGTCGAGCTGAAAAAAGGTACATGACGTGGTGTGGGTGACGAGCCTAGTGAAGAGCATGAGCTTCACGATCGCGCTGCTGCTTGCTACCGGCCACACGATCGAGGCGCAACTACGCCTCGAAGATCTCACAGCAACGCTCGTCGAGCACCTCCATCTCGCGCACGACTTTCGCGACGGTTTCGCGAACTAGCTTGTCAGCCCCTCGCCGTATCGTTGTCGGTCATGACGCCCAACGAATACCAGCAAGAGGCGCTCCGCACGGAGCACACACCCGACATCATCTACACCGATCACGACGGGGGCTACACCGTCGAACGCGCGAAGGCGGACCACCGCCTCAGCCGGATCCTGCACGCCATGATCGGCATGGCGACGGAGACCGGCGAGCTCCAAGACGCCGTGAAGAAGCACCTGATCTACGGTAAGCCGCTCGATCTGGTGAACGTGATGGAGGAGTGCGGCGACACGCTCTGGTACATCGCGCTCGCGCTCGACGCGTCCGGCTTCACGTTCGAGCACTGCATGAAGCGCAACATCGAGAAGCTGCGCACGCGGTTCCCGGAGAAGTTCACACAGGCGCAGGCGCTCGTCCGCGACCTCGACAATGAGCGTACCGCGCTCGAAGCCCAAGATCCGTCCGAGCACGACCGTCTCCCTGACCGCTTGCCGGCCGACGACAAGCCGGCAGTGACGAGGCCGAACACGGTGAAGATCATCTCCGTCGACAACTACGACCACGAAGGGCCGGGTTACGACGACAAGCTGATCGCCGACAACATCGTGAGCGAAGATCTCGCCAAGACCATGTGCATGGCGCTCAACGGGACGCGTGCCAATGAGGATCGCTACTACAAGGTCGTCCCGAGCGACTACGTGCTCAAGGAGTTCCAGCCGTAGTGCATTCTCGCGGTAACCCGAGGCCCGGTGGTAGCCTCGGAGCATGCTTCAGATCTCTCTCAGCGGCCCGGATCTCGTCACCGCCTCGACGAACCCGAGCGGATCGAAGAGCGGTAAGACGAGAGGTGTCAGCCCCGCGTTGCTATCGCTGCTTCAAACGGTACCCCAGGCACCGGTGGCGACCAGTGGGTGCGCACCGCCCGACGTCGCGTTCGAGCTCGGCTGCCTCACGCCGAAGATCGTCGTGTCGGAGAGTGGCGCAAGCCGCGTGTGGGGGTGCCCGCCGGGCAGCGAGCCTTACAACTCGACACACTGCCTGCGCACGACGCCGGTGACGCGGACGTGCCCGGACGGTTCGGTGGTGCCGGCGAGCTCGTCTTGCCCGCCGGTGCCTGCGCCGCCCGCGCCGACTGTCACCCCGGACGTCCCCGACGTGCCGCCGGTGTTCCAAGAGCCAGCATTCCAGGATCCGGCCGCTAGCGGCGGTTTCGAGCCGGCGGCGGCGTCGCTGTTCGCACGGGTCCCACGCTGGGCGTGGTGGCTCGGCGGGTTCTCCGCAGTGCTCGGGACCGCGCTCGTCATCCGCTCGCGGCGCTAGTTAGCGAGATCGAACACAGCGGCGATCGCGTCGAAGCGCACGACGAGCGAGTAGCCGGTTGGGCTATACTCGCACGCGCGCAGGATCCAATGATCCTGCCACTCGGGGTCGCAGTCGAACCCCAAGAGCTTCAACTCGGCGACCGTCTTGCCCTCCGGGACGTCGACACCTCTGACCTTGGCTTGCTCGGCGATGCTGATGCGACCCTCACGCAACGGCTTCATCGCCACAGAGTACAACGCGGGGCTGACAAGCCATTCAGATTTCGTCGATCGAGAGCGCGAACGGGTTCCAGACAACGAGGTGATCGCGTCGCCGCGAGCCGCCGGTCGTGCCCCGCTGGATCACGAAGCCATCGAAGCCGAGCGCGAGCAGCGCGTGCACGTACTCGTCGGCGTTGTGCTGGAAGAGGTCGTGGTACAGCGTGACCGCCGCGTCCATGAACGTGTTCTGGCGCGAGTACGGCGCGAGCGTCGCGCGCACGATCGCCTCGGGTGCCGGCCACTCGTACCCCCAATCCGACAGGAACACCTCCTGTCGCTCGGGTGGCGCCTGCACGTAGAGCTCGACGAGCTTGGCGAACGTCGGCTTCCTCGGTGGGTAGCGGAACCCAGGATTCTGCGTCGCGCGATAGACCACCGGATCCTCTGGCGAGACGTACGACCACGCCTCTTCGAGATCCGTCGTCCAGTACATGCCTGGACCCTCAGCGTTCCCGGAGTGCGTTGTGAGGTCACGATCCCAGCGCAAGCGCGACCAGTTGTAGACGCGCGCGCCGCCGTGGAACCACTCCTTACGCCGCCCGTCGAGCATCAGCGAAGCAGGCTGGCGACGCCGACGAATCCGAGACCAAGCCCGCCGAGCACGAGCCACTTCCGGTTCCGCCACGCCCACGAATCGAAGATCTCGAAGAGGCCGAGCCCGGCGTCCCCGAGCCCCGGAACGGTCGGCAGCTGCGGCGCCACCACCGGCGTGTCCGGGAAGATCGACGGCGCCGCAGGCGTGAACTGCGGCATCTCGAAGTTCCAGTTCTGGACGAGCCCGAAGCTGCTGGGGACGCTGGCGATGATCATCGCATCACCGCCTGTACGCCTTCTTGTACTCGGTGAGCGCGACTCGGCACTCCTTCGGGATCTTCTTCACGCGCCCGACCGGATACAGATCAGCCGCCCCCTTCTCGGAGATGTAGCGCGTCCTCGCCTTCTTGCCGTGGAACGTGCAAATGAACACCTGCTTGCCGT